>Ga0302312_10001246_pt1 | contig 15798 bp, 4 predicted proteins | sample III_Palsa_N2_1_FD_200529 | JGI IMG/M metagenome (GOLD analysis project Ga0302312, IMG submission 200529) | Peat permafrost microbial communities from Stordalen Mire near Abisko, Sweden - III_Palsa_N2_1 | ecosystem: Environmental > Terrestrial > Soil > Palsa > Peat permafrost | place: Sweden... | reverse complement strand
ATGAACATGCCGACGCCGCCGAAGAGGACATAGGCGAGCTTGGTGCCGTCGGGGGAGAAGCTGGGGGCTTCTACGCGGCCGATTTCGGGCTTGATGGAGAGGAGGGTGTGCTGCTTGCCGGTGGCGAGGTCAATGGATTCGATGGAGTGGCCGGAGATACCGGTGCCGCTGACGAAGACGATGGAGCTGCCGTCGGGCGACCAGTTGGGGCCGTACTCGTCGTCGGGAGATGAGGTGATCTGCTTGAGCTTTCCGGTGGCGAGGGTGACGGTCCAGATGTCGTAGGAGCCTTTGAAGTCGCGGTCGGAGGAGAAGGCGATGGTGGCGCCGTTGGGGGAGATGCGGGGCTCGCGGTCGTCGCCGTGGCCGAAGGTGAGCTGCTTAAGGGCGGTGCCGTCGGGATGCATGGTCCAGATGTGGAAGGTGCCTCCGGCGTAGCTTTGCAGGGCGACGAGGCCGGCCTTTGCGGACCAGTCAGGATGCGATTCTTCGTCAGTGGGGGTGGTGAGCTGGTGGGCGGCGCCGCCGGCGAGGGGGAGCGAGTAGATCATGCCCTGGAAGTCGGCGAGGAGATGCTTGTGGTCGGGGGAGAGAGTGACCTGGGTGTCCGTACACTGCGTGACCGTGATGGTCTTCTGCGGAGGGATGACGGCGGCGAGTACGGTGGCGGCGAAGAGCAGGACGGTGAGTGAGGTGGCGAGCTTGGCCGAGGCCTGGATGGACATACATCATCTCCCTACGTTGGGTTCTACAGGGGAAAGCGGCACAACGCGGGATTCGCGTTGTGCCGCGCTGGGACGGGCGGGTTAGAAGGAGACGCGACCGATGAACTGGAGCGAACGGGCCTGGTATTCAAATGGAGCACCGGAAGAGGCGGTGGGATGTCCGTACGCTGTGGCACCCGTTCCAGTTGCACTGACTGCAAAGTTGCCATAGTTGGAGTGGTTGAAGAGGTTGAAGGCTTCCACTGCGACGACTGCATGGACACGCTTATACAACTTGAACGACTCCTGAAGACGGGAATCTACGCGGTTGTAGGGGGTGCCACGGAATGCGTCGCGTTGAATGACCCAGTAACCATAGCCCGCGTCGAAGTAGATCTTCGAGAGCGGCGCGGTGACTACAGGGCATCTGCCATTGCCGATCGCGCAGGTCCCACCTGCTGCAATGGGTTGAGCCGCGATGGTCTGACCCGTTGCGTCGATATTGCTGGCGCCACCTGCTACCGCGACGGCGGAGAAGGTACGCGAGCTTCCGGTGTAGCCGTTGATCGTTTGGCCGGAGGTCGATGCGAAGGCTAGACCAGAACCGAAGTGATACAGGCCGGAGAGGGAGAGTCCCCACTTCCACTTATAGTCGCCGTTGACGGTCAGGGTGTGGCGTTGATCATCAGTACCGTTGGCCCATTCCTGCTGAATTCCAGAACGGAAGGGCTTGTTGGGATAGGAGAACTGTCCGCCAGTGGAGTTCTTTGTACGGCCCCAGGTGTAAGCGATGGCACCGGTGAATCCTTTTGTGGTGGCATGCTTGATGCCAACCTGGAGAGCATCGGCGATCGCACCAGCACCGGGGTATGTGGTGAACGTACGAGTCCCTGTGCCGAAGAGATTATTGCAAACTTGCAGGGCGGCGGCGCCTCCGGGCGCAGACGTGGCTAGATTACCTGTGAAGTTGTCCAGCACAACGTCGCCATTACCGCAGGTCCGATTGGCGTATTGAGCAGTGGTAGCTTTGACCGTGGGTGTCAGATTCGTCTCCGGATTTGCCGGATTGACGAGTACGTTGGCGGGAAGAAGGATGAAATCGTCATATACGCGCATATGAACAACGTCTGCCGTCAGTGTGGTCCTAAAACCCATCTCACGAGCGACACCAAACGACGCCTGGAATGCATACGGCGTAGCCGAACCACGGGCTACAGGCTGCGGTGTGTTGACGTAGTTGTTCGGGTTGGCTGAGGGATTCTGACCAGCAAAAGGAGCCGGCAGTGCAAGAGGATTTGCGGGTGAACCGGACACCGTAGCCTGCAAGGCACGCGCGGTGGAACTATAGAGTTCTTCGTCGATGATTGGATTGGCAACCTGGTCGGCAAAGTAAAGGCCGGCGCCGCCCCGGATGGACGTCTTACCTGTCCCACTTGGATCGTAAGCAAAGCCAAGCCGCGGCGCGAAGTTGGCATTGGGGTTTGAGTTCGGAGTCAAGAGGCCGGGTGTTGGAACGTAAGACGTGTTGTAGGCTCCGAGATCGTTGTCATACCGGATGCCGAGGTTCAAGGTCAGGCGCGAAAGGATCTTCCAGTCATCCTGCGCCCAGACACCAATAATGTTGCGTCCGATGCTGATGTCATAGTTTCCGAAGGCTTGCGTAAAGGTGGCGCTGCCGCAGAAGTTGTTGATCCCTGCATAGTTCCATGTGGATGGAGTGAGCGTGCCACCTGGACCGGGGAAAAGAAGATTGAGGTTGGCTGTGTTTGCAGTGCCCGTAGTGCTGTTACAGGCCAAACCGCCAGTCAGGTATTGAGGAAACTGACCGCCGTGCAGGGTATGAAGATATTCGCCACCCACCTTGAAGCTGTGTTTGCCCTTGAGCCAGAAGAGATCGTCGCGATACTGCTGTGTGTACTGATCGAACACTTCGGGCTCGTTGTAGGGTTGACCTACCGAAAGAGTTCCAAAAGTAATCTGGATGGCGCCTGTCTTGTAATAAGGAAGGTTTTGGAACTGGAAGTAGTGGAAGCCACCATGAAAATCGTTGATGAGGTTGTCGCTAATGTTGTGGTTCCAGTCGAAGACAAAACCTGACGTGGAGACGGAAGAAGAATAAGACTGACTTGGATCGGCCCCTGCGACGAAGCTGGTTGACGAGGTGTATGCATCTCCACGCAGAAAGAAGTGGTTCTTATTGCTGGGGTCGAAATCGACGCGCCCAAGATATTCATTGTTGAGAATGATCACTGGATGGCTGAACTGAGTGCCGGCTGTTGTTGTGATCGTCGGAGTGATGGTGGCGGTGTTGGGCTGATGTTCACCTTCGTACGATCCGAAGTACCACAGCTTATCGGTGATAATCTTTCCGCCAAGGGTGCCACCGTACTGCTGATCCGCGAAGTCCAGCACTTTCTTTTGAATCGGATCAGCCGCGTTGAAGTAAGAGTTGCGGAAGTAACCAAAGGCACCGCCGTGTATTTCGTTAGCACCGGTCTTGCTCTGGACATTGACGTAGATTCCAGCCGATCGTCCCGAGGTAGCGTCGAAACGGTTGGTGATGATCTGGAACTGCGAGATTGCATCTTGCGAGATGTGGGGCTGACCAAAACTCGAGCCGACGGAGTCCTGCGAGAGTTGCAGACCATCAAGCGTGATCTGAAACTTGCCGGTTTCCGCGTCGCCGGCATTGGTGGACTGACCAGAGGCGGCGGGGGTGTTGCCGAACGAGTTGGATTTGATGCCCGGGACGAGAGCGGAGAGCTCAACATAGTTGCGCCCATTGACAGGGACATCCTGGACTTCGCTCGGCGTCACGTTACCGGCGACTGCGGAAGAGGTCGTATCGATAGCAAGGTCGTTGGTGGCTTCTACGAGGATGGTCGTTGAGGTACTGGCAATCGGAAGGCTGATATCAACGGTGGCCAACTGGCCAACCAGCAGCAACACTTTCTTTTGCGCTGTGGCGAATCCGGGCGCACTCGCGGTTATCGTGTATTCCGCAGCTGAAACGCTGGGCACAACATATACGCCATTCGAGTTCGTCGTTGCGAAGAACGATGCTCCGCCGGCTTGCTTCACTTCAACTTTGGCGCCTGGGATCGCTCCACCCTGCGAGTCGGTAACGACACCGCTGAAACCCGTCTGTTGTGCGAACGCAGGGACGCAGCAGGAGACAAACCCTGCGATAAGGAGAAAAAGAGTAACTTTCAGGGACATCTTCATTCGCAAACAACCTCACTCAATGACTGGTTTCAATAGTTGAACTGGAAGAGAAACAAAGCTCAAACGGGAGTAGCAGCGGTGCGTTGAGACACACCTCTGCGGTCGCGCGAAGAATTAAACCTTCGCGCCGGAGGCAACGTTATCAATGCGGATAAAGCGACCGAAAAGCTCTAGGGGTCAGACGTTTGCGGAAGAAAGTTTCCCGCCAAGGATGCAGCAGAGGAACAGCTGGAGCGTTGGGGCGGAACAAACGGAGCTTTTGTGTAATGAAGCCAAGACTAACCGCAAGGAGTGCGGGTGTCTAATCAAAAGTTTTTAGAGCGTGATAGAAATGTGATAAGTTCGTGACAATTAGTATGACTTGAACGGTTCGCCGTTCGTCCACTTACACTTTTCCTCAAAACTTAACATCAGCTTCATTTGCACGGTCAGCCCGCAGCAGCGCACAGGTTTCACTTACCGAACCGGGAGCACTACTTTGGACTTCAGAATCAGGCAACTGCAATGCTTTTTGACGCTCTCCGACCTTCTTAATTACAACAAGACGGCGCGCGTCCTTTATATGAGCCAGCCCACCATTACCTTCCAGATCAAGTCGCTGGAAGAGGCCTTTGGCGTGAAGCTGTTCATGCGCGACCGGCAGCAGGTCCGGCTGACCGATGCCGGTGTGGCGTTTCGCGAGTATGCCCAGACCATTATGGATACGGTGCACTCCGCACACGATTGCCTGAGCGGACTGCATACGCGGCTGAGGCTGCGAGTAAGTTGCGGGCCTGTGGGGCAGTTCGTGCTGTTGCCCGCAGTGCTGCGATCGCTGGCGTCGCGACATCCGGAGTTTGAACTTGAAGTGATTGAACTGACCACGGAGCAGCAGATCACCCGCCTCCCGGAGGGCAAGGTAGATGCGCTGCTGATGGTTAGCGCGCTGCCTGTGCCGGGGCTGCGCTTCGATCCGATCTACGAAGATTCGCTGTTGGCTATGGTTTCCGATCGCAGCGCACTGGCCAAGCAGACCAGCATCTCGGTGGAGAGCCTGCGTGAGACACCGATCATCGCTTCAAGGATGAAGGACTGCCGGTTTCATCAGCCGTGGCTGCATGGATTGCTGGCACCATTCGGTATTACGCCGCGGATTGTGGAGTCGCCGCAGTCGTGCACGGTGCAGTTTGCGTATGCGGCCGCAGGGGAAGGCTTGGCGATCGCTACAAAGTCGATGGAGGCGTGCGTGTTTCCGAATGTGGTTGCGAGGCCGTTCCGCGAAGCGATGCCGTCGCTGCAACTAGGACTCGCTTCGATGAGTGAGAACGATTCGAAGGCGTTGACGATCTTCCGCAAGATCGTGACCGAGTGTGCCGCCGTTGCCTTTCCGACAAAGGCTGCCGCGGCTTTGCCAAAAACGAAGTCAATGCATCGCCCGGTTGTACTCTTTCCCAGCCACACGCAGGCCAGCTAGCGCTGCCAGGTGTACGTGACGGTTTGCCGAACCTGGGCGCCATCGCGCCGGGCTACAAACTGCTCGGACTTCATGGCGGCAAAGGCATCGCTTAGCCCCTTCATATCTTTTCCAAAGAATGGCGGCTGCTGTCCTGCGTCCTGTACTGGCGCGCCTGCGGGTTGACTGGGGGTGGGTTGATGGAGACCATCGACGATAGCCGTCCACTGAGCGAATGGACCGCGAGCAGCGCTGTGATCGAAGCCGGCGATCATCAGGGCCGGTTGCGGTTTGCTTGTGTTGGCCTGCTGCTTTTGCAGGATGTCAATCAGGAGCGGAGCATCGTCCGATATCACACAGAGGTGTCCGCTGACAGCAATCTGCAGGCTATGTGCGTCGCTCGTGGTGAAGTAGCTGAAGCCGGTTGCGGTTTTCTGCTGCCAAGCTAATCCGAGACCGCCGGCTGTAAGATTTTGCTGCACGGATTGTCGGATGGCCTCCTGCATCGCGTGCAGGTCCCAGTCCTGTGAGCTCCAGAGGACAACGGCAGACGCAAACGGTGTCCACGCGTTAGCAGACTTGCTATCAGCGCCATTGCGGTCCAGGGTCATCATCGCCTGCAAGGAGGCGTTGTGCAGCGCGGCCTTCAGGAGTGGGTTGCTGTCCTGGGTGGACACGACGGCTACCGCGGGCTCGTCAATGCGGGATTCAAGATCAGTGACGTTGCCAGCTTGTGGCGTGCTCATGTCGGCGGTGGGCGCGGTTCGGGTCTCTTCGTATTCCGTTATGTTTCGGGTGAGGACCTTCTGTTGCAACGCCGCAAGAGCATCAGCTTCCGTGGGCTTTGCGAGGGCACGGTAGATGACGATATGGTCCGGCACCAGTGCGGCTAGTTTGCCGAGATCGATATCGGGCGATGCCTCCTGTGCGCTGCCGGATGCGGGCAGCAGCACACGCTCTTCTCTGAGACCGTCCGCATCGCGATAGAGATCGGCGACTGCCGATTTATATTGCTTCATCTCCGTGATGTTCTGCTGAATCCAATAGGTGCGAAAGTAAGGGGTCTTCACGATCGCTTCCATGTTGAGCACCATGCGCAGATCGCCGGCAGGGCTTGACGTTGCGGCCTTCGCTTCCTTGTACCAGGTCTCGTTCGCGAGGCTGTCGTCGCCCGCGCCCTCTTTCTTTGACATCAACTCAAGGGTTTGGGACATGATGTCCTCGTCTGTGCTGAGGATCAGCCAATCGCCCTTTTCGGCAAATGCTACCGTCTGTGGAGGGCCTGTGCTGGCAGCATTGGAGTCGGCCACTGATGTTGCATCATTCGCTGTGGAACTAGCGGCGGTTGAGTCAGAGTCTGTTGCAGGCTCGTCTGCTTCGCTGCTCTTTACGTAGAAGGTGACGCCGCCAGCCTGGCGGGTTTCAAATTGCTTGCGGCGCTGAAGTAGCCGACTTTGCTCCGCCATCGCAGGAGTCATGCGTGTGATGTAGACGATCTGTAGTTTGCCGATGTCATACCAGGCGAAGAAGCTTTGCGTGCCAGCCATCTCCTGGAGGAGAGCGCCGTCTACGGGCAGGCCGGCGGCGGCGGCGAACTGCTTCTGCGCCTGCTGCAATCGCCCCAATAGACGAGAGCGAGAGAAGACTGCGTAGTCATCGCTCTTGAGCCACGTGGCCTGCTCCTGCGAGGCGTTCCAGTCTTTGAGCAGCCCAGCAAAGTCCGGAGACTCAATGGATAAGAGAGCGCCTTGTGGGACCCATGCCGCGAGATCCACTTTGGGTGCTGCGGCATCGAGCGCGGCCCAAACCACACCGGCAACGAGGAGAGATAAGGCTACGATAGCGGCAAACCTTGACCGGTGCTGACGCGTCATCGCGACTCCTTTTCGGCCACCAGCCGCGGTCGCACAGCAACGCTCTGATCGAGCGGCGCATGGATCACTGGTCGGCGAGTTGTGTTTATCTCGATGCGCCGCAGAACGGCTTGTCGCTGTGCTTGTTTTTGCCGCAACGCCGCGCGCTGCGCCGAGGTGCGCGTGAACTTTATGGCAGCCTTCAGATATTGCATGGAGGTGGACGTTTCACCCATACGCCAGGTTACATCCGATGCTGCGGCCAGCAACGCTGTGTCGTTCTCGCTGTTATCAGTCTGGGTCTCAGGCGTTGCATCGGAAGAAGCCTGTTGGGGTGAGTCAGCATACACCGTTGTCACGCTTGAGGTTTCGGCATCGGTGGTAGAACTCGGAGGGGACTGCAACTGATCAAGGAGAGGCTTTATCGCAGCTATTGCCAGTGTGTCGTGACCTAGTTCCTCATCGGCACGGAAGATCCCAGTGCGAATCGTGTCGGTATCTGCTCCGTTGGGTTCGATTGCCAACGCCTCACGCAGAAGGGATTCTTTTTGAGTCGTAGAGGTCTTTACGGGTGTGTTGAACAAGCCGGCTGCAGCCATGCGCGCCTTTGCGTAGTAAGGTTGTTTCGCCTGCTCTATTGTGATCGACGCTGCTGAGAGGAGATCGAGTTCCCTGCTTCCTAGGTGCGCGGTTGGTGCACCGCGAAGATCGAGGGCGGCGCGAGCGCGCAAGTCGTAAGCGATGAGCGGCGATGCAGCTAGCGCGGCCAGCGATGCGTGCGCTGCGGCTACATCCTGCGAGACCTTTAGCTGCGCCTCGGCTAAACGCACAGCGTAGAGACCGTCCCAGGGCTGACCAGCGGCCAGCGGAGTAAGGAAGGCGATTGCCTCAGCCGGGTGGCTGGCCCTCTCGAGCAATGCGGCAGCGAGGTCGTAGTTTGCGTAGCGGCCCTTGTCGGGGGCCAGCAAGGTCATGCGACGCAGTAGGTCGAGCGCGCCCGGCATGTCGTTGGTATTCAGGCGAGCGTCTGCCAGCGCCAGATAGTCCGTTGAAGTGAGTTCATGACGCAGCATGGCGCGGGTGAAGAGAAATTCCAGGATGAGACGCGCATCCGGACGGTCATTGGCCAGTGCGAGTTGGCCCGCAGCCTGATGCAGCGAGTCAGTGCTCGGCTGAATGGTATCCGGAAGGGTGTCGTAGGTTTCGAGGAGAGTCTTAAGGCTTCCGTCTCGTGCGGCCAGCACCACGCTGGCGATGGTGAGATCGGCGGATTGCCGTCGTGCGGAGGGAATCTGGGCGAGCGTTGCCTTTGCGCTTGCATCGTCCTTAAGTTGCACATAGAGCCCGACGAGGGCGGCCTGAATATCCGATACCTTTTCGGTCACTCCTGTATCGTCGGTCGGGGTGGCTGCGGTGGCACGAGCAAGCTCAAGACGCTTGAGTTCGAAGCTTACGCGAACTGTTTGAGGCAGCCAGGCGGCATACTTGAGATCCGTGAGGATTTGGTACTGCTTCTTTGAGGCGGCACTCAGTTCCAACACCCATGCGAGACCGTCGGTGGAGTTTGTTGCGGCTTCAAACGCAGCATGGAGCAGTTCGTTGCTGCGATAGCTTCCATTCTTTGCGAGGTACGCCTTCAACAGGCTGGTGAGAGATGCTCGCAACTGTGGGAGCGCTCCGTACTCTTTGGCGTGACGAGTGACGAGCTCCGTTGTTGTAAAGAAGTCGTCCGGTACTATCTGCTTGTCTATTGTCTTGCGGAGTAAAGCGAGAGCCGATTGCCATTCCGCGATCGCCTCATTGTGACGGCCGGCCTTCCATAACAAGGCTGCCATGGCATCGTGAAGATTTGCGGCTTCGGGCTGTAACTCCAGCGCGTGACGGTACTCGACAAGCGCGGCATCGATTTTTTCTGCATCCGCGTAGGTCCGGGCAAGGTTTACGTAGTTTGCAAAGTCAGCATTGTGCTCCAACTCAGAGGCGGCGAAGTCTTCCGGATCACCCGGACCTCCGCTCAAACGGAAGACTGCGTAGCGCATGCCATAGTAAAACCACAGGTCACCGGCGAGTGTCTTTGAACGGTCCAGAGGGTGTGTGAGGCGATCTCCGATCGTCGAATCGCCAAGCGCCGTTTGAAAAGCGTTATTAGAATCGGCACCTGTATCCCCGAAGTACAGGCCAGTGAGTGCGCGGTACGAGGAGTTCCACACAGGTTGCATTGCGGTGCCGCGCGCGGTGAGGGCCTGCAACGCTACAGGCTCTTCGGCATACGTGAGCGCATAGTTGCTGGTGGCATCGCCGATGTCATTATTCTGCGCGACAAGCTTGAGGAGACCAGGCTTGTCGCGTTTCAACAGTAAGGCGAAGTATCGCTCCCGGCTGGTTGGGTCCATTGGAAAACCAACCGCGGATGCAGTCACACGCAGTTCGGCGGCTTCGTCCCCAGCATCGCGATAAGCTGACGCAGCCTGTTGCTTTACGAATTCGTTTCCTATCGCTGGAGGCAATAGTGCGGCGTAAGATTCCAGCGTATGCGCCAGATCGAGGAACATCATGCGGCTGCGCTGTAGGTCGACGTACGGCCTGAACTGCTGACGATCCTGGCCGGTCTCCTGTAGCAGCGCATCGTGCCGCAGCGTAACCTCAAGATCCTTTAGCCCGGCGATGTCCGCTATCCGTATAAGGTCTGCATGAGGATGAGTCTTTAATACCAATGCGGCGAACTGCGATTTTTCTTCGGGCGTATCGTAGGTCGCAACCGCTTTGGCCATTGCCTGCAAAGCCTGGTTGTAGTTTCTGCGCGCTGTGTCTGTACGCTGTTCGGCAAGCTTCTGCCGCCACGTTGTATCGCTCACGCTGGCGATCCCCTGCTTCTGTATCTGCTCCGCGAGGAAGCTGGGCGAGTTTGTCGAGACGTTAGCGGCGCTCAGCGACTTGTCGAGTAACTGCCATGCTGCATCGGTCTGGCGCAGCCGCGCCATGGCCTGCATGTAAGTTGCGGCACCGTCGGCGTTGTCGATCAATAGGTTATCGCCTGCAAGCTTGATTCCCTGCTCTGCGAAGCTTCGGCTTTCAGGAAGCATATTCCAGCTATTCAGTTGATCTGCAATCCTGAACTCATCGGAGGCGGCAGGCGTGGGGCTGGTGATCCAGGCCTTTCGCAATGCGGTGATGGCGTCCTGCTTGCGGCCTTGCTGCGCGCGCACTTCGGCCTCGGCGACCATCCATTGGGCATCTTTATAGCTGAGGACATAGAGCCGCTCGTAGTCGGCGCAGGCTTCATCAAGGCGGTTGAGGCGGAGTTCGAGATCGGCCTTTGCCGCAAACCACTCCTGCTTATCCGCGCGGATGCCGACGGCATGGTTCCATGCGTCGATTGCTGCGGGGAAGTCTTCGAAGACTGTCTCCATCTGGGCCAACATCGCGGCGAAGCGTGAGTCTTTGGGCGACTGCGCTACGGTGCGTTGCACGAAGCCCACGAGACGATCCTTTTGCTGCCAACGCAAGGCATAGAGGCTGGCCTCCTGCGTGAGGCTTGTATCCTCGGGATACGCGCTCAACATTGCGATGTACTGATCGACGGCGCCGGCGTAATCTTTCATTCGCGTGAGCGCGGGGATGAGACCACGACGCAGTAGCACCGTTGTCTGCTTCTTTGGATCCGCGCTTATGCTCGCGGTCTTAATAGCTGCGAGCTTTCCGATGTAGAAGTCTCTCAGGCCTGCATCATCGCCGGCTCGCGCGTAGCTGTCCGCGACGATAGCTATACTCTGTGGATCGAATGGAGCCGCCTCCAGCAAGGGTGTGACGATTTGTCGCGCGTGCTCATAATCGCCGCCATCATTCGCTTTGCTCGCGGCCTCCAGTGTGAATTGACGGCTGAGATCTGGACGAGCAACTTTACTCGCGTCCACTAACACAGTGACAGCTTGATCCTTCGATCCGGTGCGCCAGTAGAAGTCTACCGTCGCGCGGACGACGCCGAGCCGCCTGGGGTTGGCAGCATAAACCGCGGCCATGACGCGCGCGGCATCCGCCGTGTCTTTTCTCTGCTCCTGGCTGGCGGCCAACGCGTACTGCAACTCAATCTTCTGCACGGGGTCGACAGTGAGCGTCTCTTCTTTGACGAGAGATCTTTCATAGATAGCTGCAAAGCTATGCGTGTGCGCGCGCTCTGCTATTGCGGATACGTCATCCAGCGTGGTTGCGCGGGCCAACTCGGCTTCCAGCAATGGCTCAATCGCCGCATCGTTCCCCTGTGCTCGCAGAATGTCTTCGCGCAAGATCATCGCCGCCTCGGTGTTTCCAGCGGTCTCCATAGCGTCGTCTATTGGTTTGGAAAATTGCTTCCGGGTAGCGAGTGTCAGCAGGCGATCTCGCGCATCACTGTTGTTCCCTAGAGCGGCTGCGGCATACTCGCGCACAGCACAGGTGTTGTCGCGCTTGCCTTCGCAGATGGCTCCGGCCTCGTAACCGAAGAGCGCGGGATCGCTGAACTTCAATCGTGCGGTATGAATCTCCTCCAGTGCCCTGTCGAACTCGAAGTAGTCCCAGAAGACGGTTGCAGCCTGCAGATAGCCGTCCTTCGATCCTGGGTTCACCTGTGACATTCGTTGCCAGTAAGGAACTGCAGCGGCGAGATCTTCATGTCCGGGCGATCCGGCAGCACCGGCATCGGCATAGATGTCGCCGATGGTTGCGAGATGGTCAAGATCACCAGGGTTCGCCGCAAGCAGATTCTTCTCTATGGCAATAGCCTTCGCGGTTTGAGTGCTGTCGTAGTAGGCCAGCGAACGGAAGATGCTGGACGCGCTGGCGCCAATCTCCGCATTCGCAGGATACATATCTGCGAGCGTTCCAAGCGGAGCAGCGCTCTCTTCAAAGTGGCTGCGCCACATCTCTACTTCCGCCAATTCGCGTCCTGCCGCCGGATTCTTAGTTGAATCAGTGCCTTGTAACTGCTGCAGTTCTTCGGCCAGCTTGCCTGATTTGCTTAGGGTCTCGAAGAAGTCCGTTTGTAGATCTTCCGCCTCCCACCAGTGCAGGCGCAACAGCGCCAAACGAGCAGCTTCATCTCGTGTTGGCTTCACTTCATAGGCTTGCAGCAGGTTGCGCAGGAAGACCAGATCATGCGGGAACCGCTGCGCTGCGTAAAGATTCAGCTGGAGGGACATCTGCGCTCCGCCGCCGGAGGCATTGCGGAAGTAGTTCTCAAGATCCGTCCCCTCGAACGTCTTCGTGACCTGTCGCGTGAGGTCGGCATAGGCTTCGTTTTGTTTCTCTCGCAGATAGAAGCGCGCGAGCTTGTCATACCAACTCTTATCGGGGAAGTGCGCGATCGCGGCCTTGTAGACCTCCTCTTCCTGTTCACCCAGCTTGTTCTGCGTGAGAAACTGCGCAAGCCGCTCATACAAAAGCGGGTCGTCCGGGTTGCGATCCAGTTCCCTACGTAGAACAGATAGCGCAGCCTGCATCTGTCCGGTCATCACGAGCCTGCTTAGATAACGCTCCAGCACCTCGCTATATTCAGTTGCACCTTCTTGCTGTGACACGCCGGGGATTGGTGTGATCTCAAAGGCGGCACTACTTGTGATAGTCGCGGGGGTAATCGTCGGCTCATCCGTGCCTAACACATTTGGACTTGCGTCCGGCGTTGACGAGGCGGCTACCGCAGCGGCGGCCGTCAATGGCATGCCCTTTGTTCTGGCGCTGAGTTCCACAAGCAAACGATCGTAGACGGCAAGCTCGTCCTTTGAATCATCCTGACGTGCATAGGCATCGGCAATCTGTAGCGCGACACGCACGCGTTCTTTGCCGTCTGGAAATTGCTGTAGATATTCATTACCGGCACGAACCACATCAGCGTTTGCACCGTACTCGGCGTAGACAGAGATGAGCCGTGCGTGCAATGCAGGTCGGGCGGCAGCCTTCGGGAACTTTGCATCGAGCATCTGCAATAAGGACACTGCCTTTGCACGATGAAAGTAAGACTGCGCCTTCGTCTCCTCACTGGAGTACTCCTGTGCAGGGGAGCTTGAGTTCAGCCAAAGCGAGAGGATGCCGTTCCAATAACCGGGACCCTGGTCCATCGTGGCGATGTCGCGATACATCGTCAGATTCTGTGCCCCCAATAGTAGCGGCTGATCGGGAGCGGAGAGAAGGATATCGGCCATCGCTGAGAGACCTATCTCCTGGGCGCTGCGGCCTTCTACTGTCGTCTCTGAAGGGAGGTTATAGAGTGCAAAGGCATAGCGCGCGGCCTCAGGCCAAACATTTGCGCGCTGCATCATCGACATCAATGTGTACAGATCGCCGGCACTCCAAGGGGCTTTTCGTGCATCTTTGCTTAGGCGATACTGGTCGACGGCGGCCTGTGCCGCATCATTGCGACCCGACTGCTTTTGATAGAAATAGATACGGCAGAGCGCGTCGAAGTCATCCGGATTCTTTTCCAACCGCGCTTTCGCTTCGCCCACAAAGGTGCGCTGCTGGTGGGTTTGAGCAAGGAGACTGAAGTAGCTGTCAATAAGCTCCTGCGGCCAGAGCGGACGAAAGCTGGCATCATAGACCTCCATCGCTTTGGCAACACTTCCGCGACGCAATTCCACTAATGCAGTGGCCTTCACTGGAAAGACTGCATCTTCCGGGAACTTGGTCTTATAGCGAGCTACTAGTTCGGTTGCCGCGTCGTATTGCTTTGCGGGGAGCAGCCAATTGAAATAGTTGGCATAGGCGGCGCTTTCATGCGGATAGCGATTTATCCACGCCTCATAAGCGTGCTGCGTTACTCCTGGATCCATTGCGTCTTCATCTGCGAGGGCGACAACTCGCGAGAAGGCCATCCAACTCTGCTGCTTGTCGACAGCGATGAATGTCTCCTGTTCCAGGGGCGGGGTAGCGCCTATCTCCATGAGCACCTGTACTTCATCAGAACCCTGCAATCGGCGATGATAGTACCCAGCCAATTGCAGTTTCGCCTGAAGTGGATCTTTTGCATGTGCCGCGTAGGCTTTCCAATCGGCCTCGGCTGCTGCAAAGTCCAGTGCCTGCTCGTCTTCTCTCGCCTTCAGGCCATAGAGTTCGGCCTGTTGGGCATTCTGCGCAAGCAGCTTCTGTAGTTCGGCTTGTGCCTCTTTGGGTGGACGAGGATAGAGCGCCTTCACGCCAGGCAGATCCATCATGCGGAAGAGTGCGGCCTCAAGAGCGCTGGCGCTGACGACATGCTGCAGGAAGTCCGGCAGTTCGGCACGGGCAACGATCGCAGCACATAACAATGCAGTGCTGCCTAACAGCGCGAGGGTTGTGCGTGGGGGCTTATGAATGTTGTTAGGGGATGACATCGACCTGCACCTCCTCACTGCCCATGTTGTGAGCGATGTCCTCCGCTGTTACCGAGAGGTGATAGCGCCCTACCGGTAGATCGGAAGGCACATCCAACATCCCGGTATTTGCTGCGGCGGCGCTACTCCAACGCAGCGTAACCGGCATGGAGTCGAAGCCTGCGCCGCTGAGCCTTGCCGACAGAGTGCGAGTGCTCTGACTGGCTGAGGCTTTGATCAGCACCGCTTTGCCGCGATGCAACTGGCTGCCCGGAAGCAGTATCTTTACCGTTGGCGGCGTGCTCGCAATGACGAACGTCTTCTCTTCGCGATACGTGTTGCCGCGTGTGTCGCGTAGGACCAGGCGAACGCTATAGGTACCGTCCTTCATCTCAGGTGGCGCGAGAAAGCGCGTCTCCCACATCCTGCCGCCTTCAGGGCCCTGTGTATCTTCTTCGGAGAGATGCCGCAGAGGCTTCGTGAGGCCGAAGGGAAAAAGCGCAATCACACTATCGATCGCGTCATCCGTGCGGACCCGAAGCACCGGGTCACCGGGACGGATGACTCGTGGCCGCAACAGCGAGCGCGGGACCGCGAGGAACGAGGTGTAAGGCGTAACAAATTTGTACTTCCGCGAGAGCCGAATGATCTCGTCGATCGCGGCGCGCGTTTCGCCATCGGCGGCAATCTGCTCCAGCAGTGCATGGACGCGAGCCTGAGCCCACAGGCGCGGCAACTGAGTGTGCTCTTCGGCGAAGGCAGGGAGATCCGCGGTGGTCTTCACCGAGAAGACCACGCCGTCGCGACGGCCCGTTGCCGTGAAGGCGACCTGCTTCGCGGGCTTGTCATACGTGCCGACCCATGAGGCCATTGAACCGGTGAAGACAGACTCATCGAGCGGATAGACCATCTGCGCGGCCTGCGGCTGCAGTTGCAACGCCAACCCGCCAACCGGGCTGCGGGTCAGCTTACTGAGGAATGCTTCCAGTTTGTAGTCCACGGGCTCGGTAGAGAGCACGTGCTCCAGAACGCCATCGTTGCGTGCGAGCAGCGTCAGCAGATCGGTGTTTGCGTCATCTCCGACGGCGAAGATGTCGGTCTTTGGCTTATGCGGTGAGGCCTTCCAGGCCTTTGTATATGCAGCTGCTATCTTTCCAGGGAGGATCGTAGCGCCGCGATCGGAGCCGCCATCGGTGAGGACGACCAGGACAGAGTCGTCAGCGTCACACTGCTTCAGGCCTGCGGCGAGGGCCTTGCCAAGATCG
>Ga0302312_10001244_pt1 | contig 15801 bp, 15 predicted proteins | sample III_Palsa_N2_1_FD_200529 | JGI IMG/M metagenome (GOLD analysis project Ga0302312, IMG submission 200529) | Peat permafrost microbial communities from Stordalen Mire near Abisko, Sweden - III_Palsa_N2_1 | ecosystem: Environmental > Terrestrial > Soil > Palsa > Peat permafrost | place: Sweden... | reverse complement strand
CCTGGCTTGCACTCCATACCATGTGAAACAACAGACCGAACGCTATGGAACGATTAATTATTTTAGTTAGATTCATTTATTTTAATTTAAGCTGGGTGATAATTACGCCTGCGTTATAAATGTGGAATTTCATTCCCGCAATTGATGCCGGAAAAGGAAAGCCCTGTTAAACAAAAGGTAGGTTGAAATAGCCCTGCTCCATAAGGACAAAAAGTTCCCTGTCCGGAAATTCAATGATCCTATCTAAAGGCATCAGGGTCAAGACTTGATAGTTTCCATAGCTGCGAGTTCAAAAGTAAGATTAATAGACCGGTTGCCCTGAGGCCGGGTACGGTGCCTGGTATTCGCAGGAATAGTAAACAATTGTCCGGTCGCTAATTCTACCGTCCGGTCTTCCAGGTCAATACACAATACGCCTTCTATCACCAGGAAGATTTCGTCACTATTTGGATGATAGTGCCAATAAAAGGGCTCCGTCATTACACTGACTTTTACAATATGATCATTTATCAACGAAACGGGAACATTTTTATAAGTCTTAGTTCCTTGGGTTTCCAGTTGCAAATAAATTACAGTAAGAGGAGGCATCATATACTGATATTTCTGAATGGACAAAGATATATTAATAAGGTTCTCAAACGGAAAGCGTGGCCATTTCCCAGGCAATCATGGTTTGCTTCCGAATTTTTCCATATTGGAAATTCCCTACCGTTCCATCTTTAGTGATGATGCGGTGGCAGGGAATGAGGTATAAAATGGGGTTTTTACCGGCTGCGGAAGCAACGGATCTTATACTACTTGGATGGCCAAGCTCTTGCGCAATTTGCTGATAAGAGCGAACTGCTCCAAAGGGGATATTTACCAATGCTTCCCACACTTTAATTTGGAAATCCGTTGCCTGGACTACCAGATTGATTGTTTGCTTTTTTTCTGATCCTGGCCGGAAGATCTTCTGAATAAAGGGCTGGGTGACGTCCGGCTGATGTTTCAATGCGGCAAAAGGCCACTTATTTTTAAATCGTTCAAATTCATCCCGACTGCCTTTCTCATCAATAAAATGCAAATCACAAACCCCTCTCGCGGTAATGGCGATAAAACACATGCCGAAAGGGGTAACGTGGTAGCCATAGGAAATCTCCAAACCCTGTCCGGCCGATTTAAATTCCTGGGGCGTAACGCCTTCGATATTTACAAAGAGATCATATACCCGTGACTGGCTGGATAACCCGGCCAGGGTTGCGGCTTCAATTACATTTTTCGTTCCTGGCAACTGGCTCCTCAGATAATCAATCGTAACGAATTGGAGGAATTTTTTGGGGGTAATTCCGACCCAGTCTAAAAATAGGCGCTGGAAATGAAAGGGACTAAGGTGCACCTTTTCGGCAATCTCATCCAGATCGGGCTGATCCTTGAAGTGAGTAGTAATGTAGTGGATTGCCCGTTCAACCCTGTAATAGTTAATGGTTAATTCGTTACCCATCTAACATAAAGATATAGGGAAATGCTAATTATTCTTTCAAATCTGATGGACGCCAAAAACAATTGCTCCCATGTTTGCCAATTGCAGCAACGCCGTCCTTCGCACTTCTTCGGCGGTCTGGGCGCCTAATAATTCATGACTCATGGCACAGGCTCCAGTTCCTTCCCGTTGTATATACACGGTAAACCCGGCCATAATGGCTTCACGGGCAGTAGTGGAGACACAGCCATGGGTATAAAATCCCATGATTTCCACTTGACTGCCCCCTATTGTTTTGAGCCATGCTCCCAAATCGGTACCGGTAAATGCCCCATAAACTTCTTTTTGAAATTCCCTTTCCTTATCCGCCCCGGGGGCAGGCACAAGATCCGGCACAAATTCGGCTCCCCAAGTCCCCGGGACAAAAGCAGGTGACTCTGTTGGCCGGTTGAAATGCCTGACCCAAGCTATATGCCCTCCTTTCTCACGAGCTTGTTCAACGCTATTTCTTATCACACCTATTATTCTGGAATGCTCAGGCACGGGCCTTTTTCCACCGGGGGAGAACTCATTTTGGGCATCGATTATAATCAATGTTTTCATAAATTATTCCTTTAATTTCTTTGTTTAGAAAGAAGCAAAGGAAGCAAATAGGCTGTACGTCAGCAACCTGATTCTTGCTGAAATTGATAAGAAACACTGGCACATGCTCAGATTACTTCCGGCTGATCTCGCCGCCATGCGGATTACTTTCTTCTAACCAGTGGGATTTGCAAATTGGTTGGTCTGTTTTCTTCTTTGTCAAAGCCACGGCCGTCCACGTTCCTGGCTCCCCAAAATAGCATATCATTGAATAGGTAAATCAAGTCGTATTCAGCAAATATTTGTCCTTCACTCAGTCCGAACGGTGCAAATGCTTTGCCCATAATACTTTGTGTACCATTTACTTCCCATTTATCGAAGCCTTTGCTGGCGAGTTGATTCATGGCGTCAGCAAAACCCTGAATTAAAGGGGTTACTTCATATGCCTCGTCTGCAATAAACTTCACTTTTTGCGCGCCTTCTGCAATCGGATGCTCCCCTTGCCAGACTATGCTACCTTTAATCACCATTTTTACCAGAGGGACTTTGCCATAGGCATCGGCGGAATTAATCACATCGAGTTGAAATTTGTCGCCAGCCAAATAGGTAAATTCACGTGTCAGATAAAAAGGCTTCATACTTCCATCAGGATTTTTTGCAATGCTTGGCCGTATTTCGGGGGCTATACTTTTCCATTCTCCTACGAGGGATTGTTTAATCTGTTCTACTGTCATAATTTGGTGTTTATTGTGTTCAACTGTTTTTTGAGCGAAGACGGTCGTAACCAAGCCGATTGTTAAAAGTAGTGCTGTTGTTCTCATTTGGAAAGTGTTCTTCGTTGTTAAAGGTGCTAAATTGTTACTTTTGTCTCAAATATGCTATTAGTCAATAAAATGTTGGCTAGTACAAAATTATAGACCAATGGAAGGTAAAAGGAAAAACAAGGATTATAACCCTACTAATTGCGGGGTTACCCATTTTTTAAACCGGATCGGGGGGAAATGGAAAGTCTTGGTTATTCACGCTATTAGTTTGAACTGTAATCGCTTCAGCTCATTACATCGGGTCATTCCGGGTATAAGCAAGCAGATGTTGGTTAATCAACTGCGCGAGTTGGAGGAAGATGGTATTCTGGAACGAATCATTTATGCCGAAATCCCCCCTCGAGTGGAATACAAGATTACCAAGTATGGTCAGTCTTTAATGCCTATCATTCATGTGATTCAGGAATGGGGGTGCAAAGACTTAAAAAAGCTAGCAAAATAAGCGATTCACTCCGCAGTTGAACTTAGCCCCTCTCCTACTTCGACTAATAAAATGAGGATGATTACCCGGCTAATGGGTCATCATCCTCATGCACGCGTTGACCTTTATCGGCTTTAGCGTGAACGTCGATCCTTTAGTATTCTTCGCGATGCTATTTCTCCCAGACCGGATTTGATGCGCCCCGGGGAAGTAACGCATACTTGTAATGCCCAGGCGTTCTAGACATGAATACCTGTTCGGTCACTCCCTGATATTTTCCCAACGGAGTGTCAGCGCTGAAAAGGTCGGGATCCATAAATTCATGCCCCGGGGACTTTCCGGCGATGGATTTTGCGAATTCTTTATCGAACACACCTAGCTGATACATCCACAAAACAGTTCGTGATAGCGAACAATGGATTTTGTAGCTGCCGCCTTCTTCAGCTCTGCGAACCAGGGTTGCAATGATGGCTGTTGTCAGTAGCCATGCGACCAGATAATCGTCGACCACCATGATGGATGGCAACTGCGGATTTTCCAATGTCCCTTCCATCGCCATGATGCCTGTGGCAACGCCAGCAGATACATCAAAGCCACCATGACTTGCCCACGGTCCTTGTTCTCCGAACAGCGAGACCGTTGCGTGGATAATACCAGGTCTGATCTTTGCTATGTCATTTGCCGACAGTCCATATTTCTCCAGATAGCCAACACGGCGGTTAGCAAAAAATACGTCTGTGGTTTTAAGCAGGTCATCCATAGTTGCTTTTCCCTCGATTGACTTGAGATCAAGCTTTGCTGAGCGCATGCCTACATCGGCAGTTGCATAAAGACTTTCCATTTCTACATCCGCCAATGACCAGATGTTAAGCACATCAGCGCCGTGCAATGCAAGTCCCCGACCTGTCCCTGCACCAGCGATTACATGGCCCATTCCAAGCGCCCGGATTCCGTCCAGCGGAGTGCTGGGATTGGATGTGAACGGAATCGGATCGCTCTCTCCGATTTTTTCAATCTGAATGATGGACAACTTTTCTAGAACGTCGAACTGCGCAGTAGCAAGAAATTCATGAACGGACCTGAGTTGTGTCATCACCAGACCTTCGGCGTTAGCTTTTTCCTCCAGTTCATCAGCATTCCATTTCAGGATGGCTTCAGCAATGGCCTCTTTGTCTTCTGGAACATTCAGAAATTTCAGCATGGAAATTCTGAGGCGATTATAAAAATCCAGCGGCATCACATAACGATCGTCCTTGGTCTTGTAGAAATGCGGTGAAAAAGGGCTGGATATTTCCGTTGGAAACCCCGGACTGAAACCATTGATTTTTTCCCATTTTCCCTGAAAAAAAGGAGACAGGCGATGGATCACCTTGCGCAGATCGACTTTGATGTCTTGTGTTTCCCCTGTCCTGTATTTCCATAATTTCGCTATCGCCACTGCTTTGGCGGTAAGACCCAGTGCAGAGGCCGATGCAAACTTTATTGTACTGGGTACAATAGGATCTTTACCTTCAAAGGAAATATCCCCACCACTGTCTTCAGGGGTTAGTCCAAATTTTTCGAGCAGTTCCCGTAAAGCTGAATGAATATCAAACTCTTCGTCGGTTGTAATTCTGTTGCCGACACGGAATTCAATTTCGTCCTTGAGGCTTGAAAATTTCTGTTTTTGATGAGCCGCAGTATTGCGGGTTGCTGAATTGTCCATTAATATTTTTTTTGACAAAACAACAAAAGCAACATCAATTATCGATTAACTCAGGTTAATATCGTATTATTAAATCTAAGTCTTAATACAAACAATGAAAGGCTCTGAAATTGGATTAAAGGAAGAAAAACAATAGTTCTTAACTTAAGTTAGAATTTTTGTCATTTCAATAGGTGAGACTTGAACAAAATCATTTCTTTACTTCGCGTGCAATTTATCAGTCGATCAATTTATACCCCTGCCCGCGGATATTGATGATCTCCACCCGCGGGTCCTGCTGCAAATATTTCCGCAGCCGGGTAATGTAGACATCCATGCTACGCGCATTGAAGACATTGTCATCGCCCCAGATCTTCAACAGCGCAGCACGACGCTCCAGCAAATTGTTCTTGTGTTGTAATAACAGGGCCAACAGGTCTGCTTCCCTTTGCGAAAGGCTGGTCGCCTTGCCGGAATGTATCAATTCCAGCCGCTGGCGGTCGAACTGAAAGCCGCCGACGCCGATCACCGAAGGAGCTAAAGCTCCGGGATCAGATGAGACGGGAGTTCTTCGCCGCAGCTGACTCCTGAGGCGGTAGATCAACTCTTCCATGCTGAAAGGCTTTTTCATGTAGTCATCGGCCCCCACCCCGAATCCCTTGAGCACATCTACGGTTTGCGTCTTGGCCGTAAGGAAGATGATAGGGATAAGTTCATCTACCTGGCGGATATCTGCGACAAGGGAAAGCCCGTCCTTCCTCGGCATCATGATGTCTACCACGCAGATATCCGGTTTGACGCTATGGAAGAGGCTCCAGCCTTCCACGCCATTGGCGGCAATTGTGATGTCAAAACCAAATGGGGTGAGGGTTTCCCGGATGACCATGGCCAACACGGACTCGTCTTCTACTAACAGCACACTTATATTATCCATGGTGGGGGAATTGAATAGTGAACTCCGTTCCTTTGTCAGGTGCGCTTTTTACACTGATCCGGCCACCGAGTGTTGTCACGAGTTGTTTTACATAGCTCAGGCCGATGCCGTAGCCCTTGACTTCATGGAGGTTTCCGGCCGGTACACGGTAGAACTTATCGAAGATAAACGGGAGGTGCTCGCTGGCGATCCCCTGGCCTTCGTCCCTAACCTTCATTTGCCAGCCTTCGCCATTCATGTCGATCCTGACCAGGATCTTTGGCTTATCATTGGAATATTTTAGCGCATTATCAATTAAGTTGGACAAAACGGTCTCGATGATATAGCTATCGGTGACGACTTCAAAAGGGACCAGACCGGATTCAAATCGTATTCCGATCTGCCTGTCGGGGTCGAGCCGTGAGATCAGGTTTTCGATGAGTCCATTGAGGTCCACCGTTTCCAGTTTTGATTTCGGGTTTCCCTGCTCATAATTCATGGTTTCCAGGAGGCGGTCGACATTGGTATCGAGCCGGCTGAGGACCCCAGAATTAATCTCCAGGTAGCGCCGGAGTTTTTCGGGATCGGCATCGCCTTTAAAAGTATACAGTGCCTCATGCGTCGACTTCAGGATCGCGATGGGCGTGCGCAGTTCGTGGGCGATATTATTGATAAAATCGTTCTTGGTGCCGTCGAGCCTGACCAGTCGGCGGATGATATACCCCATATACAAAAGGCTGCCCACCGATAGCAGGACCAATAGGACCGAAACCAGGGCCGGGACGACCGTTTGCCGGAAAAGGTATCGCTGCTTGCCCGGGAAGACAGCTTCTGGCACGGCCTGACCGTTTTTCATCACCAGTCGAAAAGCCAGATCGATCTGGTTCTTTTTGAGCTCATTTCGGAAGATGGTATCCAGCACCTCCAGTTGGATGGGCTTGTTGAAGGCCTGCATCGACAACCGCGCGATCATGCCCCGAACGTTATTCAGGTTGTCTGGCCCTACCTGCAATGGTTTTATTAATACATTGCGCCATATCCTCCTACCCGTGTCGGGCCTCGAACCACTGTCTCCCTTCCCTCCGCGACCCCGCCCGACTTTGGCGGAGTCTTCGTCATAGGACTGCATCACGGACAGGTAGGGGTCGTTTTCTTTTAAGGTCATAGGGAGGACGCTGGCATGTAAAGCATAGGTATCTATGCTTGTCTGTAGGGCATTGGCGATCTTGTCGTCGAAATTTCGCCGCTCCGTCCGATAGGAATTGTATACCCAGTAAAGCTGGAACAGGAGTATACCTGTAACCGTTACCGCCGCCAGGGTGAACACGAATGTAAGCCGTCGTTTCATCGGTTAAATATATCGCCTTTTCCGAGGACCGGTTAGCAGTTAACACTAGTTAACACTGTTTAGGGCAGGGTTAACAGTGGTCATGACTAGTCGCCGCTACCTTTATGCCATGAAAAATAAATTATTGATCGGCCTCTGCATCATGACCCTGCAAACGCAGGCGCAGACCGCCATGACAAAAGACGACATGTTCCCCAAGAACGCTGTATATGCTCTCCAGGATGGATCTCCCCTGAGCTATGACAAGATAGACAGCGTCCTGGCGGCCTGGGGCCGCAAGTTCACTTTGACTCATTCTGTTGACGACAAGATCATTCTGTCGCCCAACGACCCCCTGTACGCAAAGAAGATGCAGGATTATATCGTCGGCATGGGCGCATTGGTCGGTCAGCCGGCAAAGGATTTCGAGTTGAAGGATATCGACGGAAAAAGCCATTCCCTGGCAGCGCTAAAAGGAAAGATCGTCGTGCTCAATTTCTGGTTCACGGCCTGCGGCAGCTGCGCACAGGAAATGCCGGAATTGAACAAACTGCAACAGCAGTATGCAGATAAAAACGTGGTTTTCCTGGCGCTCGGCCTTGACGATGCCACAAGGATCCGGGCGTTTCTCAAGACCCACGATTTCCATTACACGTTGCTCACCGAGGCGAAAGCCGTACACGCCGATTACAACGTGACGATGTGCCCCATTTCCATGGTGATCGACAAGGCCGGGATCGTCCGCTTTGTAGACGTTGGCGGGCAAAACATTGGAGAGTCGCTCACTGCGGCGATCACCGAGGCGGCCGCGAACTAGGCCCCAAAGCACGTAAAAAGCGGGCGAATGAAAATTCAGGAGGCAAGTTACTAGTTAAAAAAGGGGTCGACCTGAAAAAGTCGACCCAATGCTGTACAAGACGCCGGCCAGGATAAAGGCAGTGCCGGAAAACCGGCCGAAAGTAAGTGCTGTCTTATTGGCCAGTTCCCGTCGAATCCGGCCATTCAACTTCCACCAGTCCAGCATCGGCAAAGTGTGCTTCGAAATCTTCATGATGTACATGCATGGCCAAAACATTTTTTCCCGGATGTAGTGTTGCCGCGCTTTCGGGCGTAATTGGAAAAGTTGCGTAGGTATCTGAATATCCAGGCGCCGTCAAAGCCAAAATACCGTTGATATAGACTTCCGCGTCTTCATCGTGGCACATTGAGATGGCTGGCTGGCCATGAATATCAGTAAGCGTGAATGTCCGGTGCATCCAAATGTCATCTGTGTTCCAGTTTGTCCGGGCATATTTAATCCGCCAGTCCCTTGCGCCAAAGCTGGCCGGTCCTTCGTTCCAATTTTGGTCATTAAAATCGCTCTGGAACCAATTACTGCCCGGATTTTGTGTGGTATAACGCCAGACCTGAGGAGTGTCTTGAGAAGTGGGAACAAGTATGTGCAAAATAGGATTTTTAGGAAAATGATTATAGCCAGTAGAAAGCGAATATGGCCGGTCTTTAGGCAATGTTGCCCACTCGTAATTGGGTTTAGCTCCCAGTTTCACCGCCCAAGTTCCTCCATTTGTGATTTCGGATTCGTGGAACCACGGTCGGGTTAATGGTTTGCCATTCAAGATGGTCGACTGAATATATTCATTTTGTGACGCCGCTTCAGGTGCTTCGATAATAAATTGCCTGCCAGCATATGGTGGATTTAGGTTAATGACAATTTTTTTGAAGCGTGGTGTGCAAACTTCAAAATCAGGAATTCCCGGATCAACGGGATAAAAACCGATCTGACTCAACACATACCACGCTGACATGGTTCCTAAATCGTCATTACCGCCACCGGCCAAACCACCCGGCTCATCAGTAAATGAGGAATCCGCCGTTTCTGCTACAATGTGCTCGGTCTTCCATGGACGATTGATATAATCATAAAAAAATGGCACCTGTAAATCAGGTTCATTGTCTGAAACATAATATTTATCGTTGAAGAATTCATCAAGCCGTTGATCAAAAACAGTCGTTCCTCCTATGAGATCCACCAGTCCCTGAACATCATGAGGAACGAACCATAAATAAATCCACTTATTGCCTTCCGTATAACCACCAAAGCCAGCGTCCCATCGTCCGTCCTGGTCACGCCGCTGCAAAAACCCCGTCGCAGGATTATACATTTCCCGATACTGTAGCGAACGTCCGAAAAGATACGTAGCATCTCCCCTTTTGCCCAATGACTTAGCCAGATTACCCAAAGCGGCAAAAGCCAATTCATGCTCCAACGCAGTAGCAACAGCCGCATCGGGATTAATTGTCACTCCTTTTTTTTCTTCCTCGTAAAGTTCATAGTCTCCTAAATAGCCGTGAATATCTCCCGCCTGGGCTTGTTTGAACATGGCTTCGTAGGCGGTGTTAATATCAAAATTGTGTAAGCCGGCATTCCAGATATTGACGAGCACAATCGTATTCGGATCTCCACTCATAATCGCCGTCGGCCGGTTGCGTTGCGACCAACGATCTATGTAACCCATTTGTTTGTATTCTTCCACAAGTGATTGCGCCATATCCTCGACCCGTTCAGGATCGATGAGTGCCAGCAATGGAATCTCCGTGCGATAAATATCCCAACCCGAAAAAGTGGTGTAGAAATGTTTGTGCCCTTTGGATACATGATGAATCTTATCATCAAAGCCGCGATAACGACCATCCACGTCATCGAAAACTTGCGGCGCAATGAGGCAATGATAGAGCGCGGTATAAAAAACCCGATTGTGCTCTGTCGTTCCATCTTCCACTTCAATGGCACTTAAGGCCTTATTCCAAGCCTGCACCGTTTGCTGGCGGCAACCTTCAAAATCATTATCCGGTATCTCGGTTTGAAGATTGGCGCGGGCGCCGGCAAGATCAGTATAAGAAACGCCAATTCGGACGTCCACTTCCTGAGATTGAGTCGAAGCCGGATAGCTCCCATAAAATCCAATGATCGTTTTCCGGTCACCCTGCGTTGCTGAGCCGCTGCCTTCAGTGATCGTCTTATCTGTCCAGGTACCATGTTTTTCAAATGGCTTACTGAACTTCATGACAAAATAAGTGGTGATTCCCAAATGTTCGCCATTGAATGATTCCGCATCAACATCGCCTTCCACTGTTTGATTGTCTACATAGTGAACGTGACTGGAAATGATTGCATTGTTGACGTAACTCAGGGGCAGTAAAATATTCGCCTGTTTTCCTGCCGGGAAAGTGAACTTCTCAAAACCGCAATGAACTGAAGCTGTCAATTCCGCTTTTATGTTCCAGGGCTGCATCAGCACTTCGTAATAGCCAGCGGAAGCGGTTTCCTGTTGATGATCGAACGAATAATCCGTACTCTCACGATCAATTTTTATCGGCCCTGTAGTCGCCGTTGTAAGCACTTGTCCTTCATTGGAGCCACCATCGCCGCTCATGTGGTTGATGACAAAACCGTGCATCCGTTTATTTCGATAATAATACCCATTACCGGCCCAATTCGGCGTCATTTGTACAGAACCAAAAGGGGCTACCGCGCCCGGATAAGTATTGCCGGAGCGGTCTGTTCCGATAAAAGGATTAACGAAAGACGACAGGTCAGGTGGGTTGTTTGATTTGAATGAGCTCCCGAAAAGCATCAATCCGACCCCAGCCAGGAGAAAATGGAAAAGTCTGAAGTTGTTTGTTCTCATGATGATATTTCCAACTATTTATTTAGCAACTTGGCTTAGGACTTGCGTTTTAAAGTGATCACTGCCACTTCCGGCCACATACCGATTCGCCCCTTTAGTCCCAGGAAGCCGAATCCCCGGTTGACGTACAAAAAACGCCCTTTTTCCCGGTAAAGTCCAGCCCATTGCTTGTACACGTATTTTATGGGACTCCACTTAAGGCCGAACAACTCGATGCCGAACTGCATGCCGTGTGTATGCCCCGACAATGTGAGGTGAATATGCTGGTGGTGATCGAGGGTTACGCCTTCCCAGTGCGAGGGATCATGCGACATCAGGATTTTAAAACCATCATCGGGAACCCCCGAGGTCGCTTTCTTCAAGTCGCCATATCGGTGGAAGCCACCTTTACCCCAATTCTCTACGCCTAATAGCGTAATGGACTGGTCGCCTTTTCGAAGGGTGACCGCCTCATCCAGCAGCAGGCGAAAACCGATTTCGGTGTGTATTTGCTTCAACCGGTCCAGATTGGCTCGTTTAGCCTCCGGCGTCTCCCACTGAAGGTAATCGCCATAATCATGATTTCCCAGCACTGAAAATTTTCCCATACGCGCTTTCAACAAGGCAAAATCAGCCATCCACCTATCCATTTCCTCCGCCCGGTTATTGACCAGATCACCGGTGAACAGAATAACGTCGCTGTGCTGGGCATTGACCAGGTCCAGGCCTTTCCGTACTCCTGCGACGTTGGTAAAACTGCCGGAGTGAACGTCAGTTATCTGGGTTATCGTGAAGCCATCAAAGGCCTCAGGCAGATCCGGGAAATAGATTGTTTCACGCCTTACACGATAAAAATGTCGCCCTCGCGTAATACCGAAGAGTACAAAGAGGAAGAAAAAAACGGCCGTACCTAAAGCCAATTCACTTACCCAAAAGGCCCTTGCCGGAAAACCACAAAACAGCCTGGTAATATCTTCCACCAATAAAATCGGCAGCGAAAATAAACGGGGAATAAAATCGAGCAGCATCAGTGCCATCAGCCAGGTAATCAGGGTCTGCTGTGTGCGTGAGCCACGCGGAACAAAAATGGCGCCTACTATGCCGCCTATTAACAAGAGATCGAAGAGCCAATAGCCCCATAGAAATGCGCCGGACTTTATAACAATTTGTACGGCCTGATAAAAATAAAAATCGGTACCCATCCAGAGCAAGATGATCAGCGGCAGTCTTTTTGCCATATTAACTGGGGTTGAGCTTGCTGAAATATTCGGCTATGGTGTCGTTGTTGGCTTTTGCCCGCCCTTCGCTGGTACCAAAGGTAAGCTCGTTTTTTCCGTTCTTTAATTGCACGAATATGGCGTCAATAAAATCACTGACCAGCGGAGCGGTATTATGCAAGCCTTTCCCGCCCAGATCGGTATTCAAGGCGGGCGGTATAATTTCAATGACTTCAATGCCGCTGTCTTTCAGTTGATGCCGTAAGGAAAGTGTAAACGAACGGAAGAATGCCTTGGTAGCACTGTAAACAGCCACCTTTGAGAAAGGAATGAATGCCAGCCCCGAAGTCACATTCATGATCGTGTTCAATGATCCAAGCTTCAGGAAGAGTTCAGTCAAATGCAGTGGCGCCAGAATGTTGATACCCACCTCCTGATCGGCCCTGCTAAAAAAGCCCTCTTCAGCGACATTCATCCAGTTTTGGACGCCTGCATTGTTCACCAACACGTTCAGGTCGCTATGGTTCTCAGCCACCCAGTTGTACAAGTCGATGCGATCCGCCTCCACCGAAAGGTCACACTGCCGGGTAATCACCTCTGGAAATTTCATTGCTACTTCGCTAAGCGCCTCTTCACGTCGCCCACAAATGATGACGGTATTATTCTCGTCGATAAACCTTTCTGTCAAACCCAGGCCAATACCGCTTGCTCCACCTGTTATCAAAATTTTGTTGTTAGATGCTTTCATTAATTTCCGTAAGTGTTATGTGATGAATGTTGATTTACTGCGGTCGGTGTCCGTCCAAATAGCTTTTTGAACGCAAATGAAAAATGAGACAATGTTTCAAAACCCAGGTCAATGTAAATTTCTGATGGTTTCTTCCTTCTTTTATCGATTAGAAAGTAGGCATCCTCCAGCCGTTTTCGTACCAGCCAGCGACTGGGCGTTTCGTTAAAAATAGCGTAGAAATCCCGTTTGAAGGCGGATAAACTTCGTCCGGTCAGATAGGCAAAACGGTCGATATTCACACTAAAAAGGTAATTGCGGTTCATAAACTCTTCCAAATCAATTTTTTCTGGACTACCGTAATCAAAAAATACACCAGACAGGTCAGGGTCTAATTGCAATAAGATCAGCAGCAGTTCTTCCCGTTTGACGTCAAAGAAAGCTTTATCTATTTCTCCCTTACTATTGTAATAGGGTATCAGCGAATGAATAAAGTTGGGGATCAATTCATTGTCTGGTAATCGTAAAAAGGATTCTTCCAATTTGAAGGGTGTGGCAATTAACTTGTGTTTTTCTTGGAATGTTCTCAAAAACGGTTCATCAAAAACGAAAATTATTTTGTCAGCCTTATCATTGTCTTTTGCAGGCGTCTGCCGGCTCAACCGGTTTTTACGTGTTATGCCGTATTCACCTGATTGCAAGGTGTAATTTTTACCTCCGTAAGAGCCGCTCATCGCTCCGCTTACCAAATAGAAAAACAGGTGTTCGGCAATAAATTGTTCCTGCGCTATTGCGGGGCCTACCAGGCATGTTTTGTTGACAGATGCTTTCATTTTAATTCCCCATTTAATAATGCTTTGAGCCAAATCAATAATAGCCACATTCATTATTTGCCATCGGTGTCCAACGCGAAATTACTTGGTTTTTGTGTTAAATTGATAGTGAAGTGTTCAACAATAAGGCACGTGTCTCGGCAACGACGCGGTCTTGAAATTTGGCGTCCCGCACCAGATCCGAGCCAAGCATTGGCTGACCCTTCTCGTCATAATAGATCCCAGTCTTACCCGACTCATCGATCAGTATTTTTGTAATTACCTGTGCCGCCCTTTTGGGTGTGCTTCTATACTTGACAAAGGGGGGAAACAGCGTGAGGATCCGGCCGAACAGGAAACGCAGGACAATATTCGCATCACGCCCAAGACCTGTCCCGGGAGTAATGCCCGGCTCTACCGCATTGAAGCGAAGCCTTGGGGTTTCGCGGGCAAAGGCCATTGCGCCGGCAAGGCTGCACTGCTTTGATGTAGCGTAGGCATCTGCGCCTGGTAGCTTACAGCCGCCTTGCTTCCACTCGCTTCGGGCACTAGCCTCCGCCGAGATATATCGCCCTCCACGCATTCCCAAGAGTTTTGCCGGCTTACGTTCCGGATCCTCCACAGCGGAAGCAATGAACACTACATTTGCTTTGTCGGGAAGGTGAGGTGTAAGCGCTTCGGTCAAAGCAAATGGTCCGAGATAGTTCGTAGCGAACGCCAGATCCCAGCCTTGAGCACTCTTTGCCGCGCCCATTGGAGAAATTCCTGCATTATTGAGAAGCCCAACGACCGGGAGACGTAACGCTATGATCTCCGCAGCTGTACGCTCTACGCTCTCTATGTCTGACAGATCGCAGACAACCGACACAGCCTGCTGGCCGTTCTGTTCTATAAGATTCTGCACTTCATCTAGCTTTCTGGAATTCCTTCCAACCAAGATGACCGTACCATATTTAGCAAGTTCCAGTGCGGTGGCACGACCTATACCAGAGGTAGGCCCAGTGATGATGTACGCCTTTGACATAATTCTTTCCTTTTAAATTATACTGCAAATATCAGCATCCCTGCTACATGCAGCTATCTTTAAAAGTCCAAATGTACTGTCTTGAAAAGTCCAAGGTAAATGGCTTATCTTTTAGCTCCAATTCAATTGATATGAAAAAGATCACTTTGGCCATACTGCTTTGCGCAGCCTTCCTGCTGGGCTATGGTTTTAGCCGTTTAACCGGGCCGTCTCCCTCAGGTCCGCGAGTGACAGGCATCGGTGGTATCTTCTTTAAAGCAAAAGACCCCACTGCGCTGAAAGCCTGGTACAGTAAAAATCTGGGTATCCGCATGGGTGATTACGGCTCCGTTTTTGAATGGCACCAGGGCATGGACAGCACTAAAAAGGGTTTTGCCATATGGGCGCCCTTTAAAGAAACGACGAAATACTTTCAGCCGTCAGATAAGCAGTTCATGATCAATTACCGGGTCGAAGGGTTGGATCAGCTTTTAGCACAAATGAAGGTGTCGGGGATCCTGCCAACAGACACGGTCGAAAAGACCAGTTACGGCAACTTTGTGCATTTGATGGACCCGGAGGGGAACAAAATCGAACTCTGGGAGCCTAATGATGTAGAATTTGCTAAAATGGGTACGGTGACCACCAAATAAAGACCAGACCTACCTTCCTACTCGACCCGCAAGCTCTTTATGGGGTTCGCAATGGCTGATTTTATGGCCTGAAAGCTGACTGTTGCCAACGCAATGAGCAAGGAAATAAGCCCTACCAATGCAAACATCCACCAGGCGATGTCAATACGATAGGCGTAACCTTGCAGCCATTTGTTCATGGCCCACCACGCAATGGGCGAGGCAATACATATGGACAGGAATATCAGCCTGACGAAATCTTTTGAAAGCAAACTGATGATGTCAAAAAAAGCCGCCCCCAAGACTTTGCGAATGCCGATCTCCTTGACCCTTTGTTCTGCGGCGTAGGTAACCAGTCCGAACAGGCCCAAACAAGCTATAAGGATGGCAAGAATGGAAAATGTAATAGATATTTTCCCGGTACGCAATTCTGCATTATATTGTTTGTTGAAATCATCATCAAGGAACGAATAACTAAAAGGTTGTGACGGCGCCATGGTTTTCCACTTGGATTTTACCTGTGCGATCAATC
>Ga0302312_10001234_pt1 | contig 15902 bp, 32 predicted proteins | sample III_Palsa_N2_1_FD_200529 | JGI IMG/M metagenome (GOLD analysis project Ga0302312, IMG submission 200529) | Peat permafrost microbial communities from Stordalen Mire near Abisko, Sweden - III_Palsa_N2_1 | ecosystem: Environmental > Terrestrial > Soil > Palsa > Peat permafrost | place: Sweden... | reverse complement strand
CCCTAATGGAGCTTAAAATGTTACTTACCCTTGTGGTACTGGTTGCGGTCATGCTGATCGTCGCCTTGTTCGCATTTGCGTACCGGATGGACAAACATCGCGGCGTGATCCTGTTTGCAGTGCTGGCAGTGTGGTTGTATAACATGCAACCGGCAAGTGCGGCAACCATCAAGACGGTCACTGACGTGGATGGTGTCCGCTATTACGATGTCATGACAACCAACCCTAACGAGTCGTACAACGGTGTACAAGGTCGTGATCCACGCATCGACAAGCTTTATAAGTGGCTCGACCTGGAATGTCGGGGCGGTCACGGTGATGACTCGGACACACAGGCATTCTGCAACCTGCGCGATAAACTCGCCAAACAGTAAGGACATACCATCATGACTACCCCTGCACAAGAAGCCAAAGACTTTGCCGCTGCGAACGGCTTTACCATCAGCCCGCTTGACCGCCGTTACGTCGTGTCATATCCTGCCGCTCAATTCGACACATTCGTCGCGAACGTCGGCGGTTATCCGGCCGCGTTGAACGCTATGCGGAAATATATGGATGCGTTGCGTGACGCGGAAGTGGCGGCGTTTAACGATCAAACCCGACCATCCGTAGTGAGGCTGTTGGTCGCTGCCGGTAGCAAATCGCCGGAGTTGCCGGTATGTGCTCGTGAGTTGCCTCTGACATATACCGCACAGCAACAACCTATCAACATGAATAGCGTGGGAATTGCATTCATTGATGTCGAACAGACACTTGATGATGTGATTCGGGAACAACAGCGTCGCGTATTCGGTGCGATGGGTGTCAAGAAGGCCCAACCCGGCAGGTTTCGTATCGATGCGCCGGAAGGTGAGTATCTTGGCTTTCCTGATCGCGCTAGTGCTCTTAAGTATGTGCGCCGCAATCTGGCCGGTGTACGCGGCGTGAGCATCCTGCCTGTGGAGCAAGTACAGTGACTCCTATCCTGACTGACGCAGAGATTGAACACCTGTTGACATTGCCTGAAGTCAAGGACGCGCTGATACGGTTCAACCGCGCACAGGCATACCAGACCGTCGACCATGACACGCGGTTGCGGCTGGTGGCGCGTGTACGGTACTTCGAGCGCCAACCCGTTCCGTTGCGCGGTCGACCGCGCTAATCATGACGGTGCCAATTTTCAATATGGGCAATCCGGTGCGCAAGCAGGCCGCAATGCGCGATGACGGTATATGGTTCGTACGTCATCGTCGTCACAACGGCCCCGGATTCACCGCGTGGAAACTGGCACCGTTCAATCAACGACCGCCCTATTCGTGGTATGACGGTCAACATGCAAAACTCCCCCATGAGTAATGAATCTATCGGCCAGCGTGTGCGACGCCTACGCGTGCAGGCCAGCATTGAAAAAGTCGAACTAGCCCGGCGCGTCAAGGTCAACGAAGGTACCATTTACAACATGGAACGCGGCAAAGGCGTAAACATGTTCACATTCATCGACGTTGCGCGTGCACTTGGCGTGTCGCTCGATTATCTGGCTTCAGGAAAACCGCCAAATGGAAACTAAACGTATCGCGCGCGCATTGCCATCTCACGGCTCGATGCAACGTGCCATAAAGGCGGCGCTTGCAGTCGGTGCCGTCGTATCGATGAATCTTGATGGTGACGCACTGTTCGTACAGTTCAAGGACTCTGACCGTTATCTGTTTGACCCGGACAATATCACCATGCACTGCCTGGAACTGGTCGGTGTGGCGCGTATTCATGGGTTCGTGTTGTACCGTTATGACCCGAACGACAAAGAGCACCCGTACAAATGGGGTCGCGCGCCACTTGTCGTTCGTACCGTCTTTAGCAACATTGACGTGCGCGTGCAGATCGGCGCAAGCAAGTGGTTTAACGTCGAACACCACGACACGGCCTATGCGCTGCGTCATTCCATCATCAACGCATTCGTGACCTACTATGACGAAGCAATCGCCCCCTATCCCGAAGCGTGACTTTCTGCCGTCACAGCGACCGGACCATATCACCAAGGGTCTCGACGCTGCATACGAAGCCGGGTTCGGTATGGGTCGACGCGCCGGTCTGGAACGCGCGTGCGATATCCTGCGCGAAATGAAACCGGGCGATGTCGACGTTTTCAAACTGCTGGAACTATTCACTGCGGAGAAGTATCGATGAAAAACTATAATTGCCTCACGTGTCAGGAACCGATGAAAGTATCGATATTTTTCCATACTTATATCCGGTCCAACGGTCCGCAAAAGCAGCGGTGTACGATGTGTGGCGCGGTGCATGAAGTGAATGGCAAGAACGAAATACGCCTGACAGTACCCGGCGCACAGATGGCAAAGCTGTCACAGGAGTACGGTTACCCGGAACATAAACCGTGGCGTGTGGGGGCGTACCGCGTGCGCTACAGCAACGGTCAATGGAGCAAGGTCAAGGTGACATGGGATGGTGATGTGTGGCGCAACGGCCCGGTCCTTTTCCACGCTGGCAGCATCGTCGCATGGCAGGGGCTGGCAGGTGATATGGAACATCTGAAGCGCATGCCATATGACCTTACCGACCCACTACCTTATAACGGTGACGACGAATGAAACCTTCAATGCTAAAGAAAGATTTAATGCTCGACATGTTCACCACTGCGGCGAATGTACATATGCGTTACCACAAGGCAACTAGCTTTGTGCTCGCGTGCGATTCAGGTAATGAAGATGCTGACGGTAACGCCACAGCGCTTGCACATGTATTCATTGTGTCGGCTACTGATGCGAATGAACTTGAGGACTTCTTTCGCAAGCGTGAGCATGTGATGCTCGAAATGCTGCGAAAGGACTTCGAGCAATGAAGCTCATCTATAAATGCAGCTATTGCGGGCAGGCCAAAGAGTTCGACTATCCCGCATCTGCATGTCATGACGTCGAATTTATACTAACGCATGCACTGCATGGATACGTGCCGGGAGTGAGCGGCGGTGCGCGTCCATGGATCAGACACCCGTGCCAACCCGGCGTGCATGGTATCGCTAACCTTATTGCCATTCTGGAACCCTGACATGTTCATGCTACTTTTCGCAATCATTGCTGCACTGTACGGCGATTGGTGGTTGACACTAATATTCGTCGGCATATGGCTGATATTTCTGGACTGACATAAGGCCCGCGCCACGCGGGCCTTTCTCTTTGTGATAAGCTCCTGCCTTGTGTGACGTCCACACATTTACACACATTGGAGCTATCTACATGCCCGCTATCATTCCCCCAAACTTTGTATCCGTCCGTCTTGATGAGGACGACAAGCAGAACTATTCCAAGGTTCATGAAGCGACCGAAAAGGCCACCGGTATTCGCCTTAACACTGCTGACATCTACCGGTTCGCCATCGTTGCACTGGCTGAAAAGCATGGCGTCAAGGGTGTTCGTTAATCTTCTGCCGGGCAATAAACCATGCACGACTATGCAGCATTAAGGGCCGCGCTTGACGGCCCGTTCAAGCCCCTGACGCAGTACCGGCAGTTCATGTTGTGGCAATTGCAGGCTGACCCATCTGGCGGCAAGCCCCGCAAGATGCCGTATAGCATCGCAGGCTATCAGGGCAGCAGCACAGACCCGACAAGCTGGTGCGACGCAGAGACTGCGCTGGCATCGGCGCGCACAAGCGGAATGGGCGTAGCGTTCGTTGTAACCGACGCCGACCCGTTCGTATTCATCGACGTTGATGGATGCGTGACTGATGGTGCGTGGGATGCCGATGCGCTCGATGCGTTCAGCCGGTTCCCCGGTGCGGCATTTGAGGCATCACAGTCAGGTACCGGTATGCATCTGTTTGTGGCTGGCACAACGCCGCAGGGATTCACCGGCCGCAAGCGTGGGAAGTTCGAATGCTACCGTACCGGCCGCTTCATTGCGCTTACTGGTCGCGGTGCCGTTGGCAACGTGTACGATTTTGGCGCAACACTCAACCAGTTCATTACGGACAAATTCCCCATCACCCCCGGCGCTGGCGCGATGCCGCTCACGTGGACAACAGTACCCATACCTGAATGGAACGGACCAACCGATGATGAGGAACTGTTACGTCAGTTTTTGTCCGCACCAGCACCGCGTTCAGCAAATGAAGCGTTTGCCCATCTTTCTGCCGATGCGCCTGCAATCAGTAGCGATGCGATCGCTTCAAACGCAGACTTATTCAATGCAAACGTTGCGGTACTGTCTCGCGCATACCCGGCTGATAATGATACGTTTGACCATAGCAATGCGGCGTTCGCCCTTGCATGCCGACTAGCGTATTGGACCGGTAAAGACTGTGAGCGCATCGAACGTCTGATGAGCCGGGCCGCGTTCCGTCGCGGTAAAGCGTATGACATGCATGATGCGCAGCGCACTTATATGCAATGGGACATCGAGCGTGCATGTGCAATGACGACGAAAGTCATGTTCCAGCGCGCGACGTCATTGAACGCCGACGTTGTTGCTGATGCCGCCGCCGCATATGACGAATACTATGATCGCATCAGTGCGGCCGGTGATGTGCATGCGGTGCGTGCGGTTGCAAGTGAGGCAGCGCTTGACCAGCGCATCGACCCAACGTTGCGTGAGTTGCTGGCCGGGCATGTACAGACGACGCTTGCCAACCATGGGCACCGGCTCAAGATCGATGAGTGCCGCAAGATGGTTGCGATGCGTAGCGCGCGGCCGAACGCTGATCTACGCGAGTTGACGCGACAGACCAACATCGCACTGAACCTGCCTGAAGAAACCGTTCTGCTTGCGCCAGTGATGAGCATCGGCCAAATGATTGAACAGTTCGTATTCATCAGTAACGGCTCACAGGTCGGCAACGTGTACGACCGTTACATGAACTTCGCACTTGCCGACTTCCGTAATACCATGGCAGCGTCCAACAGCCTCACTGCAGATGGACGCACCATCGAGCACACGCAGGAATGGTTGCGGCACCCAACGCGCAAGATGGTACAGACGCGCACCTTTCATGCTGGCGGCAACATCATCACTGCCGACCCGAATGGACGCAGCGCGTTGAACATGTGGAGACCTGTCGAACGTGGCGCATATAGCGTCGACATCGGGCCGTTCATTGAACAGGTGCAATACCTGTTTGGCGATGCAACTGAACGCTTCCTTGACTGGCTGGCGCACATCGAGCAACAACCCGGCGTGTTGCCGCATTTTGGATGGTTGCATATCGCCGACCACTACGGTACTGGCCGTAATTGGGTCGCATCGGTCATCAGTCGTCTTTGGCGCGGATATGTTGCGCCTAGCGTCGACATGGACGCACTCATCAACGGTGGATTCAATGGGGCGCTGGCAGGGCGTGTGATTGCCATCGTTGATGAAATCCGTGCCGGTGCGCGTGAAGACGCGTACATGATGGAAGGCAAGATTCGCAACATGCTCACGGAGGAAACACGCTATATCAAACCCAAGTACGGGCGTGAGTACATTGAACACAACGCGTGCCGCTGGTTGCTGTACTCCAATCACAAGAACGCCGTGCCAATGGACGATGCCGACAGACGATGGGATGTGGTTCACCTGTCTGCTGCACCACGTGCAGAACACATCTATGTCTATCTGTATGGTCTGCTTGACCAACCCGCGTTTATCGATTCGCTTGGCGCATGGTTGCGGACTCGAGACTTGTCGCGGTTCAATCCCGGTGCGCGACCGCCCGTAACTGAAGCCAAGCGCCGCGCTATTGCTGCTTCGAAGTCGGAGTTTCAGAAGCTTGCCAGCATGATCGCTTCCCATTGGCCTTGTGATTTCATCACCGTTTCTGACCTGTTGAGCGTCATGAATGATGGCGATGTTTCTGGCGTCAAACGTTTGTCATCTTCCATGCGGCATGCGCTTGATGATGCTGGTATGCATCAGGTCGAATTGCCCGTGTATGACGAAAACGGCAACAAGCAGCGCGTATGGATCGTTCGTAATGTTGTTCAATGGTTGTTGCCGGGGGTCATATGCAAAGAAAACACCGCAAAAGCGTTTGCAACGTATCGACCGTATTCAAAAGGGTTCGGTTATCAGACGTTGCAGGCGTTGTTGTAAATGATGCGCCAGAACACAGAACACACCAGAACAGTCTGTGTAAAAAGAGCTAGTCAAAAAGTGGTATTAAAGTGGTATTAGAGGTATATTAGGTATGGATATAGACTTTAGGCCAAACCTGTTCTGGAACGTTCTGTGTTCTGAGAATGCTTATCAACTATGAAATTGACACCAAAACAGGATGCATTCGTGTTGGCATATCTCGAAACGGGGAATGCCACCGAAGCGTATCGGCGTGCATATGACGTTGGGCGCATGCTCACATCAACTATCAGCAACAACGCGTGGACGTTGATGCAAAAGCCAGAGATAAAACAGAGGGTTCAAGATGCCCGCGAAGCAACCGTGTCAGTTGCAACAATTGATCGTGCTGGTGTTCTGGCCCTTATCACTGAAATCGCAACGGCCGATGCAAGCCAACTGTCAGAAGTGCAGGTTCGTTGCTGCCGTCACTGTTGGGGCATGGGATATCACTATCAGTGGAAAAACGACGCGGAGTTCGGCTTTGCGCTGGCAGAGGCGATAGACCGGAACGCGCGTAAGCAGAGCGAGTGGGAAAAGAACCGTGACATTGGTATGACGCAGGGGCCATTAGAACTTGATCCGCTACCGGTCGACGTCGGCGGGTATGGGTTCGATGTGACTGGTTCACCTAACCCGGAATGCCCTAAGTGCCTGGGCGAAGGTCATGTGAAAACGATATTCAAGGACACCCGTAAATTGCGGGGCGCAGCGAAGCGTCTGTTCGCTGGTGTGAAGGTGACGAAAGACGGCATCGAGATAAAGCAGCGCGACCAGGCACACGCGCTATCGCTGCTTGCCAAAGAGTTCAACATCGCCAAGGACGCCCCAGCAGTGCAGGTAACGAATCAGGTCGGCATCAACGCACAGGGCGCGCAACAGGTTACAGTGGTATCGGTTGATCCGCTTGAGGCGTCACGACAGTATCAGGAACTGATGAAGGGGTCGATATGAGCAAGGGCACAGGACCGCAACGAACTATCGAGCGCACAGCATGGGTACGGTTCGCGTACGTGTGTGACGTCGAGGATTTGACCATCAGCATCAGGCGAGGTGTGCTTGACGTCGAAGAAGTGAACGCCGCCAGTAACGCGACTATCGTCATTGACCGGATGTTACGCAATGGGCGGTCCAACTGGCGGCGTAGGATGCTCAACACCCTCATGCGGCATAATAGGCGGGGCAGTATGCCATGATGGGGGCTTCGGGCCGCGCACTCACGCGGCCCATTTTTTATGCTGGCTCACCTGTCAATGCTTCCTGACTCTCAGGTTGCGCCGCTTCTGGCTGTTCAAACTTCGACATCGCCAGTTCCATCAGTTGCGTTGCCATCGCCAGCATGTCTTCACGCGTCGCACTGGCTGGAATGGTCAGGTGCAAGTGTCCTGCTTCGAGTCGCTGACCTTCACCATGTGACGATCCACCCTTGCGCGGCGCGCGCACCTTGTCGCATGCCAGCAGTACCTCATTGACTGACTTGACCTTGAGTGCCGCAACGGCCGGGCGCAGTGCGCTCACCAGGTCTGCCGCCTTTACGGTTTGGGCCAGTTCCGCAACGTCGCCGTTCATGTGTGTGTCGTACAGCGCGATAGCTGCGGTAATGCGCCGGTTGACTGCGCGCCAGTCGAGCGTACCGGGCTTGCTGCACTGCCAGCCTGCGCCGTTATAAATCGTCAACAGTGTTTCGCGCCCTAACCTGCGTGACGGCTCACTGTCGTACATAACGGCCAGACCGACTGATAGCTCTATTTCGAGTGCGGTCTGTTTGTGCATCGCTGCTTCTACAAGCGCCTTGGTATATGCGCGAATGTGTGTCTTGTTCATCTTGGTCACCTGTTAAAATGTCGGTTGAATTGGCACGGCATTTGCCGTACAGTTCCTTTGTAGACCGTTAGTAACGGTTTGACAAGAAGTATTTCGACCCCATGACGCGATGGCGTCTAACACCTGGAGATTGACCGATATGGGCAAGCCTACAAACATCGCAGGACCGTCAACCGCACATTCGCAAGCCAAAGAGTTCGCGGCGCTCGCCGGTGTTGCATCCGCACCGGCCGACGTCACCACATTGCAACAGTCACTCAAGACGGCCATTGCAAAGCAGGCGGAACTGACGGAGCAGAACGAAGCGTTGACTCAGGCGAATAACGAAGGTGCAGGCACGGTTGCGTTGATGAACACAAAGATTGACGAACTGACGGAACAACTGACCGCAGAGAAGGAAGCGCACGCCAAGACGCAAGCGGCGCTCACCGCAGCAACCGCGTCGTAACGGAGCACACCCCCATCATGGAAACTTGCAAAGGAATTAACTGCACATCAGACGGTACGACACCGCATAGTGCTGAATGTGCGGCAGAATACGAACAATGTACTGCCGGATGTGAATTTGACGAAACTGGCGACATCACAATGACGCGCGAAATGGATGATACGTGCCGCTATCGCTTTAGATTCTGGCATAAGGAGGATGGGCCTAATCATCCAAGATCGTACGTATCAGGCAATCTTATGCAATTTCACATTGCGGTGCGCTTGATGCGATTGGTCAAGGGTTTGGCGCACTATCCGGTTTGTTTCAGTATCGTTGATGAGGTACGTCGCAATGCAGACATTTAAGCTACGGATGGCAATGAGTGTTGCAAATGGGTGGATCGCCGCATGGTTTCCGGGTGAGGAAATGGACGGCAAGTTGTTTCGTTCTAGCGATTTCAGCGAAGCGGCGACGATCATTCCACGCTACATGTACATGCGTCGTCTTCGCAAACAGGTCAAGTTACCGTTAGGGATACACCATGCAACAGTTCCCAATCACCGCAGTTGAGAAAGTCACGCTTTTGCATATAGCGCAAGGGTGTGAACAGCGCGGCGAAGATTCATACGCTCGCGTCGTGCGTCAGATGGTTCAACGTCTTTGGCCTGATGCACGTGTAGTGGATGACGCGGTTAAGATTGACGACGCGTTTGGGCATCTGTTGTGATACACTCCGCTCTGCTGTAACGTTAGTAACGATCCAAACCTTTCGAAAGGATATCCCTATCATGAAGAAGTCGATTCTTGCAATGCTCCTGTTGACGAAACATTCGTTCACCGATGATGCCCCGGCCGCTGGCGCTGCTGCAACGGTATCGGTCGTCGTTCCGGCCGAACATGAATCGCTGGTGACGCGTATTCTGGCGTTGCTCGAAAAAGATGCGACCTGGCTGAAAGACAACATCGAAGCGGGCGTGTCGCATTTCGAAGCGATGTTCGAAAAGTCGGATACGCCGACCGCCGCAGCGTCGACAGGTGCACAGGCGGCAGTCAAGACCGATGCGCCTGCTGTGTCTCAGAACGGCCCGGCAAGCACGGAGCAGTAAAAAGGTTTCGAAGGCTCGCATAGCTAGTTCGCATTGTTGGAAGGAACGCCCCATGCTAACCACATGGGGCGTTTTGTTTGTGCTTGTCAAACCGTTACTTACGGTTCATACTTGCCACCGTTGACTATATGGAGAACGATATGACAGCATTTCTGTACGTAATGGTGGCAATGATGCTGATTGCGTCGTTGACGGTTGGTTGGGTCGCGCTGCGCTATCACATGATGCCGCCTGAAGTCGATCCGCGTGTGCTTGATATCAACTGGCCGTGCGGGGATGACCATGATCCGGTATAACGTTTCGCCGGGTGCGCTTGACATGTGCGCGGATGGTGATTTCGTCAAATACGAAGACGCCCGCCGCGATATTGAGCGCCTGGGCAATGAACTGTTCGCGGCGCGTGCCGCGAACAAAGAGCTTGAGGCACAGCGACGGCGCGACCTGAAAGTCAAGGATGACCGTATCGAACTGCTCGAAACTAGAGCCCGTCAAGCTGTCGTCGCATTGGGCTTTCGTGACCCTGATGAGGGTAGAACATGATGAACCTGACCATCGGTGAAGATGCTGACTGGCGCATCCGTGTGACGGAGCCTGACGGTTCGACCCGCACGCTGATACTGAACGGTCGGGCCAGTTGGAAAAAGGTTAGCGCCGTGTGTCATGCACGGTCGTTCGCGTTCCGCAACCCGATGTGCAAGGTGCGTGTCGAAATCTTTGGATACATTGATGATGAAGGTTAGGTATCTGAAGCATCGCCCGCGCAAACGTACCGTATGGCTCGATGGCGGAACGTTTGTTGTTCCCAAAGCCACCGTCGACGCCATAACAGCGTGGTTGCGCTCGTTCGTCAAATAGTTGTTGACGGTGCGAAAGTAATGGTTTTATACTTGTCACACTTTCACACAACAAGCAGGTGACTGAAATGCAAGAACGGAACGAAACAGCAGCGATAAACGCTATCGAACATGCGCATAGACAAAGTTTACACGCCATCCACTTAGCAGTAGAAGCATTCGGGGAAGACAGGGAATTTTCTGTTTTATTGGCACGTTTGCAAGATGCAGCAATGGACATTGAGACCATCAAAAATCAGATGGTGCGCATAAAGTCCCGCAACGATATTGAACGTGGATTTAAGTAACCCACCGCCCCGCAGGACGGGACTTTTTCTTCATAGGTGAAAAATATGCTTTCGTATCATAACGATCCGGCAATAAAACTGAAGTATCAGGCCCGTTTCGAAGCGCATCGCAAGGCTGACGATGTCATTCAGGGTACCGGGTATGACAACAGTCGTGGATGCTTCGTCGGTTGTACTCTCAACAAGTACGATCATTCGCGCTTTCCTGTTGAACTTGGCTGGCCGGAATGGCTGGCGCGTCTTGCCGATGTAATTTTTGAAGGCGTTCCGAAGTCAGAAGCGGCACAGTTTGGTACCGACTTGTTAGATGCGGTCCAGATCGGCAAGGACTTGGAGCCGGTTAAATGGCACTTGGCGATTGCTCGCCATAAAGTGCAGATCGAGCGTCTGAAACATAATAGCGAACCCTATGCAGAACAGGTTAGTAATGCGTTGCAAGGTGTTATCGACTACTGTGAGTCTCAACTAGCCGGAACAGCTACCGATGAAATGACGGCGTGGTCGGCAGCGGAGTCGGCAGCGCGGTCGGCGTGGTCGGCAGCGGAGTCGGCGTGGTCGGCGCAGTCGGCGTGGTCGGCGCAGTCGGCGCAGTCGGCAGCGGAGTCGGCAGCGGAGTCGGCAGCGCGGTCGGCAGCGCGGTCGGCGTGGTCGGCAGCGCGGTCGGCAGCGCAGTCGGCGCGGTCGGCAGCGGAGTCGGCAGCGGAGTCGGCAGCGGAGTCGGCAGCGCGGTCGGCAGCGGAGTCGGCAGCGTGGTCGGCGTGGTCGGCGTGGTCGGCAGCGGAGTCAGCGTGGTCGGCAGCGCGGTCGGCGTGGTCGGCAGCGCGGTCGGCAGCGTGGCAATTCGAACGCGATACGCTTTTGACGATTTTGCGTGAAATGTGATGTTGACCGATATCCGTATCCCTATCCGACCCGACACGCCCATTCTTGAACGCGATACGCTTGATTCGTGGATTATCGACAGCGTGCAGGGCTCGACAGTACTTATCGTTCGTGTAACTGATGGTCTGCGCCGGAACGTAGCGCGCGATACCATTGACGAGTTGTATAGCTAGCTCAAACCGTCACCGACGTTACACTAGGGCCATAGCTCATAACTATGGCCCTTTTTCATGCCCTACCCCTACGCGCACGACTTCCGTGCCCCCGATTACTCCCGTATCTTTCAATGGCGCGTTGACAAGCTCCATCAGCTACGCGCTGATCCGGCATTGCTTAAAGCGGTCCTGACGCATTATCGTCACAATCCAATCGACCTGATCGAAGATTGGGGATGTACGTATGACCCGCGTAATGTTGGCTCACAGTACCCTGCAATGCTGCCGTTGATCCTGTTTCCACGCCAACGTGAGTTTCTGCAATGGGTCATCGAGCGTTGGAAAGCCAAAGAATTTGCAGTAAGTGACAAGTCGCGCGATATGGGCCTGTCATGGATGATGGTGTCACTATTCACCGCACTGGCCGTTACTAACGAAGGATTCACAGGCGGATTCGGATCACGCAAGGAAATCCTTGTTGATCGTGCCGGTGACCCTGACTGTTTATTTTTCAAAATTCGCATGTTCCTGTCATTGCTGCCATTTGAGTTCCGGGGCGGTTGGGTCATGGGTGGGCGGGACTGTGATAAGTCGATGCTCATCACGATACCGTCAACTGGCGCAGTGATCCGTGGTGAAGCAGGCGACAACATTGGCCGGGGCGGTCGCGCATCCATTTATTGCCGTGACGAAGCGGCGTTTATTGAACGGCCCCAACTGAGCGATGCTGCTTTATCACAGAACACGAATTGCCTGATTGATATCAGTTCAGTCAATGGCTTTGACAACCCGTTCGCAGAGAAGCGTCACAGTTGGCCCGAACATCGTGTATTCACCTTCCAATGGCGTGACGATCCGCGCAAGGATGAGGCATGGTATGAAAAGCAGAAAGAGAACCTTAACCCGCTTATCGTTGCGCAAGAAATTGACCTTGACTATTCAGCGTCCAAGCAAGGTGTTGTCATACCTTCAGCGTGGATACAATCTGCCATCGGTGCTGCGCGTAAGCTCGGTATCACGATCAAAGGTGAACGTCGTTCGGCGCTTGATGTGGCGGATGAGGGGCTTGACCTGAACGCATGGGCCGGTCGACACGGTATCGAGCTACAACACATAGACGCCTGGAGCGGTCAGGGCAAAACAATATTCTGGACAACGGAACAGGCGTTTTTACGCTGCGATGAGTTTGACTATGACAACTGCCGGTATGACGGCGACGGGCTTGGCGCTGGTGTACGCGGCGACGCGGCGCAGATCAATGGTCGGGACAACCGCAAAGGATCGCAACGCAAGTTCACTGAGTTCAAAGGCAGTGGTGCCGTTGTCAACCCTACAGCACTGGTCTACAAAGGTGATGACCGTGGTGTCGGGTCGCGCAAGAACGAAGATTTCTTCAAGAACCTGAAAGCGCAATCATGGTGGTCATTGCGTATGCGTTTTGAGAAGACGCACCGCGCCGTGGTGGATGGCGCGGTGTTTGACCCTGACGAACTTATCAGCATCAGTGAACAGATACCGCCGCACGTACGGACCAAGCTTGTTGCAGAACTGTCACAACCGACATACGACATCAACACGGCCGGTCAGATGATTATAGACAAGACACCAGACGGCACACGCTCACCGAACCATGCCGACTCGGTGATGATCCTGTACGCACCGCAGGAAAAGAAATCGTCATTGTTTGCATGAACGTTAGTAACAGTTTATACTCCCGGCGTAGTCCCATAAACTCACCGGGAGTATCCATGCAAGACAAGCGCCCATCCGTCACAACCGATGAATCCTGCAAGGACGGCAATATCGTCCAGTTGCAATGCGCATTGATCGCTGACGACCTATATGCAGTGTTGACGCGTGCCCACAAGTTGGGCTTTGTCATCACCGTCGATATCGAAAACCTGCAACCGTTTGCGATGGGCAACTATCGTATGGATGCAAAAATCAGGAGTCGCAGATAATGCATTTTCATTGGCCCCAAATTGTTGAAATTTGCCTGATGGCGTTTTCATTCCTTCTGCACGGTATGAACCATGGCAAGCCGACGCGCGGCACCTATAATGGCTTCGTGTCCATGCTCGTCATTGCCGTCAACGTAACGATTCTCTATTACGGGGGATTCTGGTCATGACTACACCTGTTCGCGTCACCGTCAACGGTCACCGTGTATTCGTTGGGCCGCAGGCGTTCGCGTTTTCATCACAGGCCGCAGCGGCGCAGGCGCAATGCACACTGCGTGAACCGCTCCATATCCCTCGCGGCGGCAACAAGTTCGACAAGCAGGACGTCGGTGTGTTTGCGGCACTCGAAGCCGCGTTCAAGGCGGCGCAATCATGACCCTTACCGACATTTCACGCCTACTCAAGTTCGCCAAGGCACCTTGCAGCAAGACGGTAGAATGCTTCTACCCCAATCCGTCTATCGAAGTGTTCGTTCCAATGACGCACTATCTGATCGTCAAGGAAGTCGTTAGACGGCTCGACGTGCTGCCGGGTTTGGACCTTCGCATATCGCCGCTGACGAGTCGTGACGTCAAGCCGAATCAACACGTGTATGTCAAGGTAAAGGGCGTAACGATCGGTCACACTGATGTCAATGACGGATCGGACTGGCGCGAGAAACTTCGCCGTCGACGCGAATCAGCCCGTATGCGCAACCATGACGTTAAGGTAGAATGTGCATCGGTGGTTGTACCGTAACAACTGCGCTGCAACTACCAAACGCCCCATTCTGACCGATGGGGCGTTTTCTTTTGCGGTCATACTTGCCAAACCGTTAGTAACGGTTCTATACTTCATACCATCATCAACCAATGTGAGGTGTGAAATGAAAAAGTTGGCAATCGCGGTAGCCGTAGCGCTCGCATCTGTTAGCGCTCACGCACAGGACTGGTTCCAGTTTGAGGTAGGTGTCGGCGTCGGACTCGCGAATGATATGGGTGACGGCACGTGGATTCAAGACGGCTCACCCGACAATCGCGAGAAGTTGACGTTCCCCGTCATCACTGCTGGTATCACGGGTGAACTGTATCAGCGTGGTTCGGTCGATGTGCGCTATCACGCTGACTATGCGTACCTTGGCGAGCAACGCGCGAGTGTAATGGGCGTACCTGACGATCAATACAACGGTCAGACGCATAGCATCACTGGATACCAGGGTGAACGATTCAGCCCGTTCAATGGCCATGGTCACGTGCAGGGCATCCCTGTCACGCTTGACGTTGGCTATACGCTCTACGGATGGCGCATGGGTGTCGAAGCCGGTGTTTGGGCCTACTGGCAGACATGGCACGAATCGCTGTACAACCTTGCCGACCAGTGGCAAGACCTTTCCCACAAGACGACAGTACAATTCGGCTATGTTATCGGCGCGAGTGTATCGCGCGGCCCGTTGAGTCTGTCGTACCGTTACTACAATGTACGGCAATTGTGGAACCCAAATCCCGGCCTTGTGACCGGTGCAAACGTTGTAACCCTCACCTATCGTTTCTAGGACAAATTCAAATCATGGCAAAACAAACTGAACTTAGCAAATTGCTCAAGTCATTGCACCGCGCGATCTATGCACATGTCGACTTGAGTCGCACGCCGCACGTAGCAGTAACCGATGTGCGGTTGAAACACACAGAGGGAGAAGTCGACAAGGCGACGAAACGCCTGTTCTCATACTTCGACAAGATGCAAGAACAGATTGATACCGGTGAGCGTGACAAGACGGCATTGCGCGACCTGTTGATACACGCGCAGGACACTTCTAAACGTCATGGGGAGTGTGTACAGGCGGCAGGGAAGGTAGGCGTAACGTTTCGTCAGGAGAAGTCGCCGGGCGGTACGTTTTCTTGGTATGTGGCGGAATTGCCCGGCATTGCATCGACGGTGGTCGCACCATTTGTAGTGAAGTTTCCATTTGATTTGCAAAAAGTAAAGGATGGTGCGCCAATTCAATGCGAAGTTGCAAAAGGACACGAAGGCAGCAAGCTGTGGTTTGACGCTCGATTTATCGGCATGTCGGGCGATGATGTAGTTATAGATAGCGATCTACATGGGCTTGAAAAGGTCGCGACGTCTGATTTGCGTATGAAGATGAAGGCGCCATCTGAACTCACGCTCTATGCGAACGTCGCGCGCAATCAGGGACTCGACGGCATCAAAGGCGCGGTCTATGCCACATATACTGAGGCGAATACCGCTGCGGCGAAATTCCCCGGCCAGCACGTTGTGACAGCATTCCCGGTAAAAGTGACCGTCACTTTGTAACAACATGTGACCGTTACTAACGTTT
>Ga0302312_10001233_pt1 | contig 15910 bp, 11 predicted proteins | sample III_Palsa_N2_1_FD_200529 | JGI IMG/M metagenome (GOLD analysis project Ga0302312, IMG submission 200529) | Peat permafrost microbial communities from Stordalen Mire near Abisko, Sweden - III_Palsa_N2_1 | ecosystem: Environmental > Terrestrial > Soil > Palsa > Peat permafrost | place: Sweden... | reverse complement strand
GAAGCCTGCTGAAGTTTTGTTGTCCTGGGTTCGTCCAAGGTCGTACACGGGCAGCAAGGGCTGCCCTGAAATACGCCATGCCATTGGCCTGTCTATATGATTGTTCAAGGTCTCGGGTTGTTTGTTCATCATTTTTCCACTCTCAATGTTACTACATCCTGTGCTTCTATCTTTATTTCGCCGGTTACGGGAGCCAGGGGCATTTCGCCGGTATTGCTGTAACTGGTTGCTTTTATAGGTTCTGACCACTGGAGGGCCGTTACCTGGGGTTTGTTGGTCGGATTATAGAGGGTTACGATCAGTGCCTTGCCATCCTGGCTGGGCTTTAACACCAGGGCGATGATGCTTTGGGAGCTTAGCTGTAACCTGGGAACGGACTTTTCCTTGCCGATTGCCCTCGTTACTACCAGGGGCTGGGCAAGCCCTGTGGCAAAGCGGGTGGCGGCTACTGCGTCAAAAGCACCGTGCGGTTTTACCGCGTACCGTAAGGTGATGATGCCTTCCTGCGAGGCGCGGTAGTTGGTTTCCCAATGGTTATTCAAAGCCCATGAATATAGTTTCTGCGTAGGATCAATTTTCTTCCGCCAAATGGCAGGATTGGATTGACCACCAAGCAAGGTGGCGGTTATACCCCCCACTTCTACCAACGGCGCGTCAAGGGTCGCCCAGGTCACGCCAAAATCCGGGTTGGATACATCCGCCCATTGCTCCACTTCTAACCAGTTTTTGCAAGAGCCTGGTATCTGATCTATCTCGGGCTGCATGATCCCCATCGGAATATCTAATTTAACTAATCCTCCGGCTACGTTAAAGGGAAATCCGAAATTAACACTTTCTTTGCCTCCTGTGTTTGCCCAGGCATAGTCGCCTGGATGGGGATCCAGCTCTGCCGCCTTTTTATCCAGGATATTGGTCATTTCCACGTAATCGAATCCTTGTACGAGTCTGATTTCCCGCGTTAGTTTGTTGCAACCGGGAGCCTCTGATTCAATGAGTAAAGTGGACAGTACCGGGCCCTTTTCTTTGACTGATATCTTTACCGGGCCGTTCCGTTTCAGATTGGCCAGGTTATTCCCGGCCAGGAACAAATAGTCATTGATGTAATTTCCTTGCGCGGAATCCACAAAATTATTATCGATCGCGGAGGTGCGGAGACTTTTGATAGCCCCCGTGGTTTCATCTACGCTGACGCTGATGACGCCGTTGTCCAGGGTGTTCCCGGAGGGGCTGATGGCTACAGGGGCGGCGAGAGCTGGTTGGGCCGCAGGAACGGATTGGTCGGCGGAAGCGGATCGGGCCGCAGGAACGCGCTTGCGCGAATGGGGTTTGTTTGAAGTAAGCTGGTCTGCTGAGATATAAAAACGTTTGGCGGCGAAGGGAGGCACATCTTTGGCCACGAAGGCGAGTTCGCCGGTGGAAAGACGTTGGGCGGGAATGGTTACGCCGTTTTCATCCTTTATCAATGTTCCGCCGGTGGAGAGTTGAGGGGAAACGAGGACGAGGCTGCTCCTCTGCCATGAATTGGTGTTGAAGACGTCGATGCCGCCGGAGGTGGGGGCGCCAGAAGAAGCGAGAGACGCGGGGCTGGAGGCACCGCCGGAGGGATCTGTGGACGCAGGGATGGTGGCGCTGTCCAACAGTTCTTTTGACATGTCGCTGGCGGTGGTGGCGTAGGACTTTTTAATGGTCCATTGTTCGATGGTCTTTTGGGCTAAGGGGTTGGTCACGCTCATGTCCGCGCCCCAGGTGTGTTCGGAATAGAGGATCGCGTGTTGCCAGGCGTCACGGAATTCATTGATGGGATAACCGACCTTGCCTTCTATGGCCCAAAGGGCCTCGGCCTGGGTGAGTCGTTCGGTGCTGGCCCTGTTCTGCGCGGTTTCAAAGGCGGAAGAAGCGGCGCCGTCTTCCCAGTAGCCGGTCCAATCCCCTGATTCCCGGGGCAATCGATCTCCGAATTTCGCTTCAAAGGCATGGAAGGCGGTGCTGGTGGATGAAATAATAAACCGGGGCCAATCGTATTTGGTGTTCCAGTCTTTTACGAAATCACTAATTTCTTCTTCGGGAACGGCGTTGTCTCCGTGCCCGCTCCATCTGATATAGGTAATGTCATAGGGATAATCAATCGTTTTTAGGTGGTTCATGTAGTCTGAAACGAAGTCGGCTGACAAATGAGGTATGCCACTGGACAATGCGTATCCACGGTACGGTATCCAGACTAATACTTTTTCTTTTCCTGAAGGAGATAGCCAGTAAAAAGGTTTATCCTCCCACTTTACCAAAATATCTCCGATCCGATCAAAATAATTCGGGGCCACGGAAAAATATTTGATGCCTGCCTGGGCCATGGCGGTCACTGTTCCCCAGGTGTAGCCGGGTACATCGCTGATCATGGCGGCGTCCACTGTAACGTTGCATTGCTGGGCGAGATCGGTGGAGCGCTTAAACAGGTTCAACAACTCTTCGGGCCTGCAAAGGCCAGTCAAGGTATTCACATACATGCCGTTCAGGGCTACCTGTCCATTGCTGACAGCCTCGTAAAAGTCTTTTTTCTGCTGCTCATTCATGCGCTGCAAATAGAGGTCTGCTGCATACACTCCTTCGAGGTTCCATACGAACCTGGCTCCTTCGGGATAATCTTTTGTCTTCCTCGCATACTCGATGCCTTTCACGAGATTATTGATCTGCTTCTTTTCTACGTTCGTCTGGATCTCGGTATACCCAATATCGTTGTGCGAATGGGGCAGCATATAAATGGTCATTTTGGGAACCGGTTGAAGATTCAGCTCCTCTGTTGCCACTAACTTACCGGCCCTTTCAACAGCTATGGTAATGATCGAATCATGCGTAACTGCCGGAGCCAATATTTCAAATGAATGGCTGCCACCGGCGACACCAAATTTCTGAGGCTCCATCCCGGGCACTTTCACGGATATCCCGGTTGAATCTCCCAGGTTGTCCACGGATAATTCCGCAGATTGACAGGAAATCCCCCCGTGTGTCGACAGGAACGGGATTCCCCTGATATCTCCCAGGGCAAGGGTGGACCGGACGGATTGCTGCTGAATGCCTTCAGGGACTTCAAACCCCACCCAATCATACACGAACCAACTGCCCGCGACAGTGGTGATGGTAATCTTATTGTCTCCCCGTTTCAGGACGGCCGCGGGGACGACGACTTCAAAGGCATACTTTTTACCTTCGTCCGCTTTTCCCAGGATCGACCTGGCGGCGCCTTCGGGTAGTGTGGACTTATATTCCTGTCCGTTTACCTTTATACTCAATTGCTCATCAGTATTGCCTACATCGGCCATTCGAAATTTCAACCGGCAATCTCCGTTACTGGCTAATTTACTGACGCCGAAAAAAACGGTGAATGTATGCTCCCGATTCCCCGCCCAGGAATCCTGGGGGCCGGGATGGCAATAGGGCCAGTCTGTCGCAGCATCGGATTTCCCCACGATATAGAAACCATCCTTTGTGTAGGAGCGATAGCGATCAGGCGCCAGGGAAAACTGCCGCATATTGCTATCGGGTTGGCCAATCTGCCAAAGCAATTTTTGCTGTGCGCTGCTTCCCTGACTGAAGCCTGCGGAAACCAAGCCGATGAGGATCAGAGAACGGGGAACGCGCTTAATAAAACTTCCAAGCATATGTGATCGTTTATGGGTAGCCACCTCGGTGGGCAGCTACTATCCGGATGAAAGCGCCTGATCAAGAGAGGCAATAGTTTATTAGAATGTTCAAACATACTGAATGGTAACGGAAAATGCAAATTTTTCTAAATGACCATGCTGGCAGCCCCGGTAATGGCTGATATTTCGGACTGCCGGGAAAAAGTAATGGGAATATTAATCTGACAGCTGGCAAAGACGGCCTTCATGGCGGGCAGGAACAAGGCGTCTGACTTTGCAATGCTCCCCCCTATGACCAGGCAATCGGCCCGGTAATCCTTTATCCAATCGGATAGGAATGAAGAAATGTTTCGCCCAAAGTCCGCAAACACTTCTTTGGCGCATTCATCGTCCTGGAATAAAGCGACCTCCTTTGTGTCGGTCGCCTTCTTCTTGCTTTTTGCATTATAGGTTTGCAATAACCATTTCCCGGAAATGTAGTCTTCGGCCACGCCGTCCTTGTAAGGGATATTATACAAATACCCGTCGGGAGGAACATTCACGCCTCCTTTCAATAATTGGTTATGCATAATAAAAGCGCTCCCCAGGCCCGTTCCCAGCGTAACGGCGATGACCCTTTCATATCCCGCTGCATTGCCGGTCAGGCATTCCCCCAAACCAAAACAGGCCGCGTCATTCTCAAACCGGATGGGTATGCCTTTTTGTTTTAGCCTGGATTGCAGGGAGGCCCTGATATCGAGGCCGTACAGGTTTTCGTATTTGTTCACGCCCCTGATCACGCTGATCCCCTTTTCATAATCAAATGGACCGGGCATCGCTATTCCAATCCCTTCCAATACGACGTCCTCTCTTCCGGATAATGAAGCATGGATCGTGTCTACCCAATCGGTGATAATATGATCGGCTGTCTTTTGGGAATCGATGGCCCTTTTACAATAGCTGTCGTAGAGCACTTTTCTATCTGCAGGATCGACCAACGCCACTGAAATATGACTCCCGCCTATGTCGATTCCCATTACTGCTTTCAAATTGTTCATATGTTTGGACATTTAAAAGATAAAACCAATGCCATTCGTTGCACCAGGCTGGAATTTCAGCCTTTCTTTATGTCTATGGAATAAATGAATTTGTCAGAACGATAATACCCTATATTATATTCAACGGGTCTGTCTCCGATATCATACACAAACCTTTCCCGGAACAAAACGGGAGAATGGGATTCTACTTTCAATCGTTTCGCAAAAGCGCCGGCCAGCTTCGCGCTTATATTTTCATAAGACCTGTGTACCACCACTCCATATTTTTCTTCCAACATGGCATACAAGGGCTTATTGAACTCATCCTTTTCGGTCACCCCTATCCTGGGATGGAAATAGCTTTCAAAATAGACGATCGGATCACCTGATGCCTCCCCTTTCAGTTTGGAGAGCTTCAGGATCTTTTTATCACTCTTCGTATTAAAAAAAGTCCTTATTGTGTCATTGGCAATGACCCATTCCACTTTCAGGGATAAATTGGTCACTACAATCCCTTTCTCCTGCATTTCCTGGGTAAAACTGTACCAGTGGTCCAGGCCGGTGAACAACCCTTTCTTCTCTGCGACCTTGGTTCCTACTCCCTTTTTCCGAACGATCAGGCCTTCGTTTTCCAACCGGTTCGTCGCCTGCCGGATGGTATTGCGGGAAACGCCCAGCCTGTTGGCCAGCTCCACTTCCTTGGGCAATAGGGCGCCATTGGCAAATTTACCGGAGCCAATTAATTCTCGAAAATGTTCCTCAACCTGAACGTGTAAGGGAATCTTACTCTTATGATCAATCACAATCTAATTCGTTTGTAAACTTAGTACAGCAGGATGTTCAAACATACTCAAGTATAATGGAAAATACAAATTTTTCGTTGGTATGGGCAAAACGCCCTTTTGTGTATCGTTTTCTTGTCTGGGGTCTGTTCCATATACTTTTATTTTCAAATAAATCAAGGTGTATGAAAAGGGCGCTTTTAGCTTTTGGGGTTTTGTTATGCTGCCGGTTCTTACCGGCTACCGGGGCGCCGGTACCATTAAGACCGACTGTGGCGGATTCGACGAAGGATCTTTTCCTCCTTGGAAAGGTCTGGGGTTTCCTGAAGTACTTCCACCCTGCGGTGACCGGCGGCAAGTACGACTGGGACTCCGCCCTGATCCATTTTCTTCCGGAGTATGATGCGGCGACGGGTCGTACAGGTAAAAGCGACGCGTTGCTGGCCTGGATCAATCGACTGGGGAATGTGAATCGTTGCAAAGACTGCAGGGATACACTTATGAAAGGGGCTAAACTAAGACCGGATTTTTCGTGGATCAATAAGGGTAATTTTTCACCGGCGCTGGTCAGCAAGCTGGCCTTTATCCGGGATAATCGGAGCCTGGATAGTCAATTCTATATAGTGTTGCATCCGGCTGAGGGGGCTTTCCTCCCCTTACCACAACATGAAAAGCAATACCTGTATGTTCATTATCCTGATAAGATATATGGCTTGCTGGCTTTGTTCCGGTTTTGGAATACGATTGAGTATTGGTATCCTTACAAATATCATTTAAAGACTTCCTGGGATAACGTCCTGCTGGAAATGATTCCCCGGATGTCAACGGAATTGAATCCCGCGCAGTACTACTCGGATGCGGAGCGGATGGCAGTGAATTTGCAAGATTCGCACGGATGGCTGAGTGGGCTCCAGGAGTTGGAGGAATATGGTCACTATATGTTTCCTTTTACGGCTAAGCTGGTGGAAAGAAGGCTGGTCGTAACGTCCATCCTGAATGATTCATTGGCGAAAGCGGCCGGCGTGCAAAAGGGGGACGTGATTGACAGCATTGACTCTAAAGATGTCTGGGCCATTGCCCAGGAGCTCGCCGCCTATTGTCCGGCCTCCACCGAAGCGTCCCTGTGGAATAAGCTTTCTTATAAGATCACCCGAACGCATAACAGGCAAAGCAGGTTGACCATTGAAAATGAGAACGGGCAAAAGACGGTGTTGACCAGCAACCTCCCTTATTCGTATTTTGTGGCTACGGATTTTACCCCCGCTTATTTCAAATATCCCACAGACTCCGCATTCTGTATGCTGCCCGGCGGAATATGTTATATCAATATGGGAAGGCTTGACAGGAAGGACAGCGTCACTCTTGAAGAGATGGTCCGCGCCTCCCGGAGCCTGATCATAGACGACCGTCAGAACGCGGACGAAGCGAATGGGACGGGGGCAGTCGATATCGTGGCCAGGCTGGTCTTGCCTCCCAATCGATTTTTTTTCAGGTTTTCTTCGGCCGAACCTTCCTATCCGGGCGTCTGGTCTTTGAGGAAGCCGGCAAACATGGGAGTACCTGCCGGGCCTGACTATTATAAAAAGCGGATTGCCATCCTCATCAATGAGAACTCCACCAGTGTGGGAGAATTTATGACGATGGCGTATCAGCAATCCCCGACGGCCAGGCTTTTTGGAACACCTACGGCCGGCGCGGACGGGCCGGCAAACGCGATCCTTCTTCCCGGAGGGGTTTATGTGCAGTTCACGAACATGGGCGTGTATTACCCGGACGGAAAAGAAACGCAGCGGGTGGGTATCCAACCGGATGTTATGGTCCCCCAGACGCTGGACGGCTACAGGCATCAAAAGGACGAGCAAATGGACAAGGCAATTGAGTGGCTGACCCCATAAAACGTTTACTTATATTTGAAAGAATGAAAAGCTTTCTGATTGATAAAAGATTTATCATCCGTAACCTTTGTGTATGGGGGGTCTTTTATCTTTTACTAATGACGGCGGATTTCCTCAGCCCCAACAAAACCGATGCCCAGGTCTACTGGAACGTCACGTTCACTTTTGGCATTGCCATGGCGGTGTTTTATGGCAACTTCAGGCTGTGTGAAGTCTTTTTCATCAGCAGGAAGTGGATATATTTCCTGTCGCTCTTAGCCCTGTTAGCGGTGTACTTACTGGTCATCTATTTTTTCATGGCAGGGCCTATCGCGAAGGGACATGCTGCCACACGGTCGGCGGAGATCATTGCTGTTTTTACCTATATGGGGCTCCTCTTTACAGTCGCGATCCTGTTCTCCGCCTTCTATTGGTCGGTCCTGTTCGGGAACCGGCAAATGAAGCGGACCGCGGAGATCCAACTGGACCTGCAACGTATGGAGAATGAAAAGGTCTCTGCCGAGAAAAGGTTCCTGCAATCCCAGGTCAATCCCCATTTCCTGTACAATACCCTGAACTTCTTTTACGCCAGGTCCCTCCCCTGTTCCAGGGAACTGTCGGACGGGATCATGACCCTGTCTTCCATCATGCGGTATTCGTTGGAGCAAAAGGAGAATGAGCAGGGACTCGTGGCGCTGGAAGATGAAGTGGAGCACGTGCGGAATGTGATCTATATTCACCAGTTGAGATTCAATATGAAACTGCACATTGACTTCACTATTTTGGGAAGCATTCAACACGTGCGCATCTTGCCTTTCGTGCTGATCACGCTGGTGGAGAATGCCATTAAGCACGGAGCGTTGCAGGACAGCAGCGCCCCTGTCAGGATTGAGCTGGAGTGTGATCACGCGGCGAAGCAGATCCTCTTTTCTGTCTATAACCGCAAAAGAGAGGGACCTAAAGAGGATTCCACCGGCATCGGCCTGGAAAACACGATCAGCCGACTGAAATGGACGTACAAAGAGCACTATTCTTTTCAAACAACGAATGAATCTCATTATTTTAAAGCGGAATTAAGGATCCCCTTATACCCTGATATATGATCAACTGCTTAGTCATTGATGATGAACAACACGCCATCGACGTCCTGGAACATTATATCCGGGAAACGGGCATATTGAAACTGGTGGCCTCTACGGATAATCCGCTCACGGCCCTGGCTGTCCTGCAGGACCTGCCTGTTGACCTGATCTTCCTGGATATCCATATGCCTCAACTGAGTGGTATTGATTTTATCAAAGTGATCCATCAACGATATAAGGTGGTGCTGTGCACGGCATATCCAAACTATGCGGTGGAAGGGTTTGAGCTGGACGTGCTGGATTACCTGGTAAAACCTATTCCCCTGGCGAGGTTCCTGAAGACGGTACAAAAGGCCGTGGATTTCTTTGAGACGGGCAAGGGGGCGGCGTCGCGGGGCGGAGCGGGTTCGCATGGAGGAGCGGCGGGGGAGCCGGCGGGCCATCATGACTTTATTATGGTGAAAACGGATGTGAAGGGGAAGATGCTCAAGATCAACCTGGGCGATATTATTTTTATCGAAGGAATGAAAAATTATGTGGCCATTCATCACGGTGTTGAAAAAACCATGGCGCTGCTCAGCATGAAAGAGCTGGAAGACCGGCTGCCGGGGAATGATTTTATGCGGGTGCATAAGTCTTATATCGTGGCCTTGCCTTATATCACGATGATCGAGGGAAATTCCATTTCATTGAAGAAGAGCGATCATAAGATCTTCGTGGGGGAGGCGTATAGGGAAAAGTTTATGGAGACGATGAAGGAGAAGTTGCTGGGAAGATAGGCGCGTTCGCGGAGGCGTCGGATATGGGGCCGCCAGGACCACCGTGCAGGTAAATAATGGGATAGGGTTTTTTTATGCCCAGGGCGGGAATAAGGGTATAGGCGATCCTTGACCCGGTGGACAGGGTCCAATACCGGGTACCGGCCGGTACCGCTGTGTGGGGCCGGAGTAGGACCTGGGGATAAGGATTTCGCAAGCCAGCACAAGGACAAACAGGCCAAAAATGCATAAGATAAAGCGGATCGGTTTCAGGTGGATGGTCTCTGGTATAACAATAAACGTCTATATACAAGTAAAAGTATATCACGGGGCTGGAGGCCGGGGGCAGCCTGACGGGGGCGAGGCGCCGGGCTGGGCGCGGGCGGGTGGCGGAATGGCGAAATGTCCTGCTGCAACAAAAGGGGGAAGCCTTATGGATATATAAGGTTACCTTGAAGAGATGAAGATATTAATTGTGGCCACGTCGCATGATCAAATGGGTGATTTTAATAAAACGACGGGTCTTTGGTTCGATGCACTTGCCGTTCCCTATTATATTTTCAAATTCGCTGACGCTGTCATCACGCTGGCTTCTCCCCTGGGAGGTGAAATACCATTGGATCCGAAAAGCGAATCCATCATTATGTCCAGTTCCACTACCCGGAAATTCCGGAAAGACCCTGAAGCTATCGCCCTGTTATCTGATTCTGTGACCCTGAAATCGCTAAGGGCCGAAGATTTTGATATGGTATTTCTTTCGGGAGGGCATGGGGCTATGTGGGACTTTCCCAAGAACGAAACATTAAAGAAATTACTGGAGGCCTTTGACGCGCAGCATAAGCCCATCGGGGCGGTCAGTCATGGAGTAGCCGGACTGGTGCCCCTGCAGAACAATTTGGGGGAACCTTTAATGAAAGGCAGGAAGCTCACCGCTTTCAGTAATACGGAAGAACAGGCTTCGGGGCTGACCAGCATTGTACCTTTTTTATTGGAATCGGCCCTCGTTTCCCTAGGGGCTTCTTACAGCAAGGTCCCTGATTTTTTAAGTCACGTTGTGATGGACGGAAATATCATTACGGGCCAGAACCCGGCCTCTTCCCTGGAGGTCGCCAGAAAGCTGCTGGTGTTGATGAAGGATTCGCCTAAGAAGGCGCAGGTGGAAGTGTATTAATTTTACTCTGCTGCGTTCATGGCAGCGATGGACGAGGCCGCACTTTATTATTATGCTGGATTGAGTCATTTCGTCCAGGTATTGTTGCTCCTGTTCACATCTGGATATACCCGATCCGGATCGATCACCACCTTTACTATCGGCTCAGTGATGCCTGTCTTTAGCAGGTAATGTGCGGTATATTCCCATATCTCTACCGGTAGTTCTCTGCGGATGGTTTTGCCAGCCGCGGTCACGATCTCCAATTCCAATGGCATCGCAGCCTGGCCCAGGTTATCAATGGCAATGAAGGCACCGGCCCCCGGATCATTTGCGTCTGTAGAAACATTCTTCACAGCCTGATCCAACTGGTAACTATCTATAAACGCTTCTTTCCAGAACCAGGTTAAGTCCTCGCCGGCGGCGCTGTTCATGGAACGGAAGAAATCCCATGGTGTAGGATGTTTGTACGCCCACGTACGTATGTAATGCCGGAAGGCATAGTCGAAGCGGTCAGGCCCCAGGATATGTTCTCTCAACAACCCTAATAAATAAGCCGTTTTCTGGTATTGGATGAGAAAGACCTGGTCGCCGGGAATGGCGTCGGGTCTCGTCATCAGGGGGACCAGGCTGTCGGCGAAATAGGTTTCTATGGAAGGGTCTAATACGGAATAGCCTTTGAATTCCCCGTTGTTGAACTTTTGACAGGCCAGGTGGTCGATGAAGGTGTTGAAGCCTTCATCCATCCAGGCGTACTTGCGCTCGTTCCCTCCCACGACCATAGGGAACCACGTATGCCCCAATTCATGGTTCACCACCATAAAATAAGCGTTTCCCGTATCCCTGGCGGAGCAAAACACGATCCCGGGGTATTCCATGCCATCCAGGTTGGAGGCGACATTAACGGCGCAGGGATAGGGATATTCGAGCCACATTTTGGAGAAGTATTCAATGGTGAACTTGACGTATTCGCTGGACCTTTGCCAACTCCCCGGAAGCATGGACTCCAGGGGATAGAGTGATTGGCCCAGCACTTTCCTGCCGCTGGGCAGGTTGATGCCAATCCCTTCCCATACGAAAGACCTGGACGCCGTCCACGCAAAATCCCGGGCGTTATGGATCCTGAACTTCCAGGTGCAGGTTGGTTTTGCAGGCCTGGAGGCAGGGTCTGATACTTCCTTCGGGCTGCGGATGTAGACCTTGGATTCGCTGTTCTTTGCTTGGGCATATCGCTGCTGTTCCGTCTTTGTCAATACTTCTTCGGGATTCAGCAATTCTCCCGAAGCGGATACGATATAGGCGGAAGGCAGGGTCAGGTTCACATTAAAGTCTCCATACTCCAGGTAGAATTCACCGTTGCCCAGGTACGGTAAGACATTCCAACCTTCCACATCATCGAGCACGCACATGCGGGGATACCATTGGGCGACTGCATATATATCCCCTCCCGGTGTCGGGAGAATATCGGTCCGGTTGACATTGAAGTCGGCATTGGCAAAGTGGCGGGGCATCCGGTAATCGTAATCAATGGCAATGGTGATGGCCGCGCCGGGTTTCAGGGGGGTGGAGAGGCGCACTTGCATGCGGGTATCGGTGATGAAGTAGGCGGCGGAGGCGCTTGCGGCGGTAGGTGTGGTGGCGGTGGCGCTGGTTAAGACGGCTGAAGGCATGCTGGTTTTTACCGAATGAATGGTGTAGCCACCGGTAAAGTCATGCCCTGTTTTGATGCGGTTGCTGTCCAGGAAAAGACCTGCATCAAGGCCTCGGGAATGGGGGCTGTATGCATTCTGGTCCAGTTGTAGCCAAAGATAATCCAGGGCATGGGGACTATGGTTCGTATAAGTGATGGTCACCCTCCCTTTAATGACCTGGTGAACTTCGTCAAGACTGGCATCGATATGATAGTCGGCCCTGTTCTGCCAATAAGCGGGACCTGGGGTTCCGTCTGATTCCCGATAGGGTGTTCCTTCGGGGATCAGGGGTTGGGCTGGAAAAAGTGCGCGGGGGTCGTATGGAGAATGGGATACTTGTTGAGACGGGGGGACACTTTGGGCGCTGGCCGCTGAAAATATAAGGCAGCATAGGAAACACAGTGTGTTAAGCTTCATGTAGGTTTAATTGGGGCTTGATCAAAAGTGAAATATACTAAAATATGTCGCGATCGCAGGGATGCAGGTTCTTACTCACTGGCCTGCGATTCCTCAATGATTATTCGGACCTTTGCTCATCAAGGTCAAATAGGATATTGTATGGAATTGGGAATCAGCACTTTTGGAGATGTTCAGCCGGATGGGACGCCGGGAAATGCCGTCCACGCGCATCAGCGGATGAAGGAATTACTTGCGGAAATCAAACTGGCGGATGAAGTTGGCCTGGATGTGTTCGCCTTGGGAGAGCATCACCGTCCGGATTTTGTCATCTCGGCGCCGGTGGTGATCCTGGGGGCTGCAGCGGCCATTACTAAAAATATAAAGCTCTCCACTTCGGTCATTGTACTGAGTTCTGCGGACCCGGTGCGGGTTTTTCAGGACTTTGCCACGCTGGACCTGATTTCGGACGGACGTGCGGAAATCATGGCCGGAAGGGGTTCTTTTATTGAGTCCTTTCCCCTCTTCGGATATGACCTGAATGATTATGACGCTCTTTTTACAGAAAAGCTGGACCTGCTGCTCAAAATAATCGCCACGGAGAAAATCTCGTGGAAGGGGAAGTTCAGATCCCCTATCCACAACCAGGGTATCTATCCCCGCCCCTATCAAAGTACGCTGCCGGTCTGGCTGGCTGTCGGTGGGACACCCGCTTCCGCGGTCCGGGCGGGACAATTAAACTTGCCCATGACGATTGCTTTACTGGGCGGCACTCCGGAACAATTCGTTCCTTTGGTAGAATTATACCGGAAATCAGCGAAGGAAGCGGGGCACGACGCGGACAAACTGCCACTGGCGATCAGCTCTCAGTTCCATGTGGGCGCCACTTCAGAAGGGGCCGCCGACGAATTCTATCCCTCCTACGAAATGCTGATGAACAGGATCGGGAAGGAAAGGGGTTGGGCTCCCCTGGACAGGAGGCAATTTGAGATCCTCCGCAAGAGCGGCCCCCTGGTGGTGGGCAGTGAGCAACAGGTGATCGACAAAATAATGCACCAGTATGAGCTGTTTCACCATACGCGTTTCCTGGCGCAACTGGTCACGGGGCATATACCCCATGCACAGGTGATGCGGTCGATCGAACTTTTTGGCACTAAGGTTGCTCCGGTGATAAGGAAGGAGTTGGGAAAATAATAAATCAGACACTCATGTACGATATATGTTGCGTAGGACATATCACTTCAGACAGAATAGTGACGCCAACTTCGGTTAACTATATGGCGGGCGGGACCGCCTTCTACTTTTCCAACGCGGTATGCGACCTGGACGTGAGCTACGCCCTGGTGACCGCCCTGGCCCGGAAGGAAATGCATTATGTGGCGGATCTGCGCGCCAGGGGTATTTCAGTACAGGCAGGCCCCAGCAAGCATACGATCTACTTTGAAAATATATACCAGGAGGATCATGATTTTCGCACGCAAAAGGTGGTGCAAAAAGCGGATCCCTTTACGGACGAACAACTGCGACCGGTCCATGCCGCCTTCTACCATCTAGGCCCCTTGCTAGCGGATGATTTCTCCGTTGATTTTCTGAAAACCTTGTCCCTGCGCGGAAAAATATCCCTGGACGTACAAGGTTTTCTGAGGGAAGTCCGGCATGAGAATGTATATTCTATCGATTGGGCCCGCAAAAAGGAAGCCCTTCCTTTTGTACACATATTAAAGGCCAACGAATTTGAAATGGAAAGGCTTACGGGGCTTTCGGATGTGCGAGAGTCAGCACAGATCTTATTTGACTGGGGCGTAAAGGAAGTGGTCATCACGCTGGGCAGCAAGGGCTCCCTGATCTATAATGGAGATACTTTTTATGACATCCCCGCCTTTTACCCCCGTTCCATCGTAGACGCCACCGGATGCGGGGATACTTATATGGCCGGATATTTATACCAACGCATCAAAGGCGCGGGATTCCAGGAGGCGGGCGAGTTTGGGGCGGCCATGGCCAGCATAAAGATCGGACTATCAGGCCCATTCACGGGCAACAAGGAGTCTGTCCGGGCCTTCCTGACCGGAGCGAAAACAAAAGCCGCTGACTAAGAAAAATGCGGATCCACCAAAATTGTTGAAATAATTCCCTACTAATTTAGTAGACTTATTGGTTTTGCCCTATATTTGCAGAAATAGCGTGTACTATTCTATTGCACCAGAGCGACAACAACTGCTACCAAATCACTAAGCCTAACAAATAGTTTTTATGAGACCTTTAAACTCCCACAGCATGCTACGCCCCGTTATGGACCCCTGTCTTCGAATCACTTATTGTTGTTGCTAAACTTTTCCCGATGTGCATAAAAAAACCGGTAAGAATGAATTCTTACCGGCCTCAAAGATGAGCGCGGCCCGTAATGCCAATCACTAACCGCTCCTCATCCGGATTACATTAACAATAAAAATATCATTAACATGAATCTTTTGCAAAGGTATTGCTTTTCAGCAATGCTCTTTTTCCTTTCCTTTGTTTTTTTCTCTGCCAGCGCTCAAAACAATAACCTGACGCTGGGCGGCAAGATCCTGGACAAGACCGGCAAAGCGCCGCTGGAAGGAGCCACGGTGCATATCAAGGGCACGACTCATGAAGTCGTCACGGGTAAACAAGGCGAATTCCAATTTGTGACGGGGCAGAAACCACCCTTCGTGCTCATCGTGAGCTTTGTGGGTTACCAAACGCAGGAATTCCCTGTGACCAACAGCCAACCCGTCGAAATCCTCCTGCAGTCTTCACAAAATCAATTGAACGATGTAGTCGTAGTAGGATATGGGACACAATCCCGGAGGAACCTGATCGGCTCCATCACCAAGATTGATGCCGCAGAGACCAAGCAAATTCCCGTGGCCAGTTTTGACGCGCAATTACAAGGAAAGGCCGCCGGCGTGCAAGTGAATTCACAATCGGGCACCCCCGGTGAAGGCATCCGGATCCGGGTGCGTGGCTCTACTTCTATTAACGCGGGTAATGACCCTCTCTATATTATAGATGGAGTGTTCATCAATAGCAATACGCTGTCAAATCCTGACGCCACTACGCCCAACGGAGCGGCAGGCCCGGTGAACTTAGGCGAAAAATCCACCTCTGCTTTAGCGGATATCAGCCCTTCGGATATTGAAAGTATTGAAGTACTCAAAGATGCTGAGGCGACCTCTATCTATGGCTCCCGGGGAGCGAACGGAGTGGTGATCGTCACTACCAAGCGAAGCGGCTTTAACACGAAACCTAAAATATCGTTCGGCGTTTCTGAAGGCCTGGCGGCGGTGCAAAAGAGTAGGCTCTGGAAGGTGACTACCGGTCCCCAACACGCGCTGATCGCTAATGAGACCTGGATCAATTCCGGTATCGATGATCCGGCGCTCGATCAGACCGCGGCCAACGAACCATTTCAGCGGGCGCCCAACGGTTCGTTCAACCCGGGGAATGCCACCTACAGGGGCAATCCCTCGGACCAGGGAAGCTATTCGGAGACGCGGATGAA
>Ga0302312_10001230_pt1 | contig 15937 bp, 10 predicted proteins | sample III_Palsa_N2_1_FD_200529 | JGI IMG/M metagenome (GOLD analysis project Ga0302312, IMG submission 200529) | Peat permafrost microbial communities from Stordalen Mire near Abisko, Sweden - III_Palsa_N2_1 | ecosystem: Environmental > Terrestrial > Soil > Palsa > Peat permafrost | place: Sweden... | reverse complement strand
CGCCCAGGCAGACGTAGGCGTCGCCATGAACTCCGGCACCCAGGCCGCCAAAGAAGCCGGCAACATGGTCGACCTCGACTCCAACCCAACCAAGCTCATCGAGATCGTCGAGATCGGCAAGCAGCTCCTGATGACGCGAGGCGCGCTCACCACCTTCTCGATCGCCAACGATGTGGCCAAGTACTTCGCCATCATTCCGGCTATGTTCGCGGCAACCTTTCCTGTGCTGAATGCGCTGAACATCATGCACCTGAAGACGCCGCAGTCGGCGATTCTTTCGGCGGTCATCTTCAATGCGCTGATCATCGTTGGCCTGATTCCGCTGGCGTTGCGCGGCGTCGGCTACAAGGCGATGTCGGCTGAGGCGCTGCTGCGTCGCAACCTTATCCTCTACGGAGTCGGCGGTATCGTCGCGCCGTTCCTCGGCATCAAGCTCATCGACATCCTCATCACTGCTATCCACCTGGCCTGAAGGACATTACTATGCGCCGCAATCTCATCACCGCCGTTCTCTACACCGTCGTTACTACCGTTCTCTTCGGTCTTATCTATCCCTTTGCTGTGACTGGTATCGCGCAGCTCCTCTTCAAAGACAAGGCGAATGGGCAGCTTATTGTGCATAACGGACAGCTCGTCGGCTCCCGCATTATCGGTCAGCCCTTCTCTGCTCCGGGATACTTTCATTCGCGTCCCTCAGCAGCGGGCAATGGCTATGACGCTGCCAACTCCTCAGGCTCCAACTACGCGCCTACGAATAAAAAGCTCATCGATCGCGTCGCTGGCGATGTTGCCATTTTGCAGACAGATCACCCCGGCACAGATGTTCCCATCGATCTTGTCACCGCTTCCGGCTCCGGTCTCGATCCCGACATTACCCCTGCTGCTGCGGAGTTCCAGGTCGTGCGCATTGCACGGGAACGCCATCTCTCCGAAGACGCCGTTCGCAAGCTCGTTACTCAATACAGCCATGGCCGTCAACTTGGCTTTCTCGGGGAGCCTACTGTCAACGTCCTACAGCTCAACCTGGAACTTGACCAGGTTGCTCCGCTCACGCTGGAAAAATAACTCCTCGCGCGTTGCTTCTGACTGCATTGATGGGGTCCCCCCCAGGGGGTACCCCATCATAAGTTGCCTGTTTTGTGGCGTTTGCAAAATCATGTGCCCGCAAAATATTCATTCCAAATGGGTTGCGGGTAAAATATTCTATCTAAACGAGTTACATTCAAAAGACAAATTAACTACCCAAAATAGTCTCGATATTTTCGGTGGGCTGTTTTTATCTCTATATCCAGTTTAGCAGTTGGAGCATAACTACTACGCCACGCGAATCTCCTTGATTGGCGTGGGTTTTTGCGCTTTGGGGGCTTGACAGCAAAGGAGCGATCTCAGACCTTGTCCTGCCGGACGGGCCTCCTGCGCGGAGGGCGGTCACTTCGTGACTTGCATACCTTGTCTTGCAAGGATGACTTGCATGGGGCCTCCCGTTGGTCGGCAAATGATGATTACCAACGGAGAGCTGGCAGGATGTCATTGTTCACAAGCAGAATGACTTTCGCTGATATGCCGACGTTGGCGTTATGCTATCTTCGTTCAAGAAAGATTCTGGGTGCCCGCGAGGGCATAAAAGGGAAGCCGGTGTAAGTCCGGCATGGTCCCGCCACTGTAAGCAGGAAAATGACTTTCCACTAGCCACTCGGTTTGCATCGGGGAAGGCGGAGAGTCAGGAGCTTGGCAACACAAGCTCCGCCTGTAAGTCAGGAGACCTACCCAGGATGAATTTGTGATTCTACCCCGCGAGGAAACGGGGCGATCGCTCATGAGTCCTGAGCTTTTGTGCCCTGTTTCCCGCTATTTATGAGGCGCATTTGTTCATGCCGAAGTCGATCCGTTTCGCTCCAGATGCCAAAACCCGTCTCTCTCTTCTGGTTATCGCATTTCTCTTCTTTGCAGTTGTGTGTCTGCACGCAGCGGTTGGCGGCAGCATCTTCGGCACGGTTGCAGATCAGGGCGGGGCCGTGGTGCCGGGTGCAACCCTCAGGCTCGTCAACACTGCATTGCGGACGACCTATCACGTCGTCTCCGACCGTCAGGGCCTCTATTCCTTCCCCAATCTTCCGGTCGGTCACTACGATCTCACCATCGAAGCCAATGGATTTACACCGCAGCGGAAGCAAAGTCTGACAGTGGATACAGACTCGGCTGTCCGGGTGGATGTCAGCCTTGCTATCGGGGCGCGATCGGATACCGTGACGGTGACGAGCGATGCAGGAGTGATGGTTGAGACCGCGGCGACGCACCTCGGCGAGGTCGTATCGGGTGCGCAGATGACGGCGCTTCCGCTGAATGGACGCAGCTACACCGACCTGCTGGCGATTCAGCCGGGAGTAGCGCCCATTTCGACTCTGTTGCCGAGTTCCGTCATTATGGCAGGCGTTACCGGTGGCATTGATCCATCCGGTGATTTGAATCCTGGCAATCTGTCCATCAATGGCCAGCGCGAGTCTTCGAACGGTTTCATGGTGAACGGAATCGACGTGCAGGAGCACATGAATGGAGGCACCTCCATTATTCCGGACCTCGATTCGATTGAGGAGTTCAGAGTGCTGACGAATAACTTCGATCCGGAATACGGCAATTACAACGGGGGAATGGTTACGGTCGTCGGTAAGTCAGGGGCCGGTCAATTTCACGGTAAGGCATTCGAATTTTTTCGCAACACTCATCTGGATGCGAGAGGCTACTTTGACCCTACTCGGTCTGCCTTCAATCAGAACCAGTTTGGGGGTGCCATCGGTGGCCCGATCAAACGCGATAAGATTTTCTTCTTCACCGACTACCAGGGAACGCGGACGACTCAGGGGATTTCCACCGGCAATATATCTGTTCCTACGGTCGCACAACGTAATGGCAACTTTCTCGATGCCGGCACGCAGTTAAGTACGCTCACCGGAAATGTTAGCGGCCCTTACCTTGCATCGTTACTTACACAGGAGCTTGGCTACGCAGTTACTGCGGGTGAGGCGTATTCCGCAGTCTTTCCGAATGGAGTAATTCCGCAAAGTGCGTGGTCAGCACCTGCGAAAAATCTATTGCAATATATTCCTGCTCCTAATTCCGGTTCGAGTCAGTTTTCGACGTCGGCGTTTTCGCAGACGGTGCGGGATGATAAGGGTTCTGTGCGCATGGATGGGAACAGCAGGCTGGGTCAGTTGTCTGCTTATTATTTTCTGGACGGCTATCGGCTCGACAATCCTTATCCGGGCGCTGTGGCAGGAGCGAGCATTCCTGGCTTCGACGCGTTGACCATCGGTCGAGCACAGCTATTTTCTCTGGGAGATACGAAGGTCATTGGCTCCAATACCGTCAACGAATTTCATGTGGGCTATCTTCGCAATGCAAACATCATCGGACAGCCGAAGGGCGGACTTGGCGTCAGCCTGGCGTCGCAGGGTTTCAGTACCGGCGCCGATGGCATCTACGTGCAGGCGCCTCAGTTTGAGGGCGTGGAGAATATTTCGTTTCCTACGTTTGTGATGGGAGTTCCAATCACAAACCTGACCCAGGTCAACAATACTTATTATCTGAGCGACGGAGTCTCCAGAGCGATGGGGTCACATACCTTCAAGTTTGGCGGTCAGTTTCATGCCGACGAGGTGAATGAGCATCCGAACGCTACGTTCAACGGAACCTTCAATATCAACGGCACAGAGACTGGTTCGCCTTATGCGGATTTTCTTCTGGGCACGCCGAGCAATTTTACGCAATCTTCCGGTCAGCCGTTCTATCTGCGGAACCGTTATCTCGGGCTGTATGCGCAGGATAGCTGGCGGGTACGAAGTGATCTGACGATCAATGCCGGACTGCGCTGGGATGTCATCATGCCGTGGTGGGAGAAATATAACCAGATACAGACTTACATCGCCGGAGCACAGTCCACGCTTTATCCTGGAGCGCCTGCTGGCCTGGTTGTGGCCGGCGATCCTGGAGTTCCAAAGACGATTGCTTCCACCAGCTATACAAACTTTGCTCCGAGAATTGGATTTGCTTATTCGCCACAATTCAAACAGGGATTCTGGAGCAAGGTCTTCGGCGGAGGCGGACAGAGCAGCATTCGTGCCAGCTACGGTCTCTTTTACACTGCATTTCCCGGACTGTCGGCTGGCATCATGTACTCCGTTCCACCCTTCGGTTTCAACTATCTGAGTCCAGGACCGCCGCTGCTGGCAACACCGTTCATTACGGCTGCTACGGGCGTCAACAATGGACAGAGGTTTCCTTTTCCCTTTCCGCCGCACAGTGTCTCCGCATTCAATCCGGACACCTCGGTTAATTGGGCCAATTTTCTGCCCCTTGCCGCCGACCCATTTTTTAACCACAACAATCGTGTGCCATACACCGACAGCTACATGCTCTCGGTCCAGCGGCAAATTGCGAGAGATACTTTGCTAACCGTTAGCTACGTGGGCAATCAGGGGCACCGTATTCTCGCGCTTGTCTCGGCCAACCCCGGCAATCCTGCGCTCTGCCTGAGTCTCCCTGGGTGCGGCCCGTTCGGCGAGGATTCGCCCTATATCAATAGCGCAGGACAAACGGTGCAGGGAACCCGCGTCGGCCAGGGACCGAACTATGGAGAGAATACGTCCGATAGCTCGGTGGCTAATTCGAGTTACGATGCGCTCGAGACCACCCTTCGTTATCAGCACGACGGCTCGCAGTTTCTGTTGAGCTATACCTACGCGAAGTCGATCGATCAGGGTTCAAACCTCGGGGAACAACTCAATCCGATTGATCCGCGACAAAGCCGCGCTATCTCTGCGTGGGATCTCAAGCATGCCTTCGTCGGGAGCTATACGCTGGCGCTGCCCGTTGGCACACTCTTACGTAAAAGCAATCGTTTGACAGAACAATGGAGTCTTTCCGGCACGGCCCGTTTCACAACCGGTTTCCCCGTGACGCTGTTCGATAACACTGATAACTCGCTGCTTGGCACGCTGGGCAATGGCGCAAATAACTATCTGCTCGACACTCCGCAATACCTGCCGGGGTCTCTTAAGATCAACACCAACGGGCGCAATGGTAAGCCGGCCTTCAATACCGCTTTGTTTCCTGAGGAAACTCTCGGTCAATTAGGGAATGCGAAACGTCGAAACTTCTACGGTCCGGGAATTGAAAACTTCGACATGACGCTTCAAAAGGTTCTACGCCTTTCTGATGCGAAATCGCTCGAGTTTCGTGCGGAGGCGTTCAACGTCTTCAATCATGCTCAGTTCTATGGTCCCGCAGCGGTAGACGGACAGAGAGAAGATCCCAGCTTCGGTCAGATCGAAAGCGCGGCGGCCCCACGGCTTGTGCAACTTGCTGCGAAGTTTTCGTTCTGATCCTTCGATTGCCGGGGTATGATTTGCCGCAAATATTAAATCGTATTACGATATAATTTAGATATGAAGCGAGCATCTCCTGGTTCGCGTGCTCTAAAGAAGACGCCGCCGGCAGTCGCGGGCGTTGTTCGGGAGCTCGCGGTATTTCGCTATAACCTGCGGAAATTTCTTCGCTTCAGCGAAAGGGCGGCGCGGCAATTCGGAGTTACACCACAACAGCACCAACTCATGCTTGGCGTAGCCGGACATACCGGTCGCGGTACGGCCTCGATCTCGGAGCTGGCGGAATTTCTCCAGGAACGTCACCATTCTGTTGTGGAACTTATAGAGCGAGCTGTGCAGAAAGGGCTTGTTTACAGGGAGCACGACACTGTAGACCGAAGGGTTGTCATGGTTTCTTTGACCCCACTGGGAGAAGAAACACTCTCGAAGCTATCCACTCTTCATCATGAAGAGATTACGCGGGTGCGGGCGGGATTCCTGAATATTTCCGAAACTTCGTCGCTCCTGAGCAGAGAAGAAAAGAAGGCCTGAGCTGATTTTCGAATCTTATTTTTTTTGAATAGGCACGATAGGTATGACCGGCAACGGAATATCACAAAATCGAATGAATCATATGCAATCAATAAAAAAGAGACGAATGGACTGGGCGGTGAATCATCCGCTACTGCGTAAATATCTGCCGTTGGTCCATGAAGACCTTGGCGCGATTTACTCGCGAGATCTCGTCAAGTGGCTGATGATCGCGCCGCTTATCGGTGTAACAACGGGCCTGGCGATCACTGCGATTGCCGTCATTATTCTTGGCAAGATGTGGCCGGCCGTTCTTGCTTATTACCTGGGGCACCACTGGGCGATCATTCCAGGCCTGGTTGCGGGTTTCGTTATCACCGGGCTCATCATGCAGTTTCTGACGCCCGATCCGGATGAACATTCCACTGAAGAGATTATTCGTTCTTACCATGAGCATCAGGGCGATATCGACATGCGCCCTTTCTTTCCTAAGCTACTCGCGGCTATCACGACCGTTGGATTCGGTGGAAGCGCCGCGCTGGAGGGCCCGAGTATCTATGGCGGAGCAGCCATCGGATCGTGGCTTTGGACAAAGCTCAGACGCTTCAGGCTGGATTCGCGAGATCGCCGCATTATGTTGATTTGTGGAGCGGCCGCCGGCATGTCTGCCGTCTTTCGCGCTCCACTTACGGGTATCGTCTTTGCCCTGGAGATGCCTTACAGAGATGATCTGGCACACGAAGCTCTGGTGCCTTCGCTGATCGCTTCGGTCGTCTCTTTCGTGACCATGAGTTCTTTTCTGGGAGGAACGCCGCTCTTCAATTTTGCGAGTGCGACGTCGTATACGGGCAAAGACATCATCTGGTGTGCGTTGCTTGGATTGATCGTTGGTCTGATCGCCATGGCGTTTGTCGTCACCTTTCGTCGGGCTCGGACCTTCTTCGTTAAGTGGTCACTGCCGCATTGGCTGAAGCTTGCAATCGGAGGCTTCCTCACAGGGCTATGCGGTCTTCTCTTCTTACAGATTTACAAGGGCACGCTGATGCCTATCGGCCCGAACTATGAAGCGGTAGGAGAGATTCTCAGTAAGCACCATAGTTCTGTCGAACTGATTATTTTCAGCGTGCTCAAGCTTGCCGCTACGTTGTTTACCCTCGCCTCCGGCGGTGTCAGCGCCATGTTTGTGCCGTTGTTCCTGACGGGTGGAGCTCTCGGAACGGTCTTTGCTCAGTCGGTCGTCCATAGTCCTTCGCTCGGTCTGTACGCAGCCGTGGGCATGGCCTCGTTCATCTCGGCAGGGTATAAAACTCCTCTGGCCGCAGTGGTCTTTGTGGCGGAAGCAACGGGCGGACACGCCTTCATTATCCCTGCTCTCATCGGAGCTGCTATCGCCTATGCGGTCTCCGGGGACGCGTCTGCCTCGGGCGACCAGCGCCTGCATGAAGGTGTGAAGATACAGGAACTGGGGAACGTATTTGTTCGTGAGGTAATGCATCAACAGATGATTTCGGTGCAGGCATCGCTGAGCCTGCAGGAGTTCGCCAGCATCCTCTCGCCCCACCATCGTCACGAGGTATTTCCTGTATTCGAGGAACAGGAGCTTTTGGGCACCATCGCTCTGTGGTCGCTCGCCCAGGTTCCTTCTGATAAATGGAACACGACGAAGGTTCGGGATATTACGGAGCGACGAGCACAAAAGATCTCTCCTGATTGCGACGTGACAGAGGCGATCCGTCTGCTTGCGGGGGAGCATCGGCAAACCATGTTGCTCGTAGTCTCGGCGGAAGGGCGGATGGAAGGTATTGTGACAAAGTCAGATATACTCCGGGCACTAACAATCAGGAGATGATGACTTACAGGATTGAGCCGAGTCCGTCTGATCCTGTCCGATCATTCGTGCCATAGTCGTCAATCACAACGGCTGTCTGGAGCGGGTCGCGTTTCAGAAGCCGGCGGTAGATACTCTCAATTCCGCGAGCGGTTTGCTCGAGTGTGAATGTACGTTCGACGCGCGAGCGACCCTGCCTGCCCATCTGCTTACCCAATTCCGAGTCCTGGAGTAACGAAACGATAGCGTGAGCCATAGCCTGCGCGTCGTTCATAGAAACAAGCAGGCCAGTTACCCCGTCAATCACGATTTCAGGGACTCCTCCACCCCTGGTTGCGACTATCGGTTTGCCCTGAGCCATTGCTTCGATAATGACAAGGCCAAACGGCTCGCCAATTGTTGAAGCATGTACGACAATTTCGAGCTCCGCAACTCGACGGGGAACATCGGTCACAAACCCTGCAAAGGTGACCACATGATTTAGATTCAGCGTGCTGCAGAGCAGTCGAAGCGATGCTTCGTACTCCTCTTCACCGAAGAGCGGTGCGCCGATGATCTCAAACTGCACATCAGGGAAGCTTTTGTGAACGATCGCAGCCGCCTGAATAAATATGTGTTGACCCTTCCAGTTACAAATTCGCCCGATGAGTCCAATGCGGCGGATACTGTCAGCAGAGATGCGAGCTTCGAGGTACGCACTTCCCTCCGCGAGTGCCGCCTCGCTGAGGCCGTCGTAGACGACAGCCGCACGAGAGGGTTGCAACAGGTCTTTCTCTTCAGCTGGAGAGATTGTGGTCAAAACCGCCTGAGAGACCGTAATCACAAAAGAGGGGATGACTCTGCTTAGTGCGCGAAAGATCCGAACCACTGTCGCGGGCAGGTAGTCCGGTGCGATTCGATCCCGGACATGCCAAATTACCGGTCGCCCGGCAAGCCTTCCGGCAAGCCCACCTATGATGTCGGACTTAAGTGAGTTGGTGTGGATGAGATCGACATCCAGGTGCCGCATGAGTTGAGAGACACGCAAAGTGTGGCGCGCCATTGCCACTAACTCTCGAACCTTCAATATCGATGCGAAGCCGAGGCTCTCCCGTGAAGCTGATGCGACGGAGTCTTTCAATGCAACAACGTGAACCTCTACTGTGTCACGAAGCTGATCGACCAGTGGACCTTCTTCAAAGGAAAGGAGCACCGGCTCAATGTAAGTGAGATCTAAAGCACCAAGTAGATTTCGTAATGCAATTTCGCCACCACCAAGTTTTGCTGTGTGGTCAACATACATAATTCGCAGCTTATGTGAAGGCGTAAGTTTATTTTTCATCAATTTTTGAATCTACAAGTGCGTTCTATCACGTGAGGATAAGTAGAGGTTAGTTTCGGGCTAACTCCTTGAGGTAACGACACCAAAGTAACCGTGCAATAAATCGGTTTAAAGGCAATTTGGGACAGCGATAGATCATGCTACATTAGAATCTATCCTCATGTAAGTTGATTTGCCATACCTTGCACGCGTCCCACACATTCGCCTAATGAAGAGGGGGGTTCAGTGGAACAAATTAGGGATACTGCAGCAGAGTCCCGATCAGTGCGTCTAGCGATTGAAGCTGGTTTTCGACACTGGCGGTTGTTCGCGGGCATGCTGGGCACGGTTCTTTTTCTTGCCATCATGTTCACTCTGGTTTCTAAAAAACAGTATCAATCTGAGACGAAGCTACTCATCGAGAACGCTCGCAGCAACAGTGTGATCACGGCCGACCGATCGGCAGCGCCCTCTTCCGGCGACGTGACAGAACAACAGATCAACTCCGAGCTTGAGGTGCTGCAAAGCGAAGATGTTCTGAGTCATGTAGCGGATCCATCGTGGAATCCGGACAGCCGCGCGCCGCGAACACCGCAGGAGATCAAGGAGCACGAACTTAAGATCGGAACTGTCCGTAAGCAACTCTCGATGGAGGCCGCTCGTAAATCGAACGTCATCGACATCTCCGCGCTGGACTCGAGTCCGGAGAAGGCCAAGGATAAGCTCGACGTGTTGACCACAGCTTACATGGCGCAACGCAAACTGCTGTCGCGTCCGGGCGGGGCAACAAACTTCTTCGCCGAAAAGGCAGCTCAGTATCTTTCCGAATGGCAGAAGGCGAATCTCGACCTTGTCGAGTTTCAGCAGCAGAACCATCTGGTCTCGGTGCCGGAGATGGAAGACAGCATTAAGCGTGAACTTGATCAGGTCGATACTCAACTGCGAACCACGAGTGTGGGCCTTGCAGAGTCAGACCGTAAGCTGCATGAGGTTGATAGAGAGCTACGCACCGTTCCTGAGCGCCAGTCGACACAGCAGCGAACGATTGCAAACCAGTATTCCATCGAGCAGATGCAGACTCTCCTGGTTACGCTCGGCAACAAGAGGACGGAGATAGTGACCCGCTATAAGCCGACCGACCCTCTGGTTGTAGAGCTTGATCGTGAGATTGCTGACACTAAGGAAGCTTTGAAGCGAGCTACGGAGCAGAAGGGGCAGGAAGACACCACCGATGTCAGCCCTGTATGGCAACAGCTGAAAGGAAGTTCCTCGCTGGAGCAGGTGAACCGTGGTGCATTGCTTGGGCGCATTTCAAGCCTTAAGCTCTCCGAGGACGATCTTCGGACCGAGTTGGCTCACGCGCAGGAGCTTGCTGTGCAGTATGACAATCTTAAGGTTCGCTCCGAAGAAGCACAGAACAATTACAAGACGTTTTCAGAGAAACGAGATCAGGCCCAGATAGAAGATGACATGGACGAACACAAGCTGGTGAACGTCGCGATTGCGGAAAGTCCGACGCTGAGCTATCGTGCGTTCAGCCCGAGGCCCCTTCAGAACATTGTTCTGGGGTTGATTACAGCTTTGTTTCTGGGGTGCGGACTTGTTTATTTCGCGGAGCTTTCACGCTCCACTATTGCAAACGCACGGGAACTCGAAGCATTTTCTCCAAACCCCGTGCTTGCTTCCATTCCACTTGATGCAGATGCTGAGAGTGCCCTGACTAACACGTCCGCCGCTACAGCGACCGAAGCGGTCAGTGAAGTCCACACAACCAGTCGTTCCTTAGTGCACGCCGTGCAGAGCGCAAACGCGACATCACGTTCCATTCTGGAGAGGTAGCTATGCCCCCCGAGAATCAAGCGTTTCATATGTATCAAGGATCGATCTACAGCCTGCTGCAGCGCTCGGCGGGAACGTCAAAGTTTTCCTGCTTTGTTGTCGCGGTGACGTCAGCCCATAGTCAAAGCGGGGTTACTTACCTGACGAAGCTGCTCGTTGACTCTCTGAATCGAGATGATCCGGGAAGGGCCATTGTCGTGGATTGCCGGAATGCTTCCGGCATCTCCAAACTCGACGAGGAACTTGGTCTGAGCACATTTGAAGGTGGCAAAGAGAAGCTTGTGACGCCTTCCGCTGGACTCTGGCGGAGCAGCCCGAATTTTCGCCGCGACTACATTCAGGAGTTGCGTGCCCGATATTCTTACATCGCGCTTGATTGCCCACCGATCAGCGAAAGCAGCGAGGTACTCAGTCTGTCAGAAGTGGTGGATGGGACCGTATCGGTTGTCGAGGCGAATCGGACAACCAAGAGCCAGATCTCATACCTGGAACGCACCATCGCTCGGTCGGGAGGCCGACTGCTGGGGCATGTTCTCAATAAGAGGACCTATCCTATCCCCGAATGGCTTCACAGCAAACTGGAAGGCATGGGTATCTAGATGAACAGAATCACGAATAGACTTGCAGTTATCGCCTGCCTCTTATTCCTTGCGCTGAGACTTTGTGCTGGCCAGGAGCTACAGACGCGAGCGAGGTACGTGTTGCGGTCCGGCGACACGCTGGAGCTGCAATACAGGCTGACCCCTGATCTGAATCAGATTGTCGTCATTCAGCCGGATGGTTACGTGAATCTGAACGTTGCCGGCGATCTGCATGTGGGCGGGTTAACTGTGCAGCAGGCCCACGATCTGATCATCTCCAAGGCGGATGCGCGACTTAACAATCCTGAACTAAACCTGATCCTCAAGGATTTCACCCATCCATCTGTTACGGTCGCCGGAGAAGTATCGCATCCAGGAAAGATTGAGCTGAGGGAGAACACGAGTGCGTTAGGAGCAGTGATGTCGTCCGGAGGCTTCACTGGCAATGCGAAGTCCGGTCAGGTGCTCATCTTTAGAAAGGTGAACGACAGCTTTGCTGAGGTCAAACAACTGGATCTTGCAAAGATCAAGAAGGACAAAGACCTTGAGCGCGATATGGAGCTTGAGCCTGGAGACGTGGTGTATGTTCCGCGAGACCGAATCGCGACCCTCCAGCACTACCTTAGCCTAACCAATGTTGGGATGTATTTTGACCCCACTACTTTCTTCCACTAGCTCGCCAGCTAACGCTCTGCCAAACTAAGTTCGCGGAAGACACGAGAATAGACCAAATGGCTAAAGCGTCCGTCTCGGCGGCGAGAGCCTTCGCTCAATCCGCCGGTGCAAAACTCCTTGTGGTTGGACTGAATGCCGCGACGGGCATTCTTTCCGCGCGGGCGCTCCAGCCTGCGGGCCGTGGTGAACTCGCGGCCATGATTCTCTGGTACGTTTTTCTTGCGAGCACGTTCACCTTTGGTGTGCCAAGTGCGCTGACTTATCAGCTTCGCAAAAACCCGGATCGGCGATCAGAGATACTGGGAGCGGCTGTGACGCTCGGGCTGTTGACGGCGGTGCTCGCCATGGCGATCGGATTTATCGGCATGCCGCACTGGTTGGCGCAGTACGATCCTCGCGTCATCTTTTTTGCAAGACTGTTTCTGCTGAACACTCCTATCTCAGCTTTGTTCCTGATCGGCCGCGCTGCGCTGGAGAGTGATAACGACTTCACTTCCTCCAATGTCTCTTTGATTGGGCCTCCCCTGGTGACGGTCATCGTTCTTGCCGTCTTGTGGATGCTGCATCGACTGGATCCCGTTACGGCAGCATGGGCTTATGTTCCCGCGGGGCTTCCGTCGTTTTACCTGATGATTCGGCAACTTCATCGCAGGTTCCAGATCAGGTTTAGCAATCTGATCCGGAATGCGAAGCTGCTGATGAGTTATGGCATTCGCTCGTATGGAATCGATCTCTGCGGAACCATGGCTCTCTATGTCGACCAGGCGCTGGTCATCAGGATTTTAAAGCCAGAGATGATGGGAACGTATGTTGTTGCGCTCAGCCTTTCGCGCATGTTGAATGCTCTGCATACGGCTGTCGTTATGGTGTTGTTCCCCAAAGCGGTTTCCGCTAAACCTGAAGAAATTATGGAGATGACGGGTAGAGCCGCACGACTGACGACATTCTTTACAGCGGTGTGCGGTCTGGGGATTGTGCTTATAGGGCCGCAGTTGCTGAGCCTCTTCTATGGCACGGAGTATCGGTCAGCATCATCTATCCTGCGGATACTGGTTGTTGAGGTCGTCCTGTCGGGAGCGACGCTTGTACTCTCCCAGGCCTTCATGGCGCTCTCTCGGCCTGGTATCGTGACCATTCTTCATGTGATTGGCCTCGGCCTCACGATCCCATTGATGCTTGTGCTGGTTCCACGCTGGGGTACGACGGGAGCGGCCTGGGCTTTGCTGCTCTCCACCTGTGCACGCTTCAGCTTTGTCATGTTCTCGTTCAGGAAATTCCTCGGATTTCCATGTCCCCGAATCCTGCTGAAGCTCTCAGACCTGCAGATGATCCGTGGGATGCTTCTAAAGAGACTTCGTCGATCGCGGACGAATATAGTCGAGGCATCTATTTGAGGCGTTCGCTCAACATCTTTGTCCCGCACTGTTCTGGCCTGCTTACGGATCATCGTTCTCATGGTGACGGTCTGGTAGCCCATGGGTTCATTCAGCGCCTGGCTGAGCGTGGGCATACTCTCTATGTTGCCGCGGAGTCTGTCGATCTGGAGCAGTCTCTACCATCAAATGTGCACATCAGGCAACCGGCGGGAGAAGCCAGGGGTGGACTTGTCTATCGTCTGCGCTACATGCAGGCGGTCAGGGGTTGGTACCGTGAACTCCGCAAGCAGGTTCGCTTCGACGTCATTCACCAGCTCAATCCAGTCTTTACCGGGTTGAGTCTGGCACTTGCCGGAGCTTCAGAGCCGTTGATCCTGGGACCCTACGTGGCAAGCTGGCCCGAAGACCCGGACTCCAACATGGCTGGTGGGGGTGTAGTTGCCAGCGTCGTCTCTGGCGCTAAATCCTGGATCGCGGGAGCTCAACAGCAGAAAGCCAACGCCCTTTTGGTCACAACACTAAAGGCGGAAGATCGCATTCCCTCCGCTTCGAGGCTGCGAGATCGTATTTACACCTTACCGCATGGCCTGGATACCGACTTCTTTTCTCCGATCCCCGGTCAACGTGGCCTTGGAGTTGAGGACCAGGACATTCTCTTCCTGTCTAATCTGGTCGAGCGGAAAGGGGTCTTTGATCTGGTAACTGCCTTCCATATGCTGGCGAGCGATCTGCCGCATGCAAGACTCATTATTGCGGGTGCTGGGCCCGAGATGGGGAAGATCAGAGCTCTCGCGGAGACCCTGGACCTGAGCCAGCGCATCGTTTTTGCTGGAAAGCAGACGCGTGAGCAGAGTGTGACACTGCTTCGCGAGTGCGCAATCTTCTGCCAGCCTTCTCATGGAGAGCCGTATGGGATGTCGGTTGCGGAGGCGATGGGGTGCGCAAAAGCACTGGTTGTAACGAGAGAGGGCGGACTGGGCTATCTCGTGGATGACGATGGTGGACTGCGTGTGCCTATGAAGCGTCCAGAGGAGCTTTCTCACGCGTTACGGAGCCTGCTCGAGAATCCAGCCAGACGATCAGCAATGGGAGAGCACAACCGATACCGTGCAGTCTCCAGCATGTCCTGGGAGAAGGTTGTGGATCGTCTGGAGGACGTTTACTGGAGGACTATAGATGCACGAGCGGAAGTTAGTTCCTCCTGACCCACATCGACCGGAACAGGTACGAGTGAGTTGGTCAGAGAGCTAGTGTGCGAGGTCAAATTCCAGGATGGAAACGTTAACGGAAGCAGTCAAGGGGAGATTTTTACTTACATCCAGAGATATACCTTCAGCAGGTAGGTTCGGGTCCAGACTAAACAGATGGGCGGATCGGATGTGGCTGCGTGTGTGGAGTGTGACAGCCACTGGCTGAATAGTGATCCCTTTCCGTGACTGCTGGTCGAACGATGACAGTTCAAGCCAGAATGCCAGATAAAACAATCCATTTCTCTTCTGAAAGAGAAGGTGGTGAAGTCCCGGTACAGCCGGGCCAAGTTCAAGTTCTACTGGTGACGGAGAGAAACGCGGACCTGGATCTGAGAGCAATCTGACAAGTCGCTGGACAGCGTAAAAGGCCGGTTTTCGGGACCCGTCATCCCGTAGCAGGCCAAAGGATCGTTCGTTCTGCGGAACTACATCGTTGCCGTCTGCGAGCTCGTAGAGGTAGGTTCGCTGTATGCCGTGAAGCGCCTGTTCGAGAAAGATGCGTGGCGTGTAGACGGCCTGCAACGATTCACCGATGGACTGCTCCACGCGCATGTCGGTAAGGTATCCCGTCTCAGTGGTGACGACGGGCTTATTGCCCCAGGCTTTCTCAGAGAGTGCAAGATTCCATGAGATGGAACCGTAACCGTTGTCGCCCCAGCCGGGCGTGCCGGGGTTATGGCCTCCGAAATAGTTGTGCATGTTGGCTTCATCGAAGTCGGGAGCCAACCCGGGGACTTTCTTATAGCCGTCCGCCGTTACAAGGGACGGCCCGACGATTGTGATTCTGTGCGAGGAGGGTATGGACGCTGCGGTGACCATCAGCCGGGGCATGTAGCCGGAGAGCTTTGCCGCCCAGTTGCTGTCGCCTGAGCTATCGTACTCGTTCGGGGTCTCGAAGCCTTCCACAGCACCGGAGACCTTCTCCGTGAAGCGAAGCAGTTGTGCATCCGTATCGTCTGGCGATGTGATGAAGAGACACCTGATACCATTCGCAGCAAGTTGTGCGTGGCGTCGGTAGTATTCTTCCCACGTCGTGTTGATCAGGCCGTCGCGTGTATGCCGAATTCCCAAGTCACGAAGTGCAGTGAAGATGATGGGGAAGTTACCGTAGAGGGTGTTCCCGTTGTGAAGGTGGACATTGATGCCCATCGAGTCGACAAAGTCGTCCGCGTTTGAGGGCATTTCGATGGGTAGGGT
>Ga0302312_10001226_pt1 | contig 15970 bp, 14 predicted proteins | sample III_Palsa_N2_1_FD_200529 | JGI IMG/M metagenome (GOLD analysis project Ga0302312, IMG submission 200529) | Peat permafrost microbial communities from Stordalen Mire near Abisko, Sweden - III_Palsa_N2_1 | ecosystem: Environmental > Terrestrial > Soil > Palsa > Peat permafrost | place: Sweden... | reverse complement strand
GGCGCGTGTCTTCGCAATTACCGCCGCCCTCGGCTGACAGGTCCACAATCACAGCGCCGGCCTTCATGCCAGCAACCTGCTCGTGGCTGATCAGCTTGGGCGAAGCCTTACCTGGAATGGCCGCCGTTGTAATGATCAGGTCCGCTGACTGAATATGTTTTGTGAGTACTGCGGCGACCTTGGTCTTTTCCTCCGCGCTAAGCTCGCGCGCATAACCGCCTTTTCCGCGCGCATCGACACCGGTGTTCACGAACGTGGCGCCTAATGACAGTGCCTGCTCTTCGGTTTCGGGGCGCACGTCGTAGCCTTCCACGATCGCACCTAGCCGGTGAGCCGTAGCAATGGCTTCAAGTCCCGCCACGCCCATTCCCATCACGAGTACATGGGCGGGCCCGAGAGAGCCCGCCGCACTCGTGATTTTCGGCAGCACGCGCGCCAGATGTGTGCAGCCAAGCTGTACCGCGTAGTATCCGGCGAGCGCCGCCTGGCTTGAGAGCGCGTCCATTGCTTGCGCGCGGGTAATGCGCGGCACTCGCTCCATCGCGAAGCAGGTGATCTTTTTCTCGATCAAACGCTTCACCAGTGCGGGCTCGTTGTGCGCATAGATGAAGGAAACCAGGATCGAGCCCTCCTTCATCGCATTGATCACCTCGAGCGCGGGTGGTTGAACAGCAAGTACGACGTCGGCATCCCTGACCAATGCGTTCCGGTCAGCCATGAAGACCACGTTCTCGAAAGCCGCATCGTCCAGGTCGATGGCCGCCCCTGCGCCGGTTTGCATGTGCAGTTTCGCACCCAGCTTGATCAGTTTAGGAATGACGGCGGGCACGAGCGCCACCCGGCGCTCGTGTGCCTGTGTTTCCTTTAGCACGGCAACGTTGATGTACATGTCGGAGTTTCCCGTGGCGAGTCGTGACAGTCAGGCCGGAGCGTTCAGATCAGCGGTGCGAACCAGCTTCTTATTGACGAACTCCTGAATCCCCATGTTGCCAAGCTCCCGCCCGTAGCCGGAATACTTGATGCCTCCGAAGGGCAGTTCGGCGTCGGACCAGTCAATGTTGTTGATGAACATCATCCCGGTGTCGACCTGGCTGGCCACACGCTTACCGCGCGCCTCGTCCTTGGTGAAGACGGAGCCGCCCAATCCGAAGTCGGAGTCGTTCGCAAGAGCAATCGCGGCGGCCTCGTCTTTGACGCGGAAGAACGAGACGACCGGGCCGAAGAACTCGTCACGAAAGGCCGGGTTGTCAGGCTTGATATCGGTGAGGATCGTCGTTTCCATGAACGAGCCGGGCCTGTCGATACGCTTGCCGCCCATCACCAGTTTCGCGCCGCTGGCCACCGCGTCGTCGACTTGCTTGAGCAGTTGTACCAGCGCTGCCTCGGTCGATAAGGGACCGTGCGTGGTCTTCTCGTCCATCGGGTCGCCCGGCGTCAGGGCCGAGAGAGCGACCTTGAACTTCTCGAGGAACTTGTCGGCGATGGAATCGAGAACAATGAATCGCTTCGCGGCGCAACAGGTTTGGCCGGCGTTGTACATCCGCCCCCATACTGCCCACGGAATGGTCTTCTCAAGGTCAGCGTCGTCGAGCACGATAAACGCATCGCTGCCGCCAAGCTCCATCGATGTCTTCTTGAGGTTCTGTCCGGCTTGGGCCGCAATACTTTTGCCTGCCGCGACACTGCCTGTCAACGCCACACCCTTGATCCGCGGATCGTCGATAATTTTCTCGGACTGTTCATGCGAGATCAGCAAGTTGGTGTAAGCGCCTTTAGGTGCGCCTGCGTCGATCCAGAGCTTTTCGAACGCAATGGCGCATTGCGGCACACAGCCCGCGTGCTTGACCACCAGCGTGTTGCCCGCCATCAGTTGCGGTCCGGCGACACGCGCAAGCTGATAGAACGGAAAGTTCCACGGCTCCACGCAAAAGAGCACACCAAACGGGCTGCTTTCCATGTGGGCTGCGCCTACTTTAGGATGGAGTTTGGTTGGCGCCAGGAACTTCTCAGCATGCTCGGCGTAGTAAGCAAGGATGTCTGCGCTGAACTTCACCTCACCACGCGCTTCGTCAATCCGCTTGCCCATCTCCAGCGTCGCCAGCTTCGCGAAATCATCAACGTGGGCGTGCATCAGCGCGGCGGCCTTCCCTACGATCGCAGCACGCTCCGCATAGGTGGTGTGCTTCCAGGTCTGGAAGCAGGCCTCGGCGGCGGCAAGGGACTGTTCCAGCTGCTTGTTGCTCAGTTGATCGAAGCTCTTCAGGATTTTTCCATCGCTGGGGTTAACACTTTGGTAGGCCATTGTCTTGCTCTCTTAGGATAGGATTGCGCCGGAGGTCCAAGGGTGACCTCAAGCGTGTTTACGCAACTAGGATCAGAATGCTCGTGATCCTGACGAGTGCGCCTAAGGCGCTTTACGTTTGGGCATCGGACGGCCGATCAACGCGTTTTCGCAGATAATTCTCGATAGCCGGGCAATTTCATTTCCGTATGCTGTAGCGTTGAATACCCACGAACATCACCGCGGCGCCCACTCCAACAAAGCGATGCCAGTCGACATCGATCTTTGGGTTGATGCGGCAATCATAGACTTAGGCCACACCGAAGCCAGCCTCGGAAACTACTCAGTGCGTATCCGGCGAAGCACCTCAAGCGACTGACAAAGTTTCTGCTGAGCGATGCTGTTTTTAAGCTAGATATTTCTGAGATCGCGCGAAATGAGCGTTAAGCACTTATCCCCGTTTTTTGCCTACAAAACTCATAGAGGGCGTGACACAGCGCACGACTGAGTGCCATCTCCTGTGAGCCCAGGGGGTGTCGACCGGCCGAGACAAGCGCGACCGCATTGCTCATGCCATCCTCCCAAAGGTCGCCTGAGTGCTTCGGTCGCCTCGCCGAACGAATAGAACGTAAGCAGAATCTTCCCGATGGCGTGCATAAACGGTTCGGCGCCCGCACTGATGGGATTGCCTACCCAGAAGAGCTGGCGGAAGCCGCACACTTACAGAGTAAGTCACGTCAAACCAAGGGATATCGCCAATAGAGACCCCCGCCGGTAATTCGATTCAGGAGCCGTTCAACCGTGCGCGAAAGAGTCCCCTATTATTTCGTCGCGTTCGGCGGCATCGGAGAGAAAGAATTCCCGTCTCGCCTCCTCGATCACTCGTCGGACGTATTGATCGTGGCGGCCATGGTCTTCCTCCTTCATATCCCAGTTCCGCTCTTCAGCATCGATCAAATGCGCTGTCGGCAACGAGACACGCATCTCCGACCGATCTCCGGGCGCAAGTGGCTCGCGTAAGCGCCTATCCACTTCCTGACGAATTTGCTCCGCAGTAAAAACCCGTTTTGACATGACAGTCTCCTGAGATGAATCCGCCGCATTGGGAGAAGTCGATTGCAAGCATCGCGCTACAACCCAGCACAGAACGGTGCTCCAGCATGCGCGGTAGTCGCTTCGTCGTTAATAACCCGATACAGTTGAACAAACTGCTCATCCACCTCGCCATCAAAAAGCGGATCTGATTGTCCGTGTGGGGCAATGTCTTCGATCGCGTGCCAGTCTTCGTCGTTGAGGCTTGCCTCTGCTGCGGGGAACAGCGTCAACTCCTCAATGACCATGTTGTGTCGCAGCCGCTCAGCGTAGAGTCGAACACGGATGTCGACGAGTTCTTGCGACATGTTCTCGCCCCGGGTTGCGGCCTCTAGATCCCGCAGCAAATCGCGTCCATCCCGGATCAACCTTAAATGCTGTGCCTCGATTTCATGCCCAACTTCGACTGAGAGCGCCTTCTTTGCTAGCAGCTTCTCGACCATACGGTCTTCTAGCATGTGATGGGTCACATCAGGAAAGCGCGTCAGATAGCACAGCGCATCAACCAGCAACGCAATATTCGGTGCCGTCGCGTCGGTGCGGAGGTTCGCTTGCTCATTGAGAAGGCATACCAGTCGGCCCAGACGAAAATGTTCCTTCTGCAGCTTCTCGATGACTTTGGACATAGCATCCCGCTCCCAATTTTCTTCAATTTGATCTTGACTCGGCGACAAAAATGCGAAAACCCGTTCCTAACGAATTCCATCAATCGAGCTGATGTTCCGATGGGCGCGTATATGGCCCCTTCTGTTGTACTTCGGATGGGTGATCGACTATCCGCCTTCGTTACACGATCGATCGAGATTTTCAATGATGTCGCTGTAGACATTGCGAGCGCTCGAGGTGCGTTTGGATTTGATCTGACCACCGCATTTCTATCGCTACCACGATAGCGCTAAATGCTCGACAAAGGCAGGCTCGGAAACTACTCAGACAGAAGCATTAGAACCCTTTCGAATCACCTACGACCGCGGCGATGACGCCACGGGCCACAACGGCCAAAAAATCCTTTCCTTTCACGATGTCATCTAGATATTGAGGAGGCGTCTCGCTGGCAATCACCTGCAACTCCAGAACCGCGAGACAGGCACTTGGATGGCTCGCCGTAACTCACGAAGAAGGGAGTCATCTCGCAAGCCGAGTTGCTGATGCAAGGGTCAAACTTAGCCCGTTCATCTCTAAGTAGTTTCCGATTCTATGCGCCCGGCAGAAAGACACCTACTATCAAATTCATCAACGTGGTGTACCAGACTCACGTCAGCGTCGGTCCAACAAAGCTTCAAGGATGCTTCTCATATGAAACGCCTAACACAAGCGAACTTCATCGCCACTGCGGTCGGTCTTGCATTCGCGTCCCCGCTACTAGCCGCAGGGCTCCCGGCGACCACCGTGGTGAGTCCTAAGTCGTCGCAAGACAGCTCGCCCCCAAAGATCGAGCCAGCCGAAAAGTGTCTAACCGACCTACGCGCGTTCAACGGTCAAATGGAAAGAGATGGCTTTCCAATGGGCCAGCGAAGCTATGGAATGTATGGCAATCCCAGCACCGAATACCCCGTCACTTCGAGTGGTGCTTACCAAAATGCTCGGCCAGGGTACGAAGTTCGAATTCTCCTTGCGTCCGCAAGTATTTTGGCCCGACGTGGGCTGCAGCAACCGTGTGAGGACGCGCTCAGCGAAACACGAAATATCTACGATCCATATGTGACAAACCTGCATGGTCGGAGACCTTCCGAGTTAAGAGGTTCAGGTTGGCAGCAGCATGAGATTCGCATGGCCAAACCAGTCTTGACCGGAAAAACCTCGTTCCGCTCGGATGAGTTGCTCGGTACTGACGTGCGTACCCCGGACAATCAAGCGCTTGGTAGCGTGGACGACATACTGATGAGCCCGCAAACCGGAAAAATTGAATACCTGGTACTTTCCCGAGGCGGAATCTTGGGAATGGACGAGAAGTACGTGCCCGTCCCGTGGGCGGACTTCAAAGCAAGTCCAAACGTGAACTTGCTCGTGCTAAACGCGACAAAGCGAGAGATGGACGCAGCGCCGCGCATAAGCAGCGAGGAAACTACCACTCCGGCGAACTTCGATCAGCAGAGTCAAAAAATAGATGCGTTTTGGAAGGCCAATCTGTATTAAAGGTAAATTCGGCCTCTCAAGGATTAGATCACGGCTTCAAAATTGCGCCTCTCAATTGCGCGGAAGCATATAACCGACTGGCGGAGAAATAGACGGGTGTAGCGGGAGACCGATTTCGGATAAACCCATTTCTTTCTACCGCCTGTAATACGTTACGTTCATCATTGAATACGCGGCCTTTGGCCGCACGCGGACGGTCCTGGTCGATTTTTCGCGTCCACTGACGCTAGTCTTGAGAGTTCAGCTATCATGAATCCCATCACCTTGGTTGTATCAATCGCTTTTGTCGTCGCCGCTCTCGTAGCAGGCGAATTCGTAAGTCTGTATCTGGCACCTCCACTTTTCATCATAGCGATCCTCGTGCTGCTTTCAATCAAGATTGCTAACGTTTGGGAAAAATTCGTTATCCTACGCGTAGGGAAGCTACAAAGTGTCAAAGGTGCGGGTTTGTTTATGATTATCCCTATAATTGACAGTGTGGTTGCAATAATTGACGAGAGAATCCAGACAACCGCCTTCAACGCGGAGCAGGCCCTCACCAAAGATACGGTTCCGGTCAACGTTGACGCGATCATTTTCTGGCATGTCAACGACGCGCAGAAGGCTGCATTGGCAATCACTGACTACCGCCAGGCAATCGACCGAGTTGCCCAGACGTCACTTCGCGAACTGATCGGCTCTACCATGCTAGCCGAACTATTGTCGGATCGCGCCGCAGCGGACTCTCATTTAAGGGTTGAGATTGGCACTAAAACGGCCCCGTGGGGAATCTCGGTCGGATCCGTCGAAATCCGTGACGTGGCAATCCCAGTCGCGCTGCAGGATGCCATGTCGCGTCAAGCACAAGCGGAGCGGGAAAAGCAGGCACGGGTGATCTTGGGATCGGCAGAAGCAGCTATTGCTTCAAACTTCGTTGAAGCAGCCAGAGTGTACGAAACGCAGCCTGGGGCGCTTCAGCTACGGGCGATGAACATCATTTATGAAACGACGAAGGAACGCGGTGCAACCATTCTGATGCCGACTTCTATGGTCGATAGCTTGAACCCTACACTGGCCCTCGCTGTCGCCGGACATGATCTCCCCTCACCGGCCGTAACTCCGTTGATTAAGAGCGCGGCTTGAGGCACCTTAACGGCTTAAATTAAAGAAAATAGTTTCGCTGGTTGTACGCGTGCACCGTTTAACTACATTACGCATTTCGCCGCGACGGCGCATGCAGGCGAATTAAAGTCTTCCTTCAATTCCTGGAAAATTTTCGACGCGCTGTTGATTAGCCTTCCAGCTAGGGTTGATCCGATTGGTCAGCCGGTATCTGACAATCGGTTGAGCGCTTGAACAGCTTGCTCATAGGTGACATCAATCTGATGTATCATTTTTTTTGGAGCAACCGTATGAAGCCGCTATCTTTCGCAAACAGGTCACATGGATGTGTCTGGCTTATTAAGCTGATCTTTCATCCACGGATTCGAACTATTTCTCTGCATTCCGCTCGACCCGCTGGATGCTGGCCAGTGACTCCGGCTTTTGTTTCGGCACACACCAGAGTGCCACGCACGGACGTAAGAAGGTAGACGTCGACTTATTTCTGCTCGATTCGCTATCCGGCTCGCTGCCGCTACTTGCTCCGCTGTTCGGAACAACGCGTCTTTTAACGTTAATACATAATGCGAATTATATTCGCACAGAAAAGGCGCCCGTAGATAGCCCTGCGTAACGCTGTTGCTTAGGGTTAAGCATTTGGCACGTTGCTGGTCTGAAGGACGCTGAGTAGTTTCCGACCCTGCCCAAACCTTCTGTTGGCGACTACATTGGATAAACGCTCTTGGGATCGATGTTCTACGTTTACATCGGCCCCGGGACATAAGATCGCTACGAGAATGTGGAAACCATGAAACGCTCTACATTTGTTGCCTCCATGGCAGTACCTTTTTGTGTTGGTATTGCGGCCACGGCATGTGCAGCTCAGTCTCCTGTGTCTGCTGCCGCCGTTTCTCGCCTCCCCCCCGAAACGAGCAACTCCGATCCGAGAGCCGCATTGATTTGCGTCAGCGATCTCCGGGCGCTAACGAGCCAGATGGGAAAAGACGGGTACTGGCTAGGTGGATCGGGATACGGGTACGGATATCCGATGGGTAGTTCTGGCTACGGCTGGTACGGTGCCGTTGGCGGTGGCAATCCGACCGCCAACGGATACGAGAACGCACGGCCTGGTTATGAAGTTCGCACCCTCCTCGCCGCTGCTAACATCCTGGCACAACACGGCCAACAAAAGGCGTGTGAAACCGTCGTTGGCACGACCCGCGGCATTTACCAGCTTTATGTAGCGGATCTACACCGCATAAGTGTGCCGATCGTTGATGTACCGTACTGGCAACAGCGGCAGATCGCGGCGGCGCAACCCGTTACCGGCCAAAATAAATCGTTCCGCTCCGATGAGTTGCTAGGTACCGAAGTTCGCAACCCAAAAGGTGAAGCACTCGGCAGCATCGAAGACCTGCTGATGAGTCCACAGACTGGCAAGATCGCCTACCTCGTTATTGGCCGTGGAGGCGTGTTCGGTATCGGCGAAAAGTATGTCCCTGTTCCATGGGACAGCTTCGAGGCGACTCCTAACGTTGACCTACTCGTCCTCGATGCAAGCGAGCAGATGATGAATGGGGCCCCGCAGGTCGCAGACGGCCGAGCAATGCGTACCAATGGCTTCGGGCAAAAGGGCCAGAAGGTAGATGAATATTGGAAAAATCATGCGTCGAACGCTGAGGGTAACTAACCTTAGTTTTGGATAATTATATCGACCATCTCCATGAACGGTCCTACGGTCCCATGGTGCGTCAACGCTTCACCAAAGAACTAGTAAACTAGGAGTATCGCCATGGCACTAACAATCTGGGGCACCTTGGGTGGCGTGACGGTATTGTTCTTCGCAGCACTTTATTTGCGTAGTCAGAAACTGCTTGAACTCCGAAGAGTACTGCCGAACCGCGCCGCCGCACGGTATGGCATAAAAGGTTCAGGAAAATAAGGACCTTTCACGCGGCCAAAGCAATTGACGCTGGATGTTCGTTTAGGAGTTGATTAGCTTCTTTTGCTATGGCTCGGTGTGGCATGCTAGTCGCGTGTGCTAAAAGAAAGCGCACCATTTGTGCAAGATGCGAACCGCATCGTTTCCATATGCCGACAAGCGCTTAGCGATAAGCTGCCCCGTGCTATCCAAAGCCTGGTTGCCAAACTGTTTAAGATTGTTGTTATGTTTTTTTGCAAAGCTACATTGGCCCGTTTTCGAGGTGGAACATGGAAGTCTTCGTTCAAGTGGGATCGCGTGACTTATCTGCAGTATTGGAGAGAGACGGGCTTGTCATACTCAAGGAGGGGCATAGAGAACTGACGCGCCTCACCTTGAACGATGCATTACCGGTACTCGCAGAAGGGAACGACGACGCCGGCATTCTTGATTCGACGATCGCTGGTATGTTGCGCGCACTCGTAAACTCCTATGCCCGTGTCACTTGACAACCCTGCGTAGGACCACGGAGCCTTGATTGCCACGAAGAGCCGGTCATGGACATACTGTCAGAGTTCATTGCCCCTGACGAGCTCCGCAGTCCTCGGACGTCTGCCACGCCTTTCAGCATGCCACTGCGAGGTCGTTGCCCGATATTCCACGTAACCGCTGCGAGTGGCAGCATTGCGGCGAGGCTCCCGCGAGACCGTCGAAGCACATTGCCCCCGGTCGCAAGCCGTTTATCTGTTGACATCTACAGTGACAGCATCCGCGCATTTCATATAAACGATGCCGGTCTCTGTCTAAGCGCCCGCTCGATGCGGGCAGATAAAATTCATCGCCATCTCGCGGAATCGCTATCCAGGGAAAATTTTTACGCTGCTCGCCACCGAGTCAGCGATATGCTCTTTGGCAATTACGCCCAGCACACGAGGAAGCACATGCCCCTTGCCGTGTCCGACGACGACCGCCATGACCGCCCGCTGTTTCCACATTCTCGTAATTACATCAAACGCAACGTCGCTTTCTCCCACGACGATGAAATTGGTTTGTGCGAGAGTACCTAGCGTAGTCCTGGCGATGCTTTGACTCAACGCGCGGCGCAAACCCGTGTTAATGCGCAAAACGCCGACGATTTCGCGCTCTCTGGTCACGACGATGTGCCGGAAAACGGGCTGGTCCGACTTCGTAAGTCCGTCGTGAAACAGTGTGGTCTCGTCGAGAACGAGTACGTCAGTTTCCATCACGCTGGATGCGCTGCGGACCATGAACATATTCGCGTGCAACGCGTTGGGAATAGGATGTCCGCGTCTCACAAGCTTCAGAGTGTAGATGCTCTCTCGCGAAAATATGCGTCTTGCACCGAGACTGAACGCGACGGCAATGATCATGGGAAGAACGATGTCATAGTCGCGAGTCATCTCGAAGATCATCGCGACGGCAGTCATGGCCGCTCCCGTGCCGCCGCCGACCATCGCGCCCATCCCCACCATTGCAAACGCGGGCGCACTTACTGGCACGCTCGGCCATCATAGTTGTCGCGCAACCGGACATCGTAGTTGACGATATCCACGTCTCGCCGTCCAGCAGATCGTAGGCGAGACAGGTGTGCCACGTGGCAGCAGGCGCGAGTTCAACGTCAAAGGTTATACGTCCATTTGCATATCCCGCCGGCGCGTCACCGTTACGGGCCGTCACCGTCACCTCACGGGCAAAATCGCCATTCCGGTACGCGGTCGTGAGACGCTGGCCTTCCCGATCCCATTCCGTCGTAATGTTGCCGCGTCGAACGAAGTGTCCGGATTTGACTTCGAAAATGTCAGCGAAATCAGACCTCACAGCGATCTCAAGGTTGAAGCGCACATTTGATGCGCCGTAGTTCATGAGATCCACGTCTTCGTGTATACCGCCACCGATGTGACGGCTGAGGACAAGCCCAACAGTATGCGAGGCGATCGGACCAGCCTCCGTGACAAGTTCCCGGTTTGTCAGAAAAATGCGTTCGGCAAAAGAGGTGGTTGCGCCACCATTGAGCAGATCCCATGGCTCCCCATTCGCGTACACGGACCAACTGCTGATTACCCGGGTGTCGTAAAAGTACAGACCCTTATGGCTCGGCCATTGAATTTGCCCGTCCGGCTCGCAGAGCAGCACGGAGTGACCCTGATGAATCGCAAGCTGTGCTGGACCAACTCTGATCTCAATCGACATGTTCATCCTTGCATGCTGTTACCTGAACTTGCGCGCGAAGGTAAATGAGCGCAGTCAACGTGTCCCTTATAGGTTCACTCTAGACCGCGGCGCACAGGCCGTACGGGTCCAGGCTATGCGATGGCCGAGCATCGACGCCGCTACGTCCTACGATGGCTCAAGGAGCGTCTGCACGGACGACCCGCCCGCGGTGACCTGCTTCACGAACTCAAGCAGTGGCCGTACGATCATCGCATCTTCATTTCGCACGATCGCTTGCTCAAACGGCTGATTGTGCAAGCTGTGCAGCATCTAGAGAGCGCTTTGACCGATGCGTTGCTCCACGTCTTCGGCGAGGCCACTGTGGACAATTGGGGCCGGGTGCTGTCCAAGGCTCACGACAACCATCACTCAACCGGACATGCTGCTTGACGTTATTCACCAACTTACAAGCTGTTGGAGAACGGGTAGTCGATCAGAAATGAAAGCAACAAAAACTACGATGTATCGTTTTGATCCACCAGTTCGCCGGCACGGACGGGCGAATGACGCACGGCGTTCGTCAACGACGAGCCGCATTCCGGAAGAACGGTGATCACAGTGCGGCAGCCAATACTTACGACACGATTACACATCCGGCCTTACCGCAAAGGAGTCATGTATTGTCGAATCTCATCGGGACGCTAAGCCTCTCTGCGCGGCTCAGCGTGAATGCCCCGCCGCAAACGACAAGCTTCATCGGCTCTCCCGCTTCCAGCGTCGCTTCTAGGCTTCCGGTCGTCCGCCCAATCCTGATCTTGAGACTACGACTTCGCCACTGTATGCCGAAGTAAAGGCTCCGCCAAGTCGCTGGTAGTCGCGGGTCCACGGCCAAATAGTCGCTGTGCAGAGACAGACCCGCAAATCCGAATACCGCCATCAACCATATTCCCCCCAAACCGGCGATATGGACGCCACCCTCAACGGCCGCTTGACTATCGTCGAGATCGATCGCTGAAACTTCGCGAAAAAAATCGAGGGCTGCGTCTGTGTCACCCAATCGGGCGGCGACCAACCCATGCATGGCGCGACTCAACGAACTGCCATGGCCGCAGCGCGGAGCATAGTAGTCGAAGTTCTTCTCACCGGAGTCGCGAGGAAACTCGTCCGGAAGCAACGCCAGGAGCGCTACCACGTCGGCCTGCTTGACCACTTGGGATGCTTGCGTGCGCTCTCGCCCGAGCACCACGTCGAGCGGCACTGAGCGACCGGCGTAGTTAGCCAGATCGATGTTCTCGAGCGTGAAAAAGCCGGCGAATTGCTCGAAGAGTCCGGTACCGGGATCAAGGCCGGTCGCTATCGTTTCGGCAACGCTCCGCCATTGCTCCAACTCGGCATTGCCCAGGCCAAGCCGACTCGACAGGCTTTCCCAGCGCTCGGGCCAACGGGCGAGCAACAACGCGGCCACATCAAGTGCTCGCCTGATGTTCCAGCGTGCCATAACGTTGGTGAAAGCGTTGTCGTCGATCGACTCATGATATTCGTCGGGCCCGATGACGCCCCGAATGTGGCATTGACCGTCCGCTTCCGGCTGCGCACGGCTTGACCAGAACCGGGCGGTTTCCAAAAGGATTTCGGCACCTGCGTCGCGCAGGAATACCTCATCGCGGGTCGCCTGCCAGTATTGCCAGACTGCATAGGCGACGTCCGCGCTGATGTGCTGCTCTTGCAAGCCGCAATTGACATCGATAACCTTGCGATCCGGACCGAGCGCGCGCGAGGGGCAGGTCTCCGCACCGGTGTCGGCCGACTCCCAGGCGTAAAGAGCACCCCGCCAGCCCAATCCGGCCGCCTTCGCACGAGCGCCATCAAGCGTATTAAAGCGATACATGAGGAGCGCCCGTGCCGCTTCTGGCCAGGTCAGTATGTAGAAAGGGAGCAGGTAGATTTCCGTGTCCCAGAACACGTGCCCGTGGTAATCGTCACCGGTCAGAGCGCGCGCAGCAATCGAGACGCGTTCGTCATCAGGGTTAGCCGCGCCATTGAGGTGATAGAGAGCGAATCGCAATGCCTGCTGTGCGGCCGGATCACCCTCGACCTCGACTGCGCTGCAGTCCCACCGACTTGCCCAAGCCGCCTCATGCGCCGCCACGACACCGGACCACCCTAGCCTCTGCGCAGCGGCAAGCGCATCCCTTGCATCGCTGCCAGGGTCAGCGTCATCGGTGTCGCCACGCGCAACTGTCACCAACCGCTCGAAACAAGCGACCTGCCCTGGCTTGGACTTCCAACTCCAGGCCCATTTAAACGGGCCAGATATCATCGGGGAAACCTTCTGACCATCGACGCGCAGCGACAATTCGGCGGCCATCGCTAGGCGTTTGCCGGAACCCAGCACATGCCATAGGCCAAAGCCCTGCTCCATGCGATCGGGTAAGAGGCCGATGTCCAAGCCTTCAAAGGAAGCGTTCAGCGCGATCTGCACTTCGCCCTCGCCCCGCGTGTTCTCCAACTGGATGAGTTGCAGCGCGGTTGCATGTTGGTTGAGGCAGGCGAGGTGCAAGCTTCTTATAAGAACACCAACGTCAGAAGCGTTCGAGAGACGTCTTTCTGTGATTACGGCCCCCCGGTGCATGTCGAGGATTCTGCGCTGCGACTTGCCGTCACCGGGCCGGTGTACCGGCGGCTCTCCGTCGAGAAGGATGTGAATCTGAAGCCAATCGGGGGTCGCGACTAGACCCGGTATGGCCTCCTCTTCATCCGCTGTGTCGAACAGCCCGGCAACGAGCGTGCGCGACGTGGCGACCCATCGGCCGCCGCGATGTATCGCTCGCGCGCCACGTACTCCGAGGAAACCGTTGCTGATTGCAAAGCGTACCCCCCGGCTGATTTCAAGCAAGCAGTCGTAGCCCGCCTCTGAGATGACCCAATTGGGATCTGCCGATGGTGTAAAAACGTGGTCCATCGTTCTGGCACTGGTCATATCGACACCCGGTCAAGCTGCCCGCGAGACAGCTTATCAATAGAGACTTCGTCCAGACTGGTCACGACCAGCGTGGCACCAGCACGCCAGAGCGAGGCCGCGTCACCAAGCCGCGCCACGCCCAGCGCCACCATCCCGCCAGCACGCGCAGCCTCGACACCTGCCGGAGCATCCTCGACAACAAAGCAGTGTGCAGGTGCTGCAGGCAATTCGCCCGCAGCAAGGAGGAAGATCTCTGGGTTCGGTTTGCCCTCCCGCAAATCGCGGCCGCATACGTTGGCGTCAAAGGCATCCAACAGGGTGTGTTGCTCGTCTAAGGCAATGCGCGTCATCATACCGTTGGCATTGTTTGAGGATGATGCGACGACGATAGGCCAACCCAACGCCATGATCGCCTTAACAAAGCGGATTGCGTCAGGGAATGCGCTTACAGCCCCTGCGTCAATCAATTCCTCCAAACGCTCCTGCTTACGTTGCGCATACGCACTCGCCTGCTTTTCAGCATTAGGCACGCCCAAAGCCTGCAGCGCCGATAGTGCGCCGCTGAGCCGCGGCTTACCTGCCACTTGAGATTGGTACATTTTCGTGGTGAAGAGCGCTGGCTCAGCAAAACCGCCAAGCGCTTCTCGCCAAGCGCGCTCGTGAGGAGATGCGAGCAGGACTCCGTCGACATCGAAGATGGCCGCCGAAAGCATCTGTGGAACCTCTGATTCGGAAGTTTTCGATTCGAGACTAGTCACGGTTGGTACCAGCCGCGGCCGCAGGGAGGGAGACCGGGAGCGCGCATATCAGCGGCATTCATAGCATCAATGGAATCGAAAAACGTGTTTTTATCGAATCGCATTTTGAACTCCAATAAATCTCCCAGGTCCGCATACCTGTGACCAGACGCTGACTATCTGCTCCGAGAGGTTAAAACCGTGTCGCGTACACGAAACTGAGATTACGTTGCGTTGAAGTATCCGGCAGACGGTCACTAAAGGGCAGGTTCGGAAACTACTCAGACCGGGCCAATCGAACTTGAAAAGCCGCACCGCAATTCGACTTGAGTCAGGTGCCGCCACATGAACTACAGATTACAGATCAATTCCACCGCTCGGCGCGGTGACCATTGCTCTATCGGGTCGTGTGAGTGAACACATAAGGCACGGTTGCAATCACGACTCTCGAACCGGCAACATTCGCCTTTATGGTTTTAGGATCGACTATCTCGGAGCGGGTTTTTGTAACGCTAGCTATATCGTCATACTAATTATCCAAGCAGATGAAAATTTTGAAGAGCGATGTGGGTAATCGGGAAATAGCGCCGGAGGTTCACGATGGTGTCCGTCAGTTTTCATTGCGTGGCCCAACCAAATCGAACCATTTCGCGGGACTTCCCCCACAGCCTCGATGCGCCGATATTTGACCGCCCTCTTAACCTCTGATAACTGTCTTGCGGCTTTGCCGTCGTTCTCGAAAACGCCTTGCGCCTCCAACGTTCCAGATGCGGTCGTTGCGCCCTTTAGAATCCGCTCGGAACCTTCAGCGATCAATGCTCCCCTTGGACACTGGACCTACGACATAGAACAAGACCTCCTTGGCAAACGCCTTGAAATCGCTCACACATTGACCAGGCATGGTGGGCGTAGAGCAATCCCACTTTGCCGAACAGGGCAGCTAGGAACGATGCAACCTGCTATCTCCCCGCGGCACTTTCCACAAACATTGCCCGGCACCAGGCTCCACGGAAAATTTCACAGCACCGCGAACGCTAAGGTGCCGGGATTGAAATCGGCGCCCGCTGGCCGGGCCCATGAAATAGATGATCGCCATGTTGATCAAGCCCGGTGCGGCGACCTTCATACTCAGGGTTATCACACCGCCGCTGTGTGTGCCAACTACGCCAGCGCCGGCCGCGAAGACGACAAGGAGGAACCTGTCCCACGTTCTGCGCATAGGCGCGCCATTCATGGGCGGATTCAACAAAATCGGGCATCGGGTCGCGGTGCGGCATACGGAGCTCTGACGTCGACTCGATTCGGTCAGCACGACCGGACGGCACGATCGTCCCCGATTGATTTACGCCATATCATCTATCTGATCAGCCGATCTACGTTGGCGGTTTGGCCAACAGTAGTTTGAGCGCCTCCATCGCTTTTCCGAATTTGTCCCAATCCCCGCGCTGCATGGCCTTCTGTACCTCATCAAATTGCATCCTCGCCTGGCTAGAGTTAACCTCGCCGGCGGTCGCCTCCGCAGTCGCGCTACTCGTTTGCGTCGAATGCCCTTGTGTTGTGACCGCTTGAGGTTCCTGGGTACCGAAGAG
>Ga0302312_10001225_pt1 | contig 15978 bp, 14 predicted proteins | sample III_Palsa_N2_1_FD_200529 | JGI IMG/M metagenome (GOLD analysis project Ga0302312, IMG submission 200529) | Peat permafrost microbial communities from Stordalen Mire near Abisko, Sweden - III_Palsa_N2_1 | ecosystem: Environmental > Terrestrial > Soil > Palsa > Peat permafrost | place: Sweden... | reverse complement strand
TCCAGATGGCCCATCCCCAGCGTTCTTTTTGGGAGGTGAGGTGCTCCTTAACTGCATCGCGCCGGTTTAACAGCAGCATTTTATGTATGTCGATCTTAACCGGACAAACTTCGGTGCATTTGCCGCATAGGCTGCTGGCATAGCTGAGGTGCTTAAAATCTTCCATACCACGCATATGCGGGGTAATAACCGAACCAATTGGGCCGCTGTACTCCGTATTATAAGTATGGCCGCCAATGTTTTTGTAAACCGGGCAGGCATTTAAACAAGCGCCACAGCGGATGCAATATAAACCCTGGCGCTGATCTTTTTGAGCTAACAAATTTGTGCGGCCGTTATCCAGCAGGATCACGTACATTTCTTCGGGGCCATCCGTTTCGTTTGGCTGGCGTGGTCCACTTAAAATGGTGTTATAGGCCGTTAGATTCTGACCTGTTCCGTGCGTAGATAGCATCGGCCAAAATAAATCGAGATCAGTTATAGATGGGATGATTTTTTCAATCCCGACGATAGCGATATGAATTTTAGGAAAGCTTGTAGTTAAACGGGCATTGCCCTCATTTTCGGTAATGGCGATGCTGCCGGTATCGGCAATCAGGAAGTTTGCTCCGGTAATACCTGCATCAGCATGTACATATTTTTCGCGCAATAACTCACGGGCTTTTTGAGTAAGCTGTTCGGGTGTGGAATCTATCGGCGTGCCGAACTTTTCGTTAAATAGCTTTGCAATATCTTCTTTAGATAAATGCATGGCCGGGGTAACAATATGATAAGGCTTTTGCCCAAGCAGCTGAACAATGTATTCGCCAAGGTCGGTTTCTAAAGATTCGATATGGTTATGTTCGAGAAACTCGTTCAGCCCAATCTCTTCGGTAACCATTGATTTTGATTTTACAATGGTTTTAACATTCGCTTTTTTGAAAATGTTCAAGATTTCGCGGTTGGCCTCTTCGGCATCATTGGCCCAAATTACTTTGCCGCCACGTTTTTGGAAATTGGCTTCGAACTCCGGTAAAACCTTATCCAGGTTCTCCATCATCTTCCACTTGAGCACATGGGCTTTGCGCTTATTGTTTTCGAGGTTGATGATTTTTGATAAGCCACGGGCAAAGGCAGCATCATATTTGCCGATATTATAATTTATAATACGGCGATGATCTGTATCAAATGCCTTTTCTTCAGAGGCTACCAGGAATTCTTCAGCTATTACTCCCATTGTTCTTAGATGCAAAAATCAAAAACCAAGAGTCAAGACAAAAAGTCTGAACTGTTTCCTGATTATGATATAAGCGAGTTAAAATTTAAGCCATAAAGATTTTGATTCTTGGCTCTTAATTCTTGACGCTATTTTTTATCCATTTTTTCCAGTATGGCAATAATTTTATCCAGCTTATCTATCTCGATCTTGTTCAAAAGAACAGATAATTCTTCAATTTCTTTTTTTGCTTCAACGTTGGTCCTGAAATCTTCATCGGCTTGTGCGCGGTCTCGTTCGCCCTGGCGGTTTTGCGCCATCATGATGATTGGAGCGGCATAAGCAGCTTGTGTTGAGAACAAGAGATTAAGCAAAATATAAGGATATGGATCCCAATGATCTACGTAAGCAACAACGTTAAGGATCATCCAAACAGCTACAATTATTGTTTGAATGATGATAAACCTCCACGAACCCATACCCGTTGCAACAGAATCGGCAAGCCTTTGCCCGAAGGTCATTTCTTCTTTGTGCTTTTGGTGCCAGTTTACTTTTTGTGCCATAATGTTTTTAATCGTTTCTATGCTAAACATACTAATTTAATTGAAGCAAACGATCTACATTTAAAGAAAGATGTTGCGAAAAAGTTTGGATTGAAATTATTATCGTAGTCTATCGGCCGATTTGATCAGTTTTTCGTCGCGCTGTATGTGCCTTATCGATAGCAAAAGCAAAACAATAACCAACGGGCACATAAACATGCCGATGCCGTAATTATTTGGCTGCAAGGTAATATCGCCCACAACCGCTTTAGCCGCCTGCGCTATCCAAAAGCTGTAACCGATGATTAACGCCATGGCACTGTAACAAAAAGCGATCTGTTGCTTGCGGTTTTTGTATAGAAAGATCACAATTAGCGGTATTATACCTGCAATACCCGTAACCGCGGTAAGCGCCACAAAATGATCAATATGTGTTTGCTGGCCGTTTACATCCTGGTAAGTGCCGCTTATCATAATAGCTGTTGGTTTGCCATCTACATAAACATTATGCACCAGTGGGAACAGGAAAAGCGCGAATATGGCTAATGAAGCTAAAAAAAGATATATGCTTTGTATGCGTTGTATCATGGTAGAGATTATTTGATAAGCAAATATAGAATTGTTTACTTAAATGCAAGCCAGCATGATGTACAGTTTTATTAACTTTGCGCCGTGGCAACCCAACGCTTTTTTCTCGAACTCGCTTATGATGGCACTAACTACCACGGCTGGCAATTACAGCCCAATGCGATTGGCGTACAGGAAGTTTTAAATAAAGCGTTAAGCACCATTTTGCGGGAACAGATTGAAACCCTGGGTTGCGGCAGGACGGACACCGGGGTACATGCCAAACAATTCTTCGCTCATTTTGATGCGGAAAATTTAATGGATGATGGCATCTGGCAAATGGATAAGGGCGGATTTCTCCGGAGCCTGAATTCTATTTTGCCACATGATATTGCCGTAAGCGATATTTTTGCAGTAAACACTGAGGCGCATGCCCGGTTTGATGCTACATTGCGCTCCTACGAATACCACATCCATTTTAATAAAGACCCATTTAAGCATGGTTATTCCTGGTTGCTGCGCGATGAACCGGATTTGGAGTTGATGAATGAGGCGGCTAAGATTATGATGGGATACATTGATTTTAGCTGTTTCAGTAAATCAAATACGCAGGTTAAAACCAATAATTGCAAAATTTCAACAGCAGAATGGGTTAAAACGGATAGCGGTATTGCATTCCACATCTCCGCCGACCGTTTTTTGCGTAATATGGTGCGGGCCATTGTGGGCACGCTGATACAGGTTGGCAAAAAAGAAATTGAACCTGCGGATATACACGCCATCATCCGCAGTAAAAACAGGAGTAAGGCGGGGACTTCGGTGCCGGCTTGTGGTTTGTATTTAACAGAGGTGGTTTATTAGTATTTACTAGCTAGTATCAAGTAGTAAGATTTTGTCCGGAGCTATCGTGATGTTGGATAAAGTGTAGAAAATCAATCTAATGAAGTATTAATCAGCTGAAATAGCCCAAATTAAGCAAAACAACCACCCCGCTCCCGTCCACCCCAAAAAAATATTACAAAGTAATATTGTGGTAGCATTTTTACTATTACGCGCAATAATAGCAGGTAGAAAATATATTATTATACAAAGTAGTATAAGCAAACAAGCTAAAATAAATCGCACAATAATCATAATTTTGAAAAGGTTTAAGTAAATGTATAAAAAAGGATGTTGTTTTTTAGATTTTGTTTTGAAGTTTTAACAATACCACCGCACCGGCTTTATTCTAAATATAAAGTCAATTTACGGATTGAGATTTTTGATGTTATAATTATAGCTTACCTTTGATTTAGTGAGTAACAAAAATACAAATACCGCATCTACAGATGCAAAAGCAACGGAGCAAAAAGCTCCTGTAAAATCAGTTGTTACCGGTAAAGCTCTCGACTGGAAGCTGCTGGGGCGGGTAATGCATTATGTTAAGCCTTACAATACCACTTTTATTATCGCGGTTTTTCTTACCGTATTTTTGGCGGGTGTGGCTATTATCCAGCCTATCCTTATCCAAAAAACAATGGATGACTATATCCTGAAAAATAATTATAACGGGTTGGTTTTTATGGTGGAATTAATGATCGCGCAATTGATCGTACAAACCATTGCCCAATATTATCAAACGTTTATCACCAACTGGCTGGGCGAATCAGTAATCCGTGATTTACGGATTGATATTTTTAACCACATTACCAGCCTGCGTTTAAAATATTTTGACCGTACACCGATTGGTGTTTTAATTACCCGTACCGTATCTGATCTGGAAACAATTGCTGATATTTTCTCCGAAGGCTTAATTTCCATCATGGGCGATATGCTGTTGCTGATTGCGGTTATTGGTTATATGCTTTGGGTAGATTGGAAATTGGCGCTGATTACACTGATACCGATGCCGTTCCTTTTCGCATCAACCTATGTTTTTAAAGAGGCAATCAAATCATCCTTTCAGGAGGTGCGTACACAGGTAGCACATTTAAATACCTTTTTGGCTGAGCACATTTCAGGTATCAGTATCATCCAGCTTTTCGCCCGTGAAGAACAGGAGATGCGCAAATTTGTATCGGTAAACAAAAAATACCGCGATGCTAACATCCGTTCCAACTGGTACTACTCTATATTTTTCCCCGTGGTTGAAGTTTTGTTTGCTATGTGTATAGGCTTGCTGGTTTGGTACGGCAGCAAACGGGTATTAAGCGATCAACAATTGACTTATCTATCCACCACAGGAAAACCCATAACGCCGGGTACTATTTTGGCTTTTATTGTTTATTTGAACTTGCTTTTCAGGCCAATTCGTCAGCTGGCCGATAAATTTAACACCTTGCAAATGGGTATGGTTGGTGCCGACAGGATTTTTAAAGTGTTGGATACCGATGAGGTTGCGGTTAATACTGGTCATTTGAAGCCGACGCGAATTAATGGAGATATTCAGTTTAAAGATGTTTGGTTTGCTTATAACGATGAGAACTGGGTGCTGAAGGATATTAACTTCAGCATTAAACCCGGCGAAAAGCTGGCTTTGGTTGGTGCAACCGGCGCGGGTAAATCATCAACCATCAATATCCTCAATCGTTTTTATGAGATAGGGAAAGGCGAGGTAACTGTCGACGGGCATAATATTCAGGAATACGATGTGAATTACCTGCGTGCGCAAATCGCGACGGTAATTCAGGATGTGTTTTTGTTTACGGATACCATTGCAAATAACATCAGCCTGAATAATGAAACCATTACCCGTGAGCAGATCATCGCGGCAGCAAAAGATGTTGGCGCGCATGAATTTATTGAGCGTTTACCGGGCGGATACGATTACAACGTGATGGAGCGCGGCTCGACGTTATCTGCAGGGCAAGCGCAATTGATCTCATTTATCCGCGCCATGGTTTATGACCCGGCAATATTGGTTTTGGATGAAGCAACATCTTCAGTTGATACCGAAACCGAGATCCTGATCCAAAACGCTATCGACAAACTGATGGAAGGCCGTACGGCAATTGTAATTGCCCACCGGTTATCTACCATCCAAAAAGCGGATAAGATCATCGTGCTTGACCATGGCGAGATCAAAGAAATGGGTACCCACCAGGAATTACTCAAAATAGAAGACGGTTTCTACCGCAAATTATACGACCTGCAATTTAATTCAGCAGGAATAAGTCGTTAGTCAGGTTGAACTTGGCCTTTGTCCATCCCTTTTTCGGCAGGTGGTTGCGTGTTTGGACCAACGGGTTGCTCTTCTTTTTCGCGCTGTTTAGCAATATTGCCGCCATGCGGCTGGTCGGCTGTATATTCTTTATCTGTTTTTTTCACTACGCTTTTGTGGCCGTTATCATGTGAAGGATGTGTTGAATTATCAGACGGCGATGGTTTATCGGTTGAGTTTGCTGGCTTTGTCATGGTAAATGTTTTTAAGAATAACATCTAACAAAAGTGTTTTGTTTACTTTGAGTGAATAGTATGATTTCAAAGAACGATTTTGTTCCCACACATAGAAATAGTTTTGTGCACATTCAAATTTCGGGAATTGGGTTGATGGGGGTGCTGACATAAACGTGTCAGCGGTTGAGGGAGAGGGAGTTAATTTTTCTTAATTGTCATTGCAAGCGAAGCGCGGCAATCTCGTCGGATGCATGGTTACGAGATTGCTTCGTCGTCTCTCCTCGCAATAACAACTGGTTTAAATAAAAGTCCTTCTTGTTAATTTTTGTTAAACCCGCCCTGCTTTAATATACTAAATCACAATTAATAACATATAAACTTTTACCTTTAAGCCGTGTTTGTTAATTTCGCACAAACCAACTGGCATTATGGAAGAATTTGAAGCAAGCGAATCGGCAAAAAAAACCAAGACGATATACATCTCTACCGTTTTTGGCATTGCCATGGTTTTACTGATGGTAGGTTTGCTTGGGTTGATACTGGTACACGCCAATAACCTGGAGCGCTACGTAAAGGAAAACATCGTGCTGAACATTTTTGTAGATGATGCCGCGCACGAAACCGATGTGCTGCAATTGCAAAAACAGCTGGATGATAACCCCATGGTTAAACAAACCCAGTATGTAAGTAAAGAGTTGGCCGCCCGTAACCTGCAAAAAGATTTAGGTGAAGATTTTGTAAAATTTTTAGGTTATAACCCCTTGTCGCCATCGCTTGATGTTTACCTGAAAGCTGATTATGCCAACAATGCCGATATTGAAAAATTTAAAACAGAACTGCTTAAAAACCCATTGGTGAAAGAGGTTAAGTACCAACAATCACTGGTTGATGAGATGAATAATAACCTGACTTCTATCAGTTTGGTGATCCTGGTCTTCGCGGGGATATTTGTGGTGCTGTCGGTTGCGCTGATCAACAATACAATACGCTTAGCAATTTATTCGCAACGTTTCCTCATCAAATCTATGCAATTGGTTGGCGCAACGAAAGGGTTTATCCGCAAACCATTTTTGTTGTATGGCATATGGCATGGCCTTTTGGGGGGATTAATAGCTATCGTTATTTTGATTGCTACACTGTATTTTGCCGATCAGCAAATACCCGATCTCATCATCCTGCAAAACTATACCGAGTTTGGTATCGTATTTTTAGCTGTGATTGGCTTGGGCATATTTATATCCGGCTTTAGCACCATGTTGGCGGTTAACAAGTTTTTACGATTAAAAATATACAGCCTGTACAGGTAATTTTAAAACATAAATTATAATTAGATTTATAAATGGCACAAAAAATAACACAACCGGCTACCCCGGTTAAAACAGCAGCTAAACCTGCACCAAGAACCTCGCTTGATGTACAACCTGTACATTTTGTATTTGATAAAAGCAATTACACCTGGCTTATAGCAGCAGTTGTAGTAGTGATACTGGGCTTCTTTTTAATGGCCGGTACCACCGATATTTATAGCAGCACTAAAATTGTGGTAGCTCCGCTTACCGTGTTGGGTGGTTTCGCTATTGGGTTTTATGCGATTCTTAAAAAACCAAGCACTAAAGAATGAGTATAATACACGTTATTATCCTGGCTATACTTGAGGGGATAACAGAGTTTTTGCCAGTATCGTCAACCGGGCATATGGTTATTGCCAGCGCATTGATGGGTATAGGCAAAGATGAATTTGTGAAACTTTTCGAGATCGTAATTCAGCTTGGCGCTATACTCGCCGTGGTTGTATTATATTTTAAGCGGTTCTTTAAGTCGATCGATTTTTATATTAAATTAGTTATCGGCGTTATTCCGGCGGTTATTTTAGGTGTGTTGCTTAAAAAGCACATCGACAAATTGTTGGAGAGCCCGCTTGTAGTAGCTTATGCTTTTGTAATTGGTGGTGTGATATTGCTTTTTGTTGATAAGTGGTTTAATAAGCCAACCATCACCGAAGAAAAAAATATCAGTCACCTAACGGCTTTTAAAATCGGATGTTTCCAGTGTTTGGCAATGGTGCCGGGCGTATCGCGCTCTGCTGCATCTATCGTTGGCGGTATGTCGCAAAAACTAAACCGTACCGCGGCGGCGGAGTTCTCTTTCTTTTTGGCTGTGCCGACTATGTTTGGCGCAACTTTAAAAGACCTTTGGGATTTTCACAAAGAAAATCACCTTGATGCTGCTATATTGCACCAGGATATTATATACCTGCTGATTGGCAGCGCAATTGCTTTTGTGGTAGCATTAATGGCTATCCGTACCTTCATTACCTTTTTAGAGCAGAAGGGCTTTAAGCTATTCGGTTTTTACAGGATACTGGCAGGTTTGGTAATTATTATATTATACTATACCGGAAATGCTTTGCATACGATGTAATAGAAAAAACGCTGTAAACAAGAAAGCCGTATTGCATAACAATACGGCTTTCTTGTTTACAGATGGGGCCAATTAGCTCATTTGAGGCATTTGCTTCATAGTCTCGTTAAGATCAAGATCTAAACCTTTTGCTACGGCCATTCCAAGGTTTATATCAGCCCTGAACCAGTGGCACAACTGGCGGTTTACGATCAGGTCGCGTTTCGGCCCGTCAATGCCTTTCATTGAATTAGTAATATTGATTACCAGATCATGTTTTGCCTCTTCGCTCATTAAGCGATATAGGTTACCCGGTTGGCTGTAATGATCATTCTCGCCTTCAGCATTGCGGTCGTACCAATCAGCAACAGCATTATTGCCTAAATCCCATGCCGGTTCTTTATAAGAAGGATCAGGCTGGATATCATCAAAGCTGTTAGGGAAATAGTTTGGCTTGCTACCATGGTTGCCATCAACCCGCATTTGGCCGTCGCGTTGGTAGTTGTTCACTTCAAAAGGGCAACGGTTAACCGGGATCTGCTCATAATTGCCACCTAAACGATGCCTGTGTGCATCAGGGTAGGATAAAATACGGCCCTGCAACATTTTATCAGGCGAGTAGCCAATACCATCAACCACATGTGCCGGTGCAAAAGCAGCCTGTTCTACGTGGGCGAAATAGTTATCCGGGTTTTCGTTCAATTCCAAAGTGCCAACGTCTATCAATGGATAATCACTATGCGGCCACACTTTGGTTAAATCGAATGGGTTGAGATGATATGTTTTCGCATCTGCTTCAGGCATTACCTGTATCTTCAAGCTCCATTTAGGGAAATCGCCGTTATCTATGGCTGTCAACAAATCATGCTGGGCAAAATCTGGTGCTTTACCGCGCATTTCGCCAGCTTCGGCATCGGTAAAGTTTTTAACGCCCTGTTGGGTTTTAAAATGAAACTTCACCCAAAAACGTTCGTTTTTATCATTGATCATGGAGAAGGTATGGCTTCCAAAACCATCCATGTGGCGATAGCCGTATGGTGTTCCACGGTCCGACATCAGGATCATCACCTGGTGCAGGCTTTCGGGGTTTAACGACCAGAAATCCCACATCATCGCAGGGCTTTTGGTGTTGGTATAAGGATCGCGTTTTTGAGTATGGATAAAGTCGCCAAACTTTTTCGCATCCTTTATAAAAAACACCGGGGTGTTGTTGCCAACTAAATCCCAATTGCCATCTTCAGTATAAAACTTAACCGCAAAACCGCGTGGATCACGTTCGGTATCAGCAGAGCCTTTTTCGCCACCTACGGTAGAAAAACGCAGGAACAATTTAGTTTCCTTGCCGATGGTATTGAATATTTTGGCCCTTGTATATTTTGAAATATCATGTGTTACTGTAAATGTGCCGTATGCGCCAGATCCTTTGGCATGTACTACACGTTCAGGGATACGCTCACGGTTAAAGTGGGCCATTTTTTCGTGCAGGATAAAGTCTTGTAACAGGATTGGTCCGCGTGGGCCTAAGGTCATGGAATTTTCATTCTCTACGTACGGAATACCCGATGCCGTAGTAAGTTTTTTCTTGTTGGTCTCCATAATAAATAGCGGTTTTAAGTATTAATTCAAACTTCACCATAATATTTCAATAGAAAAAATCAATAATTACTATCTTCGGATAGATTTCATCTATATGACAATTGTCCAACTCGAATATATTGTAGCCGTTGATACCTACCGCAGTTTTGTACTGGCCGCCGAAAAGTGTTTTGTTACCCAACCAACCCTAAGTATGCAGGTGCAAAAGCTGGAAGATACCCTGGGTGTGAAAATTTTTGACCGCAGCAAGCAGCCCGTAACGCCAACAGAAATAGGTATTGAAATTGTAGAGCAGGCCCGTATTATGCTTGCCGAAAGTGAAAAGATCAAAGAAATTGTATCCGACAGGCAAAAGGATCTATCAGGCGAATTACGGGTAGCTATTATTCCTACGGTATCGCCATATATATTGCCTAAAATATTGCGTGGCTTTGTTGAGAAATATCCGCAAGTAAAACTAATTGTATGGGAGCAAACTACCGAACAGATCATCCTGCAACTAAAAAATGGGACAATTGACTGCGGAATTCTGTCAACACCGTTGCATGAGGGTAATTTAAAAGAGATCCCGGTTTTTTACGAAAACTTTGTGGCTTATGTATCCAAAAACAGCAAGCTCTCCAAAAAGAAGAGTATCAGCCCCGAGGATATTGATATGGAAGAGATTTGGGTGCTTAACGAAGGTCATTGCATGCGTGAGCAAGTGCTCAATATTTGCCAGCGACGAAGAGCGACCAAGGGCTTTCAGCATTTTGAATATAATACCGGCAGCGTGGAAACCCTGAAGCGTATGGTTGACCAAAACAATGGCGCTACGATATTGCCAGAGTTGGCATTATCGGATTTGAACGAAAAACAACTGGAAAAAGTGCGCTATTTTAAATCTCCCGAACCGGCGCGCGAGGTAAGCATTGTTGTACAGAATAATTTTTTGAAACGCAGAATGATCGATGCGCTTAAAAATGAGATCACAGAGCTTGTACCCAAACGCATGCGCACCAAAAAGAAAAAAGAAGTGATCGATATATAAACGTACAATTTTTTGATTCGCGCATTTTAGAGCGTTAGCAACCGTAAATTTGACACTAAATGCTAGAAAGTCTGATGCTAAATCGCATTGTGCAAAAAATTAAATTATTTATTTTCAGTTAACTATGCTCTTGTTTGTAATTATTCTAAACAATTAAAATTCTGTGTCTATATTTGCCTAATTTTTAATTAGTCTAAATAGATACGCATATGGTCCTCAAACAACCTTACAAAACAATTTTTTCATTGTTTGCAATCGTGCTTACAATTCTCAGTTTCAACCTGGCATCGGCCCAATCTAATAAAGGAACCATCTCGGGTTCAGTAATAAACGACAAAAATAAGCCTGTCGAAAGTGCATCTGTAATGTTAAAAGGAACAACTTATGGAACAACCACTAATGAAGAAGGTAGATTCCATTTTAAGGCGCCTGCAGGTTCATATACATTAGTAATTACTCATGTGGGTGCATCGGCACAAGAAACAACTGTTATTGTAAAAGCAGGTGAAACTACACAAGTCCCATCGATAACTTTAGCTATTACAGGCAGTAATTTGCACGAAGTAACTATCAATGCTAACAACGCAAACAAGGTAGGTATCAAAAAAAGCGACTATGTTAACAAGATGCCATTAGATAATCTTGAAGATGCACAGGTTTACACCACAGTGAGCAAAGAGCTGATACAAGAGCAAGGCATATTCACCGCTGATGCGGCTATTCAAAATGTTCCGGGTATTACTCAATTATGGGCAGCTACAGATCGTGTAGGCGATGGCGGGGCTTATTTTACCTTAAGAGGATTTTCGGTACAGGCAACGCTTAGAAACGGTCTTTCGGGCAACATTGCAAGCACAATTGATGCTGCAAATCTTGAAACACTGGAAGTGATCAAAGGCCCTGAAGGTGCTTTGTACGGCAGCAGCCTGGTATCTTTTGGTGGTTTAATTAACCGAGTTACCAAAAAACCTTTTGATACAGAAGCAGGCGAAGTTACCTACACCGCCGGAAGCTATAACTTAAACCGCGTAAGTGTGGATTACAATACTCCCCTTGATTCGGCAAAAAGAATGTTGTTCCGTATAAACAGCGCATATAATAATGCCGGCAGTTTTCAGGATAATGGTAACAGCAATAGCTTTGTATTTGATCCAAGTTTTAAATATACCGTAAACGATCGTTTAACATTATCGTTTGATGTGGAAATCAACCACACGGCTTCGCCAACACCATCTATTTATTACTTTGGTACAACCGCGGCAAATTTGGGTGTTACCAATGCAAATGATTTAAGCATCAACTACAGGGATTCATACCAGGGCGGCGATTTGATTACCACTTCAAACGTGGCAAACTTTTTCGCCCTTGCAGAATATAAAATTTCTGATCACTGGAAATCACAAACAAACATCAGCTCAACCAGTAACAGCGGCGGTGGATATGGTCCGTTCTTTTACCTGCTAGCCAATAACCAGATAGCACGTGATGTTTGGGATGTTACAGGAACAAGTAATACCTTACAAATACAACAAAACTTTGTAGGCGACTTTAAAATTGGCCGCCTGAGAAACAGGATTGTAGCGGGTATTGATTTCCTTAACCAAAGCCAGGATATTAAATACATAAATCCTAATAATGGTTCAGATGCTTTTGACGTAATTAACACCAAGGGCGCTATACCCAATTACTACAATTTTGATAAGAGCAAAGTAGATTCATTGTTCAACAATACCGTATTACAAACTTCTACCACTCATACCAATAGCTATACTTATAGCGCATATGCATCGGATGTATTAAACATAACCGATAATTTGCTTGCCATGGCTAGCTTAAGAGTAGATGATTATGATACCAAAGCAATTATTGATCCTACAGTGGGTAGTGCAATAACTACACCTTTTAACCAGGCTACTTTATCACCAAAATTTGGTTTAGTATATAAATTATTCAATAACCAGGTTTCGTTTTTTGGTAACTATACCAACGGATTTATTAACCCGGGTTATGGTTTTACCTATAGCGCAACCGCCGCTAATAATTTACAGCAAACCCTGTTTAAAACAGAGGAGGCTAACCAGTTAGAAGGTGGTGTTAAAGCCGAAGCTTTTAATGGCAAACTGACTGGAACTGTAAGTTATTATGATATTAAAGTAACCAACGAAGTAATTGGTGACCCGGCACACGCCAATGCATCAATACAAGATGGTACCCAATTAAGTAAAGGTATTGAGGTTCAGGTTACCGCAAATCCATTCACCGGATTTAATGTTTTAGCCGGATTTTCACACAACGACAGCAAAATGACTAACGCCTCATCATACAACAATGGCTTGAGACCAGAAACAGCAGGCCCGCCAAATTCGGCTAATTTGTGGATGAGCTATACCATTACCCATGGTGATATAAGAGGTTTAGGTGTTGGTTTTGGCGGAAACTATGCCAGCAACAATTATGTAATAAACGATACTTATGATGGTAAATTCTTTCTGCCATCTTATACCTTATTAAACAGTGGCATATTCTACAATAAAGAAAGGTATCGTATATCTGTTAACGTAAATAACCTTACTAATAAAGAATACTACACTGGTTATACAACTGTAGATCCGCAAATGCTTAGGCAGGTAATTGGCAGCATTGCATACAAGTTCTAAAATAATGGGGTTTAAAAAAGGGATTCTATTTCTTCATCGCTGGCTCGGATTTATATCCGGGCTGGTGGTGTTTATAGTGAGTATCACCGGCTGTATTTTTTGTTTTCAGGATGAGATACAGGATGCCGTACATGCCTGGCGAAAAGTTACCCCGGTCGAAAAGCCTTATATAGCGCCATCGATGTTAATGAAGGCCGCGCTTAGCAAATACCCGGGAGCTACATCAAACTACATGTATTACTTTGGTGCAGACAGGCCTGCTATGATTATTGCAAGCGTACCGAAGGTTGGGTTTACAGACATCTACCTAAACCCATACACCGGGCAATTTTTGCATGCAGAAGGAGCAAAGGAGAATTTTTTTACAGTAGTAGAGTACATCCATCTTTACCTTTTATTACCCGATAAGATTGGTAGCATGGTTGTGGGCATATCCGCCATTGCATTTGTTTTTATTATGGTGATGGGCATTATCCTGTGGTGGCCCAAGCGCAAAAGCGACCGCAAACGCAGTTTCACCATTAAATGGAACGGCCGCTGGCGCAGGGTAAATTATGATCTGCACAATGTGTTGGGGTTTTATGCCGCAGCTATAGGCATTATATTAGCCATAACCGGATTGGGAGTTGATTTTGAATGGATGGATAAAGCCATTTACAAAACCGCCAATTTGGGAAAGACCTATACCAATGAAACGCAGATATTTAAATCAGACTCCGTTTTTAAAGCATCTATAAATGCCTTGCCAGCTGTGGATCAGGCATTTTTAAGTACGAAACGATTATCACCGAAGGCAGAAATGTTTTTGATTTACACCGATGATTCAAAAGCAGGCATTGTTGGTGTAACAGCTTATGCTAATAGCTTGCGTTATGGTAACAATGATTCTTATATGTTTGATAAATACTCAGGCAAAATCCTTCACCAGTTGCCAAACTCCCAAAAAAGCTTGGGCTTAAAGCTGAATGATTTGAATTACGATATCCACGTAGGGCAGGCACTAGGGTTATTCGGTAAGATAATGGCTTTTTTAGCCAGTTTGATTTGCGCCAGTTTGCCTGTTACCGGTTTTATAATTTGGTGGGGAAAACGCAATAAATCAAAATCGAAGAAAGTAAAAACGGTGGTACATCGCAGAGTTCATAAACAAACGCAGCTTAAATAAACCAGGATGTTATAAAACAAAAAACCAGTTAAGCAGCATAAGCCGTTTAACTGGTTTTAATATTTGGAGCGAAATTTTAAGCTTAGTTAGCTTCTTCGCGGCCTTTAACCAATACGTTAAGGAATAAGCCGGCAGAAAGTAAACCTAAAACGCCGCCTACTAAAGCCCATATCATTCCTACATCTAATATAGCACCGGTAAATACACCTGTAACCAGGCCTAACAGGTAATATACAAAGTCGTAGTTTTTTTCTTCTTCTTGATGTTTCATGTTCTTGTTATTACAGACCGCAAAAGTATGTGATTAATTGGTGTTTAACAATATGTGTTTCAAAAAATAATCAATTGATTAAAAATAAGACGAAATTATTACAAATCGGTTTAGTTAGGCTTGCTTAATAAGTTAACAAAAAGGCGGTAAGCACCCGGTACACCGGCCGGCAATTGCCTAAAAAATGCCAGCGAGGTATAAACAAATCTACCCTTGCCGTAATCTGCTACAATTAATGATCCCTTGTTGGGTTGCTCCCCCGGGTCGTTCATTGCTAAAGGCGTTTGGTATTTAGGGTCAATATCACTCACATAATATAAACCGCGTTCCTGTATCCAGCCATCAAAATCAGCATCAGTGATCTTGTTAGGATAGTTAAGCACAGAGCTTGTTGGATCTAAAAAAGTAACCTTCGCGGTTTCATCAGTAACACGCTGGTTAACCGGGCGAAATGGATATGGCCCGATCTGAGGTACTAAAACACCTGCGTTGTTATTGTATTGAACTAATAAATTACCACCATTTTTAACATACTCCATCAGCTTAGGTTGCTCAAACGGGATGCGGTCATCCACATTAAAAGCACGCACTCCGGTTATGATCGCATCATAAATTGATAGATCGCTATTCATAATTTCAGTTTCGGTAAGCATATGCACATCATAACCAACCTGGCGAAGCGCATCCGGCATCTGGTCGCCCGCACCTGCTATGTAACCAATTTTTTTACCGGCGATTTTTAGATCGATGTTGATCAAATTAGCTTGCGCCGGTGGAAACAGGGTAATGGTTGGAATGTGGTTATAGGCAATTGTTTTTATGCCAAGATCAAATGTTTTGCCATTGGCGGTTACCTCCGCTTCAAAAATACTGGTTTTGGGCTTGCTGTCGGTTGGCGTTACGGTGAACGTTTCCATCCACTCATCGCCTTTGTTTTTCCCATCAAAATCTATTTTTTCAGGGCTGATCTTCCAGCCATCAATAGGTTTTATGCTGATACTGCCGCTTGCTTTAGTAAAGCTTTTGAGTTTTACTTGTACGGTTTGCGGCTGGGTTGAATTAAAGATGTAATCTTTAGCTTCGATATTGGCAGTTACTGGCGGGGCAACAACCAAGGGTTCATAAAGCTCACCACGGGCAGGATCAACATATTTGAATTCGATTGGTCTTTCAAATTCGA
>Ga0302312_10001214_pt1 | contig 16078 bp, 16 predicted proteins | sample III_Palsa_N2_1_FD_200529 | JGI IMG/M metagenome (GOLD analysis project Ga0302312, IMG submission 200529) | Peat permafrost microbial communities from Stordalen Mire near Abisko, Sweden - III_Palsa_N2_1 | ecosystem: Environmental > Terrestrial > Soil > Palsa > Peat permafrost | place: Sweden... | reverse complement strand
ATATACCGGATCGAATATGCCGATCTGTTATTTGCCGAGGCGAATGGTAATTATACAAAGATCATTACCACCGGAGCCAGCCTAATGCCCGCGATGTCTTTTGTAAGCCTGGAAAAAATGCTGCCGCCCCAACAGTTCATTAAGGTACACCGGTCCTTTATCGTGAATAAGGCAAAAATAGACCGGATCGAAGGCAACCGTATCATTGTCAATCAGCATGAAATACCCATCGGTAAAAACTTCAGGGAGGATTTTTTGAATCGATTAGGCTTATAACGTCATTCTGTTCTCAAACTCTCCACCGGCTGAGGGTCGCGGAGCTTGCCCGATTTCGTACGACTAAATGATGGGTTAATGGAAAAAATAATTGACGGAAAGTCCGGCGGCTCCGGAATGATAAAAAGGAAGGGCGACGAGGCTCGATTGTTTGTTTTTAAACAGTTTTCTCTTGACATAGGGATATACCCAGTAGGCAACTTTCGTGGACAGTATCCCAATGCCAGCACCGGGTAGCAGTTGGCTAAACCAATGCTTATCATTATACAATCTCAGATAAGCGGTAGCGATCGCGGCTGCATACCCTCCGATGCCATACCAGGGAGACACGTCTTTGTACTCCTGGCGTAGGAATTCCGCCGCGACGAAGGCGGTGCCGGCATGGCCCGAGGGAAAACCGTCATTTCCTGAACCGTCAGGCCTTTCTGAGGAGATGGAATGTTTCATGACTTCGATGGTAGCGCCCATCAGGGCGTTGGCCGCCAGGTAGATGAGGGTCCGGTCCCTGAAATTGTTTTTGCCTTGTACACCACAGGCATTGAGAATATAGACGGCGGCGCCGGGAGCGTATTGAAGGTAATCATCAATGGGCAACTGGCCATGCGGATGGTCGAGCCATATGGCTTTTCGGATATGCTGGTCCACTGACTGCAGGGATGGATTGTTTAAAGCGATGGTGCCATAGGTAATTAGCGCTGCCGGTAAGATCAGGGCATAGGGCGTGAATTTATCCCTAGACAATCTGGCAGTATCATTTTGCGCCGACGAAACAAAAGTTGCAAAGGACAAGAGTAAAATAAGAAAGCTTCTATAGATCATAAATGCAATTTAGGGAAACTCCTTTCAAAACGGCAAGTGACGTTGAAGGCCGGGGAATATTCGATGGAGATATCCATCGTCGGCTACGACAAATTAGCGAAGCTATTGACGTTGGCGGCCGATACCTCTTTCATTGACTTAGGGATCATCACCATGCGACCCGCTGCCAGGATGCTCGCCGACGTTACGGTAAAAGCCAACAGGCCTTTGATCGAAAGACAGATTGATAAAACGGTGGTTAATATAGCCCAAAGCATAACCAGTGAGGGGTCCACCGTTATGGAAGCCATGCAAAAACTGCCTGGGGTCCAGGTAACTACAGATGGGCAGGTAACCATCAATGGAAGGTCGGGAGTAAATGTGTACCTGGACGGGAAGCCGACCTACTTATCGGCCACCGATCTGGCAAGCCTTTTAAGCGGGATGCCGGCTTCCTCTATTCAACGGATCGAGATCATGACCAATCCCCCTGCAAAGTATGACGCATCGGGGACCAGCGGTATCATCAATATCGTCAGGAAGAAGAGTCATAAATCGGGATTTAATGGGAGCGTGAATGGGAGCCTGGGTGAGGGCCATTATGGGAAATATAATGGTGGGGTTACGTTGAATTATAAGAATGATCATTTAAACCTCTTCTTTAATAATACCTATACGTACAACAAGACCCTTTTTAACCGGAAGGTGACCAGCGATATTTTAAATACAGACCAGTCGTTATCGATATCAGAGGTTTCCGATAACAACAATGTAAATACAAACAGAACGTACAGGCCGACCGCCGGCATAGATTGGTATTTGTCTCCAAAAACTACGGTCAGCCTATCCGGCACGGGGGGACTTGGTAACTCTGACGATCAAACCCTCTCCGGGCTGGATATATTTGACGGCAACAGGGTCAAGACCAATCACGAGGATTTCACAAGTTTGAGTCCGGACCATCCTTTCAATTATACGACGACATTGCAACTTGCCCGCCAGCTAGATACGACAGGCAGGGAGTTTACGGTAGATTTGGATTATTCCAGGTACAAAAACGATCCCAAACAGAACAATTTTGCGACACTCGAAGATGCAGGGAATAATTTTATCAGCCAGGCGGATGCCTTGCTGTTGGAAAAGCGACGGTTAGACATCTATTCTGCAAAAATGGACTATACACGGCCCTGGCAAAACGGCCGGATGGAGGCTGGTCTCAAATCGAGTTATGTCCGCGCCGAAAATGACAATACCTATTATGATCAGGTAAATGGGCAGAATTTAGTAGATACGTCCCAAAGCGATTACTCTGTCAATTCCGAGCAGATCAATGCCGCTTACGTGGACATTAGCCGGTCGACTTTGGGTATTCTAAAAAGTTGACGGCCTGGTGGTCGACGGATAATACGTTGTCTCTCTACCGGAATGCCTTTACAGGGCAAGCGAATGGATATACGCTGTCGGATCCGGGGATGGTATCTGTCTATTTGAGCCTGAATAATAGCATCGCCCTTAATGAAAAAGTATCGGCTGAGGCCGATTTTGAATATAATTCGGAACGACGGTTAGTCTCCTCGCAGTTTGGTCCTTATTCCATACTGAATCTAGGTCTGAAACGTTTCATGTGGAGGGGTAAAGGAAGCATTTCTATAAACGCCCATAACATTTTACAAAGCGAGGGTCATAACGTAATTGACCGGTATAACAATCTTAACCAGTATTCCTATTTTTATTTTTATACCCGGTCGGTCAGCATCAATTTCTCGTATCGGTTTGGCAGCGGGAAGGGAGCGAAGATCAGTGTTCACTCCAGTTCCGAAGAGGAACAAAAAAGAGCAGCGAATTAAACTGCCAGATTGTCCGCATTTCCGCTTTGGAACAGTTTTTAACGGTTAATTGGTCCGGACTTTTCCCCTGACCAAACTAAACTGCCCATATGCCAAGCCCCCTCGCAAACAAGCAACAGACGTCTTCCTCCTTGCTGATCAAAAAAGAACCGACGCCTTCCTCCTGGCTGATCAAATTTGTAGACTGTGCGTTCGTGGCCATTGCGGTGGCTGATTTTTTCGATTCGATGGTGGCCATGGCGCTGGTTTCGGCTTACCCGCAGTCAAGACTTGTTTTATACGGTATCATTTCTACTTTCCTTAAAATAGCGGGATTAATATTTGTGATCGGGTATCCGCTGTATTGGAGGCGGGCCGAAAAGCGGGGAGATTTTAATTCTGCTTTACGTCATGCCTGGTTCAGGGGGATACTGCGGTACTGGCTGGCCGTGGAAATTTGCAATTATGGTTTTGCCAAGATCCTGGAGACCCAATTTGCGCACGTTTATTTTCGAGCGGATTCCCTGGTAGGCAGCCTCTCAGGGTATGATCTGACCTGGAACTATTTTGGATATTCCTATGCCCTGGCAGTGATCATCGCCCTCTTTCAAATAGGGGGATCTATCCTGCTGTTATTCAGACGAACGACCTTGTTAGGGACGGTCGTTTTATTGCCGGTCCTGGTGAACGTGGTACTCATCGATGTCTTTTACGGGATTGCGGAAGGGGCGCTGATGAATGCGGTCGTATTCACATTGGGCCTGACATATCTCTTATTATTACGCTGGAAGGATTTGAAAGCAGTGTTCCTCGACACTATTTCGGCGCTGCCGCCCATAAAATTAGGCTGGGCAAAGTATGTATTGAGACTATTCGTGGTGGCCTATGCCTTTTTGTTTATCTGGCATTTCGCCGGGTACAGGCATCCGGAATATATGACCGGCAAATGGCAGGTGGAGCAGATAGTAAGAAACGAGGATACCGTTAAGGCCCAGGCATGGTTGACCGATTCTACTGCCTGGAAGAATATTTACTTGGAGGAAAGTGGGCGCATCTATTTATCGCCTAATCCCTATGTGTTTGAAGCCAAAAGGGCCCAGGCGGGATTTTATGCGTACGATGACCGGACACACACCATAAAATGGATCATACTGGAAAAGGCGGATACTTTTAACGTGGTGGTTTCAGGAAAGGACGCAAAGCATGAACATTGGCGCCTGGTCCATCAAAAGGACACGATCGGGCTGACAATGACAAAGGCCGAATAGGGATCACTGTCAAAGATAATGTTCCGATTTATCCAATCCAAAAGGTTATTAGGGCCGTAAGTTTGCTAGATGAAAGCATTAACATTGTCCACGTTCGGCAGCTCAGACGTGCTTGAATACAAAGAATTAGGCGACCCTGTTCTAAAAGAAGGCGAGATTTTAGTAGAAATGAAAGCCATTGGTTTAAACTTTGCTGACCTGATGAGGAGAAACGGGGTTTATCCAATGAGGGGAAATGCTCCTTATATCAATGGATTTGAAGGAGCGGGAATAGTTAAAGACTGCAATAATCATCCTGAATTTAAAGCCGGCGACCGGGTCGCATTTGCCGATGTGCCATTTGCAAATGCGGAATTGGTAGCGGTTCCGTTTGAAAATGCTATTCCTCTCCCTGATGAGATCAGTTTTGAGACCGCCGCGTCTGTAATGCTACAAGGTCTTACTGCTCATTATTTAACCGCCGATAGCCATCAAATAAAACCGGGGGAAACTGTACTCGTTCATGCAGCAGCAGGTGGTGTTGGGCAAATACTTATTCAGGTTTGCAAAATATTGGGCGCCAAGGTGATTGGGTTAGCCTCTTCAAAAAGCAAAAAAGAAATAGCTCTTTCACTTGGAGCTGATGCAGTGTTTTTATATGATGAAGACTGGAAGACAAAAATTTTGGAGATATGTCCAACCGGTGTGGATGTGGTCTATGAAAGTGTCGGGAGCACTATGGAAAGCAGCCTTGCAGTAACAAAAATCCTGGGACAGGTAGTGCTCTTTGGACTGGCCGGTGGCAAGTTAGAGCTAGGTAATCCATTGTGGATCATAGCACATTCAAAAACGATTACCGGCGGTGATCTGTGGAACTATCTAACTTCAAGGGAAGAAAGGCTAAGTAGGTCAAAGCATTTTTTTGATTGGATTATTAATGGAAAGATAAAAATCTCCCGCCCGACAATTTTCAAGCTATCAGAAGGTAAAAAGGCGCATGATTTTATGGAACAAAGACAGAGTACGGGCAAGATATTGATGACACCTTAGCAACTGTTAGAATATTGATCCAAAATTTTGATCTTTAAGGATCTTTTCTACTAATCTTCCGGCGTCTTCACAGACCTTGCTAAAAACGAAGCCTCCCATACTGATCCGCTTTACACCAAGTTGAGTAAGTTCATTAAAGTCGGGCAGGCCCGGCATGCACATAACATTCACCGGCAAGGCAGTGGCTTCAACCACCGCTTTAATATCCGCTGCTGCCGTTATGCAAGGTGTGAAGATTCCTCTGGCGCCTGCATTTTCATAGTGTTTGATACGTTTAAGGGCTTCTTGTAATGCATCCGGCATCCCCAGGAGAAAGCTATCGGTACGGACATTCAGGAATATGTTAAGGTTGTTCTGGCTGATATGATCCGCAATGGCGGAAATGACTGCCGGGAAATCTTCCATGCCCTGGAGTTTCCTGGGAAAGCCGGGAATGGTATCTTCGATATTGATGCCCGCGACACCGACATCGGCCAACTGTTGAATATTTCTGATGATCCCCTTTAAGTTGCGATCATAACCGCCTTCGATATCGGCGGTAAAAGGGATATTTACCACTTCCACTACTCTTTTCGCAAAGGATAGTAAAAGTTCGAAAGGAAGCTGCTCTCCATCATCATATCCATTAGCTATTGCCAATGCATGGCTGGAAGTTCCGATGGCCTGATAGCCAGCAGCTTCAAACATTTTAGCGCTTTGAACATCCCAAATATTTCCTAATAACAGCGGTGACGACTGCTGATGCAGTTGGTTGAATTTTTCAAAATGACTCATTAGTAAAGTTTTGTTTGATCAGTGATATGTTTGATCAAAAGTACTTAGAGCAACCATCCCAGAATTGTATAAATAGGAACAAAATGCTATTGCAATAGAAGTTTGTTTACTGGGGTGATGGTATCCAGATAAGAAGACGGAATGACGCCGGTAAAAGACTTGAAATCCCTGATGAAATGAGACTGATCAAAATAACCACAGTGGTAGGCAATAGCAGTAAGTGCCTGGTCGTTTCTGGAGAGTAGCTTAAGGCTAAGTTGAAACCTGCTGATCTTATTGTATGATTTTGGGGAGAGGCCGGTATGTTGGTTGATCAGCTTGTGCAGATAACGGGGTGTTACGTTATGTTTTGAGGCCACGAGGCGTAGGTTGTTTTCTGTAGCATTGACTTTAATGGTGGTTAATATGTTCCCCACCTTATCGATTTTAAACCTTTTTCGTTCATTACTGATCAGTATTTTAAGTAGAAAACTTTCCATCAGTTTGATGCGACTCCCGATCTCTTTTGTCTCCAGTAATCGCATGTGCAATTCTTTTATTGGGGCGCCGATGACCTCATATGGATCATACACATGGTTGTTGAAGATGCCCATTTCTTCATCCAGAAAGTAGGCGGCAGAATGTGTAAGGAATTTGATGCCAAGCATGGTATGTTTGCCTCGTGACCTAATAGAAAGTGGCGTCGTGATCTGCCCCCAAAGTTCGACCGGAGGCGTTTGATGAAATTGGTTATTAACAGTAGTTTCCCAAATGCCGTCTCCGAGATTAAAGATCATTTCCATGTCTCCGCTGGGAAAAACAGTATCCGTGAACGCCGCATCTGAATCTGATTCGAAAAGATAATAATGCCTGATGTACGGCTTCAATCTTTCTGAGGGCAAAAACTGCTGGAAATCCATACATAAATTTACCAATTTATCGTCATTATGTGATTATCCCCCTTGAATATCCAATGACCGCTCACCACTAAATACAGTTTTTCCCCAGAATAGGTGAGTAACTTGCCGGTCTTAATTCGCTAAGTGGGTATGAAGCAATTGTTTACCGGGCTATTTTTCTTATTTTCTCTTTCGTTAGTGCAGGCTCAGCAAAAGGGGCCCGGGGGCAAGGCCATCATTACCGGCCGGGTCATCGATTCGCTGACCAGGCAGCCGGTCGAATCTGTCAGTGTTACGCTGTCCGCTAAAAAGGCCGGTGCCCCCATTAGCGGTGGCGTCACCGGGGACCGGGGGACGTTTACCCTGAATGGCGTCCCTTCCGGAAACTATATCATTACCATTAACGCCATTGGATTTGGCGTCCGGACCATCGGGCCGGTTCAGATTACAGGCAAGGAGCAGACGGTTTCCCTGGGGGAAATTGTGGTGGAGAAAAGGGCCGTTGACCTTCAGTCCGTGACGATCACGGCTCCCCGCGGTCTGATCGAGAATAAGATCGACAAACTGGTCTACAATGCGGAGAAGGATATTAGCTCCCAGGGTGGGGTAGCCGCAGATTTACTGAGGAAGGTACCCATGGTCTCCGTGGATGTGGACGGAAATGTTGAACTGCTGGGCAATTCCAATATCCTCTTTTTGATCAACGGCCGGACTTCCAGCATCTTCGGGACCAACCTGGCAGAGGCGCTTCAATCCATTCCTGCCAGTCAGATCAAGAGTATTGAAGTGATTACCAGTCCAGGGGCCAAGTACGACGCGGAAGGCACGGGCGGGATCATCAATATCATTCTGAAAAATAGTAAGCTGAGTGGCATCAACAGCAATATCAGCGCGACAGCCGGCACCCGGCTGGAGAACGGCTCCTTCAACCTGAACGCGCGGAAGGGAGACTTCGGCATGAACGCCTTTTTTAGCGGCAATGCCAAATTACCCTCCACCACCCTGAATTCATCCACCCGCCGTTCCTATGACAGCCTCGGCAATTTGAACGATCTGTTGGTGCAGAATGGAAGTGGACGGTTCCACCGCAACGGTTATGAATCGGGCCTTGGCCTCGACTGGAATATGGATAAGCATAATAACCTGTCTGCGAATATCGGTTATGACCATTTCGGGAATAACAACCGGGGTTCTTACCAGCAGGGCGAAACCCAGTATGACTCATCAGGTAGCGCCTTTTTGCCCAGCCTGATACAGTCGAACAGCCAGTACAGGGAACAAACCATTGATTGGAACATTCAGTATAAGAAAACCTTCGCCCAACAGGACAGGGAGCTGGATTTTTCCGTCGATGGCAGTTTTGGAAAAGAGGGGTCGTCTTACAGCCAGACGCAAAGCCTGCCTTCCGGCGATTCTACTTATGCAGGCTCCGAAGGTTCCAGCGCCGGTCATAACCGGGAATCAAACGTACGATTAGATTATGTCCAGCCGTTGGGAAACAAAATAAAGCTGGAGACGGGCGCCCGTCTCCAGGTCCTCCGGATCACCAGCACCTCCCCCTATTATTCCCTGGATGCGGCAAGCGCCACTTATATGTATGACACCTCCCAGTCCAATGCGCTTAGCTATGACCGCGATGTATATGCCGGATACGCTTCGCTGACCTTTCCAGCCTTTCATTTCCTGGATGTGAGCGGGGGACTGCGGTATGAACGGACGGAAACGGAAGCAGGATTTTCAAAGGCCCCCGGCACAATGATACCCGGTTATAATACATTTGCGCCTTCGCTGACCCTGTCCCATAGTTTTGGAGCGGAGCAATCGCTGAAGATCAGCTATACCCACCGGTTAAACAGGCCCGAATATGAAGACCTCAATCCCTATGTCGATGCCAGTGATCCAAAGAATCTGTCCCGGGGAAATCCCTTCCTGCAACCCGAGATCGCCAACAGGATCGATCTCACTTACAGCCGTTCTTTCCATGAAGGCAGCGACCTGAACGTCGTGCTCTACTATCACCGGTCAGACCACGATATCCAGCCCTTTATACAATACTTCCCCAGTTTTGCGCTCGGCGATTCGGTATACACCGACGTCGATGTAAACACCCCAATGAACGTTGGATCGGAGAATAATTACGGGGTGAACGTCTACGGTTCCATTCCGGTAGGCAAGAAGGTAAATCTCCGCAGCAATATATCAGTCTATGACCGGTATATCACAGTCGGTGATTTAGCCGGCAGCGCCATCAACAGCTTTAACTACCGATTCAATATCAACGCCACTTACCAGGTGACCAATACCTTTGTGATGGAGTTCTTCGGCAACTTCCGTTCGGCACGCAATGAAATACAGGGCAGATACCCCTCTTTTACTTCTTACAATTTTGCCGCCCGCAAACAGTTCTGGAAGAAAAAGGGCAGTATCGCGCTGACGACGACCAACCCTTTCGGCGAATATGTCAACCAGGCCACCGCGGTATCGGGGACGAACTTTACCTTGAACAGCCTGCGGCAGGCGCCTTATCGCTCCTTTGGGATCAATTTCACGTATAAGTTCGGTAAACTGGAATTCAAAAAAGACAGGGAAGAGGACAAGGATGTTCCTCCTTCGCCGGACGGCAATTAACGCATTATATTGGAGGACTTACATGAGCACCAACCTTTCCATAAAAGATAAAAGCGGGAATAGCCGGTTCATAAAGGTGGCGGCTTTTCGGAAGGATACCCGGAAGACGGAGCCGCATAAGCACAATAGTTATTTTGAAATAATTTATCTATCAAAAGGCAAGGGACATCATTCCATTGACAACAGGAAATATGAAGTAACGACGCCGGTGCTGTTTTTCATCCGGCAAGAGCAGGTACACCATTGGGATTTGGAGGCGGCTACAGAGCCCGATGGGTATGTACTGATCATGAAAAAGGCCTTTTTTAGACAGAGCCTGGACGGGGAATTGAAGAAGCTCCTGGCCATGGTGAGCAAACTGTCTTGCGTATACCTGGAAGAGCATCCGACCTTCCGGCAATTGTTTGAATTGCTGGTCAGGGAAAATGCCACGGAAAGTGAAAGCTCTTTTGCATTCACGGAGGGGCTTTTAAAAGGATTGTTTGTAAAGATACTGGAGGTCGCCCAGCCGGTCATGGAACGGCCCCCGCATCTCACGGACCTTTACCAGGCATTTACAACATTATTAAGCAACGATCATCCTATCAGGAACAAGGTGGCCCACTACGCCGGTCTGCTGAATACCACGCCACAGAACCTGAACGCTGTTTGCCGCAAAGCAGTAGAACGTTCGGCGGCTGAAGTATTGGCCGAAAATATAATCGACGAAGCCAAACGTTTATTGGCCTACACAGACAATACGATCTCTGAAATATCCTATCTATTGTCGTTCAAAGACCCTTCCCATTTTGTCAAGTATTTTAAACGCCACACCCATCTGACGCCGCAGGGCTTTCGCCATCCCCATACTGAGTGACCCTCCCCGCACCAAACTATTTTCAAATAGACCATACTTCCGCTGGCCTATTGTGCCAACTTTATGATTCATTTGTGCCATGTGGCCTCCCTTTACCAACCAGATTTTTGAGAATCAATCGAAATGAGAAAGATATTTCGTGCCAATGAATACCCGGGCCTGCTCATTCGGCTGGCGGTGGGGCTTGTCTTTTTATCAGAGGGCCTGCAGAAATTCCTGTACCCGGGAATGCTCGGCGGCGGCCGGTTTGCCAAGTTGGGGATCAACCCACCTGTATTCTGGGCGGACTTTACCGGGGTCTTTGAGATTAGCTGTGCACTGTTAATTATTAGTGGGTTCTTTACCCGATTGGCCGTCGTGCCGCTACTCATTATTATGGTAGTGGCGTTCATCACCACTAAATGGCCCCTGTTACTGGACAAGGGCTTCTGGCCGATGCTGCATGAAGGCAGGACTGATTTTGTCCTGACGATGTTGCTGATCTTTTTATTCATTTATGGCACCGGCCATCGCTATACTGACTTTATCCGGTATGCAAAAGGAAAAAACTAAGCTGAATGAATTAGCAGGGGTATTCGTCAAACTGGGCCTCACGGCCTTTGGCGGCCCTGCCGCGCATATTGCGATGATGCAACAGGAAGTCGTGGAGAAACGGAAATGGATGGATTACCCTCATTTCCTGGACCTGATCGGCGCGACGAACCTGATCCCCGGCCCGAACAGCACCGAGATGGCCATTCATATCGGCCATGAAAGGGGCGGCTGGAAGGGATTGCTGGTGGCGGGTAGTTGCTTTATCATGCCGGCCGTGCTGATCACGGGTGTCATCGCCTGGTTATACCAGCTTTACGGGCAACTCCCACAGGTGACGCCCTTTATCTATGGGATTAAGCCGGCGGTTATTGCCATTATCCTTGGAGCGGTCCTTCCCCTGGCGCGGAAGGCCCTGAAGACAGTGGAGCTAGCCGTCATCGGCGTGTTGGCGTTGTTGGCCTCCCTGGCAGGAGCCAATGAGATCTTTGTCCTGTTCGGAGCGGGGCTGGTGGTGTTGCTGCTGTATGTCTGCCGTAGGCCAGGTCCGGAACGAAGGAGTGATGTGCCGCTCTTGTTCCTGCATGTTCCTTTCCTTTCAGAGGCCAATAGCAGGATATTCCTGGTTTTCCTGAAGATCGGCGCTATCCTGTACGGAAGCGGGTACGTCTTGTTTGCCTTTTTGGACAGCGAGCTGGTATCCAGAGGCATGCTCTCCCGGACGCAGCTCATAGACGCCATTGCGGTGGGGCAGTTTACCCCTGGGCCGGTATTTTCATCGGTGACCTTTATCGGCTGGCAAATGAACGGGTTGCCAGGCGCAATATGGGCGACGATGGCGGTTTTCCTTCCTTCGTTCGTGTTCGTGGCGTTGCTAAATCCGCTCGTGCCCCGGATGCGAAAATCCCGGTTATTCTCGGCCTTTCTGGACGGGGTGAATATAGCTTCGGTGGCTATCATTGGGACCGTCTGTATCAGCTTTGGCCGGGAGACGGTAAGGGACTGGCGGACGATGTTGATAGTGGCGCTCAGCGCTATTACCGTATTCGGCTTCCGGAAGGTAAATACGGTATGGGTGGTGATCGGAAGCGGGATAGCCGGATATGGCTTATCGCTGTTGTAGCGTCGCTGTGGTGGCTGATCTCAAAATGTCTTCAGAATTGGAATATATCTTTAAATGGTAAAATCGGCTAATCGGTTATGAGACTATCTTTTTATGGGATACTGGTGGGATGTATGATACCCTTTTTAAGCAAGGCGCAGGACAATTATGAAATTCAGGTGTACGCGTCTCCGACGGTGGGAAGGGACACGACGATGGTGGAACTACACAGCAATTACAGTTTCATTGGAAACGGCGCGAGCGGTGGCGTAGTGTCCACCAATCATATGGACCGGGAAACGATCGAGATCACTCATGGCCTGACGCCCTGGTTCGAAGTGGGGTTCTATATTTTCAATGATATCGCCGATATGGGGCGTACCAATTATGTGGGCAGCCATCTCCGCCCCCGTGTCATGGCTCCCGCGAGTTGGAAATGGCCGGTGGGGGTGAGCATTTCCTTTGAAGGCGGCTTCGTCAAGGACGGGTACGATCCGGATATCTGGACCCTGGAGATCCGGCCCATCATAGATAAACAACTGGGCCCGGTATACCTGGCCCTTAACCCCGTCGTCGATCTCACCTTCAAGGGCGCAGATGCGGGTCGTGGTGCGATATTTGCCCCTGACTTTAAGTTCAGCTACCAGATCGGAAAGGTCTGGGCGTATGGCGTGGAATATTATGGCTCCTGGGGCCCTTTTCAAAAATTCGACCCCATCGCTATCCAGCAACACCAGTTGTTCTTTGCTGTGGATGCCGACTTTGACCCCCGTTGGGAGTTCAATGCGGGCTATGGATTCGGGCTGACACCGAGTATCGACCGGAGTATTTTTAAGGTTATTTTGGGCAGGCGGTTCGGGAGTGGAAAGCGCCCGGCGCATCACACCGCATCCTTTCGACCCGCAGGATAAAATTAAACTCAAGTGACAAATGATTTGAGCGTTCGCCCATCACATATCATCATCGGCTCCCTTTGGATGCTCCTTTGGTCCCTTACTGCGCAGGGTCAGGACACCCTTGAGAAAAAAACCTTTTTTCAGCAACCGGATTTAAATAGTATGGCGAAAATCATCCTTCATTATCCCCTTAAACGACCGGTTATGATAAAGGGAAAAAGTGTGTATTTCTCTTTTATCCCGGGAGGGGATCAAACCGCGTCGCCTTCCAATGCCTTTGTAACTTCAACGACAGCGGCATTTTACGCAGGCGACCGGAATACTACGTTCCTGTCTGCGGTTACGTTTTCTCCCTATATTACGTTCAAGGGTCGTTTTGGGTACACATTGCGGTCAAATCTCTGGTTGAATGACAATAAATGGGCAATCCTGGGAGATGCCAGGTACCTTTATTATCCTCAATATACCTGGGGACTAGGCGGGAATCCTGACAGGAGTAACAGCTTACTGGTCTCTGATCAATACGTCAGGTTTTACCAGACATTTCTGAGAAGAATAAAACCTTACCTGTTTGCCGGATTTGGTTACCACTTCGACGGTCATTTTGATCTGGATACCCAGGGTGATTCAACAGAATTGCAGCAATTCACAGGATACCATTATGGAACCGGCGCCAGTCAATATTCGATATCTTCAGGTGTTTCATTAAACCTTTTGTACGATTCGAGGAAGAATTCCCTGAACCCGGTTCCCGGTTTTTATGGAAACGTGGTGTACCGGTTCAATCCTACATTTATGGGCAGCAGCACCTACTGGCATTCCTTATATGTCGATGTGAGAAAGTATATTGCGTTCAGCAAGGTGCAGCAAAATATGCTGGCTTTCTGGTCCTTTTATTGGACAGCCCTTAACACCCATGCTCCTTATCTGGACCTGCCAAGTATTGGCTGGGACCCTTATCAACAACGGTCAGGCAGGGGCATTGAACAGAGCCGGTACAGGGGGAAAGGCCTTGTCTATGCGGAAAGCGAATACCGGCGGGATATTACCGGGAACGGCCTGCTGGGCTTTGTGCTGTTTGCCAATATAAACAGTGTCACCGAGCCGGTGAGCCATAAATATATTTACTGGCACCCGGCCGCCGGCGCAGGGCTTCGTGTCAAAGTTAATAAGGCTTCCGGGACTAATCTGGCGCTTGATTACGGCATGAGCCGTGGTTACTCCGCCATTTACTTAAACCTTGGAGAAACATTTTAAGAACGGACAAACATTCAGCGGATGAATAGAGAACCCCATAACAATAATTCCGACCTGGTCAAGGACATTATTATCGGTATGTCCGATGGGCTAACAGTTCCTTTTGCGCTCACAGCGGGTTTAAGTGGCGTACTTAATACCAACCATCTCATCATTGTTTCCGGATTGTCTGAAATTGCGGCAGGCTGTATCTCGATGGGACTGGGAGGCTACCTTGCGGGAGAGTCCGAAGTCGAACATTACGAGAACGAATTAAAAAGAGAATTCAGTGAAATAGATAATGTTCCGGACACAGAACTAATGGAAGTACAGGACATCCTGGTAGAATTAGGTGTTGAAAAATCATTGAGCAAACAGGTGGCCTTACAAATCAGTAAAGACAAAACGCGCTGGGCGGATTTCATGATGAAGCTTGAGCTGAATATGGAGAAACCCGCAAAAGATCGGGCCAGAAGAAGTGCTACTACCATCGCGCTTTCTTATTTGGTAGGAGGTTTTATTCCTTTGTTTCCCTATATAGTATTCAAAGATAGTAAAGATGGATTCTATGCTTCCTGCATGGCCACGATCCTTGCTTTAATATTCTTTGGCTATTTCAAAAGCAAAGTAACAGGGCAGCCAGTTATAAAAGGAACCATTAAGGTCGCAATGACAGGCATAATCGCTGCCGCCGCTGCATACTTCCTGGCAAAAGCAGTAAGCTAAAAGAAATAATATAAACCCTTTTCAATGAATAACATGACTAGTCAGCCTCTCTCAAACCACGATTTACCCGCCGCCTTCAATGAACCCCATTCCCTTGCTATCAGGATATGGCATTGGACCTTTTTTATTGTACTGACCGCCTCCCTGGTGACCGTATTATTTGCGTCAACGGTATTCAGGACGAGGAACAACATCACCTTAGTGCAGGAGCAACTGCAGGAAAAGGGCGCCATCGTCAACACAGACCAAGCCAGGGCGGTAGCCCATGAGTTCAGCGATAAACTTTGGGATCTTCATCGCCTGATCGGCTATGTGTTGTGTGGGCTGTTATTGGCCCGTATTCTCATAGAAATCACCCAACCGGGCGAGGAAAAATTGAGAACAAGGATCAAAAAGGCAATAGGCATCAAAAGGGGAAGCCCTGCCGCTGGCGGCGAACAGCAGCATTATATCCGGGTAAAAACAGGGTATGTAGTTTTTTACGTTCTGATCCTGACAATGGCATTGACCGGTCTTGGGCTTGCCTTTGAGGATTTTCCGCTATTCAAGGAGTTCCATAGACCCATAAAACAGGTACATGCATTTGTTCAATATTTCATTTATGCATATATACTAATACACCTGGTCGGCGTGATAAGGGCGGACGTGGGCAGAAACAGGGGAGTTGTCTCAGGTATGATACATGGTAAGGAAATACAATAGATCTTTAACAGAGTTGTAACAATGTTTCAACAATAAAAAAGCAATATAGTTGTCTTGTTTAGGCTATCAAATAGCCCTAATTTTAATTGGCTTCAACAATTTTCTATATGGTTAAATATTTAATGTGTTTCTTGATGAGCACGCTTTTGTTGAATGCAACCGGCTGGCATTACAACATGGATGAAGCAAAGAAAATAGCCCGCCAGGAACACAAGTATATCCTGCTTAACTTTTCCGGGTCGGATTGGTGCGGCCCCTGTATTATGATGCGTAAGCAGATCCTGGATGATTCCGCTTTTCTGAAAATGGCCGACACCGCGCTCGTCATGGTAAATGCTGACTTTCCCAGGAAACGGAAGGATCAATTATCCGCCCAGCAGCAATCGATGAATAATGCATTGGCAGATCAATACAATGCAGAAGGTAAATTCCCTTTGACTTTATTACTGAATGCTGATGGAAAAGTATTGAAATCCTGGGATGGTTATCCTGAAATAAAGCCTGCAGTATTTGCAGAACAGGTCAGGCAGATCATTGATGCCGACAAATAAC
>Ga0302312_10001210_pt1 | contig 16098 bp, 22 predicted proteins | sample III_Palsa_N2_1_FD_200529 | JGI IMG/M metagenome (GOLD analysis project Ga0302312, IMG submission 200529) | Peat permafrost microbial communities from Stordalen Mire near Abisko, Sweden - III_Palsa_N2_1 | ecosystem: Environmental > Terrestrial > Soil > Palsa > Peat permafrost | place: Sweden... | reverse complement strand
CATTCAACTTTAGGTTATGTTTCACCTATGGTTTATGAAAAGCAGTGGCAACAACGGGCTGAAGTTTTTCTTCCTACTGTCCATTAAAGGGTTGCAAGATCAACGGAAGTTTGTAGTAAATTTGTAGACTCTTATCTAAAGGGAAAAATTAAACTTGAAGACCTCTAGGCAAGTTTGTTATACTTGTATAACAAACCAAGGGGAATTATCATGTTATTAGCAGTACGAGTGCCTGAAGAATTAGAGAGTCGATTAGGCAATCTGGCTGAAAAGACCGGCAGATCAAAAAGCTTTTATATCCGCAAGGCTTTAGAGCAGTTTATTGAAGACCAAGAAGACTACCTTCTAGCTGTAAGCGTCTTAAAAGAAAATAACAACAGTTTTTCACTAGAAGAGGTTAAACAAAACCTTGGCTTGGAAGATTAGAATTGATGCTAAAGCAGCCAAAGCTTTAGCCAAGTTAGACAAAACCGCTCAGAAAAAAATTATTCATTTCCTGGAAGAAGAAGTTTTAACAAGCCAGAACCCTCGCAGTCTTGGTAAACCATTAACTGGAAACCTGAAAGGTATATGGAGATACCGCATTGGGGATTACAGAATACTGGCTAGCATTCATGATATAACACTAACCATTCTTGTAGTCCATGCAGGACACAGGAAGGATATTTATAAATTCGAAGTTTAGCCCCCTTTTTTTCCAATATTAATATCTTAAGTAAAACCAATAAACTTACCACGCCACAGCCAACTTAAACTAAAAGGGGTCTATGAATCTGGTTTATAGACCCCTTTTAGTTCTACATTCATATTAATTGTTAAAAATAAATTGCCAATATTTCAACAAAATGCTACATTTTGGATGAAAATTGTTTCCAATATAGAAGAAAGTTGAAATGTTCAAAGTAAGTCAAATAAAATTAAGCGAGTTAGCTAAGATAACAAACTCCAGCATCTCTATGCTAAGCAAACACTTTAAGAAATATGATGATACAAAGCTAACTCGCATTAATAATCGAATTATCGGGATATCACCTGAACTTGCAGAAGAGTATCTTCAGGAAACAAATACAAAATATTTCTATAAACCCTCAATCATACTCTCAGCCAATTTATGCGGAGGGGTAGGAAAAACAACTAGCATTTACAACCTAGGAGCCTGCTTGCGCAGAATAACAAATAGAAATACCCCTATAGTTTATGTGGATGGTGACTCGCAAGGAAGCTTTACATCTATGGTTTTTGGTAAACCAGCTGATGATGAGGATCCTATTTTAATAGATTTTTTAGAGGGCAAAGCCTCTATTGACGATGTATTAACTGAAGTTTCAGAAAACGTATGGTTTGTTAAGTCAAACTTGAATCAAGCATGGATTGATAAAATACTCAGCAAACCACAAGATATAAAAAAAGGAATGCTAAGATTTTATACTGATATTTTCAATAAACTTGGGGGCACTACAAAAGTATTCCAAGATCATACGCCTCAACTTTCTAATCTATTTGCTTCGAGTATTTGCGCCCTTAATCAGCTTGATGAAAACATCTTAAAAGCTGTAATAATACCAATAAGAAGCGATAAATTTGCAATACAAGGCGCGGATTATATTTTAAAAGAAGTAAATGAATTAACAGAAACTTTTTCTTTACAAGACTCTATTGATATCCATTGTTTTTTTTCCAGCATTGATCGCCGAGTATCAACCACTAGTGAAGCCTTAAAAGCAGCGGGCTCTAAAGAAAGCATAATGAAACATTTGTCATCAGTAGTAGTCCGTTACTCCTCTGAAATACCCAAAAGCATCATGGCCTCAACAAATGTTTATAGCGCTGGCAAAAACAATAACGCTGCAGAAGATTATCAAGACTTACTGCAATACATATATGGGTTTAAGCGTAATTAAGGTTGATAAGTTATGGCAAAACTCACTGATATTACTTCACTCTTAAATGTTGATCTTCCCAATCAAAAAGAATCTCATACCATTATTGATTCCCAAACCAAAGCAAAAGGGCAAAAGCGCCGCTCATGGTTAAATAATGCAAATGACGCCTCTAAGCAAGAAGTTGAAAAAGGGGTTTATAGACCCCTTTTAGAAAAGGGGTCTATAAACCAGGTTGATCAATCAGGTTCATCAACCAGGTTGATCAATCAGGTTTATAAACCAGCCCACCAAAAGGGGTCTATAAACCAGGTTTATAAACCTATTTCAATCTCTCTTAATAATTTAAGAGGTAACCCCTTATCTATCATTTGGTTCCTTTTTTCGCTTGTCGTGGATGATAAAGATCAAATCACATCCAAAGTTACTTTATCTGAAATGATGAAAAATTTGTGTTTATCTCGAGATTCAGCAAGAACAGGTCTACGTTTTCTCTTAAAAAATTACTTCATAACAAGAATAAATTATCAGGCTGGTAAGTCAGGCTGGTCTCAATATGAAATCAATAAACAGCTTTTTATGCAAATGAAAACAGCCTATCAAAAGGGGTTTATAAACCCTATAAAAAATAAAAATGAAAAGGGGTCTATTAGTAGTAATAGTTTTACTTATAATAATAAAACTATTACTGTGTTACCTGAAGAATGGGAAAAAATAAACTTTGAAAATCTTGCTGGGATTGGATTTACAGTATCAAGGCTTTTAGACATTTACGAAGCTGGGACTAATACTGCTGAGGTTGTACAAGGATCGATTAACCACTTTGCATATATGCTTGAACGCCAGCCCGAAAAGTATAAAGATCCCTTGAATGTCTTGATTGGTACCTTACGAAAAGGGAAAGACTGGTTTGAAAAGGATTATAAATCACCACAAGAATTGGCTATGCAACACATAGTAGAGCAAAAAAAGCGCGAACTTGAACGTAAAGAAAAGCTAGAGAAAGAGCTATTTGACCTTCACTACAAAGAATGGGAATCTTCGTTAGATGAAGAAACTAAAAATGCTTTCATACCAGAATCTGCACGTCGTAGTAGTATGTCAGGAATGAAAACAGCAGAATTAGTTAAATATTTTACCAATAACATTTGGCCAGAGGTTAAAGCAAAAGCTTTTTAAAAATCATTGCCATAGGCAGTTCTAGATGAGTTGCGACCCGTCTTGCAACCAAAAGGTATAGCTTGTTGCTCATGGATAGCTCAAAAATGAGCGTTAATGGCCAAATTTTTCTCTCATCAGTAGAGACCATCTTTACACCATCAAAAAAGTTAAATGGTCTTTAAAGACCATTTAAAACGAAATTATGAATATAGTTCATTTTGAGAATTATGTGCGGTGTTTCTAGCTTCCCTCCTAAAGCTCAAGAACGCTATAAGCCAGTATTTGTATAAAAACCTCCTATAAGCTTATGGGCCTTGAGGCTTGAGGAAAGTGCAGTTTTGGGACTCCCTTGTCCGCAGGCACTCAAAAAAGAAAAATTGAATTTAAGGAGCCAAGTTTGCTTATATTATGTAATTACATTATAATTACAAATATAAAGTATGTTGTGAGGAGTCTTACCATGCCACGTGCTAGCAACCACCCTAAAGAAGAAAATTTCAATTTCCGTGTCCCGGCTGAGCTTAAAATCGCTTTTCAAAAAGCAACAGAAGGAGTTGACAGGCCAGCAGCACAAGTTATTCGTGACTTTATGCGTGCTTATGTCAATGAACATCAACAACCAGAAGCAGGATATGATGAATGGTTTCGTCATCAAATCCAGGCAGCTATTGACGAACCGCATTTCCGGACTCCCCACGAGACCGTGATAAAGCATGCCCGTTGCACCATAGATGCCATTGCCAAGAATAAGGACTTTCATGAAGATTGAGTGGCACCTATTTGCCGAGAAAGATCTCACAGAGATAGTGACCTAATATTGCTCAGGATAACCCACAAGCCGCTTACAACATATTAGATGCAATTACAGAGCATATATCTCTGCTGGCAGAATACCCCCATTTAGGTAGATCTGGCCGTATCAAGCGTACACGAGAACTCGTTATCTTGCGCACACCCTACCTTGCTGTTTATCAAATCACGAATGAAGTTGTTACCATTTTACGTATCCTACATGGTGCACGCAAATGGCCTAACGCTTTCAAAAGTGCTTCACCCAAAGAGGAGATGTAAATACTCACATCCTCTTCTACATCAAATGCCAAAGCTAATCGCGTCGTATCACTCTCTAACCCACTCCTACATTCCAGCATATATCCACCCCCGTTCACCTCATTAAAATGCAACCTATCACCTGAATAATACCAGCCCACTCCAAGGAAGTTATAATTCAAACCAATAATTTTATCACACCTAACGCAACATTATTGCAAAGACTGGTTTTCTTAACCTGTTGATTAGATTCATAAAAAAATCATTATTGTTAGATTTTAAAAGAACAAAGATGTATATAGAAAGTATATAAAACATATATAAATCGTATATATTTTACATATAAAAAATATATAGACCTGTTTTGCATCGAAATATAGATTATATATACCAGTAGCTAAACAGTTAATAAATATGGTTTTTTTTAAGAAACCAAAAGACCAGCTTTTGGTAAAGAACCGAGTCGTTTCCTCGTATTCTATTGAGAGGGAAAATTTCTAGAAGCACGCGGCATGAAAGACCATAATGGGTCTGAAAGGTGAAATTTGTCGCGATACCTCTACCCTTTTATAGCTATGACAGCGATGAACGAATCCTAAATCTTCAGTGCATCACGAAAAAAAACGTCAGTGGCGCTGGTATGCGTTAATATTTTGTACATAAAAGTGAGTAAAAAATATTAACCTTAATTTTCAATAAATTACACGAAATATTTTTGCTTAAGCTGTACGCTATACATAAAAAACACAACTTTTGTATGTATTAACTAATAATTTACACATACAAATTATTATTTTTTTATGTACAAAATACTCATTCCTATTGCTTTTAATTTTTTTCTGGCAACAGTTAATATTTAATATAATCAATAGGTTGTGGAAAGATGCTTTTGCAACAATGTTGCGTTAGGTGTGACTATTTTTTGGTTATGCGACTTGTTTTTGAGGGAGAATGGTTGCTCGTATTAGGTAGAAAGGTTTAATTTTAACAGGGTGTTAGGGCGGTGATGCTTAATCGTCATTAGATAATCTTTAATAGCTATCTCTGCTTTATGCTTATAGGAAGTTTTTGTACGAATCCCGGCTTGTAGTGATTACTGGGAGGAAACTAACGGAACCCCAAGATAAAGACAAGGGCGGAACAAAGAAAGTATAACTTACTCTTCTTGATTTCTAATTAAAACAAAGTTAGTATATAAACTTCTTTGGTTGAAAAAGAGTTTCCTTAATGTTACCAACGCATCATTCCAAGAGTAAAAAGAGCGTGTACCTTCAGTAGCTGCACACAGTCAAAATTAAGTTAGCTCATCCACCTCTTCTTCGCTTACCCACCCCATCTGCTGAGCTTGTTTAGTATGCTCAACGGCGTCTTGTAAGATAGCTAATACCTCCTGTCGAACCTCATGTGCCAAATTACTGCTTTTGATTTCACGGCTAAGATACTGGTATTGTTTTTGAGATAACAAAACTAATGGTAGCAAGATGTCCATAATATCGCTCCGATTATAATTGATAAATGTCTGCTGATATTGGCATATCAGTGCGATGTAATCAATTTTTTATTTTTCTATGGGCAATAGATCAAATGAACTATAGGTGATGGATTACAAAAAATGAGGTCAATGGATCAATGACTATTTGCATTAATACATTTAACATATCCCAGTAATAACATAACATTGATACACGTTATATCATGGAAAAACCAGAAACCGTATCTCTGAGTGAAACACAAGTTCATGAACTGCGTCAGGCACTCTTGTTAAACTCAAGCATCAGTGAAGAGCATCGGTATTTACTTGTTGGTATTTTAGATAATCACATTTGGCTGCAATTTCAGCTGCTTGAAAGTAAAATGAGTATTCATAGATTACGTAAACTGTTTGGTACTTCAACCGAAAAAAATGAGCGTTATCCTAAAAATGCCACTACCGATAATATATCAACACATGTCACTCCTAGCGATAATAATGCTACAGCTCCAGCAGAAGAAATAACGAAAGATATCACCATCACCAATAATGTCATTACTATAAATGAAACTCCATCATCAGAGCATCCTAATAAGAAAAAACCTAACCGAAAAGGGTGTGGGCGTCGGGGTGCTAATGAATATACCGGCGCACAGGTTGTTAACGTGACACACCCGATTTTAACAAAAGGTGCGCTATGCCCTATTTTGTTATGCGGTGGTAAGGTTTATCTTCGTCAGCGCTCGGGAGTTGTTATCCGCATTCGAGGTGGCTCATTGCTAAACGCCTACAAGTACCAACTAGAAACCTACCAATGCAACTTATGTGACGCCACCTATACAGCGCCATTACCTGAAGATGTCAGTAAAACTGAAAAATACGATAACAAAGCAAAGGCTATTATTGCCGTCAATCGCATTCAAATGGGTATTCCCATGTACCGTCAAGCGCAATGGCAAGAGCAAATTGGTATTCCTCTGCCTGAGGGTACCCAGTGGATGTTAATTAAACACGTTTATGAAGCGGCAGCACCACTCTTTACGGCGCTTATTATAGCAGCCGCTCAATTTGATTTATTTTATACCGATGATACCTGGGTGCGCATTTTGGCAATTATCCAACAAAACAAGAAAGCAGAGCAAAAGCAGAAAAAACAAAGCACTTATACAACGGGTGTTATTGCCGTTAAAAATAACCGCAACATTATATTGTATTTTTCTGGTACGCAATATGCAGGACAAAATTTAGATGATATTCTTAAGCATCGAGATAAGACATTACCTGCTCCCCTTCGCATGAATGACGCCTTATCTTGCAATCATACGGAGCATGAAACGGTTGAGAGTAATTGCACTGCGCACGGCAGGCGCAAATTTGTTGAAATAGAAAACTATTTTCCTCAAGAATGCGGTTATATCATCACAGGAATTAGGACAGTTTATAAAAATGAAAGTCACTGCAAGGCCCATACACTAACCCCTGAGCAACGACTTATTTATCATCAAACACACAGTAAACCGGTCATGGAAAAACTCAAGCACTATATGATAGATAAGCTCAAGGATAAAACTGTCGAGCCTAATTCCAGCCTTGGTAAGGCATTTAATTATTGGCTAAAACGCTGGGATAAAATGACCCGTTATTTAACTGTTGTAGGCGCCCCCATTGACAATAATCTTATGGAGCAAGGATTGAAAAAAGCAATTTTATTTCGAAAAAACTGCTTGTTCCATAAAACGGTAAATAGCGCCCATATATCAAGCTGCCTGATGAGCCTTATTGCTACGACGCTTGCAGCTCGTGTTAACCCTATTGATTACCTTACTGCCGTGCTTGCTCACAAAGAGCAGGTTGCCCAACAACCCCATTGCTGGTTACCGTGGAATTATCACGAACAATTGGCCTATCAATTGGCAGCATGAACCGTTGGTAAAAGCGAGTGCTTAAGAGGCCTAAAATCAGGGCTAAGTCCAATACTATCGGGCTCGCCTTGATAAAGCAGCACGTGTAATTGAGTTGCACCAATAGAGTAGGTCATGTCACCCGATAATGGCCACCATTTTAATTTACCCTGACTAAATCGGCGCTGACAAAGCCAATAACCTTTTCCATCATACACCAATATTTTAACGGCTGTTCGCTGACGATTCGTGAACACAAAGACGGTGCCAGAATTCGGTTTCTCGAGCAATTGATATTGGCAAGCAGCCACTAATCCATCAATTCCTTTCCTAAAGTCAACAGGTTCAATGGCCAATAATAAGCGGTGGTGTGGTGTTAGTTGCAACATACTTACCCCACAAAGGAAGCGACAATTGTCGACAGTAATTGTTCATTGGCATTGCGGATAGATAAACTTACGCCATCTGGCCTCTTTATTTCTATCTCGCAATGATCCGCTATTATAGATGGCACATGAACAACAGGTTGTAGAGACTCGTCAGCTCTGATATCCAAATTAGCGAATGAATAAGTCTCCTTGGCTAGTGATTGTGCTGGAGGTTGCTGCTTTCTAAATTGGGCACGGGAAATACCCAAACGACCTAGGATTTTGCTCGTAGGGTAATCTTTAGTTAAAGAAAACACTGCCTCCCAAAGATGCGCAGGTATACGGCTCTTCCCTGAGCGTGTCGCACGCCAGTCACTGAAAAGAGCTTCAACAGCAGCCAGGGTAAATGTATCAGTTGGTATTGTCATGGTAGTAACCTCATCAGGTAAAAACGTGATCAGGTTAACAGGATTAACCAGGGTTGTTAGGCACGCTTACTGAGAGTTCACAAAAGAGCGAAACAGCTCCTTTATTGTCAAGCAGTAGTTCTAGCTCTACAAGTAGCCCTTCAATACCCATTCCTGCTTCTTCCCAACCCATTAATACTAATGAACACTATATCTCATTGGGAACACGTCCACAGAAGATAGAGTGGTGGGAAGCTCTTTGGTTAGGGCTAAAAGGGGGGCTTCCACTAGATCCTGTTCCACCTTTACCTCAACATATCAATGAAACCAATTATGATGAGTTGGCCGAAGCAAGAACAAAAGCAATAAATGCCGCAAATAAACTTGTAAAACTAACCCCTGATTGGAGAGTTGGTGTTCTACTCGCAAGCATGGTACTGATGGGAGGGCTTGCATTGGCACTTATGCGACGACAAGATCCTAAAACAGGGAGTAACACCGAAGATAATGATCTTATTTCAAAGGTGATAGCGACAACTGATATTAATACAGCCAATTTAGTAACGGCTATAGCCGCTTTTATAGTTTTTGTGGCTGGCGGTTTATATCAATTAACTAAAAACCTCCAAGCTGAAGTAAATGCCAACAATCAGGAATGGTTTTCATCAGCAATCAAAGCTAACAGTAAATTAAAGAAGGTACTAGAGCCAGAAGGTACGATAATAGACTTAACAAATAAACATGAGAAGTCTGCTAAAGCAGTAGTTGAGGGAGTAAAAAGTTTATATAATCAAAAAGAAGACTTAGATAAACAACTTCAAGAGACAATAGAAGAGAAGGAAAAGTTGCAGCAACAGTTAACGCGATCTCTTGCCAAAATAGAACAATTAGAGAATACCAATAAGCAGCAGCAACGAGAATTAGCTGAAAAAGACGAACTCATAATAAAGTTACAAACAAAACTTACGGAAGTTGATCTCTTGAGGCAAAGAAATCTCTCCTTAGTAAGAGAAAATCAAGAGTTGAAGAGTAAAGTTGGATTTAATTAAGTAACTTAACGGAGATTTATAATGTTAAAAACTATTTCTGATGAAGAGATTAGTAAATTAAACTCACTTAATAATTTGATTAAGAAGCAAGATTTATCTCAATTAAGGGTTTTCCTTGAAAAGGAAGGTGTCGAGTTTTTTAATAAAATTAACCCCTATTCAGGGGGTAACTTAATGTTTAACGTTGTTATAGATGGTAATTTAGAGATGATTAAGTTATTTTTGACATATGACGTTAAACTAAATCTAATTAATAAAAGTGGTCAAAATTTATTGTATTTGTCTCTGCTTTACGGAAATAAAAAGGATTTACTGGGAATTCCAGAGTATTTTTCTTTTATTACTAAGCTATTAAATGCAGGAGTACGTCTGGATGAGCAGATGGATATGAGCAAAGCTCTTATCTCTATGCTTGAAAGCGATTACCCCCAGATTTATCGGCTTATTCAAGATTATAAAAATTTAGACAAACAAACTCAAGCCCAAAGCCAAAGTTTGCAAAATAGTGGATTCTATAGCTATGCTTCATGGCTTTTAAAGTCTACTAACCTTTCTTTTTTTTCAGGGTTATCTTCTGGCACGGATAGGAAAAAAGGTAACGAAACATATTCACTTGATAATACTAAATTATCTAACATATATCCAATCAAAAGTTAATCCTTTTAAAAATCTTTTTGCCTCGTTTACCTTACACAACACCAACATTGGAAGTCGCAGTACGAAAATATCTTAAAGAAAGAGGCGCAGCAGCATAACCTCTAAAAACCAGTTGCTTGCGCATGAGAAATGGACTTTGGGGCAGGAAAAAGCCATGCTTCAAGGGCAGTTAAAGCAGTTACACTCGGTGATTGTGCGGGAATAATGTACGATTTACAGAAGGAATTTCCTTAAGTCGGTTTTCTGTTCCACTGCGCCTCAGACCCCTTAATGAGCAGAGCGGGAGGATCTGGTGGAGAAGACTGAAACTTGTACTTTACTTTTAAAACACTTATAATAAAATGTATACGAAGTATACATTAGGTAAAAATTATGACCCATTCAAGTTCTGATCATCCTGCAGTCACCTTAAGTGTGCGAGTCCCACCCAAAATGCGTGATCAGCTAGAAGAGCTATCTGATGCAACAGGTAGAACAAAGTCATTTCTAGCAGCTGAAGCCATAAAAAGCTATTTGGCAACACAAACTTGGCAAATTCATACTATTAAAAAAGCAGTTAAAAAAGCCAACAATAAAGACGCTAAGTTTATTGATCACAATAAAATTATCAATTGGGTAAATAGTTGGGGTAACGAGGACGAGCAGGAAATGCCTCAATGATTATCCGGTGGCTTGATGACGCTGTGAAGGATCTACAATCATTGCGGCATTACATTGCTCAAGACAATAGGGTTGCAGCAGCCAAGGTAGCAAAAAAAATCTTGCACTCTATTGACATATTATCCGAACAGCCAGGAATGGGAAGAGCGGGAAGAGTCGCCAATACACGAGAACTAGTTGTTTCAGGTACTTCTTATATTGTTCCTTATCGAGTTAGAAATAATGTAATAGAAATATTGCGGGTTTTACATTGTGCTATGCAGTGGCCAGAAGATATTTAGGCCTTAGAATTTTAAAAAACTTTGTTTACAGAGGCTGCTCTTAGATATTGGTATAACGTCTCACGACTAATATGGAAATCCTGAGCAACCTGTGTTTTAGACTCCCCCCGGTTAATTCGCTGTTGCATAAGGTGTACTTGCTCTGTAGTTAATGATTTTTTACGACCTTTATAAGCACCGCGCTTTTTTGCTAAGGCAATGCCTTCAAGTTGACGCTCCCGAATGAGCGCTCTTTCAAATTCGGCAAAAGCACCCATCACAGAAAGCAATAAATTAGCCATCGGTGAATCTTCACCCGTAAATTTTAAGTTTTCCTTAATAAATTGAATAGCTACATGACGATGGGTTAACTCATTGACCAGGCGGCGTAAATCATCCAGATTGCGAGCCATCCTATCCATACTATGCACAATAACCGTATCACCGTCTCGCACATAATTGAGCATGGCCTCTAATTGGGGGCGCTTAACATCTTTACCAGAAGCCTTGTCGATAAAGGTCTTATCAAGCTTTAAGCTATCCAATTGTCGCTCGGGATTTTGCTCAAAGCTGCTGACCCGAATATACCCAATGATTTTACCCGCCATACCCTATTCTTCCTAAAAATGTCAGGTTAGAGTCTGTGAGGTTATGGTGGTATTGTCAATCAATTCTAAAAACAACCCTATTCTGGCACTGTTGAGAGGAGTAACCTGACATCAGGATAGGGTATACCTTATCCTGACAATGTTGTGGCTTATAAATTGCAATTGTATATACAATTGTATATAATTAACCATGGATATAGAATTTGAATGGGATGAAAAAAAGAATGTAGCCAATATTCAAGCACGAGGCATCGATTTTAGAGATGCTGCACGGGCGTTTGAAGGCCACATGCTCCGAAAGCTGAGTATTCGCAATAACGAAGAACGGTGGTTTGGGCTATGTGAGCTAGAAGGTGTGGTAATTGTGATTGTATATACAATACGCGGCCATAAAGTACGGGTTATATCAATGCGGAGGGCGAGTCGTCATGAACGCAAAATCTACAAAGAAAGTATTAAAAACGAAGACTAATTGGGCGCAACTTCGTCGAGAGCAGGCAGAGGACGCACCCATTGCCTATGATGAAGACGCGCCAGAAACGACCCCTGCTTTTTGGGAAAATGCAAAAATGTTTATGCCATCACATAAAACACAGGTTTCCATGCGTTTAGATGACGAGATTATCGATTACTTTAAAAAAGAAGGCCGTGGGTATCAATCAAAAATAAATGCAGTACTAAAAGCTTATGTGCGTAGTCATTTCAAGCAGCATGGCCATCTCCCATAGCTTGGGAGGTATGCTTTATTCTACACACCTTCATGCTATCGTGATTTATTTGTATAATAAATAGGGAAAACTACGTAGTGATCCTGCTACCATTTAACAGACACATCGAAGAGAAACAAAGTGTATAATCTTTGTAACTTTTGAGGTGTATTAATGACTAAACGTACCATTAGAAAATATGATAAAGAGTTTAAAGTAAGCGCTGTAAAACTATTTTTAACAAGTGGCCGCTCCTATGACCAAGTGAGTACAGAATTAGGGATCCCTGTCGGTACATTGGCCACTTGGGTACAAGGTCATAAACAAGATGGTGATGAGGCATTTCCAGGCAAAGGGCATGTAAAGCCCTCTGATGCTGAACTCATTAGCCTGCGTAAAGAACTCGTGATAGTGCGAGAAGAAAGAGATATCTTAAAAAAAGCGCTGGGCATCTTCTCATCACTACGCAAATGAAATATGCCTTCATGCAAACGCATGCAATGGAGTTCAGTATTGAGAGGATGTCCAGCGTATTTGGAGTGTCGCGTAGTGGCTATTACCAATTTACTCATGCAACCGCTTCACCGCGCGCACAAGAAGATGAGAGGTTATTACTAAAGATAAAAGCAATTCATCAAAGCAGTCGCCAGACGTATGGAAGTCCACGTATTTATGCTGAATTGCGTGAAGAAGGTGAAATGTGTTCGCGAAAGCGGGTATCAAAAATTATGAAGAAATCAGGCATTATGGCAAAAATGAAAAGACGTTTTAAAGTAACGACCCGTGCTAATCCAAAGGCTGCACTGGCGCCTAATTTGTTACAACAAGATTTCAGCGCAGAAACGCCCAATCAACGCTGGGTGGCAGATTTTACTTACATTGATACCCGTGAAGGTTGGTTATATGTTGCCACGGTACTTGATTTATTTTCTCGACGTATTATTGGGCTAGCAATGAGTGCTCGGATGACAGATGATTTGGTTATTGCTGCATTAGAACAAGCATTGACCCATCGAGAACCTACCGCTAGCCTTACACATCATTCTGACCGCGGAAGTCAGTATACCAGCAAGGATTTCCGAAATTTATTAAGGGAAAATGGTATTATTGCTAGTATGAGCGGTACTGGAAATTGTTATGATAATGCGGCGATGGAAAGCTTCTACCATACGCTTAAAACGGAGCATGTTTATTTTGAGTATTATAATACTCGTGAAGAAGCTAAGCAGAGTATTTTTGAATATATAGAAGTGTTTTATAATCGTCAACGCAGACATTCAACTTTAGGTTATGTTTCACCTATGGTTTATGAAAAGCAGTGGCAACAACGGGCTGAAGTTTTTCTTCCTACTGTCCATTAAAGGGTTGCAAGATCAAAAAACATTCTGCCTCAATCAAGGACATTACTAGAGTTGCAGGCAGCTGCGCATAGGTGGCTTCCTCAAGTGGGTATATAACTATGGAAGGGGAAAGGTGTGGGCTTTGTTTGCCCAGCTTTCGACTGCTTTTAGTCGAAAATGAGAGAAGTAAAAAAGTATAAAGAAATGCAAAATCACATCTTACCCGACTCAATCATTGCATATGCCGAATGGTTATGAATCGATTCAAAATTCTCCGATTCAATCTTATAATAGCTCACCCTTGCATCCTTACTAATTAACAACGCAATATCTCGCACCAAATCTTCCACAAATTTAGGATTTTCATAAGCAAATTCAGTGACAAATTTCTCATCACTGCGCTTTAAAATACCATACACTTCACAAGAGCCTTGTTTTTCCAATAAGGTAATAAATTCTTCTAAAGCAATATCTTCATTAACACGGATAGTGAGTGTAATATGTGAACGCTGATTATGTGCGCCATAGGCAGAGATTTCTTTAGAGCAAGGGCACAGGCTGGTGACTGGCACCAGAATTTTTACATTAACTTCATTTTTATCAGGGCTAATATTTCCTGTAAAGCTAATTTGATAATCCATTAAACTTTCGGTATTAGAAACAGGGGCTTTTTTATTTAAAAATAATGGAAAGCTTAGCGTAATATGGCCAGTGGTTGCTTCTAAATACTGTACCATCTCAACCAGGAGCTTTTTAAAGGAAGTAACGTTGAGCGCTGTTTGTTGGCGATGGATAAGTTCCATAAACCGTGACATATGTGTGCCTTTAACCTCGGGGGTTAAACCCACCATCATGGCGAGTGTTGCAATGGTATTTTGGATCGTATTATCGCGTAATTGGACTTTAATAGGATAACGCACGTCCCTAATGCCAACCTGGTTGATGGCGATATTACGTAAATCGGCGCGTTTTTGTACATCGATAATGCCGGACATTTATGGTTCCTCGCTGTAGCGCACGCATGCAGATTCAGTTTCCCATAAAGTGATGGCATGGATTTTAACATGCTCAGTATTTAATAATGTAGCCAATTCCTGATAGAACCAGGCAGCGATATTTTCGGCTGTCGGGTTAATTTCGGTAAAAGGCGGGATATCGTTTAAGTAATAATGATCAAGTTTATCACCCACCGTATTAGCAGCTTTTCGCACACTTTTAAAGTCAACAGCCATACCCATATCATTAAGCGCACTGGCTCTTATTTCTGTTTCAACCTTCCAGTTATGGCCATGCAAGCGCTGGCATGCGCCAGGATAGCCGCGCAATGTATGCGCGGAGGCAAAGTGGGTTAAAACTTTAAGAGTGTAAAATTTTTTCATGATAGGGTATATATCAACATCGCTCGAGCGTAATAGGGGGTTAAAAACCATGCTGCATTCTACCTAAGTACGCGACTAGGTTCAAGGTATGTGTCGAAGTTCCCTTACCAACAATTGGTATTGGCAGCGCCGGCGTTGGTATTAGCGGTTTGTTGGCCGAGCTGATTCACAAAAAATACGGCACATTGGGTATCTTGTGCTTGCACGCCTACTGCAGTAGCTGCCAAGGTATAGGTCGTGGTAGCCGCTGTACCTGAGACGTTAACGGTATAATAGGTTTCAGGAGAAGTGACGGGTAGGTTTAAAGTTGGAATGCATGTGCTATACGAAAGACTTTGTGTATAGCAGCGCTCTAACTGGGCTTGTACGTCAAGTAAAGTACTTTTCCCATCTGAGCGACGGGCTTGTTGCACGCTTGATATATAGGAAGGATAAACCAGTATTGTTAATAAACCAATGATACTTACCGTTATCATTAATTCAATCAGGGTAAAGCCAGCCCATTTCTTGCTATTTTTTATTAATGAGGCCATTTATGCATAATCCTCTTTATTATTCATTTAACTGCCGCCAGGATTGCCTGCCTGCAGTGGTAGTGTTGCCAATGGTTAGAAAGCTATTGATGCTACCATTCGGTGCTGAAAGCAGCACTCGGCTCTGGTTGTTCCCCATTTGTATAATGGTTGGTCCTGTAGGCCCGGTACCAGTGGATTGAATACCACTACCCGCTACTTGACTGCCATTGTAAGTAATTAAGTCACTGCTATTGATAATTCCATTATTATTATAATCAAAGGCTGAGGTAGTCTGTTGAGAGCCAGTCAGTGCATTTAAAGCCATGAGCCAACTAATCGTACCACCATTGCTACAGTCTGCTGTACTGGTGGGCGTGAGGGTAGTAAAATAGACTTGCCCATCGCTTAACACTGCTGATGTTACCACCCGCTCACCCGAAGGGGTACTGCTTCCTACGACTAAATCCATTTTCCATCCCATATAGCCACCGCTTGTTTGGCCAGTTTGCCGCCACGTCATAGGGTTGATTGTTGTAACGCGCGCATTATTACCATTAACACCGACATCCGCCAAAATGGACTGTGATAATAAGCTGCTCATCGTAATGCCCAAGGTTTGTTGGTTGTCCCAAATAGCATAAAAACTATCCAGGAAGGTTGTGGTGGGATCGTTGACGTCAATATA
>Ga0302312_10001194_pt1 | contig 16243 bp, 14 predicted proteins | sample III_Palsa_N2_1_FD_200529 | JGI IMG/M metagenome (GOLD analysis project Ga0302312, IMG submission 200529) | Peat permafrost microbial communities from Stordalen Mire near Abisko, Sweden - III_Palsa_N2_1 | ecosystem: Environmental > Terrestrial > Soil > Palsa > Peat permafrost | place: Sweden... | reverse complement strand
ATCCTATCTATGTACCCCTGGCCATTATCGTCTACTGGCTGGGCATCAAGGGGTTTATGATTGCGCAGGCACAGCCAACGGATTCAGGTGCAGGCGTTGGCTTAAGCCCTGGTCAGGCGTCCGGCTCCGGCTCTGGCTCTGGCTCTGGCTCTGGCTCCGTTTCCGCCGCGTTGCCGGAAGCAACGGTGCGACAAGCCATCCTCTTGCTGAACAAGGCCATGAAAGAAGATAAAGTATACCTCGATCCTGGACTCAACCTGCAGGTATTGGCGGGACATACAGATCTGACCCCCAAAATAATATCGGCCGTCCTGAACCAACATATGCATAAAAGTTTCAATGAATTTCTCAACGAGTACCGGATTGAAGCGTTCAAAGAAAAAGTAAGACAGCCGCAGATGGATCACCTGACCATCGTAGGAATTGCCTTTGAATGCGGGTTCAATTCACAGGCCACTTTCCAGCGGGTGTTTAAAGAGGTCACCGGTCAATCCCCTTCCGCCTTCAGAAAGTCAGCGGAAAGCAATGCTCAAATCCGGATTTGAGCATTCTATCATTTCAGGATATCGTTAAAGTAGGGGAGGTTTGTTCTCCAAACAGATCTTCCATGATCAAAGCGATTTCCCTACTTATGCTGTTTTGTTCGGTTTTCTGTGGCCCTTCAGTGTGTGCGCAGGAAGCTACACCACTTGGTGCCCATGCTGCATCAAACAATCCGCCCATCAAAAAACTGGATGGAAGCCTTCTTCCGGCGGCTGCGGCAGATTCCATTATAAGCCAACTAGTTCAGGACGCACGGGTGACCGGCTTATGTATCTCCGTCCTCAATGATAATCAACCAGTGTATACAAAAGCCTTCGGCGTCAGGAACAACAGGACCAAAAAACTATTGGATACATCGACCATTATATATTGCGCCTCCTTCAGCAAATCCATATTTGCCTTTCTGGTGATGCACCTGGTGGAGGAAAATAAATTGAGTCTCGATACTCCCCTTTACAGGTACCTGGATAAACCTCTGCCCGCTTGTCAAAGCTATAAAGACCTTGCGGGTGATGACCGTTGGAAGCTCATCACCGCAAGGATGTGTCTCAGCCACACCACAGGCTTTCCCAATTGGAGGCAAATGGCAGTGAATACGGATGCCTATGATACTGCCGGTAAACTGGCCATTTATTTCACACCCGGGACGCGCTATGCCTATTCGGGAGAAGGTATCCAATTACTTCAATTGGCGGTAGAGCATATCACCGGTCAAACCGTCCAGCAATTAGCCGACGAAAAAATATTCCGGCCCGCCGGAATATACAGGACAGCCTACGTCTGGAACCCGGCCTTTGACAACGACTATGCGGTAGGCCATGACCCGGATGGATTTGTTGTATACAGGAATGACGGAAACGCCGGAAAAACTAAATATACCGTACCCTATGCGGCAGGGTCCATGGTCACTACCATTTCGGATTATAGCCGCCTTATCGCTTATATCATGCAGGGAAACGGGTTGCAGGCTAGCACTAGAGCCATGATGCTCACTCCCCAGATCCGTATCCACTCTACCTATCAGTTCCCCACCATTACCCCCGATACCACTTCAGAGAATAATGCCATACAACTCTCCTACGGTCTTGGGTGGGGGTTATTCACAGGCAGGTATGGGAGCGCTTTTTTTAAAGAGGGGCACGACGAAGGATGGAGGAATTACAACGTCAATTTCCCGGACAAAAAAACATCCATCATTATCATGACCAACAGCGCCAATGGAGAAAGTATTTTTAAAGAACTATTGGAAAAGATCATCGGAGATACCGATACGCCCTGGAAATGGGAAAGGTATACACCCTACAATCAAACACAACCCCACCCATAAAAGTAAAGCCATGCAAAAGATCATCTTCCTGTTCCTGTTATCTGTTGCGTCTACCGGCATTCATGCCCAAACCCGTTCGTCCAATCCTCTTGCCCAAACTCAGTGGAAGGGAACACTGCGGTTGGAAACACCTACAGACGCGATCCTGGACTTCAGCAAAGACTCCCTGATCGTCTTCAAGGCCGCTGATCATTCAAGGATAGAGACAATGACTTATGTCGTGAAAGACTCCCTGTTCACCCTCATAAAGACGGAGGGTCAAAGCGATTGCGATAACAAAGTCCCCGGAACGTATAAATTTGTGATCAAAGGAAATGGCATAGACCTTACCCTGGTGACGGATAATTGTGACGACCGGTCCACCGTACTTATGGATACGCACTGGATAAAGGTGTCCCATTGATTCGGGGCGGGCGCTCTGGAAATATTGAATCGCCCTGTTAGCGAATAAAGAGGGGAAATAGGATTTAACCCTATTTCCCCCTGACTATTTAATTATCCTGAATTCTGAAATAACGCTGTAGCCCTGCATAATCTATAGAAGCGGGCACATTGACCCCTCCGGGTATAATGATGCAACGGAATTGGTGTGCATTGGAGATCCCATTATAGAGATTCATATTATCCACAAATTGGATCCGCAGGTTACCCGGCGTAGCTAGCGCTGACCATGTATCCGTGTAGGTGGTGGTTCCTTCGATATAAGTAATCGAGATGGGCAAAGGAGATACCTGGTTGGTAGGCCAGATTGCCGAGGTGTAACCGTCTAATTTTCCATATGTGATCACCGTTCCGCTGTCCAATATACCCTGTGTAATTGCCGCCATGGGTTCGTCATAATAAAGTCCGTATATCCCAAAAACGGTATCCTTGGTGTAAGAGGGCGGAGTGAACCAGTCTGTGTACATCACATTGGCAGTCCCCGGAGGGCCTTGTGCTCCAGTGGCGCCAAAGGATACCGGGGTCCCCCACCCTGCCCCCGTTTTGGGGCCGTACAATAAATAGTTGGTTTTATCCAGGTAAAAATCACCTGAGACGCCCAACGCAGAGGCCGGTGCCCCGCTACCGCTGTAAATCTGGCTGCCGGCAGTACCCGTTGCTCCAGTGGCACCAGTCGCTCCGGTGGCTCCAGACGCACCCACCAGGGAAAAACCCGTTCCCCATCCGGATGCCGTTTTAGGCCCGTACAATACAGAGCTGCTCAGGTCCAGGTAAAAATCGCCCACGTTTCCTGTTGTGCTGGCCGGTGTGCTGCTGCCGCTATAGATAACCGAACCGTTTGCGCCGGCGGGGCCAACAGAGCCCTGCGCCCCGGCTGCACCCGCTGCTCCGGTTGGTCCGGCGGGACCGACAGGGCCCGTCTTGGAACAGCTTGCTTCCGTGACCATCAGCGAAAGGAAGACAAAAGAATAGAAGAAATGCTTTTTCATAAATCACAATTAAGTTAATGATGATAACTAATAATGCAAATCTACATGCTGCTGTCTACAAATCAATACCACTATACGGTACAGCTATAATTTCCCGTATAAACTATCACCCGACATAGGTAAAACTACGCATGCACGGAACTTCCACCGACAGATAGGGCACCTATAAAAAAGGGAGGATAACTTTGGCAGTTATCCTCCCTTTATAGTATACGGATTAATATTCCCTATGACGGCCTGTACACCAGTACAGAAAATGTCCCTGGAATGATCTTGCGGGTGCCCGGTTCAAACTCCGGGGCGCTCAGGTAAATCTTTTTCGTCTTCTTATCGTAAGCCATGGTCTTGGCCCGGGGTTGGGTGCTCAGGGTTTGTATAACACTGTATTCGTCAGCCGATTTCTGTTGAATGATGGTTAATGTAGCATCTCCATTGGAAGCGAACACCAGCTTTGTTTCCGGATCATATGCCACTGCGTCCACGCCGGCTCCAATGGGAAGCGTAGTGATGACCTTACCGGATACGGCGTCTACAACGCTCAACCCCTTGTTGGTACGACAGCCGGTGAATAAACGTTGATTGCCGGCGTCCATGGCGATACCGGTAGGACCCCCGCAAGGTGACAGGGGATAAGTGGCCTTTACCGTCATGGTCTTCGTATCGATCACCTTCAGGCTGTTCATGTCCTCAATGTTATTATAAATAAGCCCTTTGCCGTCAGATACGGCAAACTCAGGTCCGCCTCCAAGGTCAATCGTCTTTATAACAGCGAGCGTATTGATATCGATCACGCAGGTGTTCTTGCTATCCCCGTTGAAGACAAATACTTTTTTAGAATAAGGATCATAAATAATACCATCTTCATCCGTTGCCGGCACAGCGATCGTCTTCAGAATTTTGAAACTGGTCAAATCAACCACTACTACCGAAGTTCCTTTCCCGTCACTGATAAATCCCTTGTTCACTTCATTTACGATGGCGATGCCATGGACACCTTTCATACCGTCGATGACAGCAATGGGCTTTTCGGTAGCCAGGTCCACCACATTGAAAGACGTTCCGTGCGAAACGAATAAATGGTTATTCACAGAGTCAATCGCGATGTAGTCATATCCTCCGTCGCCGGGAACGGGGATCTTTTTATCAAAAACGTAACTCTGCGCATTCAATAGCTGGCAGGAGAAAGACAGGATAATGATGCTTCCCAAAAAGAGAGACTTTTTATTCATTTTCATATATTATCATTATTGCCGGCAAGGTCCCGCCGCAGTTAAGAGATGATCAATAGAAGCAAAAGTGAGAAGGAAAATTGGAGTAATTCTGAAGTTGGCTGAGAAAGGAAAAGAAAAGACAGCATCCGGTTGGAGGTGCTGCCTTTTCTATAGGAAACAATGTTTAATGCTTATTGCCTTGTCCATCGGAGGTATAAGCCCCAATATCATTATTGTATTTCGGATTACCCTTTCCAAGAGCCGGTGAACCAGGCATCAAATGAAAATCGAAATTGGCGGGCTCAATCCGGAGAGAGGGATCCGGGGGAGCGGTATACCCTACGATGATCTTATCCATCCATCCGCACGATCCGGGGCGTAAAGGTCCCCAAGACATCCACCAATGACTGCTGCGCCTTCATCACCGTTTCAATGTCCTTATAGGCAAAAGGAGCCTCGTCCAATCCTCCTCCCAGCAAGCGCACCCCATTTTTTTGCAATTCTTCTTTCATTGCGTGATGAGACACATTTCTGGTAGCTGCAGACCGGCTCATTTTCCTGCCCGCTCCGTGCGCAGCAGATGACACAGAAGCGGCAATCCCTTTCCCCTTTACAATGAAGCCCCTGGCAGTCATAGATCCCGGAATGACACCGAGTACGTCCTTGCCTGCTGGTGTGGCGCCCTTGCGGTGAACGATCAATTCCCGCCCTTCGTGCAGTTCCCTCCAGGCAAAGTTGTGATGGTTTTCCACTACGGCGATCGGTGTTCGGCTCAATTGATGTGCGATCTTTGCATGTATTACCTGGTGGCAGGCCCTGGCATAGTCGCCCGCCAGGTTCATGGATATCCAGAACTCCATGCCTTCCTCTTCATCCAGGGTTAACCAGGCCAGGTTGGATGCCTCCCTGGGAAGCCTCCTCTTCTGCCGGGCAACCCTTGTATAATAATCCGCAATATTAGCCCCCAGTCCCCTGGAACCCGAGTGGCTCAGTAACCCGATATATGTTCCTGCCGGGACTTTTAATACAGGATCCGCTTCGGGGACCTCCACGATTCCGAATTCCACAAAGTGATTCCCACCTCCACTGGTTCCTAATTGCTTCCAGGCCCTGCCATGCAACTTGCGTAACAGGGGCATCTCATGAAATTCCTTTCGCTCCATCACAGCGTGGTCGGCCGCCTGCCTAAATTGGGCGCCACTACCGAACAGGGTGGCGCCTTCCAATTCCCTGGTAAATAAAGACTCTTTCTGATGCAACTCTTTTACAGGGATATCAAAAATACTCAAGCACATCCTGCACCCGATGTCCACTCCCACCCCGTAAGGGATCACCGCATTATCCGTAGCCAGCACCCCACCGATTGGGAGCCCATACCCTGAATGTGCATCGGGCATCAGGGCGGCAGCTACCGCCACCGGTAGCTTGGCTGCCAGGTACATCTGATGCAAGGCACCCTCTTCAATATGCCCCCTCCCGAAGATCGAAAAATCGACACCCAACCGGTTAAGTGCTATTTCCATTCCTTCCTCCGGTGCGGCCGGTTGCAGTGCCAGCACTATCTTACCCAACACGGCATCTTCTGCATAGGCCGAAGGACATTCCAGTATATTCGCCAATACTTTCAGTGCCCCTTCAAGAGAATGGTGCTTATAGTACTGTTCCATGACCCCGATCGCCACGCTCACAGCTGGTCCCTGGGGATAGCCGATGGATTTTATATGCCTTGATTTTAATGATAATTTTGCCATGACTGTTTTTTTAATTTTCCATTGCTTCTCTTCTAAAGCCAAATACCCTCTGCTGTTTTATTTCTGCATTCCCTTCATGTTGATTACTGATCTCTGCCACCGTCATAGGTCGCGTCACTTCCTGATCAAATCCCAGGTGCTTACTCAGGCGCCTTGACTTTTCGATACCCAACCGCCCAAATTCGTATTGGGCGATAAGCCTTCCTTTTCTCAACAGAGCGCTGTCCACCAATGTCAATTCACTATTGAACGTACAAATGATCTGTACATTCAGGAAGTCAGCCAGCATTCCATCGGAGATGTTTAACAGATTGGAGACCGACGAATTGGGGCTATTCCTTCTGTCCATGATAATATTCTCTGCATCTTCGATGATCAATACCGTATCGGGATTGTCGATCAGCAGATCGATAAAATCGGGACTCATTAAATCACCGGCCACATTCGGGGACAAAAACAATACTCTCTTCCTGATCTTTCCAACGAGGAATCTTAAGTAAGTTGTTTTTCCCGTCCCTGGTAAGCCGTGCAACAAGACAATTCCTTTGTCTTTTTTCTGGTTCAACCTTTTCCTGATCAGATCATCCACTGCCTTGAAGTCATCTTCGTAAAAAAGATCCAGGTCTAATTTTGTCCTTTTGATCGCCATGGCTTTCAGGGCCATTCCCCTGCCACCTTTTACAATCAGGTTGATTTCCTGGGGCTCCCTCTTCTTCCTCTCCTTGCAGTTCACGCTCAAGGCCGCCACAGCCTTCAAAAATGCTTCCTGCTGCCCATCATGAAATATTTTGCAATAGCCATCGTCAAACTCCATCACGCAGTGATTATTCAGCAACAAAAAAGATGTGCTAAACTCAAACCCGTTCCTCTTCCCCTCAAATTCCTGGTATTGATTCTCCTGTACAATCAACCCCTCAAATTGATCCTTAAATGACTTGTACATCTTTAGTCCATCAATGGCGCCTATATAAGCATAGTTAGGCAATACCTGAAAATAATATAAGTAGATCTTCTTTGCGTCCAGGTAAAAATTGTCAAATATGAATGACACATCGATCACCTTTTGCGTATGTAAATTGTCCATTGTAGTTTGTTTAAAATATAAAGCTTATTTCTGGCGCATAGCTCCGCCAGGAGCCTGTGCATCCGGTCCGCGCAAACGCAAGGTTAACTGATGATGCCGCATAGTGGCGTATTTGCCACAACAGGTCGCAAAACAAAAAACCCCGCTGGTGGCGGGGTTTCTGTTCATGCTTTATTACCTTACTAATGTAGTGAATAACATGCCCCGCGCAGTGAATGGTCCGGATTCCGGCCGACCATTCCTTTGTAGACGATATGTAGATTAATGCGGAGCATTGTGAATAATTTTATTTTTACAGCTGCAAAGGTAATGGCATTTTTGATTTATGCAAATCAATTTTCATTTTATTATTTCCGGTCTGCTTTCTTCGGTTTTCGCTCCCATACATTGTACTGCAGGTAGACACCAAAGCTGCTATTCCTATCCGTTCCCTGCGAGCCTGACGGTTTAGTCAGGAGATAATTGGTTAAGGGCGACTGAAACCGGGCGCCCAGGGTAAATCTTTTCCAGTTATAATTGATGTCAAACAATGCCCGCCAGTCCGTTTCTCTGATGTCAATTTTCTTGGCCGCGGTGTCCTTCAGGGTGATCACCTGAGAAGTGTTTATATCCACGATCGCATAACCCGCACTATCCGTGCGGGAACCCTTGGTACTTTGTAAGGCTACGCCGCCCCTGTAATGGGAGTACTGAAGACCCGTACCAATGAACAGGTGACGGAACGGGCTGTAATAAAGCGTGAGGGGAACATCTGTGTAGTATAACTTTTTAAGGGCAACGGTAGTAGTGAGCGTGTCTGACGTACCGACGGCCACTGAATTGGTATTATAGGTGGTTGATGTATTACTGGCGGATGAAGGCGAAGTATACTGCGGACTATTGAACTGCAAGGCAATCTGCAGGTATACATTGTTCCGGAAATAAAACTGAAAATACGGAGCGGGAATATAATCGCTCAGCCAATTTTTCTTAGCATTTATATTGTAAGGGTAAGACTGTTGTGCGCCTATGGGAAACCTTTGGGAAATAGATAAGCCCGCCGCCACGTGAAGTCCTCCGCTTCCGGAAGAGGCGGACTTTCTTTTGGAGGCGCCATAACCCGCAGGTCCCCCGGTTGTAAGTGCGGAGAAAGGATGATGGTTAAAAAAAGCTGTGTCTTTCATTGTCAGAAAAGGATAATACGCAAAGGGTAGACCCACGGCATTTTTATCAAGTATTCCTGCGGTACTTGTTTCTTGAGCGCCTTGATCCGACACCTGCGCGATGGTTAATCGATCAACACCGGTGCTTCGATGAGCGGAAGTAACAGCATAGCGACCAGGTGCGGCATCATTGCCAGTCTCATGATGACCGGAACTGCCAATTTCGCCGGCCGTATGACGACCACGAGTAGTATTGTTATCGGCCGTATGACGACCACGAGCAGCATTGTCACTGGCCGCATGATGACCGCGAGCAGTAAGGCTTCTTTCATAGGAATCCTGGCTGATCGGCGGCACGCTGGCAGGGTTTGCCTGCGAAACAGGGGAAGAGCTAAGCGAAGGTGTCCCGGCGGGTCTCACCCGTGCTGAACCAGCGGGGTGTTCAGGTACTGCCGTCATACCACCTCCCTGACCGGGCAAGCGGTCTTTGGCAAATACCGTGGCCGACCGGCTGGAATCCGGCCCGGAGCCGGAGGCGGCCTTCATAGCCCCGGAGCCGGCGGCGGCGTTCATAGTCGGGGAGTCGGCAGGAGCCTCCATGGTTTGGGAGCTAACGGCGGCCTTCGTAGCCCGGCCGCCCATGGACGTCTTCCCGGAAGGGTTGGTGCGCATGGTGAGCCACACTGTAACAGAGACCACCATGATGATCCCGGCGAAAATAATCCACCCTATGGAACGCCCCCAACCGCCTAGGATAGGAGCGGTGATGTCCAATCTCTTCCGCATGAGCGACCATGACTTTTCAACAGGGGGAAGGGGTATGGGACTCTCCTCTGCTGAAAAAAATAGTGGTTCTTTATTGTTATCACTCATCTTCATTCGTTGAAATGTCTTTCCAAAATTACCTTCATCTTTTTGCGGCTTTCACTTAAATGCCACTTGACAGTTCCAATCGAAATACTCAATTGATCGGCAATATCTTTTATAGAATATCCTTCCATATAAAAAAGGGAACACACTACCCTCGTCGCAGGGTTTAAATGATCCAGCATCACATACATATCTTTCGTTTCCAGCGACTGGATGGGGCTGTAGACGGGATCCGTTTCCGGAAGGTCATTCAATATATCGGAAGACTCCGTAAATGGGATGGATGCCCTGAGCTTATCCAGCGCCGTATTGCGCACAATCGTATAGACCCAGTTAAAGAATTTCCCTTTGTCTTCCCGGTAAGAGGCGATACTGGAAAATACTTTTAGCATTCCGTCGTTGACAGACTCTATTGCCTCGTGCTCATTACGGAAAAAGCGCCTGCAAAGACAATACAAAGGGGCATAAAATTGCTTATACAACTTTTCCTGGCTCTTTCTATCGTTCCGGGCGCAATTCCTTATGATATCCTGCAAGTCTTCCAAATACAGTCCTTGTTAAACGCGTAAAATCCCGGGATCTCACATTGGATCCCGGGATGAAAATAATATTTTGAGCCCGCTTTAATTGGAAATCTCTGTGGGAGAGATACTGAGCTGCGTACCGGTTTCACTGGCCATGCTAAATGTATACCCGGAAGCGGTGGCCGTCATCTTGACCTGATAAGTTCCTCCGCCCCAAGGCAACCAAATCCAGATGGAAGCAGAGGATCCAACGGTCAGCGTGTGCTGATAAAAATTGGCTACTGAAGGAACGTTCACCCCACACAAATCATTGGAAAATCCGCCCTGGATCTGAAATACAGTGATCGAATCTCCCCACGGTTCTGAGTTCTGTCCCATAAGGATGCCATAAGTGCAGGGGAATGAGTCAACGGTCCTCAATAGTAAGTTTACACTGGAATCAGTGACGGAGACAGGGACCAGGATAAATTTCTTGCCTGCCGCAGAAATAGAGTCAGTCGGCGGCGTATACACCGAATCCGTGACGGTTATAGGAGCGGTGCAGCTATCTCCTTTGCCGGTGGCGGAATCGGTGATAGAAGTGGCCGTGATGTAATAAGTACCGGAATAAGAGAAGGTGATACTCGCATTTCCGTTACCGGGTGTAATGGAAGTTCCTGCAGCAGGCCTGACGGTCCAGGTGAGTCCATTGGTAGAAAACCCTGCAGGGACCGTGGCGACCATCGCTTCTCCCCTGGCCACGCTGGTAGTCGACAGGGTCAAAGGAGTGCCGGTAGAAGGGGTAGAAGAGGAACTGTAATCTTTGTGGCAGGCGGAGAAGCCGGCAATCACCAATCCTGAAAAGAGGAGGGCCCGTGTTATGCTTTTCATACTTATACTTTTTGGTTTTGTAGCTTAACGGGCCGACGCCACCTAAAGGTTGGGTACAAAAGAAAAAAAATGGAAGGTTACCCCATTGGGTTTACGTAAAGTCAGGGGCATCCGGCTCGTAGGTACGAAGCCTGTACCTGAGTGATCCGACTTCGCGCTGCAGGTCTTTCACCCGCTGCAGGATATGGGAAATGGCCTGGATTCCTTCCAGGTTAATATCCAACTCGGTATACAAACGCACGATCCGCTCCAGTTCGGTGAGATCCGAAGCGGGGATCAGCAAGTTTTCCGCTTCCGCGTTGATGTCTATCAAGCCGTATTCCCCCATGGCCTGGATCAGGGATAAGTCAACGTGGTAGTAGGTGCAAATGGCATCGGCGGGTATCCATTCCTGCTCTTCCATAGTGTATAGCTTTATTCAGGTTAGCCTCCGGATAACTGTGCCAGCTCCCGGAAGAGTTCTTTTTGTTTGTCGGTCAAATGCGTGGGCATTTGGATGTCGAAGGTCAGGATCAGGTCTCCGAATACCCCTTCCTTCTTGTATTCCGGAAAGCCCTTCCCTTTCAGGCGGGTCTTACTCCCGTTTTGGGTCTCCGGTTTCACCTTTAGCTTCACCTTCCCGTTCAGGGTATCCACCGTGGCTTCACCCCCCAGGACAGCCGTGTACAGGTCCAGGTTAACCGTTGTATAGAGGTCATTTCCCAGCCTTTTAAACCGTGGATTGTCGCTGATCACAAAAGTGAGCAACAAGTCGCCGGCAGGGCCCCCGTTCCTTCCCGGGGCCCCGTACCCCTTGAGTTTGATCACTTGTCCGTTCTCCACCCCCGCCTGTACGGTGATGCGAACGTCCTTTCCGTTGATAGTAATGATCCGTTTGTGTGTCGTATAGGCTTCTTCCAGGGTGACGTGCAATTCCGCCTGGTAATCATTCCCTTTGAAGGCCGCCTGCCGGCCGCCGCTGCTGCTGCGGTTGCCGCCCATGCCACCGAACAGGGATTCAAAAAAGTCAGAGAAATGATCCTCATCAGCGCCGGCAAATCCGGAAGGATCGTAGGATTGAGAAAAACCTCCTGCGCCCCCCTGTCGGGAACGCCCCGCATTGTCCTTGCGGGCCTGCTCAAAGGCGTCCGCATGCTCCCAGTCCTTACCGTACTGGTCATACTTCTTCCGCTTCTCAGGATCGCTCAGGACTTCATTGGCCTCGTTGATCTGCTGGAATTTCTTGTTTGCTTCTTTATCGTTGGGATTCAGGTCTGGATGATATTTGCGGGCGAGCTTGCGATAGGCTTTTTTAATATCCTCCTGCGCAGCCGTTTTTTCCAGCCCTAATACTTTGTAGTAATCAATGAAAGCCATATATGCAAATATAGCCCATCTCCGCATTTATGCGTTCTTCTCTCCCATCCTTTTCAGGTAGGATACGTGGGATGCCACTGCCATGTACATGCGGCGATGCTCAAGGTAGGGAACGCCCATTTCCTGACAGGTGTCCCTGATAATACGGCCAATCGCAGGATAATGAACGTGGGATATCTTGGGGAATAAATGATGCTCGATCTGGAAGTTAAGGCCACCCAGGCACCAGGTGATCAACTTGTTCCGGGTAGCGAAATTGGCCGTGGATTTCAATTGTGACAGGGCCCATTCGTCTTCAACACGATTGGCGGGTTGAACAGCCACAGGAAAGGACGTTTCTTCTACCGTATGCGCCAATTGAAACACGATACTAAGGGTAAATCCTGCCACAGCAGCCAACGTACAATATCCGACCAACCAGGGAATGACGCCGCAGAAATAAATGGGCAGCAAAATGAAGACAGCCGGATAAAGCGCTTTAAAGCCCCAGAAAAAAAGATGGTCCTTCAACTTCAATTTCTGCAAAGGCACGCTGCCTATTTTCCGGGAGAAATATTTCTTATAGTCTGTAAAATAGATCCAGAAAAAATACAGCATGGAATACAGCGCCCAGAAATACAAGTGCTGATACCGATGGATCTTGAAACGCTTTTGCGTTTCACACAACCGGAGGAAGGGCTTGGCATTGATATCGTCGTCCACTCCGTCAATATTGGTATAGGCGTGGTGTACCACGTTGTGCTTGACATTCCACATGAAGCTGCTGGCCCCAAGAAAATCCAGGGTCAGGGCGGCCATCCGGTTGAGCCAGGTATGTTTGCTAAAACTGCCGTGTGCACCGTCGTGCATGACGTTGAAACCAATGAAGGCCGTGAGCAGCCCGAGTGTGATGCACTCCATTATCGCGATCCAGACGTTCGGAGTAAAAAAGACAAGGTGTGTATAAAGAGCCAGATAGCTGCCTAAAAGGATACCGCATTTGATGTAGAGTCTGGCATTTCCCGTGGGGTTTACCTGCCGGTTCTCGAAATAATCATTGACCCTCTTTTTCATCGTAGTGTGCAATGACAATGTAGCGGAACCGTATTTTGGAACGATCATTTTTCGACTTTTGAACCCCTATAGAAAATTACGTGGGTTTGGACGAAGTTACGCCGAATAAGTGGCCCTTGACTCGCCTAATCACTTAATTAACAAAGTAATATTTGTCCTGGCTAATTTGCTAATTTCGTATGGATGAAATTTGCAAACCGCCTTTTTGGAAAGCGCAATAGTGCAACCCCGGCAGCAGAGCGACTGACACTGAAAGAAAGGCTTACAGCACTCCGCAATCTACCGGCTTTTTTCAAGCTTGTATGGCAAACCAGCCCTTCTCTGACCATTGCCAATTGCATTGTCCGTACAGCCAGATCAGCCACTCCCCTGGGCATCCTGTACGTAGGAAAACTCATTATCGACCAGGTTATTCACCTGAGCAGGACATCCGGCCCTATCACGGAAAAGCACCTTTGGGTACTCGTGGCCCTGGAATTCGGACTGGCTATCGCTTCCGACGCCCTTAGCCGGGTCATTACCTTGCTGGACGGGCTTCTCGGCGATCTTTTCGCCAACCATACCTCGGTCAGGATCATGCAGCATGCCGCTATCCTGGACCTTGACCAGTTTGAGGACTCTGCTTTTTATGACAAGCTGGAACGGGCCAGGCAACAAACCACAGGCCGTACGGTGCTACTGTCCCAGGTGCTGAGCCAGGTGCAGGACCTGATCACCATGGGCTTCCTGGCTGTGGGATTAATGGCCTTCAATCCCTGGCTGATCCTGCTGCTGCTGATAGCCGTGGTCCCCGCTTTCCTGGGAGAATCCTATTTTAACGACAAAAGCTATGCCCTGACCCGGGGGCAGACGCCTGAACGCAGGGAATTGGACTATATACGCTACCTGGGAGCCAGTGACGAAACCGCCAAAGAAGTCAAGCTATTCGACTTATCCGGCTTCTTTATTGATCGGTTCCGGCAATTGTCGGACCGGTTTTACGCTGACAACATGCACCTGTCGACCCGCAGGTCAATATGGGGTACCATCTTCGCCCTCCTGGGGAGTGCAGGTTATTATGCCGCTTATGTTTGGATCATTGAACGGGCGGTCAGGGGAATGCTCACCATAGGGGATCTGACCTTCCTGGCAGGCTCCTTCCGGCAACTGAGAAGCCTCCTGGAAGGTATCCTTACTCGCTTTACCAGTGTCTCCCAGGGCGCCATCTTCCTGAGCGACCTGTTTGAATTCTTTGAAATCAGGCCCCGGATTGCCCTACCCGCCCATCCCATCCCCTTTCCCGAGCCCATCCGGGAAGGCTTCACCTTTGAAAATGTAGGCTTCCGTTATACCCATTCGGAACAATGGGCCAACCGCAATCTGAGTTTTACCCTGAAAGCCGGGGAGAAGCTGGCCCTCGTTGGGGAAAATGGAGCGGGTAAGACCACACTGGTCAAGCTCCTGTCCCGCCTGTACGATCCCACCGAAGGCCGGATCCTGTTGGACGGCATTGATCTGAGGGAGTACGACATCACGGGACTCCGGATGAACATCGGTATCATTTTTCAGGATTACCTCCGCTACCAGATGACCCTCTCCCAAAACATCGCCGTGGGAAATATCGGAGAAAAAGACAACCGGCCCCGCATAGAAAAGGCCGCCCACCAAAGTCTCGCCAGTAACCTGGCCGAAAAACTGCCTAATCAATATGAGCAGGCATTAGGCAGGCGATTCAACCAGGGCGTGGAACTATCCGGGGGCGAATGGCAGAAAGTGGCCCTGGCCAGGGCCTATATGCGGGACGCCCAGTTATTGATCCTGGATGAACCCACAGCAGCATTGGATGCCCGTGCCGAATACGAAGTATTCCAGCGCTTTGCCGACCTGACCAGGGGCAAGTCCGCTGTCCTGATTTCCCATCGCTTCTCCACCGTTAGGATGGCAGACCGTATATTGGTATTGGAAAAGGGGACGCTTATAGAAATTGGAAGCCACGAAGAGCTGCTCAATTTGGAGGGGCGGTATGCGGAATTGTTCCACTTGCAGGCGATGGGGTATCGTTAAGCAGGTTTTCGGGCGGCAAGCCACGCCCCCTTCTACAAAAACTTTACCCCCGTCAATTCCTCTGACTCCGTCCACAACCGCCGCTCATTCTCCCGGGAGATAAAGGCGTTTTTGGCCTTGACCACTTTCTGCTCGGAATTCCAATACTGGCCGCTGATACGTCCCCCCTCTTCAGAAGTGGCCAGGTAGATGGACGTTTGCGCTCCTTTTTCCGGAGAGATCAGGGTGGCCGAAAAAAGACGCATCAGCACCGCTATCCAGCCATCGGAGTTTCTGCCGAAGCCGCTGGCTACGCCACCGGGGTGCACAGCATTGGTCACCATCGGCAAGTCCCGGGCGCGAAGACGCCGGTCCAGCTCTGCGGTAAACATATAATTGAACAGTTTGGAATTGGCGTAGGCGCGCAGGGAGGAATATCCTGTATGCAACTGCAGATTATTAAAATCAGCCCTGGCCACCCGGTGCGCCGCCGAAGACAGATTGATGATACGAGCCCGCTCGCTTTTGAGCAACAGGTCGAACAACACGGCGGTGAACAGGAAGGGGCCTAAATGATTCGTCGCAAGGGTCAGTTCATAGCCGTCCACCGATTCCTTTCTTTGTTTACCCTGGATAAGGCCGGCATTGTTCACCAGGATGTCCAGGCGGGGATAGGCCAGCTTCACGGCGGCCGCTGCACTGCGTACCTGGCTTAGAGAAGACAAATCCGCTATAACAATATCTACTTTCTCGTGGCCGCATACTGCGAGGATCGACTGCCGGGTACGTTCCGCTTTACCGGGATTCCGGGCAAGCAGAACCACGTGGGCTCCCGCTACAGCGAGTTCCCTGGCGGTTATTTCTCCAATACCTGAAGTGGCCCCTGTGACGAGGACGATCTTATCCTGAAGCGCTGAACCGGCCATAAAATATATTTATCTCCTGAAGTTACATCCTTACAAGCGGATCTCCTGTCTTGCCGTATTCCAACCTTCCAGTACCACGGAGAGCGGGCCGCCCTTCACCTTCTCCACTGGGACATTCACCTTAACGGTTCTGC
>Ga0302312_10001192_pt1 | contig 16252 bp, 19 predicted proteins | sample III_Palsa_N2_1_FD_200529 | JGI IMG/M metagenome (GOLD analysis project Ga0302312, IMG submission 200529) | Peat permafrost microbial communities from Stordalen Mire near Abisko, Sweden - III_Palsa_N2_1 | ecosystem: Environmental > Terrestrial > Soil > Palsa > Peat permafrost | place: Sweden... | reverse complement strand
GCTGCAGATAGTCGAGCACGCCCCACAGCACATATTCCGACATGCCGACGGCCTGGCTGTGGTTGTTGCTCAACCGCGCGCCCTTCTGCACCAGCTGGGCGAATACAGGGTTCTCGAAGCCGGCAGAAGAACTTTGCACCCATTTCAGCACGGGGGATTTCAGCAGGGCGACGAAATAGTCCCGACCCGCCTTGGTGCGGAACAGGTCAACGCTGGCCCAGGCGACCTCGGGCCGCGCGTCATCGGCCGGGATCTCCTTGTCGCCTTCCCAGATCGTCCCGTCCGGCCGCATCAACAGCACCACATCGTCCGCGCCCAGCGGCGGCAGCCGATCCTTGATGCGCTGATAGCCGGGTTCGTAGAGCAGGATGCGGGTCATGGGCGGGGTCTCGATGGTGAGGCGCTGAACACCTCTCCTGGAAGGAGAGGGAGGGGCCCATCCGCAGGATGGGAAGGTGAGGTTTACGCTGGTTCAGAATGGAGCGCCAACCACGCAGCTTCACTCTGCGCCGTCCCTAAGCCCTCACCCTCCCAAGCTTCGCTTGGGCCCCTCCCTCTCCCTCCGGGAGAGGTGTTCCGCCGCCAATGAAAAAGGGCGGCTCGTTTCCGAGCCGCCCCTGATCTCTCAACAATGTCGCCGCGGCTTATTCAGCCGGTTCGGACACCGATTCCTTCTTGGACAGGTCTTCGCCAGTTTCCTGGTCGACGATCTTCATGGACAGCTTGGTCTTGCCGCGATCGTCGAAGCCGATGAGCTTGACCTTCACGATCTGACCTTCGCTCAGCACGTCCTGCGGACGGGCGACGCGTTCGTTGGAGATCTGGCTCACGTGGACAAGGCCGTCCTTGGCGCCGAAGAAGTTCACGAAGGCGCCGAAGTCCACCACCTTGACGACCTTGCCGTCATAGATGGCGCCGATTTCCGGCTCGGAGGTGATCGACTTGATCCAGTCGATCGCCGCCTTGATCTTGGCGCCGTCGGAGGCCGAGACCTTGACGATGCCTTCGTCGTTGACGTCGACCTTGGCGCCGGTGGTGGCGACGATCTCGCGGATCACCTTGCCGCCGGTGCCGATCACGTCGCGGATCTTGTCGGTGGGGATGGTGATCTGTTCGATCTTCGGGGCGAATTCGCCGACGTCCTCACGGGCGCCGTCGATGGCCTTGGCCATTTCGCCGAGGATGTGAATCCGGCCGTCCTTCGCCTGGGCGAGGGCCTTCTTCATGATCTCCTCGGTGATGCCGGCGATCTTGATGTCCATTTGCAGGGACGTGATGCCGTCGGCGGTGCCGGCGACCTTGAAGTCCATGTCGCCCAGGTGGTCTTCGTCACCCAGGATGTCGGACAGAACGGCGAAACCGTCCTTTTCCAGGATCAGGCCCATGGCGATGCCGGAGACCGGCTTCTTCAGGGGCACGCCCGCATCCATCAGCGCCAGCGAGGAGCCGCAGACCGAGGCCATCGAGGACGAGCCGTTGGACTCGGTGATCTCGGAGACCAGACGCAGGGTGTAGGGGAAGTCTTCCGCCGACGGCAGCATCGGGCGGATAGCCCGCCATGCCAGCTTGCCATGGCCGACTTCGCGGCGGCCCGGCGCGCCCATGCGGCCCGTTTCACCCACCGAGAAGGGGGGGAAGTTGTAGTGCAGCATGAACTTCTCGTAGTACTTGCCTTCCAGCGCGTCGATCATCTGCTCGTCGTCGCCGGTGCCCAGGGTGGCGACCACCAGGGCCTGGGTTTCGCCGCGCGTGAACAGCGCCGAGCCGTGGGCCCGGGGCAGGATGCCGACTTCGGAGACGATCGGGCGAACCTTGTCGACGGTGCGGCCGTCGATGCGGATGCCGGTGTCGAGGATGTTGCGACGAACCACGTCCGCCTCAAGTTCCTTGAACACGCCGCCGAGCTTGATCGAGTCGACGCCCTTGGGATTGGCTTCGGACTTGGCGAACTTGGCCAGAGCCTTGTCCTTGGCGGCGTGAACCGCGTCCTGGCGTTGGCCCTTGGCGACGATCTTGTAGGCCGCGGCGAGGTCCTTGCCGATCAGCTTCTTGATGTCGGCCTTCACCGCGTCGGTGTCGTCCTGGGCGAATTCGAACGGCTCCTTGGCGGAGTGTTCGGCCAGCTCGATGATCGCGTCGATCACCTGCTGGATCGCGGCGTGACCGAACATCACGCCCTTGAGCACTTGGTCTTCGCTCAGTTCCTGGATTTCGGACTCGACCATCATGACCGCGTCGCTGGTGGAGGCGACGACGAGATCCATCTTGGTCTCCTTCATCTGGTCCAGCGTGGGGTTGAGGACGTATTCGCCATCGATCATGCCGACGCGGCAGCCGCCGATCGGGCCCATGAAGGGGGCGCCCGACAGGACCAGGGCCGCGGAGGCCGCGACCAGGGCGACGATATCCGGATCGTTTTCCAGATCGTGGGCCAGGACGGTGGTGACCACCTGAACTTCATTCTTGAAGCCCTTGACGAACAGCGGCCGGATCGGACGGTCGATCAGGCGCGAGGTCAGGGTCTCTTTCTGGCTCGGCGCGCCTTCGCGGCGGGGGAAGCTGCCCGGGATCTTGCCCGAGGCGTAGAATTTTTCCTGGTAGTTGACCGTCAGGGGGAAGAAGTCCTGACCGGGCTTGGCGGACTTGGCGTAGACGGCGGTCGCCAGGACCATGGTCTCGCCGTAGGTGGCGAGAACCGCGCCGTCGGCTTGCCGCGCGATGCGGCCGGTTTCGAGGGTCAGCTTGCGGCCGCCCCACTCGATGGACTTGCGTTTGATATCAAACATAGGGGTTTTCTTTCTGATCGACCGCGAAGGCGTATTCCTTCACGGGGTGGACAGGGGCGGTTTGCTTTTGGCTTCCTTGCCGGTGGGCGTTTCCGAAATCCTCTCCGGATAACAGGCTCAAGACGAGGATTTCTGTGAACCCTCTACGGATGGGGACCCTTGGTCCCTTAAGGCCGCCGGTCCCCCTAAAGCCTGCGAGAGGGGGCGGCGGTAGTCTGAGTATACGCCACCTCGGCGAGCCTGTCGCCGAGGAGACGGTGTAGGATTAGCGACGCAGGCCCAGGGCGGCGATGATCGCCGTATAACGGGGCTCGTCGGACTTCTTCAGGTGATCAAGAAGGCTCCGGCGTTGCGAGACCAGCTTGAGCAGGCCGCGGCGCGAGTGGTTGTCCTTCTTGTGGGTCTTGAAGTGTTCGGTCAGGTTGGCGATGCGCTCGGAAAGGATCGCGACCTGCACTTCGGCCGACCCGGTATCGTGTTCGGAGCGGGCGTGAACCGTAATCAGCTCCGCCTTGCGTTCAACGGTAATCGACATCGGTGTCTCCGTAATCTTAAGGGTTGAAGACGCGGATCGGACCCAGTTGTCCGGCGCGTATCTCGCAAATGGCCACCAGAGCGCCACCTGACGTCGCCAAAACGGTTCGAGACGCGAACTCAGCTCCATCGAGGGAGGCGAGGCGCGTCTTTAGCGTTTCGACCTGTCTGGGAAGCAGAACAATCGGTCGCCCTTGCGAGAGCCTGAAGGCGTCTTCATTGGTCACGGCCAACGCCGGGATGTCGTCCAGCGCGGTCTCGACCGGAAGCAGTACCTCCGAGCCGGCGCCCGTATGGCACATAGTCTCCAGTTTTTCCAGAGCAATCGCCGCGTGCAGTTCAAATGGCCCCACGCGGGTGCGCGTGAGCGAGGAGACATGGCCGCAGGCGCCGAGGCCCACAGCCAGATCGCGGGCCAGGGCGCGGACATAGGTTCCCTTGCCGCAATCGATCTCGATCTCGATGTGGTCTTGGTCGGGCGCTTCGGTGACCTCGGCGCGATGGATGACCACGCGGCGGGGCTTGAGGTCCAGCTCGACGCCCTCGCGGGCCAGGTTATAGGCCCGCTCGCCATCCACCTTGATCGCCGAATAGGCCGGCGGGATCTGGTCGATTTCGCCGACGAAGGCCTTGAGCAGGTCGGCCACCGCGCCGGGCGCCGGACGGACGTCGGAGCTGGCGATCGTCGCGCCTTCGCGATCGTGGCTGGCGGTGGTCTCGCCCCAGGCGATGGTGAAGCGATAGGATTTGTCCGCATCCACCAGATAGGAGACGGTCTTGGTGGCTTCGCCGAGGGCGATCGGCAGGACGCCGCCGGCCAGGGGATCGAGGGTGCCGGCATGACCGGCCTTCTGGGCGTTGAACGCGCGCCGCACCCGGCCCACCGCGGGGGTCGAACCCAGGCCCACGGGTTTGTCGAGGGCGACCCAGCCGGAAACCGCGTCTCCCTTGCGCTTGCGTCCCACGCTCAGTCTTCGTCTTTGTGGTTGGCTTCGTCTTCAGTGTTGGCTTCGGGTTCTTTGTCATCCCCGGACAGATCCTGGCGGACCTTGGGGTCGTCGAACAGCCGGCTCATTCGCGCGGCTTCGTTGAAGCTTTCATCGTGCAGGAACTTCAGCTCGGGCGTGAACTTCAGCTCGATCATGTGACCCAGCCGGCCGCGCAGGAACTTGGACGATCGGGTCAGGCCAGCGACCACCGGACCGGCATGCTCGCCGCCCAGCGGTTCGACGAAGCATATGGCGTGGCGCAGGTCCGGCGACATCCGCACCTCGGTGACGGTGACCGAGACGCCGGCCAGATCGGGATCGGCCAGGTCTTCCTCGCGCAGGATTTCGACCAGGGCGTGACGCACCAGCTCGCCCGCGCGCAGCTGGCGCTGGCTGGGTCCGGTCGCGGCGGCGCGGCCGGTCGACTTTGGCGTGGATCGATGGGAATTGCGGGGCATGAGTTTGGCCTTGGCCCAGGTCGTCGAAAATGCGCGGGCCGGAAGGGCGGCTTCCCTAACGTGTGGAGGCGTCCAAGTCCAGCGCGACGATATTACTCCACATTCCGCGCGCGGCGGGGCATGCTGGCGCCAGAAGTGTCGGGGACCCCCCATCCATGTTTCGCCGTCTGGCCCTGATCGCGATCGCCGCCGCGATGGTCACAGGCGCGCTCGCGTCGCCAGTGGACGCTGGCCTGCTCGGGCCCTTGTTCACCACAAAGCCGCAGCCCAGCCTGGTCTTTGCCTATCACGGCTGGCGGGTGGACGCCTCGCGCGCGGTGAAGGGCGAGCGCCCGGCGGTGACGGTGCGCAAGCTGGAAGCCCAGATCGACCTTGTCGAACATGTGGGCCTGTCGCCTCAAATCCTGACCTTCATGCGAACGATCCCGATCATCGGCGCGCCGCCGGCGACCGTCGACCCAGGCCGGTACATCCCGGGCAAGGGTGTGTTCATCAAGGCCAAGGGGCTGGATGACAAACGCCCGGTGCTGCTGCGCCAGCTTCTCTATGCCTACGAGCATCAGCAGCTTCCCGGCGGCTTCGCCAATCCGAAGGTCGAGCAGCTGAGAGCCCAGGCGATCGCCAAACATGTCTGGCCCATGGACGCGACCATGCTGCGCAACGGCCCGGACTATTTCGCCATGACCGCCAGCGCCTATCTCTATGGCGCCATCACCAGCGAGCCCTACACCCGCGCCGATCTGAAACGCACCCAGCCCGACGCCTATCGGTGGCTGGCGGATGTGTTCGACGGGGGCCGGCCGAGGCTCTGAAGCCGCCAAGCCAGGGTTTTGTTAAGGACGTTTCGAATAACGTCGTGATCGAATGTTCTGGACCTAGAACAAATGATCTCGCGGACGCTCAAGAACACGGCCCTGCTGTTCCTCGTCGTGCTCGTCGGCACGATGGGCGCCGACTATCTGGTGAGCGTCGTTCTCCTGGCCGACAGCCACTCCTATACGCCGATCAACACCCTCGCCATCACCCTGGTCGTGGGCTTGCCGGTCTGCTGGTACGTGACGCAGCAGCGTACGCGGTTGCAGTCTCTCAAGGACGACTTGAGCTTGGCCAGGGACGCCGCCGAAGCCGCGAACGAAGCGAAAAGCGCCTTCCTCGCCACCATGAGTCACGAAATCCGCACGCCGCTGAACGGAGTGCTGGGCATGGCCCAGGCCATGGATCGGGACGAATTGACCCGTGTGCAGCGCGATCGGTTGAGCATCATCCATCAGTCCGGCGAAGCCCTGCTGGCGATCCTGAACGATATCCTCGATCTGTCGAAGATCGAAGCGGGCCAGATCGAGCTCGAAGATATCGAGTTTGACCTCGGCGAGGTGGCGCGCGGCGCGCATGAGGCCTTTACCGCCCTGGCCAACAAGAAGGGCCTGTCCTTCGCCCTCGACATCGCCGACGCCCGCGGGGTCTATCGCGGCGACCCGACACGGCTGCGGCAGATTCTCTACAACCTGATCTCCAACGCGCTCAAGTTCACCAAGACCGGCGAGATTCGTGTGATCGGCCGTCTCGGCGAGGCAGGCCTGGTGCTGGAGGTCAGCGACACCGGGATCGGCATTTCTCCCGAGGGTCTCGCCAAGCTGTTCGGCAAGTTCCACCAGGTCGACGCCTCGACCACCCGCGAGTTCGGCGGATCGGGGCTGGGCCTGTCCATCTGTCGCCAGCTGGCGGAAAAGATGGGCGGACGGATAGAGGTGGAAAGCGAGGTCGGATGCGGCAGCCGCTTCATCGTCACCCTGCCACTGGTCCGGGTTGCGGCGGAACGGCTGGCGGTGGTCGCGCCACGGATCGAAAGGGCGCCGGCACAGCCATCGCTCAGCCTGCGGGTGCTGGCCGCCGAAGATAACCGGGTCAACCAGCTGGTGCTGAAGACCCTGCTGCACCAGATCGGCGTCGATCCGGTCGTCGTCGATGACGGACAGGCGGCCATCGAGGCCTGGGAGTCTCAAGCCTGGGACGTCATCCTGATGGACATTCAGATGCCCCGCGTCGACGGACCGACGGCGGTGCGCGCCATCCGCGAGCGGGAGCGCGCCAGTGGCCGCGCCCGCACGCCCATTCTGGCCTTGACGGCCAATGCCATGCCGGACCAGGTGTCGGCCTATCTTGCGGTCGGCATGGACGGACACATCGCCAAGCCTATCGAGACGCTGCGCTTGTTCGAGGCGCTCCAGGCCGTTGTCGATACGACCGAGGTGGTCAGCGACGTGGCGTGAGGCTGCCCGGCCTTTGCGCCTAGAAGCCCAGCTTCATCTTCGGCGACTTCAGCGTCGACATCTCGCCCTCGAAGCCGATCAGTTTCCAGACGCCGTCCTCATTGCGGAAATCCAGGACACAGGGACCGTCACGCTTGGTGACAACGCAAACGTGGTCGGAATCCACCGGCCGCAGCGCCTGGGCGATGACGAACTGGCCCGGGATCGGCTTGTCGGGCGAATAGCCGAGATATTGCGCCACGGCGCGGAACACGTCCGGCTGGATCAGGGCGTCGGACAGCTGATCCACCACCGGCCGGCCCAGCAGGGCGCCCAGGGCGATCAGATCGCCGCTCTTGTCGTCGCGCTTGGCGGCCTCGGCCATGATCCGCGAACGGATTTGGATCTTCAGGGCATCGCGGTCGACGTGGGCGTCGAAGCCGGCTCGGTCACCGTCGCGGATGGCGATCAGGAAGGCGTGAATGTCGCCGGCGGCGTCGATCTTGGTGGTTTCCGCGCAAGACGCGGCCACCAAGGCCAGTGCAGCGATGGCCAGAACGCGGATCGTCCGTCCGATACCCATAAATCCTCCGCTCACGCGCCCGTGCGGGCCTTGAAGAAGTCGATCACACGCTGCTCGACCGCCTTCGTCACCGTGCCGGGCCGATCGTCCAGATGGATGGTAAGCACCGAATGCGGCGGCATTCCGGTGCCTGGCAGGGCGTCCGCATCCTCCAGTTCGACCGCCTCGAACTTGTCGCCGAACTCGGCCTTCAGCATCTCGAAGCGTGGGTCGGGCACGAAGGCGTCGCTCTTGAACCGCAGGCCCATCATCGACAGATTCTCATCCTTGAACCTGGCCTTGGCGCAGGCGATCTCGGCGGGCGAGGCGTCGATGGACCGCTCCTTGCCTTTGCCCAGCATCGGGCCGGACGGCTGCGATAACACCGGCGCGACCACCGACGGTTCGGTCATCATCGCCAGGGCGAAGCCGCCGGTGAAACACATGCCCACCGCGCCGACGCCCTTGCCGCCGCACTCGGCGTGGGCCTTGCGGGCCAGGGCGCGCAGCCAGTCGACGATGGGGCTGGAGCCCGCGCCGGACCAAAGGTGGAACTCACGGCGGATACACATGGCCGTCAGCACTTCCCGCACCGCATCGCCGCGCGTGGCCGGCTTGCCGGGCGTGCCGAACAGGCTGGGCAGGAAAACCGTCATGCCCGCCGCCGCCACATGGTCGGCGAAACGAAACACCAGGGGATGCAGGTTGGGGATTTCGTGGATGATGATCACCGCGGGGCCCGAACCCTTGCGGTAGACGTCCCGCGTCCAACGCCCGTCATTGAAGGCGAACTTCTGATAGTCCGCCGGAATCTCGACCTTGGCCATGCGCCCCTCCGCTTGCGGTGAGGAGCCTAGCCTAATTTATCAGGCCGCGCGCGCCATCCGCACGCAGCCCGTGGCGTGGCGCCATGGGCTGCGTGAGAGGTGTCGATCTAGGCGATTTCCCGCTGCACCGCCTCGGCGAAGAAGACGTCGGCCGCATGATCGGCGATGTCCTGGGCCGTGTGGCCGACGCCGCCGTTGAAGCCCTTGGTCTGCAGCATCTTGATCTCGCGCACCCCGCGCGAGGAGACGCCCAGCACCTTGCCGGTGTGATCCTTGGACAGGTCCGAGACCATATAGAGCACGCCAGGCGCGATGTTCTCGGGCAGGGAGGCCGGATCCGGCTCCTGGTCCTTACGGCCGGGCAGGTCCTCGGTCATCCGGGTGAAGGCGCCGGGCGCCAGGCCCCAGAGGCGGATGTTGTACTTGCGCCCCTCGATCGACAGCACCCGCATGAAGCCATAGATGCCGGCCTTGGCCGCGCCGTAGTTGGCCTGGCCGAAGTTGCCGTAGAGGCCAGAGGTCGACGAGGTCATGACGATGACGCCGCCGCCGTTGGCCTTCATGAAGTCCCACACCGGCAGCGTGACGCAGTAGGTCCCTTTCAGGTGCACCTTCACCACCGCGTCCCAGTCAGCTTCGGACGTGTTGGAGAAGGTCTTGTCGCGCAGGATGCCGGCGTTGTTCACCAGGATGTCGACCTTGCCGAAGCTGTCGATCGCCGATTTGAAGATCGATTGGCCGCCTTCCATGGTCGAGACGTCGGCGCCATTGGCCACCGCCTTGCCGCCGTCGGCGATGATCTCTTCGACCACCTGCTGCGCCATGGGCGAAGCGCCGCCCGACGTGCCATCCCTTGAGCCGCCGAAGTCGTTGACGACCACGGATGCGCCTTCCTTGGCGAACAGCTTGGCGTAGGCGCGGCCCAATCCGCCGCCGGCCCCGGTGACGATCGCCACCTTTCCCTCGAGCAAACCCATCGTCTCCTCCTTATGTCGACCCCGTCATTGGCGCGGGATTGAATGATACCGTCTGATCATCCGGTTTTGTTGCGGGGCTGGCAAGGGGCGGCTCATGGATTGATTCAACCGCCAAGCACACCAAGAACACCAAGGGTGCGCGAAGCGCGTTCGGTCGTGCGCGCCGGCTGATGGGCTAAGCGCGGGCGAAGCCCGCCTTGGTGTTCTTGGTGTGCTTGGTGGTGAACCTATTCGGCCTGGCGTCGGCGCGCCTTGAAGAAGCTTTTCAGCATGGCGCTCGCCTCCTCCGCCATCACCCCGCCGACGACCTCCGGTCGCCAATGGCAGGTCGCCTGCTCGAAGAAGCGCGGGCCTGAAACCACCGCGCCGCCCTTGGCGTCGCTCGCGCCGAACACCACGCGGCCGATGCGGGCGTGGCTGATGGCGCCGGCGCACATGGCGCAGGGCTCCAGGGTCACCACGAGCGTCAGGCCAGTCAGCCGATAGTTGCCGAGCGTTTCGGCAGCCGCGCGCAGGGCGAGAATCTCGGCGTGGGCGGTGGGATCATGGCGGGCGATCGGCGCATTGCCGGCCTTGGCGATCACCTCGCCGGTGGCCGGATCGATGACGACCGCGCCGATCGGAGCCTCGCCGGCGTCAGCGGCGGCTTGCGCGCAATCGAGGGCGATGCGCATTGTCGCTTCGTCATGGGACATGAAGAACAACCAATCTTGGCGTCTGGCTCCGGTCAAGACGCCAGCGACGACGCCGACACCAGCGAACGGGTCGCCAAGGTGCTGGCGCGGGCCGGAGTCGCCTCGCGGCGCGATGTCGAGCGGCTGATCGCCGACGGCCGGGTAAAGCTGAACGGCGAGGTGCTGACCACCCCCGCGGTGAAGGTCGGCTCGGCCGATGTGCTGACCGTCGATGGCCGCACCATCGCGGCGGCCGAGGCGGCCAGGGTCTGGCGCTATCACAAGCCTGTCGGGCTGGTGACCACCCACAAGGACCCCAAGGGCCGGCCGACGGTGTTCGAAAACCTGCCGCCCGGCCTGCCCCGCGTAATTTCCGTCGGGCGACTGGACTTGAGCTCCGAGGGCTTGCTGCTGCTCACCAACGATGGCGAGTTGGCCCGCGCCCTGGAGCTGCCTGCCAATGCCCTGGTCCGCCGCTACCGCGCCCGGGCCCGAGGTCGGGGCGTGACCCAGGCTGTGCTGGATAAGCTCCGGGATGGGGTCGTTGTGGATGGCGTCGCCTATGGCCCCATCGACGCGCGGCTGGAGGACAGCCGTACCGGCGGCGCCAACCAATGGATCATGGTGACCTTGGCCGAGGGCAAGAACCGGGAAGTGCGCAAGGTGCTGGACAGCCTTGGCCTGACCGTCAACCGGCTGATCCGGCTCAACTACGGCCCGTTCGAACTGGGGCGGCTGAAGCCCGGCGAAGCGGAAGAGGTTGCGCCACGCATCGTGCGCGATCGCTTGAGCCCACTGCTAACCGCGTCCGCGGTTCCGCAGGGCGAAGAGGCGCCGAGGCCCGCGCCCGTCCAGAAGGCCAAGCCGCCCAAGGTCGAGCGCCTGAAGGTCGAGTATCAGCCCGGCTGGGCGAGGCCGAAGAAGCGCGAGGGCCCGCCGAGACCCAAGAAGGCGGCGACGAAAAAGCCGGCCTCGGAACGCAGCATGCCCGCTTCCGCGCAGAGAGTCACGGCAAAGCTGGCTGGCAAACTCACTGGCAAGCCGGCCGGCAAAGCGCCGCCTCGTCGCGCGGGCCCGCCGAAATCAGCTGGTCCTAGGCGAAAGGGCTGAGTCCCTCCGCCTAGTGGGTGGCGACGCCTTCGAACAGGATGCCGATCTGGCGGTCCATCAGGTCGATCAGGTGCGTCACCTCGGCGCCCTCGCGGCCGATCAGCCGATAGTTCCAGATGTAGGCGGCCAGCAGGACCTCGACGAACATCTCCGCGTCCAGCCCTTCGCGAACCTCGCCTCGCGCCACGCCCTCGATCAGAGCGTCGGCCAGCATGCCCTTGAAGCGCGCGTTCTGACCAAGCGGTATCACCGTCTGATCCGCCGACCAGGTGAAGGAGGCGCCGATGTAGGCCACGAACAGCCGCTGGCGGCGCATCTCGATACTGTAGTGCACCGCCATGATCGAACGCAGCCGGTCGACCGTGTGGCCGCGCAGGTGTGGCGCGATCCGATCCAGCTCGGCGTACATGCCTTCGAGCCGGTCGCTCATCACGTGGCTCAAGATCTCGGTCTTGCCGGCGAAGGTGGTGAAGACGCTGCCCACCGACACGCCCGCCCGTTGGGCGATCATGCGGATGGTGGCGTCCTCAAAGCCGATTTCCTCGAACAGATCGCGCGCGGCGGCCAATACACGCTGCCGCGTCGCCTGCTTACCCTCTTCCCTCAATCCCAAGCTGATTCCCCCCCGGGCTCATTACTAAATACATTCCGCGGCCCAATTCAGGGCCGTCGGCAAAACGCTAGGCCGCGGCCTTGCGTTCACTGATCAGCACGTCGAGCTGGCTCGCCATGCGGACGCTCAACGCCTCCTGGCCCCAGCCTTCAAAGATCACGCGCCGATAGTTGGAGAGGTAGGTCTCCCACAACATTTCGCTGGTGAGCCGAATGTCCAGGGCCGGCGAGAGTTCGCCAGACGCCACGCCCCGCTGCAGCACGCCGGCGAGATGGCTGCGCACCAGTTCGACCGCCGCCATATGGCGCGGCTCGGACAACAGATCGCGCGTCCAGCAGAAGCTGAGCGCGGCCTGCACCAACCGAATCTGGGTGAGGTAGGACTCATAGGCCAGAGTCAGCAGGTTGAGCAGAGTGTCGCGCGCCGGCGCGGCCTCGTCGGTGGCGGCGACCATGCTGGCGTGCATGAATTCGTACTCGGCGACGATCACTTCGTTGAACAGATCCGCCTTGTCGGTAAAGCTGGCGAACACCGCACCGGTCGAAAGGCCAGCGGCGGCGGCGATGTCGCGGACCGTCGCGGCCTCGTAACCGCGCTCTGCGAACATTTCGCGCGCGGCTTCCAGAAGCTTGGCGCGGGTAAGCTGCTTGGCCAGCGCGCGGCGCGTCATCGGCTGAGGGGCCGAGGCTGCGGCGCGGATGGGGCTATGTTTCATCGTCGTTTTCATTCCAAAGGTGATCAGAAGCGCGGCGGGAGGCATTGCCTGCGCCGGCTTCGGTTGAACGCGTTCATCTGGATACTGGGCACAAATCGACTCACGGAGGGCAAATCAACAGATTCGCCGTGAGGCATAATCAAAAATCGGCCTGTTGCGGCAGAATGTCGCACCATAATGGTGAAAAATTCCATCGCTGAAGGAAGCGTGGCCATACAGTGTTTGGTGAACGCGTTCAACCAATTTAATCTGAAATGTTAGTTAAGGCGCGGCCTGTAGCGGAGAACGGTCCGGCCCTATAGGGTTTGTCCATCATGACGACCCTCTTCAGCATCTTGATTCCACTCGCCCTCGGGGCCGTGCTGGTCACCCTGGGTTTCGGCATCTACGCCCTGTTCCGAGGCGGCGATTTTGGCCGATCCTATTCCAACAAGCTCATGCGATTGCGCGTGCTTTTGCAGTTCATCGCGGTGATCGTGCTCTGCGCGGCTGTCTATTTCCTGCGCCGCTAGATGGTCCGCTTGACGAAAATCTACACGCGGACCGGTGATGGCGGCCGCACGCGTCTGGCCAGCGGCGAGAGCGTCGACAAGTTCGATCCCCGGGTCGAAGCCTACGGCGCGGTGGACGAAGCCAACGCCTGCCTCGGGTTGGCGCGGTTGCATCTTGCGGACGATGCTGTCCTCGACCCCATGCTGGCGCGGGCTCAGAACGATCTGTTCGATCTGGGCGCCGATCTGGCGACACCGGGCGACGCGGCGGGATCGCTGCGAATCCTGGAGGGTCAGGTGACGCGGCTTGAGCGGGAAATCGACCGGCTCAACGCGAATCTCTCTCCGTTGGCCTCCTTCATTCTGCCAGGCGGTTCACCGGCGGCCGCGGCTCTGCATCTGGCGCGCACCGTCTGCCGGCGGGCCGAGCGCCGGGCCGTCAGCCTGGATTCGATGGCTGGCGTGACCCTTAACCCGGCGGCGCTGAAATATCTAAACCGGCTTTCCGATCTGTTGTTCGTCGCCGCGCGCTGGGCGAACGCCCAGGGCGCGAGCGACGTTTTATGGACTCCGGGCGCGACCCGAACCGACTGATCGCCCTACTGGTTGGCGATGATGCTCGAGAGGATGATGCCGGTCGCGGCGGCGGCGAGCACATAGTTGCCGTCGACCTGACGCCATTCATAGCCATGCGGCGGGGCGCGAAGATGGTGAGCATGGTAGTCCACCGGCTGACCGCGGCCCCAGTCGGATTGGGCGATATGAGCGCCCTTGCGCCATTCGGGATGTGGGGCGGCGACGGCGAGGGTGGAGGCCGCGGCGAGCAAGGTGGCCGAAGCCACGAACGTGACGAGACGTTGCATGGGTTTGTCCTCTGAATTGACAAGCTTCAAGACACGCGGCGCCCACCACGGCTGCGCGAGCGAATAAAACGCACTCCGCGGCGCTTCGTTCAAATCATAGTCTGATGACGCCCGCTCGAGTCTGGGGACCAGGCCCGTGCGATCAGTGCGCGCCGGGCTTGGCCGCCGGATGCATCGGCCGGTGGGTGAAGGTCGTCAGCGGCATGGGAATGCCGCAGGCGCGATCCTGCCAATCCCACCAATCGCCATGGGCTTCGCAGGCCTTGCGCGGGATCGCATAGAGGAACTGATACCCCCACAGCCCGACGCACAGGACCGCGAAGATCACCAGGAAGATCAGCCGCAGGAGTCTGAAGCTCTGATACATTCCGGCTCTATGCGGCAGCTGTTCGATGACCGCAAGCGCGGGTGTTTTCCAGTGTGATCGTCTTCCAAGCCCGACAATCGCCGCTCCTCGCGTTGACAGTCGGGAGCGGCATTGTCAGTTTGCCGCGCTTTTCGCTATAGGGGCGCCATATCGCGCGCCCATTTCCGCTCATTTCAATTTCAGAGGTCGCAAATTCCGATGAAGGTGCTGGTCCCGGTCAAACGGGTGATCGACTCCAACGTAAAGGTCCGCGTGAAGCCCGATCAAACGGGTGTGGACCTCGCCAACGTCAAGATGGCGATGAACCCCTTCTGCGAGATCGCGGTGGAAGAAGCCGTGCGCCTGAAGGAAAAAAGCATTGCGACCGAAGTCGTCGCGGTCTCCATCGGTCCGGCTCAAGCGGGGGAAACCCTCCGTACCGCCCTGGCCATCGGCGCCGACCGGGCGATCCTGGTCCAGACCGACGTGGACGTCGAACCGCTGGAAGTCGCCAAGCTGCTTAAAGCGGTGGTCGAGGAAGAAAAGCCTGACCTGGTGCTGATGGGCAAGCAGGCGATTGACGGCGACAACAACGCGGTCGGCCAGATGCTTTCGGCCCTGTTGGACTGGCCGCAAGCCACCTTCGCTTCCAAGGTCGAGATCGCCGACGGCAAAGCCAAGGTGACCCGCGAGGTCGATGGCGGCCTGCAGACCCTGGAACTGGACCTGCCGGCGGTGATCACCGCCGACCTGCGCCTCAACGAGCCGCGCTACGCCTCGCTGCCGAACATCATGAAGGCGAAGAAAAAGGAGCTCACCGTCAAGGCCGTCGCCGATTATGGCGTCGACATCGCCGGGCATCTGAAGGTGCTCAAGGTCACCGAGCCGCCCAAACGCGTCGCCGGCGTCAAGGTCGAGAGCGCCGCCGAACTGGTTTCCAAACTCAAGACTGAAGCGGGGGTGCTCTAATGGCCGTTCTCGTCATCGCCGATCACGACAATGCGTCGCTGAAGGACACCACCAACAAGACCGTCACCGCCGCCAAGGCGCTGTCGGGGGACGTCGACATTCTGGTCGCCGGCCAAGGCGTCGACGCCGTCGCCGCCGCCGCCGCCAAGATCGAAGGCGTGCGCAAGGTGCTGGTCGCCGAAAGCGCCGAGCTGGGCAAGCAGATCGCCGAGGCGGTCACCGCCACGGTGCTGGGCCTGGCCGGGAACTATGACGCCATCCTGATTCCGGCGACTGCCTCGGGCAAGAACTACGCCCCCCGCATCGCCGCCAAGCTGGACGTGGCGCAGATTTCGGAAATCATCGAGGTGGTCAGCCCCGACACCTTCGTGCGGCCCATCTATGCCGGCAACGCTCTGGAGACCGTGCAGTCTTCAGACGCCAAGAAGCTGATCACCGTCCGTCCCACCGCTTTCAAGGCGGCGGGCGAAGGCGGTTCGGCACAGGTCGAGAAGGTCTCCGCCGGCGACGGCGCGCCCAAGACCCACTTCGTCTCCGACGAGATCGTCAAGTCCGACCGGCCTGAGCTGGCCGGCGCCAAGATCGTCGTCTCCGGCGGCCGGGCGATGGGTTCTGCGGAAGAGTTCCAGCGGGTGATCGATCCCCTGGCCGACAAGCTGGGCGCCGCGGTCGGCGCCAGCCGCGCGGCGGTGGACGCGGGCTATGCGCCCAACGACTACCAGGTCGGCCAGACCGGCAAGGTGGTCGCGCCGCAACTCTACATCGCCATCGGCATCTCGGGCGCTATCCAGCATCTGGCCGGCATGAAGGATTCCAAGGTGATCGTGGCGATCAACAAGGATCCCGACGCGCCGATCTTCCAGGTCGCCGACTATGGCCTGGTGGCCGACTACAAGACCGCCGTGCCGGAACTGATGGCGGCTCTGGGTTAGGCTTTGGCCTCGTCGTCTTCCTGAAGACGGCGCCAACTGAGACTGAATGAAACGCCGCGCGAGCTGATCGCGCGGCGTTTTTTCATTCCTGGCCCGGCTAGAAGTCGATCATCTCGCGCACCTTCTCGCCGAGGGCGCGGATGTCGAAGGGCTTGGT
>Ga0302312_10001175_pt1 | contig 16365 bp, 14 predicted proteins | sample III_Palsa_N2_1_FD_200529 | JGI IMG/M metagenome (GOLD analysis project Ga0302312, IMG submission 200529) | Peat permafrost microbial communities from Stordalen Mire near Abisko, Sweden - III_Palsa_N2_1 | ecosystem: Environmental > Terrestrial > Soil > Palsa > Peat permafrost | place: Sweden... | reverse complement strand
TCAAGGGCATGGACCTGGAGGCGGAAGACATTGAAGACATGCGGATCGCCGCTTCTACCATCAAGAGGCGCTCCGATGGGCTGATGAATTTCGTACAGGATTACCGCATGGTAGCGGAGTTGCCTACACCACGGCTGGAAACATGCTCAGTCGCGGAATTATTCCTGGGGATCAAAACCCTCATGAAGCCACTGGCAGACCGGCAGGGAATCACCATGGAATTTAAAGAAGTGTCTGGCAGGTACCAATTGTCCATTGACCATAAACTGATCGAGCAGGTATTGATCAACCTGATCACGAACGCCATATATGCCGTGAAGGAGGCGCAGAACCCCCGGATCATCCTGCAGTTCAGAAAGGAGGAGGATCGCAGTTATGTAGACGTGATAGATAACGGAAAGGGAATTCCCCGCCAAAACCTGGATAAGATATTCATTCCCTTCTTTACAACCCGCTCCAATGGCTCGGGGATCGGCCTCTCCATATCCAGGAATATCATGAAGATGCACGAAGGCAACCTGCAGGTTTATTCTGTAGAAAATGAGGAGACGCGGTTCACGCTGACATTCGCGGGCTAGGGCCGGACCTGCACGATACGGAAACCTAGGGCAGCGCCAACAGGACCTGCCACGCCTCCCTGACCTTTCCTTCGCGGAGCAGCTGCGCCGCATAACTATGCAGTTCTCTTTCCATTTCTTCCGGAATCAGGCTGAAATAGAGGAATATATCGGTCAGCTTCTTGTCGTTGTAGGTCGGGTCAATATCCGGATAATCAGGTACGCCGGCCAACTGAGCCAGTTGATTTCCAGTCAGAATGGGGCTATGGCGTATGGCTTCGGGCAAGGCGTCCATCCCCATGCCTGTATTGACATCGGGCTTTTCCACTTCAAACAGGTTGGATGAATTTACCACGGAGTACCAATTGCCTCCCAACCTCGATACGGACTGAAATTTCAATGGAGAGATCATCCCCCCTTCATCCAGGATACTGTCAGAAATGTGCAGGCAAAGGATTTCGCAAATGACCAGGTTACCGGCGCCGGCGGAATTTCCCAGTGATTTGACTTCGATTACCCGGCACTCCATGCTGATCTTACTCTCTTTGACCAAGGGGGGCCGAACCATGGTTGCTTTTACAGGGGTAAATCCTCCCTTCACAAATTCGTTCACTCCCCTGGGGTAGTCGCAACTCGTGAGGCTGACTTGCTGCACCATGTTGTAGTCCGCCATATTGATGACAACTTCCGGACATTCCAGGACATTTTCCAGGGTATGCTTGACGGTATTGTCCCGGACCCTCCGGGACGGAGAGAAAATAACTATGGGGGGGGTGGTACTGAATAAATTAAAGAAGCTGAAGGGGCTGAGATTGACTTCTCCTTTCGCGTTGACGGTGCTGGCAAAGCAAATAGGTCTGGGTACAATAGCATGTTGCAGGTATTGATGTTTAAGGTGCGTGGAGATGTTGCCTAGGTCTATATACATAGCCGTTAGTACGGGCACAAGCCCTGATTTTAGTGAACGCCTTTTTTGAGAGCCAGCAAGGAAAGATCGTCTTCTTCCCTGACAATGGTATTGGTGAGTTTGCCCAGCCCTTCTATCTCCATCTCTATGATATCTCCTGCTTTCAGCCACTGTTCGGTATAGGAGGGATCCTGTAATTTGCCGGTCCCGTTGAGTTCAAGGAAACAACCCGTCCCAACCGTCCCACTCCCAATGACATCGCCCGGGAACAGGGTAGCTCCATAGCTGGCCCTTTCAATGATCTCTGCAAAAGTCCAGTCCATGTCGGACAAATTGCCCTGACTGACTTTTACCCCATTGACGCTGCACGTCATGGACAGGTTGTAGGCAGCCCCGGTGTGTCCTGGCTTTGCAGGTACCCTGAAGGGTTCCAATTCATCGGGGGTGACCAGCACAGGACCAATCACCGTGGCAAAATCCTTGCCTTTGGCGGGTCCCAGGTTCAGCAGCATTTCTTCCATCTGAAGAGTCCTTGCGCTCATGTCGTTCATGATCATAAATCCGCCAATATAGGTATCTGCGTCTGCAGCCCTGATGTTACGCCCCTGCTTGCTGATGACAATGGCGCATTCCAGTTCAAAGTCCAATTTCTCAAAGTGGTCCGGCATACAGGAAATATCACCGGGACCCTGAATGGAATTATGATTGGTAAAGTAGAAAATGGGGTATTGATCAAATTCGGGGATCATGGGCACTTTTCGATTCCTCCTGGCGGCGGCTACGTGCTGGCGGAAGGCATAACCGTCCCGGCAGGAACCAGGATGTGGTATCGGTGCCGAAAGCGGTGCCCCGGCATAGGGGAGGGTGCTCTTCCTGGTTATTTTCCCTTCCCTGACCATGATGGGCGCGCCCTGGAGCAAGGGGAAATAGTCATCCCAGTATTGCAGGAGCATGTTCATCGTATTGGGCAGCTCGGGATGCAGGGCGTCCATGTCGTAGAGCCAATCATCCACCAGCAGGGCCAGTTGTTCATAACCTTCTTTCAGATAGGTCGCAATTTGCATATGGCTTTTTTTATATGGCCCAAAGTAACTGAAATATTACGCAACTTTGCAGGGAGGAATAACACCCGCCAGTATGAAATTTGAAAAAATACATAACAAGGGGCAGGCCCGGTTATTTGAGAATCAATACTTGGAATTGTTGACCAAAACCCATCCCCTCGTCATCTGGGGCATGTACCTTCCCATTATCGGCTTTATGCTCTACTACAGCCATTTTAAGGCCCGGTTTTCCGTTTGGAGTATTGCGGGCATATTCTTTGGGGCGATCGTTTTCTGGACCTTTTTTGAATACCTCATGCATCGGTTTGTGTTTCACTTTATCAGTGATCGGCCCCGTGTCAAACGATTTATCTATTTGATGCATGGAAACCATCACGAATTTCCAAGGGACAGGGAGCGACTATTCATGCCTCCTTTGCCGAGCCTTATCCTTGCCAGCCTCATTTTCTCCTTGCAATACCTTCTCCTTCGCAGATATGCCTTTCCATTCTTTCCAGGATTTATGCTCGGATACCTGGTGTATGGCAGTATGCATTTTGCCATTCATGCGTGGAGCCCTCCCTTTAAATGGATGAAACCCCATTGGCGGAATCACCACTTGCATCATTACAAAAATGAAGACCGGGGCTTCGGGGTAAGCACTTCCCTATGGGATCGGGTTTTTGGGACGATGTTTGACGGCAGCTAAAAGTAGCGGGCCACCGGCCCGCTGGCCGAAGGCCCATCATTAGCGGTGGTTAGGCGACAGGCTAACTTTGCCTAATAGCCTGTCGCCGAACCACACCTCACGGCAGTTGTCCCTGTTGCACCACGACCGTACCCGTGATGGTATCAATTTTGACACTGGTAAAATCCTGGTTAGACTGCATGCCCTTGCCAAACAGGATTTGGGTAGGTTCATATATCCGGACATTCTTATGGGTATAAAACATGCCGGTATTTTGGTCCCAGTTGAGGTCCTCGCAATAGATCGTTTCCTTTTTGGCGATATTGATGATTTTGACGCTGTCTCTCAGATAGACCTTGTTCTGTGCCTCGTAGTAGACACCATAATGGGCGTCCAACGTGCTTTCGATGTTCAGTAAAGAGTCGAAGAAGTCGACGTGCAGGGTACGGGGAAATTCAATCCTCGGGGTGTCCTGGTATCTCAGCATATAGGGAGATAGGATCCGGGCTTTCATTTTTGCGGACTGGCTCATTAAAACCGTGACCCCATGGGCTTCTTCCACGGTAATGACGGTGTGGTTCAAGGCCGCGACCTTTCCCATATCATTTTCACATGAGCATAGCAATAGACACATGAACCCCAGCACACAACCACCTATGTATTTGTTCAACGCCAACATGGTTGTAAACTTAGGATAAATTCAATTGCCCGATTGTATAAAGTCCTTTAAACACAAGGTCCGGATCGGTATGGACCTTTTGGACCAGGTGATCTGAAAACAGCAGGGTGTCCCCCCCTGTCATTAATACCTGCAGGTTATTGTACCTGTCTTGGTACGCGCCGATCACTCCATCTATTTCCTTGGCCATGCCCATGAGGACGCCGCTCAGGATATTGGTACGGGTATCAGACCCTATCAGGGGATAGTTCCAGTCGGCCTTCACAAGGGGCAGACCGGCCGTATAATGGTGCATGGACTTGAAACGCATTTCCATGCCGGGGGAAATACTCCCTCCCAGGAACGCGCGAAATTTGTCTACGAAATTATAGGTGATACAGGACCCCAGGCCTATAACCAGCATATGGGAATCGGGAAATTGTGACAGCGCCCCGACCATCATGGCCAGGCGGTCGGCTCCAATGGTCTCCGCTTTGCCTACCGGAGTGCTTAAGGGTGAGCGGCTCAGGTGGGTGAGTTTATGGAACCGGGTGCGGGCGGCCAGGAGGGACTCCAGGGCCTCGTGGTGATGGACGACCGAGGACAATACCGATATGTCCGGATGGTACTGATCCAGCAGTGCTTGAATGGTAGCCGGCTGGTCGTCTTCCAAAACGACCGTTTCCCGGAGTACTCCATCCAGGAAGATCCCGCATTTCAGGCGGGTATTGCCAAAGTCAAAGCAAAGGGCGGTCTGCATTTGAAAAAAATTTCAGGCGAAGGTAGTGCTCACAAGTTAAAGTTAAACCCCGGAAGGTTTTTAAAATGCCCGTTCAGCTTGATCTTATCCTTTAGGGCTTCCATTTCCGAGAGGAGGGGTATGATTTTGCCCAGGTGCCTTTTGAGGTATTCCTGGCGCTGAATTTCCCTGGGCAATTGGAGGAATTCGTATTCTTCTTCAAGGGAAAGGCCCACGTGATGGGCAATGTCATAGGCGTTCAGCTGCAGATCCTCTTTTGAGAACTTCTTATTCACATTCAGGAGCTGATGTAATTCGCGGATATTGCGAACCAACAATTGCATGAGCTCCCGGTTACCATCGGCCTGGTCTTCGGGGTAATTGACAATGGCGCCGCTATATAGTTTCTCAGGGATCTGGCGAATGATTTCCAGGACCCGGAATACCTGCTGTCCCCTGGCGACAATGTCCATTTCTTCCGTATCGTACACTTTAGCAATCTTTGTTACCGTTACTGCAGTGCCGTATTCAGCGACCTTGTCGTTCAGCACCGTAGGAATACCAAAGGGCTTATTTTCTTCAAAGCATTCCCGGATCAGTTGTTTGTACTGGGGCTCAAAGATGTGCAGATTCAACTGCTCATCGGGAAAGATGACGACTGACAGGGGGAATATCGGAACAAAGTTGGTCATACCGGTGACAAATGGCAGATTGAATATCGTATTTTTTATGGGAACGGTGGAGAGCGGGCCCTTCCCCCTATTTTTGTATAAAAACCAGATGGGGATCAGCGCCGTCATTATTACGAGCAACGAGGAAAGAAATATAGAACGTTGCCTCCGCTCCTTGTCGGGCGTGGTGGAAGAGATCATTGTCGTGGATACTCATTCCACCGACGGGACCATCGAAATCTGCAGGCAATATGGGGTCCGCCTGGTGACCCACGAATGGATGGGATTCGGTCCCCAGAAAAACCTGGGTATTGATGCCGCCCGGCATCCGTATGTTCTTTCCATGGACGCCGATGAAGCCCTGGACGAACCCCTAAGGGAGGCTATTATTGAGCATAAAAAGTTGGGACTCAGTGGAATATATTCTTTTAGCCGGCTCAACTATTACTATGGGAAATTTTTAAAACATGGGCTGGAGTTCCCCGACTATAAAGTCAGGCTATTTCCCAGGGATCAGGTGCGTTGGAATAACGACCTGGTCCATGAAGACCTTATTTGCCCTTCAGCGCTAGCCGATACGCTTCTTCCTGGTTTCCTGTTGCACTATACCTATTACTCTATCCGGGAGCAGATGCAAAAGGCCAACAGATATAGTTCTTTGGGGGCTGAGTTATATTTTCAAAAAGGGAAACGGGCGTCCTGGTTCAAGATACTTCTGAATCCCCCCTTTACCTTTTTGCAGGCGTATATCCTCCGAAGGGGATTTATGGATGGCGCTCATGGCTTCGTCGTGGCGGTCTTCCATTCCTACAGTAACTTTATGAAATATACCAAGTTATGGGAGCTTGGACAGCCCGGAAAAGACGTGCTCGATAGATAAATTACTGGTCGGAATCCTCTTTGCCGTATTCATTCCTGTACCATCGGTACCCCAATAGCCCCATGATGCCAAAGGGGATGAGCATCAGGTAAATAATAGCTACGTTAAGGGCTTTGGCTGGCTTTTCGCCTAATTGCTGGGCGGTACGGGTGCATATGGAACACTGAGCGTCCGCTGAATGGGCAACCAAAAGCAGACACAAAAACAGCCCGGAAAAAAATAATATTGCAGGTAACCGCCGCCTCATTTGTCCATTGATTTTAATCTGGTCAAAGGTAAGCAAAGATCCTCCAACCTTTGCGGGAACACTATTTTGTTTAATTTCAGCCCGCAAACTATTCCGAGGCTATAACAATCAAAGAACATGAAGTTTTTTCCTGCTAACAAAACCTTGTTCGGCTTTTCCGTATCCATATTTCTGATCTTGTTTGTCGGCATATCCGCTTATTACACCATCAACCAGTATGACGACAACTCCTTTTGGGTCAATCATACCTATCAGGTCCTGAGTTCGATAGATGAGTTGGACAGGCAGATCGTGTCCATGGAGAATTCTAGCCGTGCCTATGTCCTGTCCGGGGATGAGCGCTTCCTCGTTCCATTTACGGGCGCTTCTCAAAGGGTGGAATACCTGCTGGATCATATCGAAGAACTCACCGCTGATAATATCCATCAACAATTGAGGCTGGATTCGTTGCGTCCCGTTTTATCGGAAAGGTTGGCGGATGCCCGCAAAAAGGTGACGATACGCCAAAAGGGAACGACGGAAGACGTCATCCGTCAAACGGATATGGAGCATACCCGTGAACTAACCATCGTCATTGATGCTTCGTTGCGTGACATGAGAAATGAGGAAAGAGAACTTCTGGACATCAGGAATAAAAAGATGGACCTGAGCAAAACGTTTGCCTTTTATGCGGATTGGGTCGGAACCTTTATCAGCCTTTTAGTGGTATTGGTCTTAATGTGGTATATCACAAGAACCTTTAACGAAAGGAAGCTGGCTGAAGAGCAGCTGAAGAAGACGAATATGGTATTGGAAAAGGTTTCCGGGGAAAACCAGCGGCGCAATTTTATCTTATCGGGAGCTTCACACTTAAATGCGAGGCTCAGGGGAGAAATGAGCCTTGAACAATTGGCCGCCCAGGTTATCGGGGAATTATGCGATTATGTAGGAGCATCGGTAGGCGCCTTTTACATCATGGAAGAGGACAGGGATACCTTAAGATTAAAAGGCAGTTATGCATTCCAATTACCGGACGGGCATAGGGATATTATTTCATTGAAGGAAGGTCTCGCCGGCCAGGCGGCCTACGAGGGAAAGATGATGATCCTCTCTGAGATCCCCGAGAATTATATGAAGGTCCAATCGGGCCTGGGCGGCATGCCGCCCAGACACTTAGCGGTAATGCCCATCCTGCACGAAGAAGGCGTAAAAGGCGTGATTGAATTGGGGAGCGTTACCGAAATAAGCGAGGAAAAGATCGAATTCCTGCAGTTTGTCCTCAAGGATATTGGCATAGCCATTCACACAACGGAGTCTAGGGACCGGGCAAACATCCTGAATGAGCAGTTGCTGCAACAGGCCGAAGTATTGCAACTGCAACAAGAGGAATTGCAGGCCAGTAATGAAGAACTGATGCGCCAGTCAGAGCAGTTACAGGCTTCAGAAGAAGAATTGAAAGTACAACAGGAAGAATTGCAGCAAACCAATACGGAGTTGGAGGAAAAAGCCCAGCAATTGAAGGAAAACAATGATACCCTGGAAATTGCACGGCTGGAGATCATGCATACGGCAGCAGAGATAGAAAAGAACAGCCGGTATAAATCCGAATTCCTGGCTAATATGAGCCACGAATTGCGCACTCCCCTGAACAGCATCCTGATCCTGGCCAAACTCCTTTCTGAAAATAAAGCGGCCAACCTGACCGAAAAACAGGTTGAGTACTCCAGTGTGATCTTCAAATCCGGTCAGGACTTGCTCACCCTGATCAATGATGTCCTGGATCTTTCAAAGATTGAGGCCGGAAAGACGTCGGTTTCCATTGCCGAAGTCCCCGTTTCGGTCATCAGAATGGATATTGTTTCACTATTCAGGGAAGTGGCCTCTGCCAAAAAAGTCTCCTTCGTCACTCATATCGATCCCAGCTGCCCCGGGGAACTTTATACGGACAAAGACAGGATCGAACAGATCCTCCGGAATTTATTATCCAATGCATTTAAGTTCACTCATGAAGGCGGCAAGGTGCGTTTGAGCATAGAGTCCGTCAACCCCGAAACGCTGCCCCTAAAGAGTGCACACCTGCTGCAGGGCCAGCAGGTATTGGCCTTCCGGGTCTCTGATAATGGAATTGGCATCCCCCGGAATAAACATGAGATCATATTTGAGGCCTTTCAACAGGCGGATGGATCCACCAACCGTAAGTACGGAGGCACAGGCCTGGGGCTGTCCATCAGCAGGCAATTGGCCGCCATGTTGGGAGGGGAGTTGCACTTGGAAAGCATCGAAGGGGAGGGGAGCACTTTTACCCTTTATCTTCCTGTCCTTCATTCATTCAACGCAGGATCCTTCCCAGCTGTCAGAGGAGGGGACCTGGAAGAAAAACGTCATAACGGAGAGACTTCGGGCGCCGTTGGGGGTATGGACTCCCCCCAGCGGGAGGAAGAGTTACCGGAAAACCACCACCAACTGGCGCTCTCCGACAGGGTAGTAATGATTGTAGAGGATGATCCCGTATTCGCTGGAATACTTCAGGATTTTGCCCAGGAAAAAGGATATGAGACTGTGACAGTGGAAAGGGGAGACCTGGCCCTTCAATATGCGGCACGCTACAACCCTACGGCCATTCTATTGGATATCCAGTTGCCCGTTATGGACGGTTGGACGGTATTGAAACGTTTAAAAGCGTCGGCGGATACCCGTCATATTCCGGTCCACGTGCTTTCGGGACATGAAAACGAAGAGAAGGGGCTGGAGCTGGGCGCGATCAACTACCTGAATAAGCCCTTGAATAAGGCCGACCTGGATGACGTATTTGATGCGATTTCCCGGTATGAGGATCCCCTTATTAAAAAAATACTGATCGTCGAAGACGATCCGGTTCAGCAAGAGCACCTTGACCGCATCCTGAAGGAAAAGGAAAAAGATATTATCTGTGTTACGGCAGCCAACGGCGAACAAGCGATCAAAAGGATCGGAGAAGACGCCTATGATTGTATCATATTGGACCTGACGCTGCCGGATATGAGCGGATTTGCCCTGCTGGAGCACCTGGAATTGATAGGGTTACCTGCCGCGACCAAAGTGATCGTCTATACCAGTAAGGATATCGCCAAAGAAGAGGAATGGAGACTGAGACGTTTCACGGATACCATTGTATTGAAGAACGGCCGTTCGCACGAACGCCTGATGGATGAGATAGCGCTATTCCTTCATAAGGTCGAACAAAAAACGGCTATCGCCTCAGCAGAGCCTTTCTGGACTGGTCAGGCTTCGGATGATCTCCTTAACGGCAAGAAAGTGCTGCTGGTCGATGACGACATGAGAAACGTGTTCGCCCTGTCTGCCACGCTGCAGATGCATGGCCTTGAAGTAGTGGTGGCAGGAGATGGGAAGGAAGGCCTTCATAAATTGGAAGAGCACCCGGGAGTGGACATTGTATTAATGGACATCATGATGCCGGAGATGGATGGGTATGAAGCGATGCGCCGCATTAGGGAAGACAAAAAGAGGGAAAAGCTGCCGATTATAGCCTTGACAGCCAAGGCGATGAAAGAGGACAGGGAGAAATGTATTGACGCCGGCGCGTCCGATTATATCACCAAGCCTGTGGATACAGACCAACTGCTGTCATTGATGAGAGTTTGGTTATACAGCAGTCTTTAAGGGTTCCAAATTAAAGTCTCCAAAAGGAGGATAGGGCATGGACAGGGTACCGGACTTAACAAATGAGGAGTTGGATAATATCCTGACCCTGGTACACAGACAGTTTGGATATGACTTTTCCGACTATGCCAGGGTATCCGTAAGACGGAGGGTGATAGCTTTTATGACCCGGTCTGGGATTCCCACGGCAGGAGACCTGCAGTACAACCTGGTCAACGCCCCCCCCTGTTTTCCCCGTTTCTTGCAATACCTGACCGTAAACGTAACGGAGATGTTCAGGGACCCCATTTTTTACAAAATACTGCGGGAAAAGGTGCTGCCTCAGCTCGCTTCCTACCCCTTCATTAAAATCTGGCATGCGGGTTGCTCCTCCGGAGAAGAAGTTTATTCCATGGCGATCCTTCTCAAAGAGGAGGGCCTGCTGGAAAGGAGCAAATTATACGCTACTGACATCAATTCTCACGTCCTGGCGAAGGCGAAGCAGGGTATTTTTCCTTTGAAGAACATGCAGGAGTACACCCGGAATTATCGTAGCAGTGGAGGACAGGAGGAGTTTTCTCAGTATTACACGGCTAAATACGACCATGTACTCTTTGATGCTTCCCTCAAAAAAAATATGGTATTTGCTTTGCATAACCTGGCATCGGACGGTAGCTTCAATGAGTTCAACCTGATCATTTGCAGGAACGTCCTGATCTATTTCGACAGGACCCTGCAACAAAGGTCCGTACAACTATTCCGGCAAAGCCTTTGTCTGCTGGGTTACCTGGGACTGGGAACAAAGGAGTCGTTGATGTTCAATATCGAAAAGCCTCATTTTGAGGAATTGGACCCCAAGGCGAAATTATATCGTAGGATCAATTAGACCTTTAAACAGGTGGTTATGTCTGATGAATGCGAAAAGGTGGAGGTCATTTTGGTGGGAGGCTCTGCTGGCAGTTACGATACCATCGCAGGACTAATATCTGTGATGGACGAGGTCAGGATGCCTCCGGTTATTGTTGTGCTCCATCGGATGCGCAATGTGGACAGCAATATAATTGAACTATTAAGAAGCAGGACAGGACGTAAGAATATCGCCGAGGCCGACGAGAAACAAGCGATCCTGCCAGGAATGGCTTATATCGCTCCGGCCAATTACCACCTGCTGGTGGAAGAGGACAGGACGTTTTGCCTCGATAATTCGGCACCTGTACACTACTGCCGCCCCTCCATAGACGTCACCTTTGAAAGCGCTTCTCTTGTATACGGTCCCCAAATGGCGGGCATACTGCTCAGTGGAAGCAATGAAGACGGTAGCTATGGGATGAAGTGCATTGAGCAAAAGGGAGGGATTGCCATTGTCCAGGACCCCGAAGACACTCCCTTTAAGACAATGCTTCTTTCCTGCATCCGGATGTTATCCAAACCCCGTATATATTCTATGATGGAAATCCGAAACTTTCTGACAAGCTGCAGCATATGATCCAGAGATCTAAAATAGATGGAGACAAGGCCAAGACACTGAACATATTATTGGTGGATGACCGACCGGAAAATCTGCTTGTGCTGGAAGAATTGCTTGCCGGGGAACACAGGCGGTTTGTAAGGGCCGCTTCCGGGAATGAGGCGTTGAGGTATGTCCTTAAAGGTTCCATAGGATTAATTTTGCTGGACGTGCAAATGCCCGACATGGATGGCTTTGAAGTCGCCTCTTTGATCAAATCAAATCCGACGACGCGGGAGATCCCTATCATTTTCATGACGGCCATCAGTAAAGATGAGAAATATGCTTTGAAGGGTTTTGAAGGAGGAGGCATCGATTACCTTCATAAGCCTTTGAACCCGGATATCACGAGGGCTAAGATCCTGATCTTTGAAGAGCTGTTTCACAGGCAGGAAGATCTGAAGGCGGCCAACACACAATTAATCCGGATGAACCAGCAGCTGGAAGACCTGAACATGCAGAAAAACTATCTGTTGGGGATGGCTGCGCATGATATTCGGAATCCGATCTGGGTGATTACCCAGTTGAGCGAATTGTTATTGGCAGGCACGGCGGGAACAGTGACGGAAGAACAGATAAAATTCATATCCAGCATAAGAGAGTCCAGCGATTATATGCTGAATATTATTGAGGACTTGCTAGACGTATCAAAGATTGAGCTGGGCAAAATGTCTCTGGATGTCAGGGCTGCCGATTTCCATGCATTATTGAACCATAACCTGTCACTGAACAGGTTGATTGCTGCCAAGAAGGATATCACATTGGAACTGAAGGAAGACCTTCATTCTCTATACTTGTATATTGATCCCCTTAAGATCGAACAAGTCATTAATAACTTGGTATCCAATGCCATCAAGTACTCTCCCAGGGGGACCAGGATCAGCATTCAGGCAGAAGAAAAGAATGACAGCCTCACGCTGTCAGTGACCGACGAAGGGCTGGGTATACCCAAAGAAGAACAGTTCAAATTATTCAACGGATTCCAGACGACCTCTGTTCAGGGCACCGCCGGGGAAAAAAGTACTGGCCTGGGACTACTCATTTGTTCTAAGATCATCCAGGCGCACGGGGGTACTATCCAACTGGTGAGTGAGCCCGGGAAAGGGTCTACTTTCTGGTTTACCATCCCCGTCACTATGGCTGAAGTAGACTTGGTACCCGAAATTACTCCCGGTCGTACCAGGGATACTCCGTTGTTTAATGCCCCGGATACCGGTGACGCGGTGGGTTCAGGTGATCCGGATACAGGGGGAAGCAAAAACAAAACCATCCTGGTGGTGGAAGACGATAAGATAGCTCAACTGGTGGTAAAGAAGGTACTCGGTAATCTGGGTTACCATGCCCTGATAGCAGGGACGGGGGAAGAGGCCCTTCATCGGTTGCAGAAGACGGATGTACGAATGGTGCTCATGGACGTTCACCTGCCGGGTATGAGTGGGATAGAAGTCACGCGTCAGATCCGGAAACTGTCAGATCCACAAAAGCAGGCAGTGCCCATCGTAGGCTTGACAGCCTCCAGAATTGAGTCCGAAATTGAATCCTGTTTGGAAGCCGGCATGAACATCTGCATTAAAAAGCCTGTCATGATCAGCGAACTGATGAAGACGCTGGAGTTTGGGCAGTAAACCCCATCGAAGGCCGGAGGGCCCTCAGCAATCCGTAAGACAACAAAAAAAAGGCCGCCCTTTGGGGCGGCCTGAATAACGAAAGGGTGTCCCGGTAATGAGACACCCTTCAAATATTTTCGGCGTTCGGCCGGGCAGTCCCGAAGGGCTTATCCGACTTCTTCCGACTTCATAGACTTCTGGGTGCGTTTGCGCTCATCTTCGTCCAGAATGGATTTACGCATACGGATAAAGTGCGGGGTGACTTCAATGCACTCATCCTGCTGGATATATTCCATGCATTCTTCCAGTGTCAATAATACCTTTGGAGTAATGTTGGTTGCGCCGTCAGTACCGCTGGCGCGCATATTGGTCAGTTTTTTACCTTCATTGGGATTCACCACCAGGTCACCTGGTTTGTTATTTTCACCGATGATCATGCCTTTATATACTTCTTCCCCCGGATCTACGAAGAAGAAACCGCGATCCTGCAATTTATCGAGCGAATAAGCGGTCGTGGTGCCACCTTCCTTAGCAAGCAATACCCCGTTGTTTCTGCCGGGAATGGGTCCTTTCCAGGGCTTATATTCGCTGAAACGGTGGGCCATAACAGCTTCACCCTGGGTGTTGGTGAGCATTTGGGTGCGGAGCCCGATCAGGCCACGGGAAGGAATTTCAAACTCCAGGTGTTGAATGTCACCTTTGGTTTCCATGACATGCATTTCCCCTTTGCGGCGTGTCACCAGGTCGATCACCTTGCTGGCCAATTCCTGGGGAACGTCTACTACCAGTACTTCATAAGGTTCATTCTTCTTTCCGTCTATCGACTTTACAATAACCCTTGGTTGGCCAACGGTCAATTCAAAGCCTTCCCTTCGCATGGTCTCGATAAGGATACCCAAGTGCAGGATGCCCCGTCCGTAAACCATGAAGCTGTCCCCGCTGTCCGTGTCTTCCACACGTAAAGCAAGGTTCTTTTCTGTTTCTTTGATGAGGCGGTCCCTCAGGTGGCGGCTGGTTACAAACTTGCCGTCTTTACCGAAGAAAGGGGAATTATTGATACCAAACACCATGTTCATGGTGGGTTCGTCCACTGGGATGATAGGCAGCGCTTCCGGGTTGTCAATGTCGGCAACAGTATCGCCGATATTGAAATTTTCCAGTCCGACTATAGCACAGATATCTCCCGATAGAACTTCGGTTACTTTCTTTTTACCCATTCCTTCAAACACATATAATTCCTTCACCCTCGACCTCACGATCTTACCGTCCGCCTGCACGAGAGCAATGGGTTGGTTTTCCTTGACAGAGCCCCGGGTAACCTTACCCACGGCTATACGGCCCAGGAAAGAAGAGTAATCCAGGGATACGATCTGCATCTGCAAGGGGCCTTCGCTTACCTTTGGCTCCGGAACGTATTGCAGGATACCGTCCAGGAGAGGAGTGATATCTTCTGATTGAGTTAAAGAGCTATTGAACCAGCCATTCTTGCCCGAACCGTAAAAGGTGGGGAAGTTCAGTTGTTCTTCCGTGGCGTCCAGGTTAAAGAACAGCTCAAAAACCGCATCATGGACTTCATCCGGGCGGCAATTGGGTTTATCAACCTTATTAATGACAACGATGGGTTTCAGGTGGAGCTGTAAAGCCTTCTGCAGAACGAAACGGGTCTGGGGCATGGGACCCTCAAAGGCATCCACTAAGAGGATAACCCCATCGGCCATTTTTAATACGCGTTCTACTTCTCCTCCGAAGTCGGCGTGACCTGGAGTATCTATCACATTGATTTTTACATCTTTGTATGTGACTGAAGCATTTTTGCTAAAAATGGTAATGCCTCTTTCCCTTTCGAGGTCATTGCTATCCATGATTAAGTCGCCCGTTTCCTGGTTGGAACGGAATACGTGGGTAGCGTGTAGGATCTTATCGACCAGTGTTGTCTTACCGTGGTCAACGTGCGCAATGATTGCGATGTTGCGTATCTGCATAAATTGTTGATTGACAGACCCTCAAGGTCTTTGAAAGAAGGGTAATTTCCCCCGTTCAATTCCTGTCCGGTCGCGAACGAAGCCGCAAAGGTACGTCAAATCTGCGGGCGGGCCAACCATTAACGAGAAGTTTATGGAATGTTCATTTCTCCGTCAAACAAGGCGCCCGGTAACGGACTGCATTGGAAACTTTTGCGATGGTAGGGAGAAAGGCCATGGGCGGCAATAGCCTCCCGGTGGCTTAGTGTACCGTACGCCTTATTGCGGTTCCACCCGTACATAGGAAAGGATTCGTGCAAACGGAGCATGTAGTCGTCTCTGTAAGTTTTGGCCAGGATGCTGGCTGCGGCAATGGAGGCAAAAAGGGAGTCTCCCTTAATAATGCAATGGTGGCTAATTTCCCGGTAGGGGGTGAAGCGATTTCCGTCAATGAGCAGGAGTTCCGGACGGACGGCCAGTTGGTCCAGGGCCAGGTGCATGGCCTTGAACGAGGCCTTAAGGATATTGATACGGTCAATTTCCTCATGATCTACCGATCCTACAGCGTAAGCAATGGCCTTTTCTTCAATCACCGCTCTCAGTTCCATGCGGACCGGTTCGCTGATTTGCTTGGAATCATTGAGCAGGGGATGATAGAAATTTTTGGGAAGGATCACCGCTGCGGCAAACACAGGACCCGCCAGGCATCCTCTGCCGGCCTCATCACATCCCGCTTCCACGATCTTTTTTTGAAAGTACGCCCTGAGCATCCGGTCAAAGGTACCTAACTTTGTGCAGGCTATGAATAATCTGCGCGCTTCGAGGCCGGTTGCTATCTGGATCATGACCGGCGTCTTCATGCTTTTGGTACAGGTATTACTGGGAGGGATAACCAGGCTGACAGGGTCAGGACTGTCCATCACCCAATGGGACGTGGTAACGGGAGTGCTGCCTCCATTGACCCATGCCGGGTGGCTGCAGGAATTTCATAATTATCAGGGATCTCCGCAGTACCGCCTGTTGAATATGGATTTTACCTTGTCCGACTTTAAATTCATCTTTTTCTGGGAGTGGTTCCATAGGCTCTGGGCGCGCACGATCAGCGTTGTCTTCCTCGTTCCTTTTGTCATTTTCATCATTAAAAGGAAGATCAGGCAGGACATGATCCTGCCGCTGGTGATCCTCTTTCTGCTCGGAGCCTTGCAGGGCGCCATCGGCTGGATTATGGTGGCCAGCGGACTTCAGGGAGACTCCATTTACGTGAATCCTGTGAAGTTGGCCC
>Ga0302312_10001170_pt1 | contig 16374 bp, 13 predicted proteins | sample III_Palsa_N2_1_FD_200529 | JGI IMG/M metagenome (GOLD analysis project Ga0302312, IMG submission 200529) | Peat permafrost microbial communities from Stordalen Mire near Abisko, Sweden - III_Palsa_N2_1 | ecosystem: Environmental > Terrestrial > Soil > Palsa > Peat permafrost | place: Sweden... | reverse complement strand
GTAATGACGCAAAACAGGCTATAAAAGGAATGGTGTAGAACAATCGTTTCATAATGACCCTTTAAAGTATTAGTACACTGTAGTGATCTGAACGTAACGATAATAAGTGTTTACACTTAGTTTCTGGCAGTGAGGGGCATTCAAGGGCATTTGGAGGTGGAAAACGCAGGGGGCTGCATCTTGTCTATGACATAAGCGCCCTGCATGAACAGACCGATAAAACATCATAAAGCTTCGAAGCATAAAAAGAGCAAAAGTCTCCAATCCAATGTTGCTATGCACCCATTCGTTATGGTTGCTATGGTGGCTGCTCTTACCGTCGTGGTTTTTTTAATTGTGGTTTATTTTTTGAGATATCTTAAGTAAGGCGGATTTATCACCTAATTTCGTCCAACTATGGTAAAGAAATCAGCCCAATCCCCGAAAGTAAAATCAGCGAAGAGTAGAACAGCTGCGAAGAAAGCTGTTAAGCCCAGGAATGGTGAGCGCCCCGCAAACGAACTTAGGTCAGCAGCTAAAGCGTCAGCTGCACGACGACTAAATAAATAGCCAATTTATAAAAAGGAATTTGTGATTCCGCTTGGGTGAACTCAGGTGGCGGAGTGGGTAATTAGTTCCCTGGACCAGCTTTTGCGGTATGTTTTATTAACATTCATTGTTAATTTCTAAAACATTCATTATGGAACACAAACCTAATAACAGTACGAGTTTGAAGCTTAAAGGCAACTGGAACGAAACCAAGGGCAAGATCAAACAACAGTACGCAGACCTGACAGACAATGATCTGCTGTATGAAGAGGGAAAGGAAGACGAGCTATATGGCCGCCTTCAAAAGAAGACCGGTAAGACGAAAGACCAGATTAAAGAATGGATTGATAAGCTTTGATCAATTTCCTTCTGTTTTCCCGTCCCAATTTCGGACGATTCTTTCCGTCTGGCGGAACAGGATTGCTATCCCAGGTGTGTTTTGCGCCTAAAATAGATTGGCCCCGCTTTTGCATTTACCCTATTGGTTTTTCATAGGATATTGGATTTAAAACGGGCCGGGATTTCTATCCTGGCCCTTTGTTTTTTTGCACCGGCAATTGCGGGAGTGGTTAAGGATTTCCGGCTGCTCTGTTTCGGGTATACTTATTGACCGTCTCAAAGAGGTCGTTGGGGTTGAAAGGCTTGGAAAGGCTATCGTTCATGCCGTGATCCAACGCCTTTTGTTGCATGTCGGAGGAGGCTGAGGCGGTCAAGGCGATAATAGGTGTGACCGGATCAAATTCGCGGATGCAGCGGGTGGCCGTATAGCCGTCCATTACCGGCATCTGAAGGTCCATGAGGATAATGTCATATGATCCGTCCTTCGCTTTTTTGACTGCCTCCTTTCCATTATTGGATACCTCTACGACTGCATTCCATATTTTCAGCATTTTTTCCGCCACCAGCACATTGAATTCCACATCCTCGACCAGGAGGACCTTCACGCCGCCGAGATCACCATTGTGGAAGGAGGATTGCTGGGGGGCTTCTACTACAACCCCGTCCCCCTTTCTGAACAATAAGCTGAAATAGAACTTTGAACCCTTACCGGGTTCGCTGTCCACGTGGATATCACTGTCCTGCAGGTTCAGCAGCTTTTTGATGATGGCGAGCCCAAGGCCGGAGCCTCCGAATTGGCGGGTGATCTCCGAATTCGCCTGAGTGAACCGTTCAAAGATAATTTTCTGTTTGGAGGGTTCGATGCCGATGCCGGTATCCGTAACGGAAAAGCTGACTTCTACTTTCTCCTCCAGGACCCTGCTGAGCAACACTTCCATGACGATGCTGCCATTAGACGTGAACTTGTTGGCATTGGAGAGGAGATTATTCAATATTTGTCCAAGCCGCAGGTCATCCCCCTTCACATATTCCGGCAGGTCATCGTCTACAAGCACCTTGATGCTGTTACCCCTCTCTTCTGCCTTGATGCGATTAGCCATCTTGATGCCGGCAACAAAACGCCGCAGGGAGATATTTTTCTCCGAAAACAGGATCTTGCCTTCTTCGATCTTCGCAAAATCCAGGATATCGTTGACGAGCATAAACAGATTATCCGCGGAAGCGGAGAGGATGTTCAGGTTCTCTTCTTGCAATGGAAGATGCTTTTCCTGGTTGAGCAGATGGCTGATACCGATAATCGCATTCAGCGGCGTCCTGATCTCATGGCTCATGACGGAAAGAAAATCGGTCTTAGCCTTTACCGCCTGCTCGGCCGATTCTTTTGCGCTAATCAGTTCTGCCTCCAGCAATTTGGATTTCCGAATCTGCTCTTCCAGAAATGAGATCACATTGATGAGGTCGTCATCGTCATTGTCGCCGGAATGGACGCTGGCCAAAGGGTCGAGCGCAAGGATGGCTTTTTTCAGTTTGACGATGGACTGCAGGCGGATCTGGTTCTGCTCGCGCAGGTGCAGTGCCAATTGCTGGTATTCTTTTTCACTTATGGAAAAAGCGTGTTCCGAGATCTTCTTATCCCTTTCAAAATTGTTATAGGAATTATTGATCAGCTCCAGGAATTTCTGGACCGGCGCCTGATCCAGCAATTCTTTTGTGAGTATCCTGGCGACTTGCTTCTCCAATAACTTATGATAGGTTGTTATGTTCATGCGGATGAATGCGACTTATATGCCTTAGAATTCGGAGAAAGTGGTGATAGTCATAGTTTGGTTGTGAAGTTCGCAATGGGTAGCCGGGTTGAAGGGAGATATTTCACCATAGGAATAAAAGCCTGCCAGGCATGTGCGTTCCCCAAATATTTGCTGCACGGCTTGCACTTCTTCGTCGGTCCTGTCCAGCAGGACCAGCTTGCGGCCTACGCAGCTAACGAGTATAGCCAACTCGGGGCTGGTCTCTTCTGTGCTGGCGATGGAATTTTTGGCGGCGGTAGAAGAACCGTCGATCAACCGGTCGAAACTGCCTTTCATCAGCCTGACCTTGCTGCCTTGGGGGAGGTTGCCGGCAAAACGCATCGACCCTTCATTCTCATCGATGCTGAGAATGGTCCTGACAAGAAGGTCACTGGATCCCGGCTCTTTTAAAGAGAGGGGGAACAGCAGGGCAGACCCAGGGAGTTCCTCTTTATAAGGGCCCAGGTATTCCTTATAAAGGTCAAGGGCTTTTTTACCGTCGATCTCATACAGGCTGTTTTTGTCGGAGCGGGTGATGGTCCTTTCCGGGCCGAATTCATCCCAGCCGCTGAAGGAACCATGCCCTACCCTGATGCGGTCCCCATAAAATCCGATGGCCACCACATTGCCCTCCCCGGGTAATTGGTCGAGCCCTGCAAAAGTATGGCTGAACCTTGGCCCGTCTCCCGCAAGTCCCCCGGTCACGGGTATTTTGCCGGGATTATTCTCCGCGAAGCCAGTCACCAGTTCGCTACCGTTGATGAAGGTGCCATCGGAAATAATGAAGACGGCGCTCAGGTCGTCGGCTGATAATGCCTTCATCAGATGGCTGCCCGTTGAATAACTGCTTGCATGTTCGTTGATATTCGTGGAGCAACACCGGATGGTGGTCGCGGTAAATTCAAGGGCCGTCACCACTATGCTGTTATCACATACCGTCTCGCCGGCGATTTCGCCCGCCGTGGAAGCACTTACAATCGAGGCGGCGGGATATAGCCCGCGTATATGGCCGAACAATTTCTGGTCGGTGACCAGGTGCCCGCTTCCGAATGCCAATACCAACTGGGCCTTCGACGGTTCGAAACCTTTGGTGGTTGAAATATTATTCCACTGATTGTCAATGTGTTGAATTTGATTGATTTTCATAATAGAATATTGGACTGCTTAAGAGTGTTCCCCTTGTAGGAACGCATGCCGTTCACTTAATATTACAAAATGTTCAAATAATCACTATAAATCATGTAGATGTAAATTGTGGCGGCATAGATGATTAATACTAGTGGACTGCCCCGGCAATAAATGGAGTTTGGGCGGGTGGCTCTGGCTACCAGATGGCGATTTGGCGCCGGGGCTTTTTCCTACCTTCGTCCTCTATGGATGAACCGTTTTTCCTTCCCGTGATTTTTAAAGGTATTGAACATCAGTTCGAGGCATTGTTGAAACGGCGTGGCTATGTGGCTGTTTTGGAGGTCAATGTTCATGATGCCCTGGTCATTTTCGAGCGCGACGAACAGGGTGACTGGCGGGCGATCCTTCCGGAAGACCAGGCGGGGAAGGCCCCGGATGTGGAGTTGTTGCGCGCGATTGGGGAAACGATTGAGCAAATCTTGCAGTAAGGGCGGTTTTAACGACTTTGCAATCTAAATGCCAACATATGAATAAGATCTTCACAACTATTCTCCTACTGCTTTGTGCGCTAGCCCTCAAGGCGCAGCAAAAAGTCATCCCTTTATATCCCGGTGCGGCGCCGGGCTCGGAGAAATGGACCTGGAGTGAGGTGGAAAGTGACAACAACATGTACCATTCCAACGCCATTTTCAATGTCAGTAAACCGACGCTGACGGTTTATCTGCCAGATAGTTCTCATGCGCCAACGGGTACGGCCATTATTGTTTGCCCCGGCGGGGGCTTTCACTCGCTGTCTATCATGCAGGAAGGGTATGGGGTGGTCAAATGGCTGCAAAGCCAAGGCATTACCGCCTTCTTATTAAAGTACAGGCTGATGCACATCCAGGGCGGGGATCCCTATAAGCAGGAAACAGAAGACCGGACACGCTTGGGCGCCGACGTGGAGCGTACGATGGTGGCGGGCATGGCTATTGCCGATGGCCGGCAGGCGATCACCTATGTGCGTGCACACGCCGCGGAATATGGCATCGATCCGCAACGGATCGGCATTATCGGCTTTTCGGCCGGCGGGGTGGTATCGGCGGCTACGGCCTATGACTATACTCCCGAGAACCGCCCTGATTTTGTCGGATTTGTATATGGGGCGCTGCTGCCTTCAATGACGAAGGCCGCCATACCGGCCGATGCTCCGCCGCTCTTTATTGCCGCGGCCAGCAATGATGAATACGGTCTGCAGTTTGCGGCGGTCTCGCTGTATACGGCATGGATAACTGCCAAGCACGTCGCCGAATTGCATATTTACGCGCAGGGCGGTCATGGTTTTGGGTTGAGAAAGCAGGGACTGCCTACAGATACCTGGACGGACCGGTTCATCGAGTGGATGACGTTGCAAGGGTTTTTGAAGAGGTGACGATCAGGGTGATCAGCAAAAATGCTATCGAAATACCAATAATTTGCTTATCTTTGTGTTGGACGTTTTCTCAAGGTTTCATAAAACCGCGCCCTGCGGAGGTTGCCAGTATTGGCACGGTGCCTTGACGAAGCGTTATTTTTTTGCCCCTACTACAAAAGGAGAAGCCTTTTCCAATTCAAATTGATCTTTCCGGGTATACAGCCTTCCAGTACATCGTTCTCATAGATATCTAAGATCTGCTCGTAGTGGTGCTCCATGGCGGCAAAATACCGCTTCTCGCCTTGTAGAATATACCGTTGGAGGGCCCATAAGAGATAATCTACCAAGGTGTAACAATTGAAAAGGCTGGTTCGTAGTATGGTTAAACAATACATTAATGAAACAATTAGTAACCATTCTGGCTGCAAGCATGCTGGTTTTTACAACCTTTGCCACCCATGCCCAAACGGGTGCTGTCGGTCATTTTCATAAAATCATGGTAAGCCCATATATCCAGGTAACTTTTGTCCAGGGAGATGCGGAAAGCGTAACCATAAACAGTTCTATCGTAGACACCGGCAAATTCCATGTGGAAGTGCACGGTGGCATGTTGCGGTTGTACCTGGATGGGGCCAAAGATATCACACATAACGAGCGGCATTACAGGGATGACGACAACGGACAAAACCATCACCTCTATCCTGACCATGCAGTAGTAGTCACGGTTGTCTACAGGAAATTGGATGCTCTTTCCCTACGCGGAGAGGAGACCTATCTTTGCCAGAGCCCGTTGTCGGCTGCTGCATTTACGCTACATGTGTACGGCGAGTCAAAAGTCATTTTCACGGAAGTGCATATCTCGAAAATGTATACCACGATCTATGGTGAAAGTTCACTGGATATCAAATCGGGTGAGGTGAATAAGCAGAAGTACACCTGCTACGGGGAGGGGAAGATCAACACTACAACTATTACCGGGAAGACGGCTAAAGTCACCGCTTTCGGCGAAGCTGAATTCAGGGTGAATGTTTCTGACCGGATTAAGATCACTGCTTTTGGCGAGGCCAAACTGCGTTATATGGGTAACCCCGCTATTGTGAAGGGTATTCATATCGGTGAAATGGACCTGGCGAAACTTGACTGATATTACCACTTTTTATATCCATAACAGACTAACTTTCCAATTCAAACGTTAGATTTGACTTGAAAGGACAATCCTATTGATATAACGCCAAAACCCAAGTTTTCTCCTGACCTATGATCGCACATTTCGGCCGGACCTTGAAACTTCTTATTCTCCTGTTGTTGTCCCTATCCTGTAAAAGTTTTGCAACCATCTACTATGTCAATATAAATAACAGCACGCCCGGGTCGGGACTTACCTGGGCCACGGCTTTTAATGACCTGAATCAGGCGCTCGCTATTTATTCCTCCGGCGATCAGATCTGGGTGGCGAAAGGAACTTACTATCCTACCACCACCACCGACCGGACTGCCACCTTTACTATAACAAATTATCTCAGCCTCTATGGGGGCTTCAATGGTACGGAGACTGCCGCCACTATGGCGAATCCTACTGCAAACCCTACGATCCTCAGCGGGGATATTGGTATACCCGGGAATGCGGCCGACAATTCTTATCACGTGGTTACGTTCACTTACCCCCCTACCGGCTCCGGTCTTACCATGGACGGATTTACCATCACTGGGGGCAATGCAAATCAAGGCTATCCGGCCAGTACGACTCCCGCGGCCGCTAATACCGGAGGCGGATTTTTGGAACTGTCGGTAAATAACCAAATGCAGAGCGCTACGATTAGTCACTGTACTTTTACCGCCAATTTTGCCGTTTACGGCGGGGGCTTCGGGGCATACGGAGACGGAAATTCGAGTGGTACGGCCTATGGAATCGTCTACTGTACCTTTACGAATAATACGGCATTTGCCGGTGGGGGTGTGGCTTCTCTGGGGTATAATAATGACTATAGCGTGAGTGGTATCGACATGTGCGTCTTTATCGCCAACAATAGCGCTAACAACCAGGGTTCGGCCATCGCTACAACGTTCACCAATGGCCCCACTGGTGTTATGCTGACGACAGTAACCAACTGTGTCTTCTATAACGATCCCCAGCCACAGCTTTATAATCAGGCTACAAATGGCAGCGGCAGCCTTCAGTTGTATACCAGTATCATCTGGACCTCCGGGGCTCCGTATACGGGTCCGCTCTCCGCAGGCAATAGTCTGGTGATCGACATGTGCGATGTCGATCTTGCTACCCCGGACGGATCCAACCTGGACGTTGACCCGCAATTTACCAACCCGGCCGCCGGCGACTTTCACACGCCACATTGCGGGCCGCTGGTGGATCAGGGTTTCACTACTGCTGCCTTTAATATCGGTACGACTGATCCCGATGGCAATCCCCGGCTGCTCGGACCCAAAACTGATATCGGCCTTTACGAATCGCAAATCCCGCCTGCTCCGACTGGCCCCAACGTCACGTATTGCCTGAATGCAGTGGCCTTGCCGCTGACGGCCACGGGGACAAATCTGCTGTGGTATACGACAATCGGGGGTACGGGTAACGCCGTGGCGCCGACGCCTGTCACTTCAGGCACGGGCTCTACCGACTATTATGTCACGCAGACCCCTGCGGGCAGTTGTGAGAGTACGCCAACAACCGTTACTGTTACGATAAATCCCGGCGCCACGGCGCCCACGGCTACCTCGCCGATGTATTGCCAGAATGCGGTGGCTGTGCCGCTGACGGCTACGGGGGCGAACCTGCTGTGGTATACGACTATCGGGGGTACGGGTAACGCCGTGGCGCCCACGCCGGTTACGTCGGGCATAGGATCTACCGACTATTACGTTACGCAAACCCCGGCGGGCAGTTGTGAGAGTACTCCAACAACCATTACCGTTGTCGTCAATCCAGCGCCTTCGGCGGAATTTACCTGGTCGACACCTTGCGAAGAGAAAGCCACGACAATAAACGCGGTCTCAACGACAGCGGATCAATATACCTGGGATTTCGGGAACGATGCTTCCGTCACCGGGTCTGGCGCCGGCCCCTATGAAGTGACCTGGGCAACGAGCAACACCTATACAGTTGCACTGACCACAACCGCCGGCGGCTGTCAGGGGCAAACGCAACATCTGATAACCGTGAACCCCAATCCGAACGTAGGCATCGCCGCCATCACGGTCCCATTGTGCCAGGGTAATAATATATCCCTGGAGGCTTCCGGCGCCTCTTCCTACCAATGGAGCCCGGCAACCGGTCTGTCCAATGCCGATATTTTCAATCCCGTTGCCTTATTACAAAGCGATATCCAATATACTGTCACAGGAACGGACGACAATGGCTGTTCGGCGACTGCACAGGTTACCCTTGAGATCGGTCCGGATTGTTCAGCTTACTACATACCGAATGCTTTTACCCCCAACGGGGATGGAAAGAATGATGAGTTTCACGTAATGACCGCTGATATTCCAAGATCGTTCACCCTGATTGTCTTTAACAGATTCGGAGGGAAGGTCTTTGAAAGCGCTAACGTCGGCGACGGCTGGAACGGTAGCATCGGCGGCAATCCCGCATCCACTGGGACATACGTATATATCATGCAAGCCACGACATCCGCGGGGGCCATAGTGAAAAAACAAGGAACGATCATGCTGATCCGCTAAGCGCCGGGGCATGCTCTCGTTCGCGTTGCTGAATATTTTTTTTGCAGATGGAACATATTGTTCCCACTGCGGCGCAGGGAGGCGGCTTAACATCAAAGATTTCCTTTTTTCAATTCATTTACGGCATGATCCGCTGCCCTGGCTGTCATGGCCATATAGGTCAGGGACGGATTAACGCAATTGGCGGAAGTCATGAAGGAACCATCAGTGACGAATACGTTGGGGGCATCCCAGATCTGGTTCCACGAGTTAAGAACGGATGTCCTGGGATCGCGCCCCATGCGAGCTGTGCCCATTTCATGAATGCTACGACCGGGAAAGGGTGCATTGTTGAAGCTCTGAATATTTTTTACCCCAACGGTTTCGAGTATTTCTTTTGCATCCTGCTCCATGTCTTTGCGCATTTTCAGCTCATTGGCCTTCAATTCGGCGTCAATAGCCAGGATGTTCAATCCCCATTTATCCTTCCTGGTTTTGTCGAGCGTTACTTTATTATCGTGATACGGCAGCATTTCCCCAAAACCGACAATGCTCATGCTCCAGGGGCCGGGTTCGCTTAATGCCTCTTTGTATTCTTTTCCGATGCTGAATTCTGCCACCTGGTGATTATAGCCTTCTCTGCCTGCTCCACCCTGGTAGCCAAAACCGCGAAGGTAATCACGCTTGTCATCAAACAGGTTGCGGAAGCGGGGAATATAGATGCCGTTTGCACGACGACCATAGTAGTATTTGTCTTCATAGCCCTCAACTGTACCATCGGCGCCTGCCTCCTGGTGATGGTCCATGAGATTATGCCCTAATTCACCGCTGCTGCTGCCGAGGCCGTCCGGCCAGACATCGGTGGCGGAATTCATGAGCACCCAGGCGCTGTTCAAGGTCGAGGCGTTGAGAAAGATAATTTTTGCCCTGTATTCGTAGGTAAGGTTTGTTTCTGCATCGAGCACTTCTACGCCCGTAGCCTTTTTAGTATCCTTATCATAGAGAATTTTTGTCACGATAGACCAGGGACGGAGGGTAAGGTTGCCGGTCCGGACTGCGGCGGGGAGGGTAGCGGATTGGGTGCTGAAGTAGCCGCCGAAAGGGCAGCCCAGCCAGCATTTGTTGCGGAACTGGCAACCCGGCCGCCCGCCGTGAGGAACAGTGAGGTTCGCTACGCGGCCGATGATGATATGGCGTAGGCCGTTGTAATGAGCCTTCAGGCGGGTAGCAACATCCTTTTCGACACAAGTCATATCGTAAGGCGGCAGAAAGTCGCCATCAGGAAGATGGGGAAGATGCTCGAGAGAGCCGCTGATACCCGCAAATTTTTCTACATAAGAATACCACGGGTCGATGTCTTTGTATCTTATTGGCCAGTCGACGGCAATGCCTTCTTTCGCATTGGCCTCGAAGTCATAATCGCTCCATCGGTAGCATTGACGGCCCCAGGTGAGGGACCTGCCGCCGACCTGGTAGCCACGGCTCCAATCGAAACGTTTGATCTCGGTGTACGGGCATTCGCTTTCCTTTACCCAAAAATCGAGATTAGTCTCATTGAGCGTGTATTTTCTTTTCAGGACGGGATATTCTTTTTCCAATTCGATTGTGCGGGTGCCGCGGTGTGGATAATCCCATGCCTCTTTATTGGCATTCACATAATCTTTGATGTGCTCGATATTGCGCCCTCTTTCGAGCATGATGACTTTGAGCCCTTTCTCCGTGAGTTCTTTGGCGGCCCAGCCACCGCTGATTCCAGATCCGATCACGATTGCGTCGTATGTATTTTTCATGCTATATAAGTGACAATAAATACTGTACTAAGGTAGGTCCAAAACAAGTTAAATAAAAAGCCCCGCATTTCTGCGGGGCCTGTGGGAACATTTATCGTTGACAGATCAGATTTTTGTTGATTTGAGGTATGTTTCCCAATCGCCGCCAGTCGATCTCAGCGTGACTTTGCTATCCGCATTTTCGATGGTCAGAAAATAGCTGGTGTTACCGTCGGCGTCGCACTCGAAAAGGTCGGAGACCCAGTAGTTCGCATAGTTGCGACGAAGGTTCATCTGCAACTGAAGGGGAAGCTGCGTGGAGACGATGTTATGGGTAACGGCCAGCAACTTTCCGTCGCCGGAATAGAAAGCGAAGAGGACCATGCCATTCATCTTAAAGGTCAGCTTAGTGTAATTCTCGGTGACATTAGTCGCCAGGAGTTCGGCCTTGCGGAAATCCTTGTGGAAAGAGGCATTGATGTTGTCGAGGTCCCCTGCGGGAGTAGCGAAACTGCTGCTGATGCCTACCGTGAGGACCAGGGCTGCAGTGAGAGCGAATTGATAAATTGAGCGTTTCATATTTTTCAGTTTTATTGTTCGTGATGCATGGGAGAATGCCAGCGCGGTGCCACAAAATTGCACTGCTGAGGATCAACGAGTTAGATTTCTTTAACAAATAAAACTGTCCGGTTTTGAATGATCTACTGTCCGGTTTTGGATGGTATACCTAATCCTTCCTGCAAACTATCTTTCAATTGCGCCATATATTCTTTTACTGAAGTGGCTGTTCCCGACTGAGGATCACTGACGGAGCAATTGCTTTTAACATAATTTTTGACGTCTGCCATTTGCCATATGGCGCCGCCGCTCATGCCGGGGTCAGTTGTTTTGAACCTGATCATTTCTGCCTTGATCTCGGCGGGGCTCTTGCTGTTATGATTAGTCGCGCAGGTGCTGAAGGACCCGCGGCAGAGGAATATCGGGTATAACGGGATATCGAGGCCCAGACTGTCTACCCATCTACCGGGTGTGTTGCGGGCGCCGCCATCATAACACTGGAGGTATATCGCATCTATCAGCCCTTTTTCCGATCCTTTGATCAGCGTCTTCCAATAGGGTATATGGCTGAAGGGGCATAGGGACATATGCAAATCCAGACGATGGAGCATTGATCCCAAGCGGAGGACAGAAACGCTGTCATACACGGATTCATCGTCGATGGAGACAGCATCGACCCCCAGATCGTCTTTGAAGAGTTTGGCTATTGTATAGAGGGTACTGTTATTGCCGGTGCCGGTGACAATACCTGGTATCTGCCGGGTGGAATCCGACCAATCCCGGATAAAGTCATAGGTATTGGGAGGTTGGTTGTACCATCTGCCTTCCAGCAGGATCTCGATGCGGGTGACGGACCCGGGCTTGTGCCTGAGTGAAGCGATCCGGCGAAGCCATTCTTTATCACCGATGTATTTTCCATCGTGAATGATCGGGTTTCTGCTGTCACCGGAGTAGACGTCACCATTTTCATGGATATAGAAACTGGAAAGCACTATAGTGTTAAAACCGGATAGCCGCAGATCGTTATAAGTGGTATCGTCGCCGGGATAAAGGCCGCGGCCATACATGGTCAGGTTAGGAGATGCGGGTGAGCCCGGCGATGCCGATGTTTGAGGTTGAGCATTAACGTGATTAAGGAAGGCCAAGCTCAGCAAAAGTGTGAAGGCGATGTTGATTTTCATTTTTGAGTGTTCTTATATTTACTGATGCGTTTTGTTGAGGCTAGGGTTCCTATGGTTCGTAGTGAAAAGATTTGTCGGGATGCGGGGGCACCGGGGGAACGGTCACGGGTTCGGCGGCGATCTTTTTCTTGAGATAATCGATAGCGGCCTCCAGTTGGGCATCCTTTCCTTTGAAGGTTTCGAAGGGGAGATTATCGACGATGATGTCCGGGTCGACGCCATGACCTTCGATCAGCCATTTCCCTTCGGGCCCATAGACGCCGAGTTCGGCCGCGCTGGCGACGCCGTTATCCACGAGGCGGTTGTCCATTGACAGCCATATCTCACCGCCCCAGGACCGCATGCCGATTACTTTCCCGAGACCAAGGCGCCGGAAACCTTCCGTGATGGCCTCTCCATCGGAGGCGGTGACCTGGTCGCAGAGGATCACCATGTGACCGCGGAAGGCAAAGGGCATATTCCAGAACGGGCCGCCGCTACGTGCCTGCCAGTACATCCAGGCTTTACGGATCAGTTTCTCCAGCACCCAGCTGTCGATATTGCCGCCGAAGTTGTGCCGCACATCGAGGATCAGCCCCTTGCGGGTGAAGATGGGGTAGAATTGTTTTACAAAATCATCCATATCCTCGCTGCCCATCGCCCGCAGATGTACATAGCCGATGTCGTTGTTGCTCATGCTGTCTGTCTTCTCGCGCCGCGTCAGTTCCCACTCCGCATAGCGCAGATTGTCGTCCGTACCGGCGTCGCAGGGCCGAATGACCTCTTCATAAGACTTGCCGTCCTTGTCGAACAGGCTTAATTTTACCGGGATATCCACTTTGTTGGCCAGCAGCACGGAGATGTCCGCCACCTGGTTCAACGGGACATTGTTTACGGCAGTGATGACATCGCCCTCACGGATATGCCCTTCGGGATGATGCAAGGGACTGGTGAAATCGGGATAGTCGGGATCGGTGTGGTAGATATGCGTGATCAGCAGGCCCCGGTCTTCTTTTTTAAACGTGCCGCCGAGAAAGCCCGCCGGGATCTGGTCGGGCGACACTCGTTTGTCGCCTCCCCCTACAAATGTATGGAGGGCCGACAACTCACCCACCATCTGCGCCAGCAGGTCGTCCAACTCATAACGATCCGTCAACCGGTCTACTAATGGCTCATATCGTTTCCGCGTCTCTGCCCAATCCACTTTATGCAAGTCCCGGTCATAAAAATAATCCCGCATCATGCGCCAGGCATCGGCAAACATCTCCTTCCAGTCATCGACGGGGTTCACCTCGAAACTCCAGTCGTCCAGCGAGAGTTTGCTTTTATCTGCGTCGATCTTCTGGCCGTTGGCGTCATCGACGGTAATGGTACGGTTACGGAAACTGATGAGGATCTTTTTCTTATTGGCGGAGAGTTCGAAATCTGCCACGCCGGTAGCGATTTCCACGGGTTCATATTTCTTACTTTCTTTTATTTTTAACGCCAGCAGGCGTGGTCCGGCATCCCGACTGCCTGCGGGACCATAATCCAGCCAATAGAGCCAGCCCTCCGCGGCCTGGAGCTGGCCTAGATTTCCGCTTTTCACCGGCAATTGGTAAAGCATCGTTTGCAGCTTCTCCCAGTCATACGTTTTTGCCGTCGGCGTCGATTTCTTGTGGCCGGCAATCGCCGGGTTGAACAGGGAATCCGTCAGCCAGCTATCCGTGGTCAGAAAGGGAAATTTTGCTGCGGGGTCCAGCGGCATCGCATAGAAGTTGCTGGTCTCCGTATAGTAGGGCTCGGGTTCACGCGAGCCCCAGGGTGAGCCCACGCGGGTATGCAGGTTGCGATCGGAGACAAAGAACAGCCAATTGCTGTCTGTGGACCAGGCCGGGCTGCCGCTGTTGAGCCTTGTCGTCGTGACCGGCTGCATCTTCATGGTCCGGGAGTCTACCAGGCAGATCTGTTGATTGCGGTTCTCGATGCCACGGGTAAAATGCAGAAACCGGCTGTCAGGGGACCAGCCCGCATCGCCAACGCCGGCATAGGCTTCGTCGTAGGTATACTTCAGAGTGCCTGTAGCAGTCTCGATAATCCGCAATACATCATTCTTATCATCATAGGCGATATACTTCCCATCGGGAGAAGGGATAAAGCTGCGGATCATCGTCTTGGTGCCTTTGGTCAGTTGTTTTGCCGGTTCACTGCCGTCGGCAATCACGCTGTAGATCTCATATTCGCCGCTCTCATCGGATAGAAGCGCGAGGCTTTTGTCGCTGATAAAATGTGCCTCCTTATACCGGATGCCGCTGTGGCGGTTTACTTCTACCCAGCGATCGCTTTTGGCGGGGGAGACGAAGACACGGCCGCGGCTGATCAGCGCCACATAATTACCGTTGGGAGAAATAGCGTTGTCCGTGATGGAGGTGACCGGGCTTTTGATCCATCGGGGTTTCCGTTGGTCAAAGTCCGACTGCAGGCGGATGTCCAGTATCTTGTCCGTATTGGCCGCGGCATCATATATCCAGAGATCGGCGCCTTTCTGGTAGACGATCGTGGCGGCATCTATCGAAGGTGATTGGATGTCCCAGCCTTTTGAGAAGGTGTTTTGTTTGACGTTCCTGCCGTCCTTGTCCATGGACCAGAGGTTCATGGTGCCGTCGCGGTCGGATACGAAATAGATGCGATTATTATACAACATCGGCCGGGTGCTGGTACCGTCAAAGTCGCAGGTCAGGCAGGTCGCTTCGTGCTGGCCGTCGAATTTCCAGATCTGCTCTATTGTTCCGCCTTTATAACGCTTGGTCCTGCTGCCCTGAAAGGGCCAGCGGGTAAAATACAGGATGCCGGTCTCGTCGTAGCAGCCGTCCGAGCCCGTCGCCAGCGGCAATGGCTCGCGGGTCATTGTGGCCGGGTCCAGCCGGATCAACTGAGGAGAAGGGAGTCCGTCGTAACGCCCGGTACGATAAATGATCTTTCCGTCGCCGGTAAAGCACGTGGCGCGTGTAGACCCGTCAAAGTCATAGGTTAGCCGTTTGGGCACTCCGCCGTCGATGCCGATGGAATAGAGCTCTGTCGAGCCTTCATACTGGCCCGAGAAAACGATGGTCTTGCCATCGGGGGAAATGCGGGGATACTGCTCAAGGCCCTGGTGGGTTGTCAGGCGGGAGGTAGTGCCGTTCGACAGGTCGTATTTCCAGAGATCGCCTTCGGCGGTGAAGACGACGGTATTTTTGTGGATGGCGGGGGTGCGATAATAGCCTTTTTGTTGAGCGGAGACTATCAGACAGAGAGTGAGACACAGGAGTGTCAGGAATGGCCGTGGAAACATGGTTAGGAGTTTTTTAGAAGCCTGAATATAAGGAATTTTGGGTCTTGGCGGGTGAGATTGGCGAGGAGCGGTCGGAAGGGCGGCGAGGTGGGTGAGGAAGGTGGCCGGAGGCATGGGAGTAGGTATCAGGCGGACGGATCAGGCAGTGTAGCGAGCGGTGAGCTCCAGCAGTTTCGGCATATAGAAATGTTTGCGCAGAAAGTCATCGGCGCCTGCTGCTGCTGCGAGTTCGGCGACATTATCCTGGCCGGAAAAATAGATGACGGGGATGGATTTCGACAGCGGATTGGATTTTAGCTCCCTGGTGGCGTCCAGGCCACTGACTCCGGGCATATCGTGATCCATAAAGATAATCCCCGGGCGGAATTCACGGACGACCTCGATGAGTTCGTCCATATTTTTACAGCCCAATAAAATACGTACTGCGTAGTTTTTTCTTCGGAGAATGAGGCTGCAGATGGATAGATGATCGACATCGTCGTCAACGAGCAGAATGTTTTCCAGGGTATTCGATAACATAACCAAACCGTAATTAATTACTCTTAGAGATTCCATATTTATGCCAAATTCCATTATAACAGAGAATCATCCGGTTATGGCGGTCGCGGCATCGGGACTGAGCAATTTTTTCTACACGGGGAATGGCGGGGTCGGGGGGCCGGCAGGGGCCGGAGGGCGGGGCGGCGACGGCAAGGTGGCCTGGGGGAGTATTCATTTTGAATACTTT
>Ga0302312_10001168_pt1 | contig 16393 bp, 5 predicted proteins | sample III_Palsa_N2_1_FD_200529 | JGI IMG/M metagenome (GOLD analysis project Ga0302312, IMG submission 200529) | Peat permafrost microbial communities from Stordalen Mire near Abisko, Sweden - III_Palsa_N2_1 | ecosystem: Environmental > Terrestrial > Soil > Palsa > Peat permafrost | place: Sweden... | reverse complement strand
CAACTGCCTGGTCTGTGCGTAGCCGACACGGAAGTTTGGATCGACGGCGAAGCTCTGGGGGGTTGTTGCGGTGCAAGGGAGGAATCCGTTGGCGAGCGTGAGTGGGCAGGAGGTGCTGTTGTATTGCACGTTCAAGCTTGTTGAGAGCGGAGCTTGCTGTGCCATTTGTAGCGCTGTGGATTGATAGACGGAGGTGTCATCGTAGATACCGTAGCCGGCCCGGACGACTATGGAAGAGCCGGGGATGGGGCGCCAGGAGATGCCGATGCGCGGCTCGATGCCTAGCTTATCTGGGCGGATTAACGAGGTTGGGTAGTGTTGGCCTGTGAGAGGGCCGGTTGGGCTGCTGCCGAGAACGGGACTTACGTTGGAGAAGCCGGAAGCGACGTCGAGATTGACGAGGCGATTGAAGAGTTCGGTCATGGGTGCACCGTACTCCCAGCGGATGCCGGCGTTGATAGTGAGTTCGGGTCTGATTCGCCAGTCGTCGGTGGCGTAGAGGTCGTAGACAGATTGGCGGAAGTACTTGTCGGCGTTGCCGTAGGCGATCTGGCTGATGTCTGGGATGCCAGAGAGGAAATCTGCGAAGTCGGAGATGCCCGTGGCTGCGCCGGTAAAGGTGTAGGTGCCGCGGGGGTTTTGTTGCGAGAGGTAGTTGAACTCCTGGCGGCGGAAGTCGGTGCCTGCGGTGATGTTGTGGTGGCCTCGGTAATATTTCATGGAGTAGGAGAGGCCATCGGTGCGGTTGCGGTTGAAGGAGCTTTGCACGTCGGTGAGGGAAGAGATTCCGCTGGAGAAGATGAGTGTGGGTGGACCCCAGTCGGCAGGGTCTTGCAGGTTTCCGTGGGCGCCGTTTGCGGTGCCATCGCTGATGCCCGCGTCGCCAGAGACGTTTTCGCGATTCTGAAAGTTGGGAATGACCTGTATTCTTAGCCGGCTGAATTGGAAGCCGATGTTCTGGAAGAGGCTGTGGTTGAAGCGGTGATTCCAGTTGATGCTGGTGTTGATGCCGAGGACGTTGGTCGTGTCAATGAAACCGAAGAGGTTTGCACCGTTAGAGCGTGTGCTTTGGAAGGCGAATGCGCCGTAGATCTGATCCTTATGGGTTACCGACTTATCAAGCCTCGACTGCATGGAGTCCTGATGGGTGTTGTTGAGGACTGGAACCTGGTAGTTGTACTGAGAGTTTCCGATGACGTTGGGCGGACGATAACGGGTTAAGAGAGCGTCTGCTACTGGGTCATGAGGGGTGACTTCGCTTAGTTGTGCCAGTGTTGGGAAGAGGCCGGAAAGTATTGTGGCGACGCTGTCGCGTTTCCACTCGTAGGCGACGAAGAAGTTGGGGCCGCGCGGAAGCAGATGCGGGATGTTGAGCGGGCCGCCGAAGGTGGCGATGCCGGTGATCTCGTTATAGGCGGATTTTGGATTGTTTTGGCCGGTGAGTGAGTAAGGACGCGCGTCGAGTGCGGAGTTATCGAGGATGATTGCGAGGCCCCCGGTGTAGAGACTCTTTGTTCCTTTGCGGCTGTTGCCGAAGGCACGGTCGAGCGTGAACTGCGATGTTGCCGCGTTGTTTACGCTGCCGTTGACGAGGAAGCCGTCGGAGGATTCTTCGGAGGGCTTTGGCATCTCCGCGGTGTCGGCTGTCTTGGGCGTGGCGTTGGGTGTGGCTGGGAGAGACAGTGTTGGTGCAACTCTTACTGCTTTGGTTTGCGCGATGATCTGATCGATGGGCAGGAGCTTAAGGTCGAATGTGATGGCAGGCATGTTGGCTGCGATGGTTACGTCCTGATTGACGGTCGTGAAGCAGGACATCTTTACTTCGATTTTCCAGGAGCCGTCGGTTAGATCGGGGAAGGAGTAGATGCCTCGTTCGTCGGAGGTGGCGACGAACTTCTTGCTGCCTTGCGTTGCCGTGATTGTTGCTCCCGGCAGAGGTAGCGCGCCGAAGGTGATTTGCCCGTGATACTCCGAGGCTTTCGCCAGGCTGGAGATAGCGAGGCAAGCGAAAGCGCAAACCAGTCGAAGATAGTTTTTTCTAAGCTTCATACGCTGCCATGGATTTGGAATGCACCGCCTGTTTTCAATTTTGTGAAGACTGTTAGTTGGCAGAGGGCTTTTCTACGTGATCGATGGAAATCACATCAACCAAGGTCTTTTTCGCTTCGAGCTTGAGGCCGGCCTGCTCTTGGATCGCTTCAAAGAAAGGTGGCTGGGCTGTGGTGTCGTCGGGCGATTTTGGGATGGGTGGACGTCCGTTGAAGACGGAATCGTCAGGCGCGAAGGTAAGTGCAAAGTCGAAGTTCCCTGTAATGCCGGTTTGGTCTACGACTGGCCGGTCAAGAACGAGTATCTGTAGAAAGTTCGCGAATTCCGGCATGGTTGTATTGATGACGGGGATGGTCAGGCCACCGGGTGCAGGGCGCAGGCCGAAGCCGGGTGCAGGACCGGGCAGTTGGGTTGGCTTGAGCTTTTGTCCGTCTTTTCCTACCGTCAATACGAAGGCTGACATCTCTTTTTTGTCGTGATGGAACTTCAATTGAAAGCGATCTGCCAGAAGCTTTTGAATCATGATCTTCAATTGCTGTGGGTTGGGCATGCCTTGCTGATCGGGCACGGCTGAGATGTCGTAGCGATCTTTGTCCATCCAATCCGGCGCGTTCACGATCTGCTTTATCTGTACATCGTAGGCAAAGGCTATGAGGTCTCCCAAAGAGGAGTTGCGTGTTGTAAAGTTGCGACCATTGAAGTTAAGCCCCTGCATGTTCGTTGCGCCGGAGGCGTTTGGCTTGATGGTTGCTACTTCAAACGATGGATTGGCATCGGCGGCCATCAGCTTCGGTGGTGATGGGGGAGCGGGGATCTCCCAGGCGGTCTCTTTGGTGGCGTGCACCAGGTTTAGGGGTTGGGGCGTTGAACCCTGCGTCCAGTTTCCCGTGATCGATTTGCCGTCGGCACTTAGCTTGCCTTCGTAGCTGATGCCGATCACGTCGCTGGAGCACTTGAAGGTGGAATCAGCCAGGCTGACGGTTGAGGCTTTGAACGGGCGGGCACCCTGGTCGATGCTGTACATGGTGGCCTGAAGCTTGCCGTCGTCCTTTGAGATCTTGAGGACGATGCGGAGTTCTTTGCCGGACGCAGGTGTCAGCGTGCCCTGCCAGGCACCGGTAATGTCCTGAGCGCGCAAGGAACCGCCCAACAGCGTTACGAACGCAACCATAGCTAGAATCAGCTTCTTCATTGAAAATCTCCTGGACAACTTGCTTCTATTCTCTGGCAAGAGTCGCCGATTCGAAGCGATTGATGCCGTGGGTTGACTGGGGCCGATGCGCTGTAGACGGAGTAACTCCTCCATTGATAGCACTGTGTGGAGATGTTTCGTGTTTTTTTTGGTTTTACCGGGCCGTGCAGTACTCCGGTATGTTGCTCTGCGTGGTCGGATACTTTCATGTTTCTTCGCCCCTGCTATGGGCTATGTATGAGAAGCGTGTGGTCGTATTTGAGTCCGGTATCGATGCGAATGGGGGCTTCTGTGGGTGATTGTCGCGCTGGCGTTGTCTATTTCATCCATGAATTAAATAGTTCAGATATGGATTGACAGTCGCTTGTTGCACGTGAGAGCTTGTATCCCGATTTGGAGCGGCTTGATAAAAGCGCTCCAAAATACACAGCAGATCGTGTCCCTCTTCAGGAGACTCAACGTGCGCAAAGCTTCAACGAGATGTTCTCTTCAAAGCCTCGTCTTCAGCCTGGTTTTTCTATCCGGCTTCGTCTACATGCCTTCTACACAAGCACAGACCAGCATGACTGTCAGCAGTTTTGATGGCGCTGTGACTTCCACCGAGATCAGTACTTTTCAGTCTTACGTGACCGCACAAACACCCGCGGTAAACAATATTGGCAACAACTGGGTGCAGGGAACGAGTGGTGAAGAGACCAAGGCTATGGGCCTTGTCTACGAGGTCACTCAGAACACGGCCATTCTCGACCAGATGATTCGTTTCTGCGACGCCGTTCTCTCTCAACGCGACGACCTGGCGGCTGCGCCCACTGGACAAATTGTCATCTGGACTGGCCGCATTGATCCTGTGTGGCCGAACACGACAACTACGCCGATCGGCACCGGCGGTGAGCAAGGCGACCCTGTTGGCCACCTCGGCAACTGTGCGCGCCTTATCCTGCAAACGCCTTCGATCTGGAGCACTACGGTCGCTATTGGCGATCCGGATGGCTATGGCACGACCTATCTGGCTCGTGCGAAGACTTATGTTCAAGGTGGTGATGCGGCCATCAGTGGACACATTCTGCTTTCGGAGTTGGATCTCTCCCATTCCAACGAGTTCTACTTCGCTTCAGGCGATCCCTACAAAGGCGGAACGCCTGTGCCCTGGAACCAGGTCATGATGTTCAACTACGCTTTCCAGAACCTAGCTACCGCGCATGACATCCTTGGCGACAACCCCACGCTCGCCGCGAAATATCATCTGCTCGTGCAGACCAATATCAACTGGTTCTTCACTTCGGGTGTGACCTCGTACACGGACAGCGCCGGTAATACTGCCTACAGTTGGGCCTATGCCATGCCTTCCACCACAGGAGAAGATAATGACCACGGTAGCCTGGACCTGAACGGATTCTATCGGGCTTACATGACCGGCGAGTATGGGATCACTCCTGCCATGATGACGCCGTTCGGCAATACGTTTGTGGATGTCATGACGCTTGGGCCTGGCGACTACTCCGGCGTCATCGACGGGACAACGGGCTCCGGGAACTCAGCTTCCACCGACTACATTCGCAGCGGCTGGCTGCTCACCGCAGACTTCCTTCCGAGCGATTACGAGACGATGGTTGGCGCCGACTTTACCGCGGGTGGCACTACGACGAGTGCGGATCGGTTCTCGAAGTTTCTTTGGCTGAAGAACAAGCGCTATCAATCGTTCACCTTTAGCGCATCGCCTGCATCACAGACCACCTCCCCAGGCGGCAGCACAACTTATACGGCTGCCGTTACGGCACAGGGTAACTTTGCCGGTACCGTAAGCCTTAGCGTTAGTGGGCTTCCTGCCGGTGCGACTGCGAGCTTCAGTCCGGCGACTATCAGCGGGAGCGGTAGCTCTACGTTGACTGTTGTTGCCTCCAGCTCTACTGCGTTGGGTACGTACCCTCTTACGATTACGGCCTACAGTATGGGGACCATAACCCAGACGGCGAACGTGAGTCTTGTCGTAGAAGCACAGGCTGTAGCGCCAGCTTTTAGTCCCGCTGGTGGAAGCTATAGCAGCACGCAAGCTGTAACGATGAGCAGCTCCACCAGTGGAGCTACGATCCGCTATACCACTGACGGCAGTACGCCTACGGAGACCCACGGTACTGTTTACTCCACCGCTGTAAGCATCAGCTCGACAGCCACGCTCAAGGCCATCGCCTACAAAAGTGGTTACGCCGATAGCTCCATCGCGAGCGCTACGTATACCATCTCCGGCAGCACGCTGCCCAGCGGTTGGACTGATACGGACATTGGTGGTCCGGGCCTTGCTGGCAGTGCAAGCTATAGCGGGTCTACCTTTACGGTGAGTGGTGGCGGAGCCGATATCTATGGCACTGCCGATCAGTTCAACTATGCCTCGCAATCTGTAAATGGCAATTTGACCGTTACGGCATACGTTGCTTCACAGACGAATACGAACTCCTGGGCGAAAGCCGGTGTGATGATTCGCGAAAGCACCGCGGCGGGTGCGGCTTATGTTGGCGTTTACATTACGCCTGGTAAGGGCGCCAGTTTGCAGTATCGTCCCTCGGACAATGCCACTGCTGTCAATGGGCCTGAGACAACGGGGCTTGTCGCGCCTTACTGGGTTCAGCTTGTGCGCAATGGCTCAACGTTTACCGCGTCTATTTCTCCCGATGGAGTTACATGGACGGTGTTTGGAACGGAGACCGCGACCATGACGGCTGCGGCTACAGCAGGACTTGCCGTTTGCTCACATGACAATACGCAGCTCAGTACGGCTACGTTTAGCAATGTTACCGTCAATGTGCTGCCTTCTACTTGGACCGACCTCGATATTGGGGCGCCGGGACTGACGGGTAGTGCAAGCTATAGCGGTACGACCTTTACGGTGAGCGGTAGCGGAGCCGATATTTACGGCACGGCCGATCAGTTTCACTACGTCTATCAACCGACCAGCAGCACCAGCGTCACTATCACGGCACGCGTCGCAACCCAGACGGATTCGAATGTCTGGGCCAAGGCTGGTGTGATGATTCGCGAGAGTACGGCAGCAGGCTCAACTTATGTCGGTATCTACATAACGCCTGGGAAAGGGGCTAGTCTGCAGTATCGGGCTACCACGAATGCCAGTGCCATCAATGGGCCGGAGGTTACTGGGCCAGTCGCGCCTTACTGGGTTCGACTGACGCGCTCCGGATCAACCTTTACTGCTTATACGTCAACCAACGGAACGACGTGGACGTCGGTCGGCAGTGAGACGGTCACCATGGCGACCGATGCTACTACGGGGCTGGCTGTCTGTTCGCATGACAACACGCAACTGAGCACGGCAACGTTCGATAATGTCACTCCGTAATCGATAGCTTCGAAAACGAATGGCCCGGAGTTCGTATAAAGCGAACTCCGGGCCATTTTCTTTGCCGGTTGGCTTTAAGGGGCTTCGTGCTTGCCGGAGAAGGGAGCTGGACGGAATTGATGAACTATTGTGAGATTCGGATGTAGACTCAGGAAACTAGCTGCAAGGATGTCCGCATCAGAAAGCGATGGGCATGATGAAGTCCTTACTGAATACTCCGGCCGACGTTACTCCGAATACACAGCTCACCGTGGATGATCATGCCGTTGCTGGCCATGCCGGCGAGTTGCTGATTGATCTGCTGAACCGCCATACGACTGTATATGCACAGAAGCCTGTGCCGCAGGTTTGCTATCTGCCGCAGATGGGGCCGATCCAGAGTTGCGATACCTGCATGGTGAAGGTCAACGGCGAGTTGGTGCGCGCGTGTGCGACCAAAGTTGTGGAAGGCATGAAGGTGCAGACCACAGGCGAAAGTGTGGACGTCGCCCAGCGTGAGGCCTTCGACCGGATTTTGCAGAACCATATGCTCTACTGCACGGTTTGCGATAACAACAACCAGAACTGCACGATCCACAATACGACGAAGGACCTGGATGTGAAGCACCAGGAGCGTCCGTTCACCCATAAGCCGTATGAGCAGGACCACTCCAACCCTTTCTATCGTTATGACCCTGACCAGTGCATTCTGTGTGGGCGCTGCGTGGAGGCCTGCCAGAATGTGGAGGTGAATGAGACGCTGACGATCGACTGGGAAAGAGAGCATCCGCGTGTGTTGTGGGATGGCGGCGAGACGATTGAAGGCTCCAGTTGTGTTTCGTGTGGGCATTGCGTCACGGTGTGTCCCTGCAATGCGTTGATGGAGAAGTCGATGCTTGGCAAGGCGGGATATATGACGGACCTGCCGCGTGAAGCGCTCAACAAGATGATTGACGTGGTGAAGGGAATTGAGCCGCCTATTGGATATGGCCCGATTCTTTCGCTATCCGAGATGGAATCGGAGATGCGCAATGAGCGCACGAAGCGCACCAAGACGGTGTGTACTTACTGCGCTGTGGGATGCAGCTTCGATGTATGGACGCGTGATCGCCACATTCTGAAGATTGAGCCGATGCATGGGCCGGCGAACGGGATTTCAACCTGCATCAAGGGCAAGTTTGCGTGGGGACATATCAACTCCGATGACCGGCTTACTAAGCCACTGCTGCGCGATGGTGAGGGTTTCCGCGAGATTACGTGGGATGAAGCGCTGGATGTCATCGAAACGAAGTTCAAGCAGGTGAAGCAAGATCATGGGCCCGACGCCCTGGCTTTCATCGCTTCTTCCAAGTGCTCGAATGAAGAGAGCTTTCTGATGCAGAAGCTTGCGCGGGCTGTGATCGGGACCAACAATATTGATAACTGTGCACGCTATTGCCAGAACCCTGCCACGATGGGACTGCAGCGTACGGTGGGGTATGGCGGCGACTCGGGGTCGATTGCGGACATCGAGACGGCTGGGTTGATTCTTATCGTCGGCGCGAATCCAGCGGAGAATCATCCGGTACTAGCGACGCGGATCAAGCGGTCGCATAAGCATCGCGGACAGAGGTTGATTGTCGCCGATCTGCGTGAGAATGAGATGGCGGAGAGGGCTGATATCTTCTTCCGCCCGAACCCTTCGACGGATGCGGTGTGGATGTGCGCAGTGGCGAAGTACATTATCGACAGCGGGCTGGCGAAGATGGACTTCGTTAACAAGTGGGTCAATCACTTCGACGAGTATAAGAAGTCGCTTGAGCCGTACACGATGGAGTACGCGGAGCGCATTACCGGTGTTCCGGCAACTACGCTTGCCACTGTTGCCCACGAGGTCGCGGCTGCTAACGGTGTCTGCATCCTTTTTGCGATGGGTGTAACGCAGCACTGCGGAGGCTCTGATACGGCGACTGCACTTTCTAACCTGCTGCTCGTTACGGGAAACTATATGCGGCCGGGTGCGGGGGCTTATCCGCTGCGTGGCCATAACAATGTGCAGGGAGCGAGCGACTATGGCTCCATGCCGAATGTCTTCTCCGGCTATCAGCATGTGGATGATCCGGAGGTTCGTGCGAAGTTTGAAGCGGACTGGGGTGTGACTCTGCCGACGACTACAGGCAAAGATAACCACGAGATGATCGAGGCTATTCTCGACGACAAGATCAAGTGTCTCTATATCAAGGGCGAAGATACTGTTACCTCGGATGCGAACGCCAACTATGTGATTGAGGCGCTTAGTAAGGTTGAGTTCTTCATTGTGCAGGACATCAACTTTTCCGAGACGGCTCGTTATGCCGACCTGGTACTGCCTGCCTGTCCTTCGCTTGAGAAGGAAGGCACGTTTACCAGCACGGAGCGGCGCATCCAACGCTTCTATAAGTCGATGGAGCCGCTGGGTGACTCCAAGCCTGATTGGGAGATTATCCAGTTGATTGCCAATCGCATGGGAGCCAAGTGGAACTACCAGCATCCTTGTGAAGTGATGGACGAGATTGCTCGGGTGACTCCGCTCTTTGCGGGCGTGAGCTATGAACGACTGGAGGGCTACAAGAGTCTGCAATGGCCGGTCCATGCGGATGGTACAGACTCGCCGGTGCTATTTACGGAAGGGTTTCCGTTCCCTGATAAGAAGGCGCGGTTTTTTCCGGTTAGCTACATTCCGCCTTCTGAGGAGACAAGTGCCGACTTCGATCTTCATCTCAACAACGGCCGGTTGATGGAGCACTTCGAGCAGGGCAGTATGACTTATCGGACTGCGGGTATCAAAGAGATTACGCCGAATGGGTTCGTTGAGGTCTCGCCCGAGCTAGCCGAGGAACGCGGTGTTACCAGCGGTCGCTATGTGCAACTCATTTCTCCACATGGCAAAGTGCGTGTGCAGGTGTTGGTGACGGATCGCGTGAAGGGCAAGCAGCTTTATATGACATTGAACTCGGTTACTGAGCCGGTGAATAAGTTGACCAGCAGCTTTACCGACCGGAGCACGCATACGCCGGCATTCAAGGAGACGGCGGTGAAGATGATGGTGTTGCCGGAGCAAGGCGAGAATCCACTGCCGAGAAAGAACTTCCGCTACGGAAAGCGCACTCCACAGAGCGGTGTTGAGGTTGAGCGCAAGTGGGCTCTGCCGGGCTATCATCTGCCGGGCACCAAGCCGGAGGACAAGCTCGTGCAAATTGCGTCCACTACGGTTTAGTTTTTGTGATTGATGGAAGCGAAGGTTAAGGAGTTGCTGCTATGGCCAATCCGGTTGCGTTTAAACCCATCACGGTTGACTTCAAAGATGATCTTCGACGCAGTCTTGCCCATGCTCCGGAGGAGCATGCTGCTGCGCTGCTGAAGGCGTATGACGTCCTGGAAGCGGCGCATGAGAAGGGATTGTTGGACCTGCTGCATGGCATGATCGGCTCACGGGACGCGATTGTTACGAAGTTGGCGGAGTATGCCGCGCTGCCTGAGGGCGTGGCTGGGATTCGTAATCTGCTGACGGCTGCGAAGATTCTTACGGAGCTTGATCCTGAGGTTCTGGAGCATGTTTCAAAGGCGATGGCGAGTGCTTCTGCAGAGCATAAGCGGGAGCAGAAGGCGCCTAGCCTATGGCAGATATGGCGGCGGGCCAGCAGCGAGGATGGGCGTCGCGGGCTCTCGTTTATGACGCTGGTTCTTTCTGGCCTGGGGAAATCGCTGAAGAGTTGACGGAGCAGCGTTACACGAATGTTGTCGAATGCTCTATTTTACGCGAGGTTTGAGGAGGAGTCTCGTTCGCTCGTAGCGTAAGCGCTCGACTTTCGTTAGCATGGGCTTTCGGCCCGGCTGAACATTGTCTGGGAACCTCAAGAGAACGGACTCCCATTGTGACGACCAGGCGTTACCTAGCCGCAGCCTTATTTCTGACGACGGTTGTCGCACTTTCTTTTCTACTCTTCCGCCATAAAGAAACGCCTCATGCGGCGCCTGCGCAGGTGTATGCCGACGCGGCGACTTGTGTGCAATGCCATGCCAGCGAAGCTGCGGGGTATGCCCGAACGGGTATGGCTCATGCTTTCTATAAGCCGCAGGCGAAGGATACCGTCGATAGTCCGGCTGGAGATCGTCAGTTTTATCATGCGGCCTCCAGCAGCTATTACACGATGACAGAGCATGATGGGAAGTACTATCAGCGACGTTGGGAGTTGGGTTTTGACGGCAAGCCGGAGAACGTTGAAGAGTCGCTGATTGACTACATCATGGGCTCTGGAAACCATGTGCGGACGTACCTGCATCGCGAGCAGGATGGCACGCTAATCGAGTTGCCGCTTGCCTGGTATGCGGAAAATGGTGGGCATTGGGGGATGAATCCTGGCTTTGATAATGCTCATCCGATGACGCGTCGATTGATTGCGTATGAGTGCATGTTTTGCCACAACGCGTACCCTCTGATTCCTGCAACGGCGCATCGTGATTTATCGGCTAGCCCGGTTTACGCTGGGAACTTGCCGGAAGGGATTGACTGCCAGCGTTGCCACGGCCCCGGAGCGGCGCATGTGAAAGCGGCACAGACGCCGGGGACGTCGCTACAGCAGATTCGTGCGGAGATTCTCAATCCGAGTCATTTGAGTAACGCACGTCAGATGGAGGTGTGCGAGCAGTGCCATCTCGAAACCACAAGCCATCTGTTGCCGGATCGCATTCGACACTACGAGCGGGAGCCTTTTGGTTATAAAGCGGGCGAGCCGCTTGCGAAGTTCAACTCGTACTATGCGAGAGATCCGCAACATGGGAGTACTGACAATTTTGAGATTGTGAGTGGACCGTACCGGCTGCGGCAGTCGAAGTGCTATCTGAAGAGCCAGGGCGCTCTGACGTGTGAGATGTGTCATAACCCGCACGATCTGCATAAGGGCGCGGAGTCTGCGTCGTATTACGCGAACATCTGCATGAAGTGCCATGTGGCGAACCTGCCGCAGAAGATTGCGCTGCACCAGCATCCAGCTTCTAACGATTGTGTGTCGTGCCATATGCCTCAGCGCAGAACGGAAGACGTTGTTCATGCGGTGATGACGGATCATCTGATTCAGCGTCTTCCACCGCCGGCGAAGGAGCTGTTGGCGGAACGACAGGAGGTTCAGGACACGCCGGCTACTGCTTATCGTGGGCCGGTGAAGCGGTATCTGCTGGACTATGAGGTAGCCACTCCTAATGACGCTTTGTACGATGCTGCGGCGCAGGTGATCGATGGCAGCAATGTGGCGGCGGGAATTCCGGCGTTGACGCAAGCGATTCAGACGCTGCATCCGGCTCAGCCTAATGCGTCTATCGAGCTTGGAGATGCGATGAGGCATGCTGGAGATCTTCCGGGCGCCATCAATGCCTACAGGGATGCTCTGAAGCTTGATCCGCTTTCTTCGCGGGCACAACGGAGGCTCGGCGTTGCCCTGGGGAGTGCGGGACAGAACAACGAGGGGCTGGCGGTGCTGAGTACGGCGATTGATTACGAGCCCGACAATGCTCTTCTTTGGTACGAACGGGCGTTGATTGAATCGAAGACCGGCAATGCAGAGAAGGGGATTGCGGATCTCCAGAAGTCGCTTACGCTCAGGCCGGACTTCGCCGATGCTCAGGACAATCTGGGGTCAATTCTGGCGCAGTCCGGTGACTTGCCCGGTGCTGAGAAGGCATTCCGTGCGGCGTTGGTGGTTGATCCTTATGACTCGACTACAAGGGCGAACCTTGGGCGTCTACTGGCGAGCGAAGGCGATTGGAAGCAGGCCGCGTTTCATTTGAAGAAGGCTGTACAACTGGATACCGCGAACGTGAGTGCGCATGAGGATTATGCGGTGGCGCTCTTGCAGTTGCAACGTTTTCCTGAGGCAGAGACGGAAGCGGAAGCTGCTGTGACGGCTGATCCGAAGTCCGCTCGTGCGCATGACTTTCTCGGTCAATTGCTTGCTCAGAAGGGCAAGATGGCAGCGGCTGGAGCGGAGTTTGAGAAAGCTCTTGGACTCGATCCTGAGTTTGGGCCAGCGCAGCTTGATTTTGCGGAGACACTTATCCAGCGAGGGCAGGTAGGTAGTGCGGTGCCGCTGCTGCTCAAGGCGGAACGCTCGTCTATGCCTGATATCGCGCAACGTGCACACGCCCTGCTGCAACAAACCAGCCCTAGCCGTTGAGCTGGAGACTTATTGGGAGACAGTGCCTTAGTCGATAACAACCCGAAAGAGGGTTGACGCATTCTGCCCGTGAGGCGTAGCGTCTCGGTCAAATCCTTTTCGAGAGTTCTTAGGCCCCTCAACCGAATGAATAGGCATTTTGCTGCGATTTTGGAATTAAGTTGACAACCTTCTACCCGCTGTTTTCTTATGAGTTCGCATCAATCCAAGACTAAACAAACGCTTGTCTTGGGCAAAACAGCGGATCACGTGCTTCACGAGCTATTTTATGGTTCGGTTCCACGATGATCGCTGACACATTAGTCTGTGCATGCACAGTCGTACTCAGGTACTTTTTCGGAGGCAATACTCGTGAACTTCAATCAATTAGTGCAAAGAACGTTGCACCAAACCAAGCAAGTTGTGCGGATCCCCGCAGTGGCGGCAGTACTAGCGCTGGCTGCCTGGTCCACCTTGCCTACTCTCATTCCCGGCGTCGATGTTGCGTATGCTCAGAACACCAATGCGACCATTCGCGGTACGGTGCTCGATCCGACGGGTGCACTTGTGCCCGATGCTCAGGTTCTTGTGGTCAACAAGAATACGGGCGTCGTTGTGTTTAACGGCAAAACCGATTCGGCTGGTAGCTTTGTGGCTCCCCAGGTTATCCCGGGTACCTACAAGGTTACGGTCAGCGCGGCTGGGTTGAAGCAGTCTGTCATCGACAACCTGATTGCTTCTGTTGCACAGGTTGCATCGGTGAACGTCAACCTGGAACTTGGTGTGGCTACGGAAACTGTCACGGTTCAGTCTAAGGGCGAAGAGTTGGACCGCAGTACGTCTGACGTATCGACGCTTATTTCTCCCAGCGATGTGCAGAATCTTCCCATCGAGAATCGGCAGACAGAAAACCTGTTGGCGTTCATTCCCGGTGTCGCGCATGGCGGCGGCGGCGATCAACTCTCCACCTCTCAGCTCTCGATTAACGGTAGCCGCACGCTGAACACCGAAGTTTTGTTGAACGGCGTTTCTGTCATTATTGCGTCGACTGGTACACCGGCGACTCTGCCTTCACCGGATGGAGTAGATTCGTTCCGTGTTCTTACTACGAACGCGCCAGCGGAGTATGGGCGCACTTCCGGTGCCGTACTTTCTGTCAACACTATTTCTGGCACGAACGCATATCATGGAAACGCTTACTTCCTGCTGCGGAACGAAGCACTTGATGCTAATACTTACATCAATAAAATTACAATCAATACTGCGACAGGCCTGCCCACTCGGCGTGGCCGCGATCGCTACTTTCAGGCGGGTGGTTCGTTTGGAGGTCCAATCCGGATTCCGCATCTATACAACGGTCAGGATAAGAGCTTTTTCTTCTTCAACTATGACCGCACCATTCAGCCCAATTCGAGCGTTGTCACGGAGACAGTCCCCACCGCAGCTCAGCGCACGGGTGATCTATCCAGTGCGCTCGCACCATTTGACGCCAACGGCGTAAAGCGTACCCCACAGCAGGTTTATTTGCCTGGTGGACTAGCCACGGCTCCTTGTGCCAACAACAACCTCGCCAACTGCGGCCTGCTGGATCCAGCAGGCCAAAAAATCCTGGCGTTGATTCCGCTGCCTAATACGAATGGGTCTTATGATGCCGTGGACAACATCTATACGAATAACTGGACACAGCAGCAGAACCTTACGACACATGTAAATAGGATTGTTGGACGTGTGGATGAGGTCATCACCCCGAAAGACCGGCTGAGCGTTAACATCTATCGCTATACAACTGAAGGCCCGAACGCAACCAATTTTGGTAGCGCACTACTGAACAATACATGGGCATGCACTTGCAACAACGCGTGGTTGCCTTCTGTTGATTACACCCGTACCTGGTCGTCCACCCTGGTTACCGACTTGAATATGGGCTTCTTCCGTAATGTGGTGATTCGCGTTCCGCCTGGACAGGTAGGAAACGTTTCGCAGACCACAGGTATTGCTTCACTGCCATTGAACCAGTTTCCGGAGATCACCTATACAGGCTTCAGCCAACTTGGCGCATCTACGAATACGAACCAGATCAACATCACCAACACCTTTACACCGTTTGGCACCGTCACCAAGATCGTTGGTCCACACACGTTCAAGTTCGGGGCCTCGCTTCGCAAGAACCAATTCAACACATACAACCCAGCTGCAAGTCCTGAAGGCGATCTTGCCTTCGACGGCTCTATTACGAACCATGGCGCATCCGGCAACCCAAACACTGGGCTTGCGGATTTTCTGTTTGGCCAGATCAAGACCGCAAACTATGAGCAGCCACAACCGGAAACCGGACGGCGAAACTACAATCTCGGAATTTTTGCCCAGGACGATTGGAGAATTACCCCCAAGCTCACTTTGAATCTTGGTATTCGTTGGGAGTATGAGTCGCCACTTACCATCAACAACAATATCTACAGCCGTATTAACCCTGTGAACGGACAACTGCTTGCGGCTGGCCTCAATGGCGTATCCAATTCCTTGAATATCAACACCCCGAAGGCGGACTTCTCACCCCGTATCGGTTTGGCGTACAGTGTCGATAACAAGACGGTGATTCGCGCTGCGTTTGGCACGTTTTACGGTACTATCTTCCAAAATCTCGGCGGTCAATTGGCCTATCCGGGATACGACAACACTAACTCGCTCAGCCAGGTTCCTGGTCTTGTTGGAGGTGGTGGAAATCTTGGAACGGCGATTGCTCAGCCATTCACGCTTTCGCAGGGACTTCCCCTCGCGCCTGCGCCAAATCTGAAGAATCCGTTTGCACCATTGTTGACAGCAACTGCGAGCAGTCCGTATAGCCCCGCAGTTTCTTTCAACGATCAGAACCATATGCCTTTGGTCCAACAGTGGAACATTGGCTTCGAACGGAAACTGCCCCTAGCGATTACGCTTGAGGCCAATTACGTTGGCAACCACGCGCTACATCTCTCGTATGTCATCAATGAGAACCAGGTTCCTCTTTCTCAGGTCCCTGCAGTAACCCTTGCCAACAATACCCTCGCAACCCAAAATTCGTTGCCATTCCCGACTCTTAAGGGTTTCCAAGTGAACGACGATATTGGAAACTCCAACTATAACGCTTTGCAGGTAACGGTCCGCCGTCAGTTCAATACGCGGCTCGCCGTCCTATCCAATTACACATACGCGAAGAGCATGGATGATGGAAGCACCATCTATAACTTCTCGGCACCGAACGGAACAGCGAACTCGCAGTATGCTGTAGATCCAGGCCGCATCAGCGATTTTGCCCCGAGCAATATCGACGCAAAACAGGTTTTGAATATTGCTGTCACGTACACCACGGCTGGGCCTTGGTGGCTGCGTAACTGGCATATCTCGCCGGTTTTCATCGGTCATACTGGACTTCCTGTCAACATTACTCAAACTAATGAGATCCCAGGATCCTCGCAACGTCCCAATGGCAACCCGCAGCTTGTCAAGCTGGCTCATCCCTATGTGAACGGTAATAAAGTGCAGTACTATGACTCGGCAGCGGATCCGAATTTTCCTCTGACTGCGTCAGGTCCGGTCTACAACACTATCAATGCTGTTCGAACTCAGATTGTCGCAACAGGCTTTGGCAACGTTTCGCGTGACTCCAATCGAGAGCCA
>Ga0302312_10001166_pt1 | contig 16398 bp, 8 predicted proteins | sample III_Palsa_N2_1_FD_200529 | JGI IMG/M metagenome (GOLD analysis project Ga0302312, IMG submission 200529) | Peat permafrost microbial communities from Stordalen Mire near Abisko, Sweden - III_Palsa_N2_1 | ecosystem: Environmental > Terrestrial > Soil > Palsa > Peat permafrost | place: Sweden... | reverse complement strand
AACGCCCACCTCCACAGGCTGCGGCCGCAGCTTCTGCTCGCCAGAATCCACCCGCGCCATCGCCAGCAGATCATCCGTGAGCCTGCCCATCCGCTTGGCACTTTTATAGATGGCCTCAAGAAATTCCCTTACCTGCGGGGTGAAGAACAGTCCCGTCCTCTCGTCCTCGAGCAGCGTCTCGACGTACCCCGAGATGGAAGTCAGGGGTGTTCGCAACTCGTGCGAGACATTCGCCACAAACTCTCTCTGCGTGCGCTCTACCTGTTCCACGTGCGTAATGTCCTGCATCACAACGACGGCGCCGCCCTCAGGCATGGGGGCAGCACTCACCGCGAAAATTCGCCCCATCGCCATCGAGACTGGGCGCATCTCCACGTATTCACGTTTCTCAAGAGCCTCCTGCACGCATTCGAGAACCTCGGGTGAACGAATCGTCTGCACCAGCGAGTGTCCCGCGCGCACACTTCCCGACGACTCGGCCACCAGCTTCTGCATGGGCACATTCGCCCACACGATGCGACCGGATCCGTCAACACTGGTAACGGCGTCCTGCATGGAATCCAACAGCGCTTCAAGTTTTCGTCGGCTCTCGGAACTGGCCTCGAGCTGTCGAGCAACGTCTGCAGCCGAGACATGCAACGCATGGACCAGCGGCTCCATCTGGCGAAACGGGGCTTCCGGCCAACGCGAGTCCCGTCCCGCTACCGATACCGCCGCAGGCTCAATCAGCTCAATAGCACGGGTCACGACGCTGGTTCCCCAAGCCGCAATCCACACCGATACGACCAGTCCCGTGCCCATCACCATCCACCAGCGCGGAAGCAGCAACGTGGCAGCAGCCATCACCGCGATGCCCACGGCGATGCGCCAAAACAGCGCCAGGTACAAACTCTTTCGAAGCCACGATCCCATGCCAGCAGGTTACTCGGTCGCCGCGCCCACCGCACTCCCCATCGAGGCTTCCTTCGCCTTGGGAAGATCAAACCGGTAGCCAGCCCCGCGCATCGTCTTAAGGAAACGCGGCGTCTCGGGATCAACCTCGATCTTCTCCCGGATGCGCCGCACATACACGTCCACACTTCGCGGCGTCACGAACCGGGCATCCCCCCACACCGCATCCAACAGATGGTCGCGACTGAAGACGCGTCCCGGATGTCGGGCAAGATAATCGAGCAGTCGAAACTCCGTCGCGGTCGTGGTCACGAGTTCCTTGTTCACCCGGAGCTGCATGGAATTTCCATCAATCTCCAACGTGTCGATATTCAAAACGGAAGAAACACCCGGAGTCTCCGTCGGCCGCTCGAAGCGCCGCAGAACCGCCTTCACCCGCGCCAGCAGCTCGCGCATCGCGAACGGCTTGGTAATGTAGTCGTCCGCACCTAGCTCCAGGCCGTGTACCCGATCATTCTCGCCCGCGCGCGCCGTCAAGAAGATGATAGGCACGCTGGCCAACGTAGGATTCAGCCGCAGCCGCCGGCAAAGATCCAGCCCATCGCCACCGGGCACCATAATATCGAGCAGAAATAAAGCCGGCCGCTGCCGCTCGGCGTCCTGCACAATCGCTCCCACCGCCGGATACGCCCGTACAACGTACCCCGCACCCTCCAGCTGGTACTGCACCAACCGCCGGATGTCCGCATCGTCTTCCAGAACGAAGACCACCTGACTCACAAGCACTCCTGGCCGCGTCAACTCACCCGCATCCGCGTTCAGGTTAGCGCATCCAGCCAGGCGCATCGAATAAAAGACGATGAATCGTGTCCCCCTTCCCCACCTAGCCTTTGCCTTTCTTTCTGTCATTCCCCCGGGAATCTGCTTCTTCCGTTGCCCTTGCTCGTTTCACACTGCGAACCGGCCACCGAGCGCCCTTTGCGCCAAAGCCCTCGGCGTACTTTGCCCCAACCACCCTCCAAAATTATTACTTGACAGCACACACTATGTGCCATACAGTAGTTGTCATACAGTATGGATATCACTTCCAACCCGTCGTCTGAGTCTCAAATCTTCGATTCCCTCCGCCTGGAGCTGCGTCGTGGCTGCCTGATCGTTGCAGTCCTCGCCCAGTTGCGGGTCGAGCACTACGGCTACACGCTCCGCAAGGCCCTCGCCGATCAAGGCCTGGCAATCGAAGAAAGCACCCTATACCCCCTGCTCCGCCGTCTCGAAACCCAAGGCCTGCTCACCAGCCAATGGCGCGAGGAAGACAAGCGCAACAAGCGGTTCTACAAGCTCTCATCTGAAGGCGAACTCATCCTCACCCAGCTGCTCGCCGAGTGGAACAGCATCAACGACTCCGTCAACAACATCCTCCAGAACTCAGTCCTCCAGACTCCAAGCCAGAGGTAATCTCATGAACCCGACCAACCCCACCATCGATCTCCTCGAGCGCTACCTCCAGGCCATCGGCCAGTCCCTTCCCGCCGCCACCCGTGAAGACGTGCTCAACGAATTACGCGCGAACCTGACCGCCCAAATCGACGACCGCGCCGAAGAGCTCGGCCGCCCCCTCACCGAACCCGAGCTGGCCGCCATCCTCAAGGCTCACGGCCGTCCCGAAATCGTCGCCACGCGCTATCTGCCGCAACGCTCCCTCATCGGACCAACGATCTTCCCCTTCTACCTGCTCACCATGCGCCGCGTTCTGCCTTTCGTCGTGGCCATCTACTTCATCGCAAACTTCGTCAAGATCGCTGCCACGCAACACGGCCTCAGCTCCGTCGCAGGAGGCCTCGTCGACAGCGCGTTTGGGATCATTCCAGTGCTCTTTGTCTGGTTAGGCGTGATGACAATCCTCTTCGCAATTCTCGAGCGGACCTACGACAAATTCGGCAAGGAGTGGTGCCTGGATGAGTGGAACCCAGCCAAACTTCCGCCCGTCAAGCCTCAGGGCGACAAGAAGCAGCGATCGCTCGCCAACCGCATCGCCGACCTGGCATTCCACTGCCTATGGATGGCGTACATCATCGAGGTACCGCGCCACCCTTACCTGCTATTTGGTCCGGGAGCGTCCTTCATCGCTCGTCTTCAAATCGGCTGGGCACCCGTATGGCACACGTTTTACGTAGCGTTATGGTTCCTGCTGCTAATCCAACTCGGGATCAAGATCGCAAACCTCTTTCCCGCGATCGGCCGCTTTAGCACCCCACTAGACCTGGTTTCCAAATGGTTCGGCATTGTCGTCGCAGGCTGGCTCGCTTCCGCCGGCACCTATATTGTCGCCACGGGTCCGGGAGCCGATCTGCACAAACTCGCCGTCGTCAATCATTGGATGGGCATCAGCTTCAAGCTCGTCGTCGCCTTCATGATTTTGGATCTCGGGATGGAGGCCTGGAAGTATGTACGCCCTCGCCTTCCGACCGCACGCCTCGCTTTCTGATCGTCTGGGCTAAGCTAGAGTCACCCCCTTTTGCTTTCAATCTCACCGGCATGCGCATTCTACGCCGGACGAGCAAACGACTCTGCCCAGCCCGAGGTGAAGATGCACCAGGATCCAGCCGCGACACAGCCCGAGCATCCCGTCTACGACGGACCCAAGCTCGCAGCAGCCGAGTCCTTCGGACTCCGCCACAACGCTCTCTCGCCTATCGAGACCCTCGCCCAATCTGTCTCCACGATCGCTCCCAGCACCTCGCCGCAACTCACCATCCCGCTGGTCTTCGTGCTCGCCGGCCAGGGCACGGCCATCGCCTACCTCATCGCCATGGGCCTTATGATTCTCGTCGGCCTCTGCATAGCCGCCTTCGCCCGCGAGTCCTCCTCGCCCGGCTCCCTCTACGTCTATACCCGCCAGTCGCTTCCCCCGATCTTCTCCTCCATCACGGCGCTCGCGCTCTTCTTCGCGTACATCACCACCGCCTCCGCAGTCATCGGAGGCTTCGTCGCCTTCGCCTACATCTTCCTCAACCCGCTCCACGCCCGCTTCGGCACCCCGCACGTTCCCGCAATCGTTCTCGTCCTTCTCGCCGCCGCCATCGCAGGCTTCGTCGCGTATTACGACGTCAAAGTTTCGGCGCGACTCATGCTCTATATCGAAGGCGCCTCGGTCACGCTGATTGCGATCGTCACGGCCACCCTGCTGCTCAAACACGGATTTCATTTCGACCGGCCACAGATCCACCTAAGCAGCATGTCCCCGCGCAGCATCGGCCTCGGCGTCATGCTCGCGATCTTCAGCTTCGTAGGATTCGAGTCGGCCACGACCCTCGGCTCGGAAGCCCGAAACCCTCTCCGCACGATTCCCCGTGCCGTCATCCAATCCGCCCTCCTCGCCGGAGTCTTCTTCGTCGTCGCCGGCTATGGAGAAGTCCTCGGCTTCCGCAATTCCGCGATCGCCCTCGGCGACAGTTCCAACCCCTTCCGCACCCTCAGCACCCAAGTCGGCATCCCCTTCCTCGGCCCCATCATCGACATCGGCGTCCTCATCAGCATGTTCGCCGCCACGCTCGCCTGCGTCATCGCCGCCTCGCGCGTCCTTCTGCTCATGGCGCATCACGGCCTCGCACCCCAGCGCCTCACCCATACCAACCCCACCCACGAAACTCCCGGCGAAGCCAGCATCCTCGCTGCCATCCTCGCTTTTCTCCCCGCCGCCGGACTCGCCCTCCACGGCACCAGCGGCGCAGACATCTATGGCTGGATGGGCACCCTCGCCGTCTACGGCTTCCTCACCGCTTATGGACTAGTCGCTGTAGCCCTCGCCTTCCACCTCCGCCACTCCCAGCGGCTAAGTTTTGGCTACATCCTATTAACCTGCGCCGCCACGCTTGCAATGTTGCTCGCGATGGCCAGCAACTTCTATCCCATCCCACCCGCGCCCCTGCGCTACTTCCCTTACCTCTACGCGGCGTATCTAGGCGCAGCCCTCCTCTGGCTAACCCGCACCACCTCCCAACCCAGATCCGAACCTTAGTGCCTTTGCTTTTCTTTCTGTCATTCCCTCTGGAAATCTGCTGTTCGCTCCCATCACCACGCGAAGCCTCTCGCCGTACGCGCAGGACATCAGCTAAAGTCTCGCGACCGCCCCCACACCACCGGCCACGGTTCCTTCAGATGATGGCAAACCAAAATCTGCGGATGGTCCGCCGACTCCTCATTCTGCACGTCATCCGGCAGATGAACCATGGCCACCACCTTACAGCTCTCGAAGAAGCGGCTCTCATCCTCCAACCGCCCCCCCACAATAATCAGCGTCTCCGCATCAAACAGCCCCCACCCACGATCATAAAAGTCATTCACCGTAGCAATCGGCACCGGCAGCCCATACTTCGGCCCATACAGCGCGACCGCCCCCGCAGCTCCATAGTTCTCCGCCAGCACAGCATACCGGCCCCGCTCGGCCGCGGGTAATTGATCCCGCACCGCCGCCACCTCTCCCACCAACTCTGGCCAGCCAACCTCATTCGCCAGGTCGTAGCTGTTCTTCATCTGCCAGTTCCACGCCGCCGACCCCGGCCGCCATATCGGCAAAGTCGACCACCCCACAGCCGCAACCTCAAGCAGTACCGCCGCCATCACCGCTGCATACGCCAGCCCGCGCACGGACTTCGCCCGACCCGCCACCCACTGTTCGAACTCCACCGCTCCAGCCGCATACACCACCGGATACGCCGGCAGCAGGTAGTACCCTCTCCCTTTCACCAGCGCAAACAGCAAAAGCGGCCCCAGGTAAAATACACTCAACAGCCGGAACCGCGGACTCCGCAGCAGCGCAATCAACCCACCCATAGCAAACGGCAACCCAAACATCATGAACTTTAGCTGGTCCGTGAAGTATCCCTTCGCCCGCCCAATCCGCACGTCCCGCGCATGAATCGAGTGCTCCATCTGCAAGGTGATGAAGTGATGCCGGGCTAACCAAATTAAATTCGGCGCCGCAATCACCACCGCCAGCAGCGCACCCAGCCAGAACCATCGGCTCTTCAAATGCCTCCGCTGCGACGGCACCAGCACAATCCCCACCAGCAGGCTTACCAGCGGAAACGCAATCGCATACTTCGAGAGCACGCCGAGCCCCAACCCCAGCCCCGCTCCCAGCCAAAATCGCTCATCCCCGGTCCGCAGCACCAGCGCGGTGGAAAGAATCAGCACCGACCACGCCAGCATGTCGAAGGTGACGTACTGCATCAGCGAACTCAGCGCCAGCGCCAGCGGTAGGCACAATAACAGCGCCACCACCTGCGCACCCCACCTTCCACCCAACTCCCTCGCCATCAACCCCGCCAGCACCAGCGACACGGCATTCACCACCGCCGCGGGCAGCCGGAACACCTGCACCGAGATCCCAAACAACGCAATCGCCACTCGCCCAAAGAACGATGTCATCGGCGGATACGGCACAAATCCCCACTGCAGATGCCGCGCGTCATCCAGAAACTGCAGTTCGTCCCGATGAAATCCGTATCCATTGCCCATCAAGAAATGGACGACGATCGCCAGAGCAGCAAGCGCACTCAGGACAAACACATCCCGGCGCAGAGAGGTCGTTGGCTTGGCAGAAAGCATTCCGAGCAGGATACGACGAATCCCCGCCCTCGGTTCCATCCCGCCCAAATCCAACGGCCGCCGCCCGCCAAGACCTTGTCAAGCCCCCAAACCCGTCCAGAATCGCCAAACACCCTATAAACACTAGCGATATATATTTTCAAAACCTGGCATAGTTACCCCTACCCGCTTGATAAACTAGAAGTAGCGATAGAAATCAAGATCAAAGCTGCAGCGGCACTTGCCACTGCAGCTTTCAATTTAATCCCCTAACTCCAATAGAAAGAAATAGATAGACGTAACCCTTTTAGAATGAGCCGCTTGAAAGCAGCCTCCACCGCTCAACAAACACATTCTAAACGACTTGACTGCGGAAAAGTGAAAGTAGGGGGGAGGGGGGTCACTCGTTAGCTGGGCCAGAAAGCTCTACCCCAGCAGCGCCAGCAATCCTGCCTCATCCAACACAGCCACGCCAAGCGACTGGGCCTTATCCAGCTTTGATCCAGCCTCTTCGCCGGCCACAACATAATCGGTCTTCTTACTCACCGATCCCGACACCTTTCCACCCGCAGCCTCGATCCGATCCTTCGCCTCATCCCGAGTCAGCGTCGGTAGCGTTCCGGTCAGCACAAATGTAAGCCCGCTCAACGTGGTTCCCCGCACCTTCCGCTCCGCGATAAACGTCAAACCATAGCCGCGCAGCCGCTCGACCAGGGCAAGGTTGCGCTCGTTCGAAAAAAACTCACGGACGGTTGCGGCCACCTTCGGACCAATGTCGTTGACGCGAGTAAGCTCTTCTTCCGTCGAGGCAATCAGTGCGTCGATCGATCCAAATTCCTCAGCAAGCGCCTGCGCCGTCCGCTCGCCGACGTGCCGAATCCCCAGCCCGAGCAGCACTCGCTGCAACGGCTGCTTCTTCGAACCTTCAATCTGTTCGAGCAACGCATCGGCAGTCTTTTCACCGACTCGTTCCAGGGTCAGCAGCGACGCACGGTTGACCTTCTCCGGATCGTACAGATCTGCGATGGAGTGCACGAGCGCCTTGCGAGTAGGCTCTTCGGCAGCATCTTCCGCGGAAGATTCGACCGTGTGCTCGGCTTGCTCCTCGAGCGTGTGTCCCAGCAGCTGCGCAACCATCGCCTCGCCCAGGCCTTCTATATTCATCACGCTGCGCGACGCGAAGTGCCGCAGCTCCTCTTCGAGTCTTGCAGGACAACTCACATTGACGCAGCGCAGATCGACTTCGCCAGGCTCGCGCACGAGCGCTTCACCGCAGCGCGGGCAATTGTCCGGAAACACAATCTCCTGCTCACCACGAGGATGTGTCGCATCGCTGACGACCTCGGTAATCTTCGGGATCACATCGCCGCCGCGTTCAACCGACACAAAGTCACCGATCTTCACGCCAAGCCGAACCACTTCATCGGGATTGTGTAGCGTCGCGCGGGTCACGGTTGTTCCACCAATGAACACCGGCGCCAATGCCGCAACAGGAGTGACCTTTCCCGTGCGCCCAACCTGGAACAGCACGCCTTCCAGTTTCGTAATGCCCGCGCGCGCCGGAAACTTGTACGCAATCGCCCAACGCGGAGCCTTGCCCGTGAAGCCAAGCCGCTTCTGTTGAGAGATCGCATCCACCTTGATCACGACGCCATCGATTTCATAAGGCAGTCCATCGCGCATCGCGTCAGCCTTGACGATGAACTTCAACACCGCGTCGATGGAGTCCACCGTTCGCGCATGGGGATTGACCAGGAATCCAGCATCGCGCAAGGCCTGAAGGGATGCACTTTGCGAGGCGAGCAGAGGCTCTCCAGCTGCGTCCGCTGCATCCGTTCCGCGCAGGAGGAAGTAGGCAAACAGCTCCAGTCGCCGCTGCGCCACGATGTTCGGTTCGAGCGTACGGATCGTGCCTGCCGCGGCGTTCCGAGGGTTGGCTGCCGGTGCCATACCCTGCGCTACACGCTCCTCGTTCATGCGCTCGAAAGCCTTCTGTGGCAGTACGACCTCACCACGCACCTCGAACTGCGCGGGCAATCCAGCCTCCTCCAGCTTCTTCGCCGACACATGCAGCGGAACACTCCGGATGGTTCGTACATTGGTGGTGACGTCTTCGCCAACGGTGCCATCGCCGCGCGTGACACCAGTCTTCAATGTTGCGACACCGCGCGCGCCAGCCTCATACTGCAGTGCCAGCGAGAGACCATCCAGCTTGAGCTCGCAGACATAGCGCACCGTCTCCGTCAACGCAAGACCACCCACTACGCGATCCGCCCATGCACGCAGCTCCGCCTCGTTGTACGCGTTGTCGAGCGAGAGCATAGGGCGCGAGTGGGCAACCTTGGCGAATCCTTCTTTCGGTTTGCCGCCTACGCGCTGGGTCGGAGAGTCCGGAGTCACGAGCTCCGGATATTCAGCTTCCAAAGCCCGCAGCTGATTCATGCGCGCGTCGTACTGAGCGTCGGTCCACTCGGGTTCATCTTGTACGTAATAAAGATATTCGTGGTGGCGGAGCTCCTCGCGTAACGCGTCGATGCGTTGCTGGAGAGATAGAGCGGCGGCGGAAGATTCATGGGCCATCGCAAGGATTATAGAAAGCCCTGCGTCGGGTAAACTGGAGATCTTGGATACATTTGGGATTTAGCAGCAAAAGGAGCTTAACGATGGCGCATATGGTGTTCTGCACGAAGTACAAGGCTGAGATGGAGGGGCTGGACGAGCCGCCGTTCGACACGGATTTTGGCCAGAAGATTTATAAGAATGTGTCGAAGAAGGCGTGGGATGAGTGGGTGGAGCGCCAGAAGATGCTTTTGAATGAATACCGTCTGCAGCCCTGGACGCGGGAGGCGCAAGAGTTTTTAGTGGAGCAGATGAACGAGTTTTTCTTCGGCGCCGGTGGCGAACTGCCCAAGGAGTACGTCGCGCCCACCACATAAATCGGGCAATATCGGGTGCGTTTGGTTCGTTTTTAGCTCGGTTTCGGTTTACGCGGCGCATCCCTAGCGTGGTTTCCGGGCGCACGCACGACGAACCAGAAGCCCGTCGGGTTCGTGTAGACTAAGGGTACCCCTGCTGCTGGCCCTTTGAGGCGCGAGCGGCAATCGTAACAAGTCGGGACGTGGCTCAGCCTGGTAGAGCGCACCCTTGGGGTGGGTGAGGTCGCTAGTTCGAATCTAGTCGTCCCGACCATTTTTCCACTTCGTTTCTTCATTCCTCCGAGAATTCAAATCAATGCGCGGGAGATGGCTGCTGCCAAGGTTATTCCCTCGGCATTGGATCGCTCTTGCTTGATCCGGAGGGGATCCTGTTTCGGTGGGCTGAGCGCTTTATCGTTTGCCTCGGGGCGTCGGCTACCATCCAACCGCCACCAACAGCGTCTTGGGATTTGCGCAGCTGATGTCGCTGGAGTAGAAGCCAGCGTCGTTGTAGGGGAACGCATATTGCTGCATGTTGATTGCCTGCGCCTCAATCCACTGAGCGTAATGGTCGTAGGGTTCCTGCTGGTAGAAGCTTGCGGGATTTCCCCACATCCCTTGATTGGTTAGCGTCCCAGCGGCGTTGAATTCAGGGGTCCCCGAAATGGGGGCGGTATGCCGGAAGATCGCACCGGACAGATCCGGATTCGCACCCAGGTTTGAACCGTTTGGCCCTGCTAATGGAATAGTGATTCCATTGAACGACCAGATGCTCGAGATGTAGTTCGCGTAGTAGTTCTGGTAAGGGCCACCCGCATTGAAACCGGCTGCGCCGGGCTCAATGATGCGATAGGGGGCATACGTCGTCTCATCCACGCGGAAGTCGTAGGGGGCCGCGCCGGTCGTGCTATATGGGGCCGCATTCAGATAGCGTTGAAATGTAACAGACCGGTCTTCCGTAAATGTCTGCTGATTTTCGCCGACCGCAATGTTGGTCCCGTCACCGCAGGTGAGGTTGATTGCGATCTTGACGCCCAGCGCGTCGACCCTGGTGGTATCAATGTTGATGGAAGTCGGACCCGCTGTGAACTCGATATAGTCCCAATAGTCTGTGTTATCCAAGGTAAGACTGGGGTCGTTGAGGTAGAAGTACATACGTCCGGAAGAGTTAGGCGGCAGCGCGAAGGTTGGTTGCTCCGCAAACGTGTACGAAGTGGATACACCGTTGAGCGTCGCGCTCCAGGTGATTTGAGAGTCGGTGTACACGCCGTTTGTTCTGTTGAGGAACTTCATCATTACGGTGTCGCCAGCAGGCAATGCAGGGATATTGCTCGCATCCCAGAACGGTGCGCCTCCCCAGAGTTCCACATTGAGAGCAGGAGTCGTCGCATTGACAGTGGAGCTGGTCGGGGACGTTCCAATGGAGTTCGTGGCGAGGACCTGGTAGTAATACTGCGTCGACGCCGTGCCGAGTACATCCTGGAACCAATTGCTCTTCGTCTGTCCAATCAGGGTGGCGGTGGATGGAGTAAACGCCTGAACGGTACTTCTGTAGATGTTGTACTCCGTCACGACGGTACCGACGCCGGAGTTCGTCGAATTCCAGATCAGATCGATCTCATTGGCATTTTGAGCCATGGCGGTCAATCCGGTTAATGCAACAGGGGCTGCGGGAGATGGCGAACTTGGCAGCGAAGTCGCTGACGCATCAACAGGCGACGAAATTCCTGACAGGGTGCTTGCGACAACCATGTAGTAATACGTCGTCGAGGGCTGTACGCCTGGACCGGGCGGAATCGAGGATTCCCCTGCAGTCAACGTAGCAGGATAGTTGTTATCGACGTAGTTCGTAATGCCTACGGTCGTGCCCATCAAATTGGAAGACGACGGAGTGAACGGCGAGGTGGTGCTCCTGTAAATGGAATAGTTCACCGGCGCCGTGTTCGGAGCAGGCGTCGCGCTGACGACCCAGCGTAAATCGATCTGTTGAGACGAGGATCCCACCGCGGTAACGCTGGTCGGCGGATCGATCGCTGTGTATGCGGGGGTTGTGTTGCTTGCGAGATTCGACGCGGCGGATGTTCCGAACGCATCAAGCGCTTTCACCACGTAGTAATAGGTTGTAGTTGCAGAGAGGCCTGTATTCGAGTAGGTGGTGCCTCGAATACCGCTGGCGATCAACGTGGTCGGGCTTGGATTTGTTCCGCCATACACGTTGTAAGAACTAATGCTGCAGTTCGCTGGAGGAGCGTCGGCGGACCAGCTAAGAGCCATGACACTTGGATAGAGGGCCGTTGCTGTGAGGCCAGTTGGCGCCGATGGAACGGTTGAGCACGCCGTCGCATCGAGCACCTCTAATCCATTGATCATGGGTTGATTCTGTGCTCCATTGCTGAACGCAACCACTATGTCCCCACTGCTGTTCGCGGCTACGGTGTATTGCTCCACCACGGCTGTGTACGCCGCGCCCGCCGTAGCATAGATGTCAAAATTCGTGAGTAATGTATTGCCGTTGATGGCGACATTGAACTGACGATTTCCCGCAGCCGTGAAATAGAGTTCTGCGAAGTGGAGACGGACGATGTAATTTGTTCCAGGCGTAAGACCGGTAAGCGTGTAGGTCACAGCGCCCTGCCGCGACGACTGATACACCGCCGCAGGTGCAGCCGAAGCAGCAAGCACCGTTGGGATTGTGATGGAGTTGGTAACCGTATATGTAGTTCCGCCCGTGCTGAAGTCCTCATCCGCCACGAATGAATTGTCGCCGCCGCTAACGTTGCTCACTGCCGCGCCGCCAGCATCAATGGATACGTAACCCACGCTTCCGCTGGCCGCCTGGGTCTGGGCGCTCTGCTGGGTGGAGGCAGCAGAGGTTCCATCCGCGTCAGTGGCTTCGACCTTGTAGTAGTAGGTCGTCGATGCCGTGAGACCGGTGTTGGAGTAGGTGGTTGTAGTCAGGCCGCTGGCGAGCAGGTTACCTGTTCCCGGCGTGAAGCCGCTGGTGGTGCTGCCGTAGACCGAGTAGCCGCTGATGGTGCAACTCGCCGGTGGCGTCACTGCCGACCAGCTCACACTGATCGCGCTCGACGACGTTGCGGTTGCCGTCAGACCGCCCGGAGCCGAGGGCACCGCCGAGCAGCTGGCAGCCTGGGTCTCCGCACTCTGCTGCGCGGATGCCGCCGACGAGCCGAAGGCGTCGATGGCTTCCACCTTGTAGTAGTACGTGGTCGAAGCCGTAAGGCCGGTGTTGGTGTAGGTCGTTCCAGTCACACCGCTGGCGACCAGGTTGGTGCTACCGGGCGTGAAGCCGCTGGTGGTGCTGGCGTAGACGTTATAGCCACTGAGCGTGCAGTTGGTGGGAGCCGTCACTGCTCCCCAGCTCAGGCCGATCGCGCTCGACGACGTTGCTGCCGCTGTCAGACCACCCGGCGCCGATGGCACTGCAGAGCAGCTGCCACCAGATCCTCCACGGATCTCGAGGCCCATCAGCAGGGGTTGATCGGCTGCGCCTGCCGTCAACGCGATCACGATCTGTCCGCTGCTGTTGGCCGTCGCCGTAAAGCTCTCGAGCAGCGCAGCGTCCAGGCCTACCGTGGCATAGATATCGAGGTTGGTCAGCACCGTGGTTCCGTTGATCGCTACGTTGAACTCGCGGCTGCCCTTGGTGTTGAAGTAGGTCTCGGCGAAGTGCAGCAGCACCGAGTACTGGCTGCCTGCCGTAAGCCCCGGGATGGTGTACGTGAACACGCCGCTGCGGCCGTGCTGGTAGACCGCCATCGGCGCCGCGTTGGCTCCCGGCTGCGCGAGGTTGATGGTCGCTGTCACGACCGAGTTATCGCCGCCGCCGCTGAAGTACTCGTCGGCTACGAAGCTGTCGTCGCCGCCAGCGGAGTTACTCTGGGCTGGACCTCCGGCTGCGATCGCTACGATCTCGGTTCCGGAAGCTGCTGCCTGGGTCTCCGCGCTCTGCTGCGTCGACGCTGCTGAGGTTCCATCCGCGTCGGTGGCTTCCACCTTGTAGTAATAAGTCGTCGACGCCGACAGGCCCGTGTTGGCGTAGGTCGTTCCGGTCACCCCGCTCGCGATCAGGTTGCCGGTTCCTGGCGTAAACCCGTTGGCCGTGCTCCCGTACACCGAGTACCCGCTGATCGTGCAGTTCGCTGGCGGCGTCACCGCCGACCAGCTCACTCCGATCGCGCTCGACGACGTCGCTGTCGCCGTCACACCCGTCGGCGCCGAGGGTACCGCCGTGCACGACGCGCCCCCGCTCTGCGTCTCCATGCTCGCCTGGTTCGATGCTGCAGAACTGCCGAACGAGTCCGTCGCCTCCACCACGTAGTAGTACGTCGTCGATGCGGTGAGACCCGTGCTCGTATACGTGGTTCCCGTCACTCCGCTCGCGATCAGGTTCCCGCTCCCAGGCGTGAACCCGCTCGCCGTGCTCCGGTATACGTTGTACCCCGTGATCGTGCAATTTGTCGGTGCCGTATCCGCCGACCAGCTCAGCCCAATAGCGCTGGAAGAGTTGGCTGTCGCAGTCAGGCCAGTGGGATTCGGCGGGATAGAACTGCAGGTTGCACCCCCGCTCTGAACCGCCTCAATCCCATCGATGAACGGTTGATCTGCGCCGCCATAGATAAACTGCGCTACGATCTGGCCATACTTATCCGCCGTCGCACTAAACTGAGGGTCATAGGCGATGTTCTCTCCGTTGGCTGTTTTGAATACGTCGAGATCGTTGATGACGTACTTTCCGTTCAGCCCAACACTAAAGATGCGATCCCCTGCCCCAGTCCAGTACGTTTCTGCGAAGTGCATCTTGACCGTATAGGGTGCATCTGCGACGAGGCCGGTAAGGACATATGTGAACGGAACATAGCGCTCCGATTGATAGACGGCCTGGGGAGCGGAATTTGCGCCCAGTGCGACGGTCGCTGTCGACGTGGCAACATCGCCGCCATTGAAGAATCCGTCCGCCACGAAGGTGCCTTCGGCCGGTCCTCCGGAGTTGATGGCAAGATCAGTGGTTGATCCAGGTGCAGACCCCACTGGATTGCTGCCGGTTGCCGGGATGATCTCGATCGCACTGATCGTCGGGTTCAGGTCAGCGGCCGTTGTTGTGCCGAGAGTGGTTTGAAGTTCAATGATGCCGTTTTCGTCGGCCGTGGTATAGAACTCTTCGGTGATCGCCGTTGCTGGCGCCCCGGCTTGGCCAATGATGTCGAAGTTGGTCAACACCTGGTCGCTGTTGATCGAGACATTGAAATTCCTCTGCCCTGCAGCGGTGTGCGCCCATTCAACAAAATGGAGTCGGACGTTATAGCCTGCCAACGGATTCAGACCGCTGATGGTCCATGCGGCGGCTCCCCAGCGCTCCGTGTTGTACACGGCTTGTGGCGCCGGATTCGTCACCAGTGACGTGTTCACTGCCGAGAGGCCGGCGGGTGGTCCAACGCTGTAGTGATAGTTCGTGTTGCCACCAAGCACCATAGGCGCTGGTCCGGCCGCGCCTGCAACAGCCGGCCCAGGCGGGTTGGAGTTCATGTAAGTTCCAACGGAGTAGCCGCCGGCGCTCAATTGCATCCCGGTGCTGTTTCCTGGAGCTTGCGTTGTTACTGTGGCGTTCGACGCCGTGGATTCGCCACCAAAATTTGCCGCAACCACTGTGTAGTAGTAGGTCGTATTCGGCTGCAGGCCTGTGTTGACGAAGGATGTCCCCGTGACCTGTTGTGCGACAAGGTTTGCCTGCGTGTTGGGCGTGCCTGCGGTTGTGCTGGCATAAATGTCATAGGTTACGCCGCTGGTCGTGCTTGCCGTCCAGGACAGTGTGACCGCGTTGCTGTTGGTTGCGGTCGCCGTAAGATTCGTGACGGGAGCGGGAGCGCCCGCCGACCATTGAGAGTAATTGACATAGTTGACCACCAAATTGGACGGGAAGCCCACGCCATTTGGAGTTCCGCCATTGCCACCAATTCCTGAACTGAGAATGAAGTTGATGGGCTGATTCATCTCCCATTGATCGGTTGCTCCGAGGTAGGCCAGATTGACAGAGGCGTATTCCACTCCGTCGAGAAGGTAGACCATTTCATAGGGGCCCCACTCCGTGCTGAAGATGTGAAATCCGTTGTCGAAGGTCGCGCTGCCGGTGAGGTTGACTGCCGCACTTAGGCCGCCGTACTCGTAACTCGTCTGGCCGTCCGTTTCTCCGCCATGAATTGTGGATCCGTTGTGCTGACTGGTGGCTGCCTGAATTTCCATCATGTCCAACTCACCACACCAAGGCCACGGAACCCCTCCGCTTGTGCTGGGATTCGCTGTCCCGGGGGCTGTCGCCGCTGGATAGGCGTTGGCTCCCAATGCCCAGAAGGCAGCACCCATTCCTAGTGCACCGGGGTTCTGAATGCGGGCATCGGCTCGGCCGTACGGTCCAGCGGCATAGGTACTCGTCAGGCGTGCAGAGGTGTAGGGTACGGCGTTGTTCGGGTTATACGTCATTGCGATGACGAGATCGCCATTTCCGTCCAGGTAGACATTCTGGAGGCTGTCGCTCGTGTTTTGAATCGTGCCATCGCCCCAGACAGCGGTGGGCTGTACGTCGTTCCACCAGTTGGCATGGTTGTACGTCGTATTCGCCGAACCCGCGAACGTGCCACCCCAGACTTGGTTCCATTGGGCTCGCAGTGCCGGTGCAGAAATGAGGCAGAGAGCAATCAGAAACAGGCAAGCACGCTGCGACCCTTTCAGGATGCTGCGGGCTTGGATCGCGAGTGGGCTTTCAACGGTTGACACTTCGTTCACAGGATATTGTTGGTTCACGACATACTCCTTCAAATGGTGGAGGGCCTGATGGCCGAAATTTTTTCGAGTCTTAGCTGTGCAGATGCGTTAGTTGGTACGTACCTCGATACCCATAACGAGGGGCTGATCGGCAGCGCCTGGGGTGAAGGCGATGACGATCTGGCCGCTGCTGTTGGCGGTGGTGTTGAAGGAGTCAACCAGGGCA
>Ga0302312_10001163_pt1 | contig 16423 bp, 13 predicted proteins | sample III_Palsa_N2_1_FD_200529 | JGI IMG/M metagenome (GOLD analysis project Ga0302312, IMG submission 200529) | Peat permafrost microbial communities from Stordalen Mire near Abisko, Sweden - III_Palsa_N2_1 | ecosystem: Environmental > Terrestrial > Soil > Palsa > Peat permafrost | place: Sweden... | reverse complement strand
CATGCTCAGGCGAATCACTATTTAATGATGGGATAGGGATCGTACTTTTTGTGACCTTTTCAGATTTTGCAGCCGCTCCTGAGCATGGCTTTTCATGGTCTACTATGCTGCAACTATTTGCTCGGGAGATTTTTGGGGGAGTAGCTTTAGGGTTAATAACCGGCTGGCTGGCCTATCGTATGATACGAACGATAGACGAATTTCAGACCATCGTGCTAATCTCTTTTACCCTGGTGATGAGTATTTCAGTAGCCGCAACCTTCCTCCATGTGTCGATTCCCTTGGCCGTGGTTGCCGCCGGATTACTGATCGGCACCTGTCCTTTTGGAAAGGAGCAATCCCTGCACCTGAATGAGTACCTTGACAGGATATGGAGTTTGACTGATGATTTATTGAATACTATACTCTTTGTACTGATCGGGTTGCAAATGGTTGGTGTAACTTTTTCAGTCGACTATTTCTGGATCGGTATTATAGCCATTATTATCCTGTTAATTGCAAGGGCAGCCAGTATTATCCTGCCTATCGTTTTCCTTCGCAGAACGCTTAAACTAAAATACAACAGTATTTTAGTCCTCACCTGGGGTGGGTTAAGGGGAGGGATTTCTATAGCGCTTGCCCTATCGTTACCTGCTTCGCCTTATCGCGAGCTCATACTTACCTGTAGTTTCTTCATCGTTGTGTTCTCCGTCATCGTTCAGGGGCTGACATTAAACAGGCTGATCGAAAAGGTGCAATTTAATAGCTAATAATAAAACTTAAGGACACGTTTTCCTAAAATCATCATCATTTTTCCTATAATTGTTACCTCTCCTTCCTTTTAACACGCACCTTTATACCATTAGGCCATATATTATCACGTAATGTATTGGTAGTTTTTGACTGTTAGAATTTGAGTTAAAATAAAAATATGAAAATAGCGCTAATCGGTAGTACAGGTTTTGTCGGCTCTGCTATCTTAAAAGAGGCATTAAACAGGGGCCATAATGTAATTGCAATCTTACGTCACCCTGAAAAATTAAAAGTTCAGAGCGATAAGCTTTCTATAGTATCCTGCGACGTAATGGAAACAGAAAAATTGGCTGTTGTACTTAAAGGTAATGACATCGTGATCAGTGCCTATAATTCCGGCTGGACCAATCCTGATCTGTACCCCGAATTTATGAAGGGATCACTTTCCATACAAGAGGCGGTACAGCAGTCTGGCGTGAAAAGATTAATCGTCATGGGAGGAGCCGGGAGTTTATTCACAGCACTTGGTCAACAACTAGTGGATTCGCCTGATATGCCAGCGCAATTTAAGCCAGGGTCATTGGCTGCGAGGGATTATTTAAATATTTTAAAAGAGGATGCTAATCTGCAATGGACTTATGTAAGTCCTGCTATCAACATGAACAGAGAAACATCGGGTACAAGAAAGGGCATTTACAGGACTGCGCTGGACAGCCCCGTATTTGACTCAAATCAAAATAGCAGCATATCGGTTGAAGATCTTGCAGTTGCTGTAATAGACGAAGCGGAAAAGCCAAAACATATCCGGCAGCGTTTTACAGTCGGCTATTAGATGCAGGATTTACAATAAGTCACATATAAATATTACCCTCATCGATAATTAAAATGGATAATCTATCATCATTTAATAAATTTACAGATACCCTTACGGTACAGGATCAGATTATGCCTATTCTTTTCATTGGCCATGGCTCCCCGATGAATGGAATTGAAGACAATGAATTCAGTAAACGCTGGACAGCTATGGCAAAAGAGATTCCTGTACCTACAGCGGTGCTGGTAATATCAGCCCATTGGCTGAGCCACGGAACCTTAATAACGGCTATGGATTTCCCGGAGACGATTCACGATTTCGGGGGCTTTCCGCAAGAATTATTTGATGTTAAATATCCTGCACCAGGTAACCCTGCTTTAGCCGATGAAGTTGTCTCTCTTGTTAAACGTGTAAATATTGGGCTGGATCATGACTGGGGATTGGATCATGGAACATGGTCTGTCGTAAGACATATGTACCCGGAAGCTAAGATCCCTGTACTCCAATTAAGTATTGATTACACTAAACCGCCGCAATACCATTATGATCTGGCTAAGGAGCTTTATAGTCTCCGTAAAAAGGGTGTGTTGATCATTGGGAGTGGCAATATGGTGCATAACCTTAGAATGGTTGCCTGGGATAAAATGAACGAGCCGGGTTTTGGATTTGACTGGGCGCTGAAGATGAATGATACTTTTAAACAACTGATCAAAGGGGGCGACCCGTGGTCATTAATCAATTATGAAAGCTTAGGACGTGAAAGCCAGCTTGCAATACCCACACCTGAGCATTATCTGCCACTCCTCTATTCCTTGGGGTTAAGAGGGAGTAATGACGATATTTCGTTCTTTAATGACAAGGCTGTGATGGGGTCACTGACCATGACCTCCGTCAAGTTTGGCTAAGTAAAAAAATATAACGGAAGGAGCTGGGGTATAAAGAAAAAACCTATTTCACCAGCGCATTCAAAAAGAAGAAGCCCCCCTACTGAATTCCGAAAGGAGATAAGAAAACTCGTTTCTTAAAAACATCATTTTTTTTCCTAAAACCGTTACCAATCTCTTTCAGAAAAAACAGAATTTGTATCGTCAATTAAATCAGGTGATAACGCCGCAATTATAGCAGTTTCCATGAAAATAGCCGGACAAAAATTCAATTTCAATTTCGGAGAAAATGCAGTTTATCAATTGCATTTTAAAGACGAAAAACACCTGGATGTAACCGTTATTAAAGATTTTAGTTACCCCCCGGGACTTTAAATCATTTTGAGATACAAATGACGGAAATAAGACCAGACGTGTACATGATTACCTGGGTTGAGCCGGACACCAAAAATACTGTTACTCACATTGATGATTTTGAAAACCACGTTGCCTACACTAACATAACTGATGTTGGTTCAAAGCAATTCTATAATCTAAAGGGAACCATTGAGCCGCTACCATAAAATATCTGACCATGAAAAAGCTATCATCACCCAACCAATTCATTAGCGGGCTAAAAGAACAGGTTCTATTGATACCCGTCATGTTCATCGGACATGGTTAGTTTTTGCTATCGAAAAAGAGTGCGCAGCAGCAGAAGCGAACAATTTTTAATAAAGAATCTTGTATAATTCATTTATAAATTAATTAGGTAACCATGAAATTATTAGCAAACAAAGTAGCTCTAATTACCGGGGCGGGTTCAGGTATCGGTAAGGCTATCGCTTTATTGTATGCAGCAGAAGGTGCGAAAATAGTTGTTTCAGATATTGCCGAAACCGGTGGACAAGAAACCGTGGCAGCTATAAAAGCCCTGGGTGGACAGGCTATTTTCGTAAAAGCAGATACGTCTAAACCCGATGATAGCAAAAATGTTGTAGACGAAGCGGTGAAGGCATTTGGAGCTCTGCACATCGCGGTAAACAATGCCGGGATTGGCGGTCCTTTAGCGCCTGTGGGCGAATACCCGATTGAGGGTTGGGATAAAGTGATTGCGATCAACCTCTCCGGCGTATTTTACGGGCTTCGTTACCAGATCCCCGCCATACTTGCAGCAGGCGGTGGCAGTATTGTAAATATGGCATCCATACTCGGTAAAGTAGGCACCAAGGGCTCCCCAGCGTATGCAGCTGCGAAACATGGTGTAATAGGGCTTACAGAATCAGCCGCGCTGGAATATGCGGATCAGCGAATCAGGATCAACGCCATAGGCCCGGGATATATTACCACCCCTTTACTGGCCAATTCGTTAAATGAGGTACAAATGAATGCATTGGTTGGCCTACACCCGATGGGAAGGTTGGGTACCTCGGAAGAAGTAGCTGAACTGGCCCTGTGGCTAAATTCAGATAAAGCATCTTTCGTCACTGGTTCTTATTACAATGTTGACGGCGGATATTTAGCTCAATAACCATAAATAAAACGCAATTATTTAACCATTTAAACCCCATAACATGAAAACAAATCATTCCATCAAGGCCGTTATCCTGCTATTAACAGTAGCGATGATCGGCGCATTTACCGGCTGTTCTAACGGAAATAGCGGCAATTCTGTAGCTATGCAGGCGAAAATCGATTCCATGCAGAACATTTTGAAAACAATGTCAACAGACACCCTGGAAAGCCACCTGACAAAATTTGACACATTGGACTTTACCGTCTTCAGCGAACAGGAATGGATACGTTTTCACGAAACTCATGCAAAAGATATTGTTGTAAACTGGCCTGATGGCCATCATACCAATGGGCTTGCCAGGCATATTGCAGATATGAAGGCTATGTTTGTATATGCTCCCAACACGAAAATTAAAATACACCCTATCCGCTTTGGAAATAATACAGGAGAATGGACCTGTGTTACCGGTGTAATGGAAGGAACATTTACTAAACCAATGCCATTAGGCAATGGGAAATTTATTCAGCCAACTGGTAAGTCTTTTAAAATTCCAATGTGTACAATTGGCCACTGGAAAAACGGATTGATGATCGAAGAATCATTGTTCTGGGACAATCAAACTTATATGAATCAAATGGGATTGGGTAAATAGTCATAGACTATTTTACCCTTTACCGTTAAATTATTTAATTAATTCATAAGCATATGAAAAAGATATTTTTCATCATCATAATTATTGCTTTTTGCGGCAGATCATTTGCGCAAACCACCACATGGAAAGATGACCCCATGCATTCCAAACTAACATTTACAGTTACGCATATGGGAATTTCATCTATTTTCGGATTGTTCCAAAAATTTGAAACTACCGTTACCTCATCTAAATCTGATTTCAGTGATGCCCAATTCGTGCTTTCTGCCGATGTTTCTTCTGTAAACACAGAAGTCAAAATGCGGGATGATGATTTAAGAAGCCCGCATTTCTTTGACGCAGCAAAATATCCTTTGATGACTTTTAAATCCACCTCAATTGTGAATACAACGGGAATGAAGGATCGTTTTAAAGTAACCGGGGACCTTACAATACATGGTGTTACCAAATCAGTAACGATGGATTTGTGGTTCAGAGGAACGCATGAAGATGCAATGTCTAAAAAAACAAAAGCCGGCTTCCAATTGACCGGGATCATCAACCGGTCTGATTTTAATATTGGTCCGCCTGACCCTTTTGATATCAGCACTGATGTAATGATCAGGGCTGACGGCGAATTTTTCAAACAATAAAAAGGAGAAATATTACTTACAGTGATCAAAGAATAAAATGGTACCCAAACAAAATACCTATATCAATGATTAAACTAATAAATGATCTTGAATATCAGACTGATACCCTTTAATAACAAAACACTTTTTTATTTATCATGACCTAAGAAGCTGTTTAAAAATGTTTTAATACAAACACAAATCGTCATTGCGAGCGCAGCGTGGCAATCCCAAGCTATGCAGGGCCGCTCTATAAGTCGGGGATTGCCATGCTACACTCGCAATGACGATAGTTTTATAATTTTCAAACAGCTTCTAAGATGTCGAAACGAAATAATAATACCATTATGATTTCACCTGATACATCCCCTGTTAGTACAAATTACCGTGGAACGGACAAGCTTATTATAGGGATTGTTTTAGCCGTTATTACTTTTTGGCTTTTTGCTCAAACAACCTTAAACATTGCGCCTGCAATGAGCACGGATCTAAAAATCAGCCACAACCTGAACAATATTGCTGTCAGTATTACCGCTTTATTTTCCGGAATTTTCATCGTAGTAGCCGGTGGATTGGCAGACCGGATAGGCAGAGTGAAGATGACGTACATTGGTTTGGCACTGAGTATTGCAGGTTCATTACTAATTGTTATATCACCATCCGGGACCGCTGTATTTCTATTGGCGGGGCGTATTTTGCAGGGACTTTCAGCCGCCTGTATTATGCCTGCAACCCTGGCTTTGATGCAAGCTTACTTTGATGGTAAAGCGCGCCAGCGGGCCCTTAGTTTTTGGTCTATCGGTTCGTGGGGTGGCTCAGGGCTTTGTTCATTATTTGGTGGATTCATCGCCTCTACCGTTGGCTGGCGCTGGATTTTCGTTATATCTATCATTGTCGCTATTATAAGTTATTTGTTATTGAGGGGCACACCGGAAAGTAAAGTAGTGACTACAGATAAGAAATCCTTTGACTGGGCAGGGCTTATCGCTTTTATTATAGCTATGGTAGCATTAAACATCGTGATCGGACAAGGACCCGGTCTTGGATGGTTAAGTCCTGCTGTATTAATAGGGATCGCTATTTTTATCATCTCCGCCATTGCTTTTTTCAGGATCGAAACCAAGAGCAAAAGCAGTTTCGTTGACCTGGCGCTTTTTAATAACAAAACATTCTCAGGAGCTACACTATCCAACTTTCTGCTCAACGGGGCCGCCGGAACACTCCTTGTTTCATTGGCGCTGGTGCAAGAAGAAGCTGGCCTGTCTTCCTTGCAATCAGGTTTAATTACTGTTGGCTATTTAGTAGCTATATTGAGTACCATTCGGGTAGGAGAGAAATTACTTCAAAAAATGGGGCCAAGGAAACCAATGTTGCTCGGTTGTTTCATTACCGGCATAGGTATCTTACTAACAAGTTTCACCTTCCTGTTGGCTAAAGAGTATATTGTTGTTGCATTTGTTGGGTTCACTTTGTTTGGGGTTGGGCTTGGCTTTTATGCCACTCCTTCTACTGATGCTGCTTTGAGTAATGTTCCCGGCGATAAAGCCGGGTCAGCATCTGGTATATATAAAATGGCATCATCCCTGGGAGCTGCCTTTGGCGTTGCAATTTCTGCAGCTATCTTTTATGGGCTTAGCAAAATGAAAGGCGCTCCTCCGATGGCAGATATTTTCATGGGAAGGACTGATAATATAGACGTACGGTATGCAGCCGGCATAGGGCTACTATTTAACGTTTTTATGGTAATTATAGCTATAGTAGCAATCATCATAACAGTTCCAAAAGCGACAGTAAAATCAGTAAGTAAATAATCACGAACTATAAGTTATACAAACCATTTTAAGTTAAGAACTATGGAAATCACTCAAATTAAAACCTTCAATAATACAATGGACAGCTTTATTGATAAGCTACTTCCGGAATTGGAAGAGATATATAAAGATATTCATAGAAATCCGGAATTATCTATGCAGGAATTCCGCACAGCTAAAATTGCTGCTGATTATTTAACCAAGTATCAATATGAGGTTTCGACAGGTATAGGGGTAACTGGTGTGGTAGGCCTTATGAAGAATGGAGAAGGGCCTGTAGTAATGCTTCGTGCTGATATGGATGCGCTTCCCATTGCAGAGGCTACAGGGTTGCCTTATTCAAGTACAAAAGTAGCCAGGGATGAAGAAGGGATAGAAGTTGGTGTGTCGCACGTGTGCGGCCATGATCTGCATGTAACATGGCTGATGGGCGCTGCAAGGTTATTTTCAGAGCATAAAGATCAATGGAAAGGAACGTTAATGGCCGTTTTTCAACCCGGCGAAGAAGTTGGCCGTGGCGCGCAAGGTATGATAGATGATGGCATGATGGATCGTTTCCCTAAGCCGGACATCATTCTTGGGCAGCACGTGATGGTAGGCGAAGCGGGTACGGTTAGGCATCGCAGCGGCGCTATACTATCCGCAGGCAACAGTCTTAAAGTTAAACTTTTTGGCCGTGGCGCACATGGTTCACAGCCACAAACATCCATTGATCCGGTGATTATGGCAGCCGCCACCACCATGCGCTTACAAACCATTATTTCGCGTGAGATAGCCCCGATAGAAAATGCAGTGCTGACCATAGGGGCATTACAGGCCGGCACCAAAGAGAATATTATTCCTGAAGATGCCACGATAAAATTGAATATCCGCACTTTTGATGATGGTGTCAAAGATCATATACTTTCGGCGGTTAAACGGATCTGTTGTGCGGAATGTACTGCATCCAATGCACCAAGAGACCCTGAATTTACCACGATAGACAGCTATCCAATGACTGTGAATGATGCAGTATCTACGGCGAAAGTGGCCAAAGCCTTCGATGCACAGTTTGGCGATAAATCTTATGAATCGCAACCCGCTTCTGCCAGTGAAGATTTTAGTGTTTTTGGGACGAGCTGGAAAGTGCCTTATGTTTTTTGGTTTGTTGGCGGAACAGATCCCAAAACATATTTAGATGCGATAAAAAACAACCTGCTGAATTCTATCCCCAGCAATCATTCACCTAAATTTGCGCCGGTAATAAACCCAACTTTAAAAACAGGCTTACAGGCTATGATGACAGCCGCTGTAGCATGGTTTAATTAAACTGCTGGCTTTAAAATGGAAAAACTGCATCCGCTATACAATTTTCTTGATCTGGCGGATACTTTTGTTTTTGCCATAAGCGGGGTGGCAGCAGCAAAGCAGCGGGGCCTGGGCCTGTTCGGGATTTGCGCTATTGCATTTACAGTTGCTTGCGGCGGCGGAATTGTTCGTGATCTTTATATTGGAGCTATTCCGCCCACTGGATTAACGAACTGGCATTACCTGGTAGCAGCCATTATAGCCACAGGAATGATCATCGGTTTATATCCATTTGTGCAGCGGCTTAAACACAAAAACCAACCAGAACATCAATCCCTATTTATAATACCTTTTCTTCATTCTGTTACTTTACATTTTTACAAATGAAATTATTAAAAACTCTTTATAAATATTTGTTTATAAAAACTCCGTTTAAAAAGGTTTTTGCAAAACAATATAACCAGTAGGCCTTACAACGGTGATCACTCCTTTGCCCTGATACAGATCGTCAGCTTCGAATACAATTCGTTCACCCGGTTTAATTTCCGGCAGCAGGTAGCTTTTTGTGCTTTGATAATTGTTTTCATTGTCTGACAAATAAAGCTGGTATCCTTTTACTGTGTATTGTGGTAAACCAACGCTCCCTAAAATAGTTATGGCAAGCTTACCATTCCTTCTCCTGGAAACATCTTGCACTTCTATTGGCGAAGACAATTCCCTAAGTACTTTCATGGACGGTTTAGGGTTGCCATACATATCGTATACACCATGAATACGTCTTCTAAATTTAGTGGTATCTGAAGTACCAGGGTAGTGCGTACGGTAGTCTGTTAAATCAAAATAGATGGCCCCTTCTATGTAGGGTTTACTTTCATACACGGCCATGTGATAGATCAGGTCGTTTATCCGGCGCTCATCACCGCCTTTAAAATTGGGCTCACATAGTCCAAATTCTGATATAAAAAAAGGTTTATCCGGATAACTCATGTGTATACTATCCAAATAAGAGCTGATTTTGCCAACAGGTATCTGCCACCAGCTTCCGCCATATTCATTCATCATCAGGTAATCTCCTAAACTTCCGGCGTCTGGTGTAAACTTAGGGTCTGTAATAAAACTATTTTTCAGCGTGTTGCTTACATAGGCCACTTTTCTTGTAGGATCCAACTCCTTTGCCTTAATAACTAAGCTTGCTATCATCTTTTTCATGCTTGAGTCTCTCCCATTAAGCTCGTTACCTACCCCCCATGAAATAATAGAGGGGTGATTATAATGATCCTGTATCATACGCTCTAATTGCTTACCGGCAATTGTCCTGATCGCATCGGTTGATGGGGTTTCGGCTCCCCATAATGGCACTTCTTCCTGTACCAATATGCCATTCCTATCACAAAAATCATAGAAAGCATCACTTTGCTGAAAATGCTGGCGGGTAAATATGGCATTTACATCTTTCATCAATTTCCCATTCTTTATAATTTCAGCATCACTTTCAGCAAAGCCAAACTCAGGGTTTGACCCGGCTGTCCATTCAACGCCCATTAGCTTAATGCGCTCGCCATTTAAATAGGTTTGGTTATTTATAAATTTAAATTGTCTAAAACCTACAGTTGAACTGATCTTATCTACAGCATGCCCTCTCTTTTCAACTACAACGCTAACCTGGTAAAGGTTAGGGAAATCAAAGTGCCAGGGATGTACCTGCTTTAAAGAATAGTTAAGCAATACGGTGTTGTTTTGCCATACTGGTTGAGAGGTTGCTTGAAGTATAATATTATGTGTTTGCTGATTTGTTTCGGTAACGGTAACCTTAAACATCAAATCATTACTGTATTGATCAAATCCCAGTTTCATCTTTAGTTCTCCCGATTTATCGGATACATTTAATACCGGTTCAATCTGTAGATAGTTGGCCGCGGGCTTATCTGACACAATAAGGGAAACGGTACGAATTAACCCGCCATCATTAGGCCAATCAAAGGAGTCCGCATAAGGTACCTTATTCTTTCCATAGTCATTATTGCATGCCACTGTAATTACGTTTTCTGCTCCGTATATTACATTTTCATCTATAGGGAGTGATATTTTATTAAACCCGTCACCAATGTTTTCGGCGATCTTCTTTCCGTTGATATAGATATAAGCGGTATGATTAATAGCACCAAATTGTAGAACTAGGCGTTTATTTCGCCATTTTTTGGGTATCGATATTCTTTTCTGATACCAACCCCATCCATAGTGGTTCTGGTTTTCGGGCTCTACATTCCAGGTATGGGGTACCTGAACATTGCGGCTATTAGCAAGATCTGTTTTATACCATTGCCGCGACAATCCTTCAGCTTTTTTGTCGATACTGAATTTCCAGTCATCATTCAAACTGATCGTATCGCGCTGAGCGCTAGCACGTAGTACTGACAATAATATGATAGCGATGTAAAAATATTTCATCCTATTTAAGATTTAATAAATTAAAATATAATAACTACACATAACCTTATGGGTTTTACAGTAGCAGATAGTAGGTTATGGTTGCTTATATAATCCAAATGCAGCTATTGCCGGGTTTAAACGGGCTGATAAGGTTAATCTTACCTTATTGGTTGTGACTGCAGGGAAACGCAGTAACCTTTTATACCCAATAGTAGTACCATCTGTTGCTTTAGCCCATGCTTTGCCATCCCAGTATTCCAACATAAATTTTTCTACACGCTGGCCAATGCTGATATTTTCCTGTAACAGTAATACGTCAAAAGTTTTAGCACCTTTTAAAGTAAATGTAATCGTTGCTGAAGTATCGCTGCCACCGGTAGTAAAATAAGTTTGATAGTCATCATCTAACATGGCATTTAAATGCAGCCCATTTGCACATTCAACAGCGGCATTTTCTGCCAGGTTGGTTTTGAATGTTTCATCACGCAGCTTTTTCCAGGCTTGTAAGGACTGTATGTCAGCTTCATTTATCAATCCGTTTTTGTCAGGCGGGATATTCAATAACAGCACACTGTTCATCCCAACGGAATTATAATATATATCGAGCAGCTTTTCGGGAGATTTCACTTTACTATCCTCGGCGGCATGATAGAACCATCCGGGCCTGATAGACACATCTGTTTCCGCCGGGAACCAAACTAATCCTTTTGCGTTTTTAATTTTGTCGCGGCCACCCAGGTCGCTGCCGCGCATATCGCCCTCCGGCTTAAAAATTTTATCGTGTTGTGAGTTTTTAGTAATAACGTTTTGATCTAAATTATTGGCAGGCACAACGCTCCATTCTGTTTCTCGTCCGTGTCCGCTTTCGGTACCTATCCAGCGTACATCCGGGCCCATAATTGCAATAACAGCACTGGGTTGTAATTTCCTTATCAGGGCATACCACCTGTTAAAATCATACACTTGCTTTTTGCCATTCGGCCCTTCGCCATTGGCACCATCAAACCATACCTCATCAACACGGCCATATTGCGTAAGCAATTCGGTAAGCTGGTTTACAAAATAGTCGTTATAAGCATCGGTACCGTAAAGAGGCGAATTTCTATCCCAGGGCGATAAATAGATACCAAAGCCCATTTTATATTTTTTACAAGCATCGGCCACCTCCTTCACCACATCGCCCTTTCCGCCTTTCCATGGACTATTTTTTACGCAATGTTCGGTATATTTACTTGGCCATAAACAAAAACCATCATGATGTTTCGCTGTAATTATCACCTGTTTAATACCAGCATCTTTAGCCGTATGTACCCATTGCCCGGCATCAAGCGCGGTTGGGTTAAATAATTGCGGGTCTTCAGTGCCATCACCCCACTCTTTACCTGTAAATGTGTTTATGCCAAAATGAAAAAAACATGTCAATTCCAGTTGCTGCCACCTTAACTGTCGTGCAGATGGTGTTAGCATTGCAGCTTGGTGAACAATATCTTCGGGCGTATCGGTTGGCTTTATAACCAGGTAATTCTTCTCTGTTGATGACTGTGCATGGGCAAATGAGATTAGGAAAAATAAACCCCAAATAACTTTAATAAACTTTTTTGACATTTTTTTTAGCTGTTGAATTTTAAAACTTAGCACTATTTGCTTAATAAAACATCTCTTTTTTATACTACTCTATTTCTTTTGTTCAATGGATGTTAATAATGACGCGAGCTCCTTAACTTTTTCAGGATATTGAGCAGCCAGGTTATGCTTTTCTCCAATATCATTATTCAGGTTATATAATTGAGGCTCTGTAGAGTTCCCTGTTTCAATATTTACTAATTTATTAACCGCGACACCATTATTTGGTGTTATATATTTCCATCCGTCCTTTACAACAGATAGTGCGCCTCCCTGCTCTACATATACCGAACGCCCTTTATCAGATTTACCCAATAAAACATCCATCAGGTTTTCACTATCTGTTGCATCACCGGCAGGTATAGATTGTTTAAGAAATGCCGAAAAAGAAGCCAATATATCCATCTGTGATACCAATGCATCTGAAACTTTTGGTTTTATCGTTCCAGGCCATCTGATGATTAAGGGGATTCTTGTTCCACCTTCTAAAGCGCTGTACTTGCCACCTCTCATCGGGCCTGTAGGCGTATGCCCATTTAGTTTTGCTACTGCTTCATCCTCGTATCCATCATCTAACACCGGGCCATTATCACTGGTAAATATTACTATCGTATTTTTCTCAATGCCCAGGTATTTAAGCTCCTTCATAAGTTCACCTACCGTCCAATCCATTTGTAAAATAACATCTCCACGCAAACCTAAACCACTTGTGCCTTTAAAACGGGTTGCAGGCATCCGGGGTACGTGTGGCTCCGTCATCGCGAAATATAAAAAGAATGGTTTATGCTGATTCTCCTCTATAAAACCCTCAGCTTTTGCCAAAAAAGTTGATGATACCTCTTCATCTACCCATCGCGCCAATTTCCCGCCACTCATATAGCCAATTCTGCCAATGCCATTTACAATAGTCCCATCATGGCCCTGGCCCGGTGATGATTTTAATTTCAGTAACTCCGGATGTTCTTTACCCGTTGGATCATTCCCTATCTTTTTGGTATAATCTACCGCAATGGGGTCATTAGGGTCTAATGCTACTATATGATGATTTTCTAAAAACACGGTTGGTACTCTATCGGCAGTTGCCGGAAAAATAAAAGAATAATCAAATCCTACCTCATTTGGCCCCGGTTTAACTTCTCCATTCCAATCTTTTGCCACTGCGTTTCCCAGGCCCAAATGCCATTTACCCACTATACCAGTTTTATACCCGGCTTTTTTAAACATATTGGGCAAGGTGGTTCTGTCAGTAGGAATAATCAAAGCTGCATCTCCCGGTAAAATGCCCGTACCTTTTTTGCGCCAGGGATATTCACCCGTCATCAGGGCATATCGCGAAGGCGTACACGTTGCCGAGGTACAATGCCCATTAGTAAAACGGATACCTGCCGCGGCTATCTTATCCACATTTGGCGTATGAATTTTTGTAGCCCCATAACAGCTTAAATCGCCGTAGCCCAAATCATCTGCATAGATGTAGATAACGTTTGGGCGACTGACATTTAAGTTTGATGAGTTTTGCCCCGCCGCAGTAAATGCGGTTAAAATAAACAGTAAGGATAGCAGATTTCTATTCATGATAAACATTTAAGTATTAGAAATTACTTTTTATGACAATTTAAACTTATAACCTATTTTATATGATATTTTTACCATTTATCAATATTTGCCTTGCGTCATTATCATCAAATTTATCTATCTGTTGATTTAATTCTGCTTTTAACTGCCTGGTGATATTTTCATATCCCTTTTCACCATAAATATTATTCATTTCGTGAGGGTCAGTTTGCAGGTCATAGAGCTCCCAGTTATTTACACGGGTATAAAAACGTATAAGCTTGTAGCGTTTGGTTTTGATGCCAAAATGTGGTGATACGGAATGTTCTCCATTTTCATAATAATGATAATAGATCACATCCCTTCCTTTCGCTTTCTTTTTTGCAAACAAAGGTAGCATCGACTGACCCTGCATGTCTTTTGGTATGGCCACGCCGGCAGCGTCTAAAACGGTAGGCGCAATATCTAAATTCAGCACAAAATCGTTTGATTTTGTACCTGGTTTTATTTTAGCCGGATAACGCATTACCATTGCAGTACGGAATGATTCTTCATAAATCCAGCGTTTATCGAACCAGCCGTGTTCGCCCAAATAAAAGCCCTGGTCAGACATATAAATAACTATCGTATTTTTGGTGAGGTGATGTTTGTCCAGATAATCCAGCGTGCGGCCAATATTCCGATCCAACGAAGTTGCGGTACTTAAGTAATCGCGCATATAACGTTGATATTTCCATTCCGTTAAGGCATTCCCCGTCAAGTTTCTCGCCTTCAAATCTTCATATATAGGTTTGTAATAAGCGTCCATTCTCTTTCTTTGCGCAGCATTCATCCGATTGATTGTACTTTCCCTGTCTTCCGACTCAGCATCAGGGAACATTTTTAAGTCGTATCCCAACAGCATAGTTTTGGCAATGGTCATATCCTGGATCTTTGCTGCTTCCCGATTAACATATTGATCATAAAAATCGTGTGGTAAAGGAAAGGTAACCTTATCAAAACGACCCAAATCAACGGTATCCGGTAACCAGGTGCGATGGGTTGCTTTATGGCCTATCACCAGGCAAAACGGTTTGGTTTTATCGCGGGTGTTTAACCAATTTTCAGCAACATCTTCAATCACATTACTGGCATAACCATTTATTTGTTTTTTTGAACCGTCCATCATCAAAAAATCAGGATTGTAATATGAACCTTGCCCCGGCAATACCTGCCAGTAATCAAAGCCCTGCGGCTGGCTTTCCAAGTGCCATTTGCCAATGATTGCTGTTAAATACCCAGCAGCATGCAGGCGTTTTATAAATGAATCTTGTGAACCGTCAAATGTGGAATGCTCATTATCTTTAAAACCATTTTTATTACTGTATTTACCAGTTAAAATAGTAGCCCTGCTGGGGCCGCAGATAGAATTGGTAACATACGCTTTATTAAAGATCACGCCCTCATTGGCTATCCGGTCAATATTAGGCGTTTGCATTAGTTTGCTTCCATACGCACTGATAGACTGGTAGGCGTGATCATCTGAAATAATGATTACGATATTGGGTTTTGTTTGAGCATGGCATTGGTTGACAAAGATGAAAACCAGTATAGCTACCGTGATCAATTTAGATGAACTATTCAAAGCCATCCTTGTAATTCTAAATAAATCTTTATACATCCTATTTACTGTTATTAATAATTTCATTTTTTTCGCAATTCAAATCAACCTGTCTTCTTTCTTAAAGTAAGACAATAGATCGATGTTATGTTAGACCTATTTTATATCTACACTAAACTCATTACTCACCCTATTGCCTGCTGTAACTATTATATATTTTAAAGTTAGCGGGCGGCCATTGGTATATGGGGTAAGTATTGGGCCTGAATATAAATTAGCCGTATTATCTGCCTTATGGCCATCAACAGTATAATATACCTTGCTGTCTGCAACAAAAGGGATGATCGTTATTGTTTTTCTTCCTGTTTGCGCGTTATCATTAATTACTATGTCAGCTTCCGGTATCCTGTAATTTATACCTATTTGATCCATGTTCTTCAAAAAATCCGGTAGCCTGTTTTCGCTAAAACTTTTGTAGTTTTTATTTTCCAGTTTAGTCCAGCCAACTTCTGCAAGAGCTGCAACACGAGGAAATAACATATATTCCAGCTTATTGTCAGTTGCCACATATTCCGTCCACATGTTTGCCTGCACACCTAAGATGTATTTTTGCTGATCGGGAGTTAATGCAGCAGGACGAGGGTTATAATTATACACCACATCCAACGGTAAAAAATTACCCATAGCCAAGGGTTCTGTTGCTTTATCCTTAGCCTGAGCACGGTTTATATACATATAACCACCCGGCGACATAATTACATTATGCCCTAGTTTTGCGGCATCTATGCCTCCCTGTTCACCCCGCCAGCTCATTACTGTGGCATTGGGCGACAAGCCGCCTTCTAATATTTCATCCCATCCTATCAGGTTTCTGCCGTTCTTATTTAAAAACTTCTCTATTCTGCCTATAAACCAGCTTTGTAATTGATT
>Ga0302312_10001161_pt1 | contig 16445 bp, 11 predicted proteins | sample III_Palsa_N2_1_FD_200529 | JGI IMG/M metagenome (GOLD analysis project Ga0302312, IMG submission 200529) | Peat permafrost microbial communities from Stordalen Mire near Abisko, Sweden - III_Palsa_N2_1 | ecosystem: Environmental > Terrestrial > Soil > Palsa > Peat permafrost | place: Sweden... | reverse complement strand
TGCTCAATGCGCATGACGATGGGCTGCGTATAGCGGCGGTGCATGTAAGGGGATTGTTCTGGGGAACACGCACCCTGCTGCAGGTGTTGGAACAGGATAGCCTGCACCGGCGCTTCCCGAACGGAATAGCCAGGGACTATCCTAAATATGCCATCAGGGGATTCGTACTGGACGACGGTCGAAAATTCTTCTCCCTGAACTTCCTGAGACAGTATGTGAAGTTCATGGCCTATTATAAAATGAATGATTTCCATATTCATTTAAACGATAACGGGTTCCGAAAATATTTCGGGAATAACTGGGACAGCACCTACTCGGCTTTCCGATTGGAAAGCAGCACCTATCCTGGCCTTACGGCAAAGGACGGTTCCTATACCAAACAGGAGTTCAGGGAACTGCAGGAGCTGGCCAGGTCATACGGGGTGAATATCGTACCTGAGATAGACGTACCTGCCCATGCACTGGCGTTCACTAAAATGCGTCCGGAGATTGGCAGCAAGAAATATGGCATGGATCACCTGGACCTGGACAACCCTGTTACATACCAGGTGATCGACAGTGTGTTCAGAGAATACCTGCAGGGGCCCCATCCGGTGTTTACGGGTAAAGAAGTACATATTGGTACAGATGAATACGCCAAACAGGCCTCGGAACAATTCCGGGCCTTTACGGAGCATTATATTGAACTGGTGGAAAGCTATGGCAAAAGCGTAAGGCTCTGGGGCGCGCTTACCCACGCCCAGGGGAATACACCGGTCAAATCAAAGGGGATCACGATGAACGTTTGGTATAACGGCTATGCCGAACCCAGGGATATGGAGAAACTGGGGTATGATCTCATATCCTCTCCCGATGGCTGGCTCTATATTGTTCCGGCGGCAGGTTATTATTACGACTACCTGGATATAAGAGAACTATATAATAAATGGGAACCTGTACAGATAGGCGATGAGCGGTTTAAAGATGGCGATCCTCAGATCAAGGGCGGTTCTTTTGCCGTATGGAACGATATTGTGGGGAACGGCATCACTGAAAAAGACGTGCACGACAGGGTATTCCCGGCTATGCAGGTATTGTCCCAAAAAATGTGGAGTGGCAGTGGAAACGGGATGGACTTCGATCGGTTTGCCACCTTGGCCGGGCACATTGGAGAAGGCCCGGGGGCGAATATGCGGGCGAAAATAAAAGGCAGGGATTCCCTGGTTTTGTCTTACGATTTCAATGAAAAACGCACAAAGGACAGGACCTTAGTCCATGCTGCTATTGTTAAAGAAGGAACTTCAATGTCTTTACGTTTAAATGGAGGGGCTAGTTATTGCCGCACTCCCTTCAGTGAAATCGGCTATGATTATACGGTGTCTTTCCGTATCAAACCGGACGAAGTAAACAATTCAAACGCTGTATTGTTTGGGTCAGACGATGCAGTAGTCAAACTGAACCAGCAAAATACCGGTAACCTTGGTTTCTCACGGGAAGGGTACGACTACAGCTTCGATTACAAGGTGCCTGCAGGTCAATGGACCAGCATTACAATCACCGGAGATCATATAGGTACCAGTTTGTTCGTCAATGGAGTCCTGGTCCAGCGGTTGAACGGAGAACGGATCATTAAATCAGCCAAAGATACCGTCACGAAAGTGCAGACGCTATTTTTCCCCCTTCAAAGAATAGGGGACCCCTCTAATGCCTTTAAGGGATACCTGGATGATCTTAAAGTATTTAACGTAAAGTTGGAGGAGGAAAAAATCAGGGCTATTTCATCCGCTCCCTCAATGCCTTCTCCTGCCCTGCATTCCAATAAGCACAACCCAGTTGCAGGAAAACCGACGAGTAAGGAATGACGGCATTGGTCTTCAACACGACCACTTTGAACAATTTAGAAGCCTGGTCGAGCTTAGTAAAAACCGAATCGTGCAGGATGGTTTGCACCGGCTGGCCCCCAAATAATTTTTCGGTTTCGGTCTTTAATTGGGTAACGCCTTTTACCTGGTCTTCGGTAATGAATTGCAATTCCTTGTCCCTGTAGATGGTAGGTCTTACATGAGTGGACGAATCAATTCTTTGCAGTACATATTGCAAAACAGGGGCCAGGTCTTCATTGGTGTTAATGACTTCCATGCCCTGGGCAGTTTGCTCGGGAAAGGCCTTGTCTACGACCAATACCCAGTTGCGGTGGCCCAGCAGGGGCAGGCTACGGTCAAATTGTTGCCGCCAGCCCATTTCGGCGGCCGATGGCGCGTCGGAGACCACTACCGGGGATTCCTTTTGCATACAAGCTACCGGCAATACGAACGCCAGGAGTAAAAACAGTTTTTGAATCATCTTAACCTATTTGAATGTGAAGGGAATGTCCGTGTTCAAGGGTGACTCTTTCCTGCAATGCGATCACCCCATCGTTGCCCGTTTGTGTGAATGTATGAGGGAGAGGATTCCCGTTTAGCGATACGATCGCCTTGGCGGGTTTCTGATCTTCTTTTACCGCCACGCTGATGGTTTGCAGCGTTAGTTTACCATAGTGTAACTCCACGCGGGCGGTGAGTGAACGGCCTGTTCTTTGTTGGAAAAAACTGCCCCAGCCCTCTGCAGCGGTAAAGGGCGCTTTGAAGTCATCGGGAGATAACTTAGGGGCGAAACGGATATATCCTTTGGGCCCGTGGTGCTCAAATCCGCAGGCGGTGATGAATGTCCCGTAACTGGCCATGGCCCTGGCGTAGTGGTCACTGCATTCGATTTCATTATAAGGATTCCGCTTGGCGGCGTGATAGCGGTCGTGAATGGCACGGGTCAGTATCAATGCTTCATCGGTCATGCCTTCTGCCATCAGGTGCGCCGCCACCTGGTGCTCAAAGCCGCTCATGCATTCGTGAAAATAGCCGATCTGCCAGGTGACGTCCTCGCCATAGGGCTGATCTTCGTTGTGCGGATTGGTATTCATGATTAATCCGGATTCACCGTCCAGGGCATAAGGGCGTCCGCCCGTATGAGTACGGATATAGGGTCCCACGTCGGGGGCAAAATTGTATTTCCATAATGCCCGCAGCGCCGAGAGCGTTTTTTCTTTGTCCCATAGTCTTCCCAACCCCACCTGGAATGCCCAGCTTTGCCCATACACCTGGTCGATATGACAACTGTTATATCCCCCCAGCTTTTTCCTGCCCTGGGCGGCGTCCGGGCGATGAATGAAGTATTCCCCATTGAATAGTTGTTCTGCCATATTCTTACCGCCTTTATCCACATATTGGCGGCAGGTCTCCTCAAACGCGGCATCGTTCATTTCTTCTGCCATGTATTGGGCCGCCTTTGCCGCTGCAATGCATAAGCCCGCGATCCATGCGATCTCGCCTTCCCAAACGGCATCCAGCGTATTCTCCATGGGGGTGTCCGTCAGGCCGTCCCCATTTTTATCCTGGGCCAGCATGAAGGCGACGGCTTTTTTTATTTTATCCCAATTAGTTTGGAGAAAAGTGTGATCGACGCTCATCTGGTGCTCCCGGTATATGCGCAATATCGTGCCTGCCTGCCCGTCGATGGCAGGGTGGTCTTCGAACTCAGCCCGGAAAATAATGCCTCCGTTGGGTTGCATGCCCACTCCCAGATCAACGCGCTGCCTCGTGTCCCTTTCCAGGGAGGGGAAGATCCTGGCAAGCGCGTGTCCGTATTGCCATACGTGCGTGCAGGTGCCTTCACAGGAATTGACGCCTTCCCATCCCCAGAAACGGCCGCTGGCAAAGCGGTATGTATTGGCCGTGGCAATCGTCCCGATATTTAGAAAGGTCCTCTCCAGGAACCAATGGGGGAGGGAAGAATCATAAAAGGTCGTCTGCCATAAAAAGGTTTGGGCCTTCAGGGTTTGAAAATTTTCTCCTATATACCGGATGGTTGCGGCAGCATCTTTGAATCGGGTGGCGTAATGATAGCCGTCTTTACTTTCAGGCATTTTAGCCTGCAATTTTTTCAGGGAATGATTGAAATGCCACGATAGGACATAATCGGCTGTGAAAGAGGCGCCGGGAGGAAGGTCATTACCCGTGGTGATGCTGCCGATCAGTTTTTCTGTAGCGCCTTTTTGAGAAGGGCTGGCATTGGCCGTTGAAAAGAAACCGGCCGTTAATGGGAAGGGGTCCGCGGAAGTATTCACAATGCCTTCCCTATCCATCAGCGCAAAGCCCATGGTGCCTGCATCCTGTTCGGCGCCTGATGGTCTAAACGAGGAGAAAATGGCAGATTGATTTCCCCCAACCATGGACTGATTTTCCTTTTCCCCTCCTCCCTCCACTGCGGTGATCTTCTTCACACCATTCTCCAACCAGCCGGTTAGGGTGACGGTGACAGGCGACAGGGAGGTATTTTTTATTTCGATATTAAAAAAGGTGGCCGGCAATGCGCTGTCTTCCGCATTCAGGGGAATATAAAAAGCGCCGCCCCTGAGTTCGATCTCTACCGGGAGTTTTTTGTCCGTATACCTTACCGTAGCCAACGGGTAGGTGGCTTCAAAAGAAACTTCATCCCAGTCCTCTTCCCTTAATTGTTTGATAATCGTGTGAGCGCCGTGGGTTATTTTTAAGGCGAAGCCTTGTTCCAGCACTCTTTTATTGTCAGCCACAGACGGGTCTACATAGTTGGCGCCACTGCGGGGTGGCAGGCTTATTTCTTTTGTTCCGTCATTCCATAACACGTCCCTTGGATCGACCCCTTCCCGGTCATCATTGTAAATTCCCCATAACCATAGTCGCCCGTCTCCCCCCATATAAAGGGTTCCGGTGTGCAAGCCTCCTGCCGGCATACCGATATATTTTAATTCATTTTTGCTTTTCAGATAGGTGCTTGGAGCGCTTCTGTCATATAATGATTTTATCCAGGCCGGGTCTAATTTCTTATCCGCAGGAATATTATGGAGGGGGTAATGAAAGGCAAAAGGCACCCGCCCTGCTTTTATCCAGTTGGGCAATGTCAATAGCCCGATAACCGATATACCGCTTTGGACGATGAATTGGCGGCGGGAATTCCTGTGTTGGACCATAGGCATTAAAGTTAGTGTAACAGGGCTGAAAAATGGACACATTCTGCACAACCGATTGCATGGGAAAATTCGATGCCTGCTGGACTATAGGGATTAACCCGCCTGGACTACTGAATTGGCCAGGACTGCGTGTACATTTACTGAATGGAACAAATGACGAAAGCACAGCTATTCCGTGAACTTCACCATAGCGGTACCATGCTGGTCCTACCCAATATATGGGATCCCCTGGGCGCCGCATTGCTGGAAGATGCAGGCTATCCTGCCATTGCCACGGCGAGCGCTTCTGTGGCATTTACCCATGGGTACGACGATGGGGAGATCATGCCCTTCGATGAAATGCTCGGGCTCTTGAAGAGGATCACGTACAGCGTGCAAATTCCTGTAACGGCGGACATTGAAAGCGGATATGCGGATACGGAAGCCAAACTGGAGGAGAATATAAAAAGGCTGATTGAAACGGGCATAGTGGGAATTAATATCGAAGACTACGATCCGCAAAGCAAAACACTTTTCTCCCTGGAGAGTCAAACCCGTAGGATCAGCCTGATCCGGAATGTCTCAAAGGAAATGGGTATTCCCCTTTTCATCAACGCCAGAACGGATATCTATATCAAAGGCGGAGGTCTTTCAAAAGAGCAGCAGTTTGAAGAAACGGTAAAAAGAGGGAAGGCCTATCTTCTTGCAGGGGCGGATGGGTTCTATCCGATCGCCATGAAAGAGGAGGAAGAGATCAGGCGTTTGGTGACGGTTCTTTCCTGTCCTGTCAATATCCTGACCATGCCTGGAATACCTCCTTTAAAGATGCTCCGGGATGCAGGGGTGGCCAGGGTGAGCTTAGGCCCCTCTTTCCTGAAAATAGCCATCCGCTCTTTGAAGGCGGTGGCGCAGAAATTACAGCAAGGTGAAGGATTGGAAGAGATCACTTCCAATGAGATCACGACGGACTACTTAAAACGGCTGGTTACGCGGGGATAAACTATTCTCCCAATATTTCCGCCGCGATCTCCTTTCTGAATAAGATCAGGAAGCGGGTGCGCTCCTCCGCCATTTGCCGGCCCGCTTCCGTTTGCATCATCGCGGGCAGCTTCAGTAATTTCACCTGGAAATGATCCAGGGAAAACTGAGAATCGTCTAATTCCCTTGCGTTGCCCAGGGGATCTTCTTCGTGGAACATCCGGCTTTTCATCAGGCCCGCCGTATAAAAGGTCCGGGCGATGCCAATGGCGCCCAGGGCTTCCATCCGGTCAGCGTCCTGGAGGACCTTTGCTTCGTAGGTATCCGGAGGTATGCCTGCTGAAAAGCTGTGGGTCAGGATGGCGTGACTGACGCCTTCAATCTTGTCTTCGGGGAATCCTGTAAACCTTTCTCTCAGTAGCGTGGCTGCCAATTCGGCGCTGAGCCGGGAGGATTGGCTGCGATCCGGATGGTTTTTAGGCAGGCTCACCAGGTCGTGGAAATAACTGGCGGCCAGGAGGACCAAGGGGTCGCCCTTGCTTCCTTCCACTTCGTTGATCCTGGAGGCGGTTTTCCAGACCCGTTTGAAATGCCCGGTGTCATGAGCCCCGTCATCCGCAGGGCCGCTGCTGGCCAGGTATTCAATGAATTGTTGTTGCCAGTATGGGAGGGACTCGGTGGAATTCATGGAGGCAAATTACGGTTTCCCCACTTTTTTTCCGGGTTTACCTCTCTGTTTTCCCCGTTCTCCTCATTTGACAAAATAGAGGATGGGTGAGTTCTAGTTTTGTTTCATGAAAAAGCTATTCGTTATCGCCTGTTTGCTGATCACCTGCGCTCGCACCGTGGCCCAGGGACCTCCCGGGGAGAGGCAGGACGCCCCCACCGCTGAAGGCCATTTATATGGCAAGTTGGTAGATCAGGCCGGAAAGGGGGTCTCCAACGGCTCGGTGCTGGTCTTGCAGACCCGCGTTGATCCGGTAACGGGTAAACAAAAAGACGTCCTGCTGAAGGGTGTCAATACGCAAAATAACGGAGAGTTCTCGGTGGAGGACCTGCCTGCAGGCAAACAGTTGAAGATCAATATTTCCGCCGTGGGATATAAAGCCATTACCCAAAGCATTTCTTTAACGCCTCCTTCCTTTGATAAGGACATGGGCAATGTCCCGATGGCGCCGGAGGCGAAGGAGCTGGCGGAAGTCGTGGTAGTGGCGACCAAGCCCACCATGTCCCTCGACATGGACAAGAAAGTATTTAATGTCTCCAAGGACATTGTGAGCGCCGGAGGCACGGGAATCGACGTACTCAAGAACGTGCCTAGTGTCAACGTAGATATTGACGGCAATATTTCACTCAGGGGCAGTTCACCCCAATTACTCATAGACGGGAAGCCAACGACCCTTACCCTGGATGAGATACCTTCCGATGCAATCGAGAGCGTCGAAGTCATTACCAACCCTTCGGCTAAGTACGATGCTTCCGGAGGCGGAGCGGGTATTTTAAATATCGTCTTGAAGAAGAACCGGAAAACGGGGTATAATGGAAGTGTAAGGGCCGGCGTAGACAGCCACGGACAAACTTCCCTGGGGGCCGGACTGAATTTCAGGGAGAACAAGATCAACGTTTCGGCAGATATCAATGCCCGTTCTATCAGAGATTGGCAGAGTGGGTCTACCCAGAGGACCAACCTGAGCGACACTCCTCAAACCTTCATTAACCAGCAGGAACTGGATACCTCAAAAGGGGCTATGGTATTCGCCCGGGTAGGCCTGGATTATTTTATCAGCAACCGGACGACGCTTTCACTCACAGGCTTCGCCATGCACCATTCGATGAACAGCACGGCGAACCTGACGGTGAACACGGATAGCTTATACAGCGCCGGCAAGATTCCTCAGTACAGCCAGGAAGAGATTAATGGCACCCATAGTTTTAGCGGCCGGGGTCTGACCGTAGGCATCAAGCATCTCTATAAAAAGGAGAAGGAAGAATGGACAGCAGATGGCAGTTACTTTTCAGGCAATGTCGTCAACAATTCCCTGTATACGACCAATAATTATGAAGGCTCCACCGGATCCGCTCTTGCCAGCACCGAGTGGCAAAAGATCCTGGGCGGCGGCAACGACCATAATATCATTCTCCAGACCGATTACACCAACCCTCTGAGTTCCAGGACAACACTGGAAGCCGGTTTAAGGGCCGCTTTGCAAGGCAGGTTAAACATTAATAACAACTATACCTATAACCAGGATTCGGCGGCGTATATACTGGTGCCTTCCGCCGCGAGCAATTACAAAAGCAACAACAATGTATATGCCGCCTATACCACATTGAGCAGCAGCATAAAGGATTTCACCTACAAGTTGGGGCTTCGGGCGGAAAGCTCCAGTTACAATGGAACGCTGCTTAATACCAACCAGACATTCGGCAATAAATACCCCATCAGCCTTTTCCCCTCTGTATTTGTAAGCCAGAAGCTAAAGGGGAACCAGGAGTTGCAACTGAGTTATACCCGTAGGGTGAACCGACCCGATTTCTTTCAATTGATTCCTTTTACCGATTCCTCCAACAAGCTGGATATTACCCGAGGGAATCCAGCCCTGGTTCCGGAATTTACCCAATCTTTGGAGCTGACCTACCTTAAAACCTTCAAAGGCAACAACACCCTGCTGGGCTCGGTCTATTATAAACATACCAATCACCTGATCACGAGTTACATTGAACAGGAGACCGATTCCACCACCGGCAATACGGCCCTGATCAATACTTTCATCAATGCCAACTCCAGTTACTCAATGGGGGCGGAGCTGACAGATCAGCAATCCCTGACCAAATGGTGGGACATCTCTTCCAATATCAACGTGTATAATTCGAAGATCAATACCGGCACAAGCACCGTTATCCCCCAGGAGGCTTTGTGGAGTTGGTTGGGAAAGGTGAATACGAACGTCAGGCTGCCTTCCGGTTTTACGGTACAGGTTTCGGGGATGTATCAATCAAAGACCAACCTGCCTGTGAATAATAATCAGAATCAGCCCGGCCCGCCCAATATGCAGGCCCAGAATTATTCACAAGGGTACATCAAGCCCTTTTATGAAGTCGACCTTGGGGTCAAGAAGTCATTTCTGAAAAACAAGATGTCCCTTTCCCTCAGCGTAAACGACATATTCAAGAGCAGGAAGCAGGATCAATATTCTTACAGCCAATACTTTGTCCAGGATAATAGCCGCATACACGATCCCCAAATGCTCCGGTTGAATTTCATGTACAACTTTGGAAAGGTCGATGCCAGCCTGTTTAAGCGCAAGAACAATAACGTAGGAAGCGCAGAGGAATAATGGCGACCCATAACGCAGGGCACGCAGAGCAATAATGGCTTATATTTATAGAGTCAATGACAGGCATGAAGGCAGAATGGTATAACAGGAAAGGGATACGGATTTTGACGCACATGCTCATTTGGGTGATCGTGCTCACCTTACCCTATTTGCTGGTCAATCAACACGAGCGCGAACATCATAGCAGTGACAAGATTGAAAGGGCCTTCTTCTATCTGAATTTCTATACCAATTTTTTATGGATAGCTCCTTTTTATCTGAATGCCTATTTCCTGACGCCCCGTTTATTTTACAGTAAGCGATATGCGCTTTATGTCGCCGCTCTTATCCTTTTGTTCGGCATTATCCTCGAAATCCATGGATTTTTGTTTACCCAGGTTTTTGGGCTGCCTTATTTCTCCATCATGGGGGCATCCATCTTTCACCTTCCTGCCTTTTTGCTCATGGTGGCTATCAGTACGACATTCAGGGTGGTCCTGGATAAAATGAAGGCGGACACGCTTGCCCAAATGACACAGGAAGAGAGCCTGAAGACTGAGTTGTCCTTCCTCCGTTCCCAGATCAACCCCCATTTTATCTTTAACATCCTCAACAACCTGGTGGCCCTTGAAAGAATGAAGTCCGAGGAGCTAGGCCCCACCATCTTAAAGTTGTCGGGCCTCATGCAATACATGCTCTACGAAACGGACGAGGAGAATGTCCTGCTGACCAGGGAAGTGGAATACCTGCAAAGTTATATAGACCTGCAGCGCCAGCGTTTTGGAGAAAAGGTGGACATCCGGGTATCCCTGGAAGTTCCGGGTGAACTCCATGAGATTGAGCCGATGTTACTCATTCCGTTCGTAGAGAACGCATTCAAGCATGGGGTGGGGCTTATCGATCAGCCGGCGATCCATATTAATTTGCATACAAAAAATAAAGTGCTGTATTTTTCGGTAAGAAATAAATACAGGGATGGATCTTCAGAGATAAAGGATAAGACCTCGGGCATCGGGCTCGCCAATGTAAAGAGAAGGCTGAACCTGTTGTATGGCGACCAGCAACAGCTTACCATTACCCGGGATCCAGATTGGTTTGCGGTTTCACTGCAAATAAACCTTCATTGACATGCTGCAATGTATAGCCGTTGACGACGAACCCCTGGCGCTGAGCTTGCTCGCGGATTACATTGACAAGATCCCTTTTTTGAGGCTGGCAGCTAAATGCGGCGATGCCTTTGAAGCGGCCAGGGCGCTCCAGGAAAATGATGTCGACCTGATGTTTGTGGATATCCAGATGCCGGGCCTCACCGGGTTGCAATTCATCCAGAGCCTGGCGAGGAAGCCCATGGTCATCATCGTGACAGCCTATAAGAAATTTGCGCACGAAGGATTTGAATTGGACGTGGTCGATTACCTGATAAAGCCGGTAGGGCTGGACCGCTTTATGAAGGCCTGCAATAAAGCCCAGGAACTATACCAGCTGAAAAACGCGACGGCTTTGCCGGCGACGGGAATGCCTGCTGCCGACTACTTTTTCCTGAACGTGGATTATTCCTTGTTAAAGATCCTGTTTGCGGACATTATCTGGATTGAGGGATCCGGGGACTACGTGAAGATCCACCTCAAAAGCGCTGCAAAACCCCTGTTGGTGAGGATGAGTACAAAAACGATGGAAAGTGAACTGCCCGCGGACCGGTTTATACGCATACACAAGTCATACATCGTTGCCATACAGAGTATTACTGCTGTCCGCAGGAACAGCGTTTTTATAGGGGAGCGGGAGTTTCCGGTAGGCGAGACCTATCGGGAAGTGATCAGTCATCTGACGGGGAAGAGCCTATGATTTTCCCTTGAAATGCGCGACATTTGATTAGCCCGACAAAAGCGAGCCGATCATATGAAGATTAAGAAAATCGCCCCGGCCTCCGCCTTCCGGGACTCCCCCTTACTCATAAGGAGCCTTTTGGCCTATTCCCTTATACTGGAACCGGAGAATGAAATTGTGTACCGGGATCAATTTCGGTACAATTACTATGCACTAAACGAAAGGGTGCGCCGCCTGGCGAACGTCCTGCAGGGACTGGGGTTGGACGGAGGGGAAACCGTGGCAGTCATGGATTACGATAGCCATCGTTACCTGGAATGCTACTTTGCCGTTCCCATGACAGGCAATGTATTACACATGATCAACTGGAGGCTGTCCCCGGCCCAGATCCTCTATACCATTCGTCATGCAAAAGACACGGTGCTGATTGTGCACGCTGATTTTATCCCTCTGATCGAAAAGTTTGCTACTGAAATGGAGACCGTCAGGCATATCATCCTTGTGACGGATGAAAAACCGCCTGCGGCGCCTAAAGAATCGTCGCCCGCGGCACCTGAAAAATCGCCGCCAGCTCGGCCCTCCTCATTAAGCGAACGCACGGCCGGCGAATATGAAACCCTGCTCGGCGGAGCGTCCGACCAATACGTCTTTCCGGACTTTGAAGAAGACGCAGTGGCGACCACTTTTTATACGACGGGCACGACAGGTGATCCCAAGGGGGTGTATTTCACGCACCGGCAACTGGTGCTTCATACCCTAAGCCTGGCCTCCACCTTCGGTTTTGTGGATGGTGCATCCTGCCGGGTACGAAGCGATGACGTATACATGCCTTTGACCCCTATGTTTCATGTACATGCCTGGGGATTTCCTTTTCTGGCTACGATGTTTTCCATGAAACAAATATATCCCGGCAAACTCTCGCCCCCGTTGATTGCCGCATTGATCAGAGATGAAAGGCCCACCTTCTCCCACGGTGTCCCTACCGTGTTGCAGATGGTGCTTGCGTGTCCGGAGGCCCAGGGGCTGAACCTGTCGGGCTGGAAGGTGATGGTGGGCGGCTCCGCTTTGCCCAAGTCGCTGGCCAGAATGGCGATGGAGCGGGGAATAGACGTGATGGTTGGTTACGGAATGTCCGAGACCTGCCCGGTGATTGCCTGCAGCAGGATCAGGAAAACAGATGCAGGTAAGGATATGGAATGGCAGTTGTTCGCAAGGACGCGCACGGGTATTCCCACAGCGCTGGTGGACCTTCAGGTATGGGATGAGGATGGACACAGGGTTGCTGAAAATGATAGGGAGAGTGGAGAAATCGTTGTCAGGGCTCCCTGGTTAACCAGAGGGTACGTGAATGACCCGGAAAAAGGAGAGGCCTTATGGAAGGACGGATACCTGCATACGGGAGACGTAGCGACCATTGACCAGGCTCATTCCCTGAAGATCTCCGACCGTATCAAAGACGTCATCAAGAGTGGGGGAGAATGGATTTCCTCTATTGACCTGGAGAACCTGATCGGGTTGCACACGGCGGTGGCCGAATGTGCGGTGGTGGGCGTTCCTCACCCTAAGTGGGGAGAACGGCCCCACGCCCTGGTAGTACTTAAACCAGGCGCCTCCGTCGAAACAGATGCCTTACAACGGCATATACAACAGTTCATCGACAAGGGGCAGATCAGCAAGTGGGCGATGCCGGAAGAAATAACATTGGTAGGCGCCATACCAAAGACCAGCGTGGGTAAGATCGATAAGAAAAGGATCCGGGCGGAGATAGCGCGGTAACGGCCGTGCCGGAAGTGGCTGCCGGCGCAGGGATAGGCTGGCACTAAAGTTGCATTTTTTGATCATCATAAATCAAAACCATATGTCTAAAACAATCGCAGCCAAACTCATTGAAATATTAAAAGAGGCGGGCGTCCGCCGCATTCACGGGGTAGTGGGCGATTCGCTAAACAGTATCGTCGACGAGATCCGCAAAGACAAGGAAATAGAATGGATCCATTACCGCCATGAAGAAGCGGCCGCCTTTGCGGCGGGGGCGGAGGCCCAGTTAACGGGCCAGTTGGCGGTTTGTGCGGGGAGTTGCGGGCCAGGGAACCTTCATCTGATCAACGGCTTGTACGATTGTCACCGGAGCATGGCCCCGGTCCTTGCCATTGCCGCACATATCCCCAGCAGCGAGATCGGAACAGGCTATTTCCAGGAGACCCACCCCGAATTGGTCTTCCGGGAATGCAGCCACTATTGCGAGATCATTTCTTCCGCCCGTCAGATGCCCAGGGTATTGCAAATTGCCATGCAACATGCGGTGGGCCTGGGTGGCGTGGCCGTGATCGGCCTATCGGGGGATGTAGCCATGGAAAAGGTCGAAGATGATGAGTTTCAACATCCGCTCTCGCTCAGCCGTCCGGCTATCCGGCCTTCAGATGCAGAACTCGGACAACTGGCGGCGCTGATCAATAGCGCTTCCCGTGTCACTTTGCTTTGCGGCAGCGGTTGCAAGGGAGCACACAAGGAATTAATGCAGTTGGGAGAGAAGATCCTTTCACCCATGGTGCATGCCCTGAGAGGGAAAGAGCACGTGGAGCATAACAATCCATATGATGTAGGGATGACAGGACTGATCGGTTTTCCTTCGGGCTACCACGCCATGGAGGACTGTGACCTGCTCCTGATGCTCGGAACGGATTTTCCTTATAAAGACTTTTATCCAAAGGAAACAAAGATCGTCCAGGTGGATATACGCCCGGAACGCCTGGGTCGGCGCTGCCGTCTGCATATGGGATTGACCGGAGACGTCAGGGAGACCCTGGAGGCCCTGTTACCCCTCTTGCAAGATAAATCGGATAGAGCACACCTGGATAAATGCGTTGACAGGTACGCTACCAGCAGGAAATCCCTGGATTCCCATGCAAAGGGCCGGGAAGGAATGACGCCCATCCATCCTGAATACCTTGCCAGCGTAATCAGCGACCTGGCGGCGGAGAACGCCATATTTACGGCTGACGTGGGAGCGCCCACCGTATGGGCGGCCAGGTACCTGAAAATGAAGAGCGGGCGCAGGCTGATCGGGTCTTTTAATCATGGTTCCATGGCGGCCGCCATGCCGATGGCGATCGGCGCTCAGATTGCCTGCGCGGACAGGCAGGTCATTTCACTCAGCGGGGACGGAGGATTTGCCATGATGATGGGGGATTTCCTGACGATCCTGCAGTACCAGTTACCGGTCAAGCTATTTGTTTTCAATAACAGCTCCCTGGGCTTTGTGGCCCTGGAAATGAAGGCAGCGGGGATACCTCCTTTTGGTACCGACCTGACCAATCCGAATTTTGCCGACATGGCCACGGCTATCGGAATAAAAGGAATCCGGGTGGAAAAGCCGGAAGACCTGCCGCCTTCGGTAGCGGAGGCTCTTGCCCATAACGGCCCTGTGCTGGTTGACGTTGTAGTGAATCCGGCCGAGCTGGCCATGCCTCCAAAGATCAATTTCGAGCAGGCAAAGGGATTTAGTCTCTATATGCTGAAACAAACCCTGGCCGGAGGGGGATCGGAAGTCTGGGATACCCTAAAAACTAATTTTCTGGGCCAGTAAGGGCTGACTACAACCATCATACAACCAGTAAATGGCGGCCTGCAACAGGCCTCCATTTACATTTTTTGATTCGCTTTCCTAACAATATTGCATCCACCGGTTTGCGCCCCTGATTGTGTGGAAATATTTGCCCAGTCTGCCTCTACGTAAAACTTGCCCTTTTGGTTTTTTCTTTTTTGTAAAACCATTGTCATCCCATTGTCGTAGATACTAAGCATACAGGACATCGTTCCTGGTTGTGATCAAAATCATCTAAAAGTTTTTTTATGAAACATGCAACCATTAAGAAGATTCTTATATGGAGTGGCGGAACCTTTGCCTTTCTTGTACTGGTATTAGCCATCCATATATATGTAGTGACCAGGCCCAAGCTCGTCAAGCCCATCAGCCCTAACAGCCGGACCATGGCCAGGATTGACCTTCATCAGGCTATTACACAGGATGATGCAAACAAGATAACCGCCTGGTTATTTCAACAAAAGGGCGTTGAACACGTATACGTCAGCACTAAGTCTGATAAAGCGCTTTTTCTCTTTTTCACCACCCAGACGACAGGCAACAAGGTTGTCCAGGATTTTAAGGATCAGATGCATTATGAAAATGCCGTTCGCTATCTGCCTACGACAGATGATTACGCCAAAGGTTGCCCCGTGGTAGCGGTAGCATACACAGAGAAGATCGCCCATTTTTTTAGGCATATTTTTTAAATCGAAAACACATGAATATGAAAAATGCAGCATTGTTCGCAATGATCCTGGGCCTGGTGATCACTGTATCGTCTATGGAATCTTGCAGTAAGAGTAAAACAACCACAACACCCGCAGCCACCTTGTATGACACTTTGGGTGGAACAGCATTGGTAACGGATCCGAAGCCCCCGGATGGCGGCCCTTCAACCATTCAGGCCGGACGCCTGACTGTACGTGAAGTAATTGACAGTACTATCTTCGTGATCGCCGCCGATGATTCAATCAATCCTTATTTTGCCGTACTGCTTTCCGAAGTGGGCGCCGGTAACCTGAGCGGTTTTGATTCGCTGAGCAGGAACCTGACAGATTTTGTGTCTATCGCAGCAGGAGCCACAGCCTATACGTATACAGGGCTTAGCATGCACGATGCACACAACACGGCTACCAACCCCCGTATCAGCAACGAAGTATCTACGAACGGCTTTAATGAATTCATTAATGACGTAGCGAAAGGCGCGACGCAGGTGGGAGCCTCCAATATGGTGATTGGCCAGGTGGCAGCCAGGCTTGAAACTGTCGAATCTCAAGTAGTTCAGCGATAGTCTAGTAGTGATCAGCGCGTGAAGGGCCCTCTCTGGGGCCCTTTTTTTATGGCTCCAGTGCGATTACCCAGCGTCGGGGAACAAGAATAAAAAGTGTTTTCTCATTTTTCTTATTGGGGGGGCGCCCAAAAGGCATCCGGGTTATTGGTCTTATACGTAATAAAGGTAACATTACTCTGGTAGTGCTCTTCCACCTTGTCGGGGCTTTGTTTAAAGTAGTCCAGGGGAATCAGGCGTATGTAACTGCGCAGGGGGCCGCCTTCCGTATCGTACCCGTAGTTAGTGGAACACTCCAGTATGTAGAGGTTCTTGGCCATGTAATGATAGAGATATTCTTCTTTCACCGTGGATTGGCGGTGGTTCCAGTTAGCATCCGGGTTGACGATCAGGGGCTGATTATTGATGATCCGTTGCCTGACTTCCGGAATGCTCAACAGCACCCCTTGC
>Ga0302312_10001158_pt1 | contig 16473 bp, 10 predicted proteins | sample III_Palsa_N2_1_FD_200529 | JGI IMG/M metagenome (GOLD analysis project Ga0302312, IMG submission 200529) | Peat permafrost microbial communities from Stordalen Mire near Abisko, Sweden - III_Palsa_N2_1 | ecosystem: Environmental > Terrestrial > Soil > Palsa > Peat permafrost | place: Sweden... | reverse complement strand
CTGGCCGGTAAAGACGCGGTTGACATAGTGTTCGTCCACGTCGGTCAGCCTAACCAGGAAGCCATTGGTGGCGTCGATCTGGCCTATGCTAAAGCCAGCGGTTAAGATCTGGCCGACTTCTGCGGTAAGGGCGGTGAGTTGGCCGTCGATGGGGGCGCGAAGGGTCAGGTTGCTGACCTTTTCCTGCATGATACTGAGGGTGGCCTGGGCGCGCTGGAAAGACTCCTGGTCCTGCTTGGCCTCCTGGGCGCGGGAGATGGTATCCTGACGAAGGATCTCATTCTGAAGTGCGAGCTTGCGTTTCAACACGTTATAGTTGTTGACGGCGGTGGTGTATTCCTGGGAACCGATGACGTGCGCGGCATAGAGTTTCTCGTCCAGCAGAAAGATGCGTTCGGCCTCCTTGAAGGCCAATTCGACGTCGGCCGTTGTGGTCAGCTTGGTGACGGTGTTCTGGTCGGCATTGATGCGACCCAGTTCTATGTTGGCCAGGGTGCTAGAGACCTGATTCGCGGTGTTGGCCATATTGTATTCCACGTCCGTGTTTACCAGTTTGAGGATAGGATCGCCTTTTTTGAGCATGGCGCCGTCTTCCACATATCTTTCCGCTACGCGGCCCCCGTCCGGAGTATTGAGGTAAATGGTTGTCAGGGGGAGTACGGTGCCGTTCTGGGGGATGGATTCCTGAAATTTGTCCTGTTTGATCTCACTGATGGTAATGCGATCAAGGTCAACGTTTAGTTTGGATCCGCCCCTGGCGAAATAGAAACTGGCGAAAATTAATAGGGCTAAGGCCAATATGCCGCCAATGGTCAGGAGGCGTTTGGTACTCCACTTCTTTTTTGGTATTACTTTGTCCACGATTAAGAATTTTTAAATGGTTAGGTCGTTTTTTTAAAAAGCTCCCGGTATAAAAATACCCGGAGGATTACACATGAGAAAATTCCAATCGTATGCTATCAAACACATGCCAGAATGCAAGGTGTATGATTTACAGTTTATTAGGAGCGATATGCCGCCTTCATAGTTCATTTTCGATACAGGAACTGTACGGTTTTGATACAGTTGGTGTTTTACCGGTTTTTACGTAAAAAATTAATTGCCATACCTTTATATTTAAGGTATACTTGTAGTTAGCGAATGTTGCATTCAAACACAAATATTTTATGATTTTGAAAAATGCCTCTATACTGGTTATCGACGACGATCCTGATGTCCTTACGGCGGTAAGACTATTATTAAAGACGGAGGCGGCGGATGTGGTGACCGAAAAGAACCCCGAGAATATGCGGTCCATCCTTGCCAAACGGACTTTTGACCTGATCCTGCTGGACATGAATTTCAACAGTTCGATCAATACGGGGAATGAGGGCCTTTTCTGGCTCCGGAAGATCAAGGAGTTCGGGTCGACGGCGGCGGTGATCATGATTACGGCCTATGGGGACATTGACCTGGCGGTGAGGTCGCTGAAGGAAGGGGCGGCGGATTTTGTGGTTAAGCCGTGGCATAATGAGCGGCTGATCACGACGATCAAGGAGGCGTTGAAGCGGAACGACCCCAAGAAGGCGGGTCAGCAGGAGGCATCGGACTCTGTGATCGGGTCAGAACTGCTGGGTGAATCGGAGGTAATGCGGGATATCTTCTTCAAGGTGACGAAGATTGCACCAACAGATGCCAATATTTTGATCCTGGGGGAGAATGGAACGGGGAAGGACTTGATTGCCAAGGCGATCCACCAGCATTCCCTGCGGGCGGAAAAGCCCTATATCAAGGTGGACGTGGGGGCGTTGACGGAAACTTTGTTCGAGAGCGAATTGTTCGGGCATAAGAAGGGCGCTTTTACGGATGCCCGGGAGGACCGGATGGGGCGTTTCGAGACGGGTAATGGCGGAACGTTGTTCCTGGATGAGATCGGGAATATATCATTACATCAGCAGGCGAAGTTGTTGTCGGTGTTACAGAACCGGATGGTCACGCGGCTTGGAGCCAACGTGCCAGTACCGATCGATATCCGCCTGATCTGTGCGACGAATGTGCCGTTGACGGAACTGGCCAATGAAACCCGTTTTCGTAAGGATCTGATCTATCGGATCAACACGGTTGAGATCATGGTGCCGCCGTTGAGGAAGAGGGAGGAGGATATTGTCCTGCTGGCCCGGCATTTCGACAAAATTTATACGAACAAGTATATGAAGCCGCTGCATGACTTCGATGCGCGGGCGATCGAAAAGCTGAAGTCGTATCATTATCCGGGTAATGTCCGGGAGCTGCAATATACGATTGAGCGGGCGGTGATCATGGCCGAGGGAGATGTGTTGCAGGCCAAGGACCTGATCTTTTCGCCGATTGAGTCGGCGCCTGTCCAGACGGATGAGCCGCAGGAGTTGAAGTTGAGCACGATCGAGAAGAATGCGATCCTGAAGGTGATCGAGAAGCATAATGGCAATATTTCAAAAGCTGCGAAGGAGCTGGGATTGACGCGGACGGCCTTGTACAGGAGGCTAAGCAAGTACGATATCTGAGAAGGCAGGGGAGGATTAAAAACAAATTATCATGGTGTTTAAACGTTACCAGGAAAGGATATTGATCCGGGTGTTATTCCTGTTTGTGACTTTGTCGCTGGCCTCTTATTTACTGGTGACCGGCCAATATGCCTACCTGGCCTTTTTGTTGGGAGTGGTGATTTATCAGCTGGTGGATTTTTATAATTTTCATCGTAAGGCGCAACAGGAGGTGGAGCAGTTTGTGGAGTCCATCCACTACCGGGATTTCTCCCGTTATTTCGATGTCAAAGAGGCGCCGTTGGAATTGCAGTCCCTGCGGCAGGGGTTTAATGAGATCAATTCTACTTTCAAGCTGATCAGCCGGGAGAAGGAGACGCAGTATCAGTATCTGCAAAAGATATTAGAGCTGGTGAATACGGGTATCCTGTCTTACGAGCACAAGAGCGGGGAGATCGGGTGGATGAATGAATCTTTTAAAAACCTGCTGGGGGTGCCTTACCTGAAGACGATTGGCAGCCTGGAGCGGCGTGATCCGGTATTGTACCAGGAGATCCTGAACCTGCGGCCGGGGGATAGCAAGATTATTTCCCTCACGAAGGACAAGGATAAGAGCGTGTTTAAGACTTTGGTGACGGCGACGGCCTTCCAGACGGATTCGCGGGTATACAAGCTGGTGGCTTTCCAGGATGTCAATGAGGCGTTGGACGAGACGGAGGCCAAGGCCTGGCAGAAGTTGTTGAGTGTCATGACGCATGAGATCATGAATTCGGTGGCGCCGATCTCTTCGCTGGCGGAGACGATGTTACATCGGTTGCAGGAATCGAGCCGGATATTGGAGGGGCAGCCGGGGGCGTTGGAGGATCTGGAGTTGGGTATCGGGACGATCAGGCGGCGGAGCGAAGGGCTGTTGAAGTTTGCAGAGACATACCGTAACCTGAATAAGATCACGACGCTGAATATGAAGCGGGTGTTTGCGAGGGACCTGTTTGAAAACCTGCATCACCTGATGCAGCCGACACTGGATCAAAAGCGGATCGAGCTGGATATCTTGCTGCTGGACCCGGACTTGTCGCTGGATGCGGATACCAATCTGATTGAGCAAGTATTAATTAATCTGGTGGTTAATGCGATAGAGGCGGTGAAGGACCGGGAGGAGCCATTAATCACTTTGTCTGCGAATGCGGGCAGTAATGGCCGGGCGGTGATCAAGGTGGCGGATAATGGTGCGGGTATGTCGCCGGAGGTGGTGGAGAATATTTTTATTCCTTTTTTTACTACCAAGAAGAACGGGAGCGGGATTGGGCTGAGCCTTTGCAAGCAGATACTGCTGCTGCATAAGGGGAATATCCAGGTGCAGTCCTTAGAAGGGACCGGGAGTGCATTTTCGTTACATTTTTAGGCGGCGGGCTGAGGCTAATTTTCCCCGATCCATTTTTTGAAGGAAGCTGAGTTCTCCTGGCTGATGATGATCTCTTCATTGACCGGGAGGATGAGTTCGACGCTGATCTTACTCTTTTCAAGAGGTTTGAAGCGCTTGATGTAATTGGCGTTAATAATATATTTTCGATTAGCGCGATAGAATAAGTTTTTGTCCAGTTCTTCTTCCAGTTCGCTGAGATTGCTCTTTTCGGCCATGTACTTTCTATTTTCCTTGTCGACGAGAAAGATCAGTTTATGTTCCGTAAAGAAATAGCCGGCATCTTCGACGCGGACGGTTTGGAATTCTACTCCTTTTCTAACGAGGATGCGTGATTTTTTCCGGTCGTTCTTAGTCCAGAATTCGGGCAGGGAGTGATTGGCGGATGGATCATAGTTGTTCACGAAATGATCTCTAAGGGTTTGGTATTTCCGCAGGGCGCTGCCCAATCTGTCTGGGCTAATAGGTTTTAGCAGGTAGTCGATGCTGCTATATCGAAAGGCTTCGGTCAGGTATTTATCATAGGCGGTGGTAAATATAACGGGACAGGTGATCTTACAGGATTTAAAAATGGAGAAGGAGAGGTCGTCGGACAGTTGGACGTCCATAAAGATAAGGTCAGGCTGAGGGTTGTCGTTGAGCCAGCGGATGGACTGTTCGACGGTGCTACATCCCGCCACTACGTCGATTTTTTCATCAAATGCCTGCAATTCTTCAACCAATCTACCATAAGCGGGTTGTTCGTCTTCGAGAATCAAGACTTTCATTTGGATTAGTTTTTATCAAAATTAAATTGTTTCCTCATTTAATGATGACCGTTTATAAAAAGTACATAAGATAAGACGCACATAAAGAGCAAATGTTGCACCGCCGGCACAAAAAATCAGAACCGGATGATGGGTAGTTTGACGATGAACGATTCGAAATTATTTTCAATGATGATATTTCGTTTTGTTAACAGCTTGTACCGGTTATCCAGGTTACTGAGGCCGATCTTGGAGCCGGGATGTGGGTTGCCCTGCCGGTTGATGGCATTGCTGACGATGACGTAGTCTGACGAAATGTCGACGGCGATGATCAGCGGGGTCTTTTCGTTGAATTCATTGTGCTTGATGGCATTTTCCACGAGTGCCTGCAGGGAAATAGGTGGGATAAGGAAATTTTCTGCGGACAGGTCGTTGATCTCGATGACCATGCTGATGGCATCGGCGAACCTTATTTTGAGCAAGTAGAAGTAATTGCTTAGGAATTCGATCTCTTCCCTGAGCAGGACGAGGTCTCGTTCCCGATTGCCGAGGATATAGCGATAGACGCGGGCGAGGGTGTCGTTATAACGTCTGGCGCTGAGGGGGTCACGGGTGATAAGGTAAGACAGGGTATTGAGGGAATTAAAGATGAAGTGGGGGTCGATCTGGTTCTTAAGCGCTTCGAGTTCGGCCTGAGCCTTGGCGATATTGAGCTGTTCGACCCTGGATTCGTGCTGTTCTTTTTCGCGGTTGAGGAAGAGGATCTCATAGATATTGATAATGAAGCAGGCGGCAATAATGATCAGGAGAATGCAATTGGTCATTTGTCCCCGGTCGTCGTCGGGTTCGAGGGACCATATTTTCCATGCCTTGAGCCAGAGGAAGGACAGGAGACTGGAATAGATGATATTGGCAAAGAAGAGAGCGATGATAATCTTGGGATAGGAGTTCCTGTTCCAGGGGTATTTTTGCCGGATGAAGTTGAGTAGCCGCACGTTACCTTCCCAGATAAGAAAGAAGAGGGTGATAAAATATAGATAGGACCCCAACAACTCTGCTGACCGGTAAAGTCGGTTGGTAATGAGACCAGACAGATTGGGTATTAACACCCCCAAGGCAGGAATACCAATCAATTTTACGGTTCGGTCGTCGAAGGCCAGATGTTTGTTCATAGCAGCTTATGGTCAGTCCTTGACGGGGGCTGACTGGTTCTTATTTTCAGTTAAATGGGAATTACCTTGTGTTAACGGGCTTGTGGCTCGTTTTATCTCTCGCTGGTGTGTAGTAGGCTGGAATAACGGCAAGTACTAGCATTGTGCTGTAATAGAAAAGTTAATTTATTGTAAAAGGATATAAGATTTGTTTCGTGGCGATAAATAAGTTTGAGTTGGTGATCCCGGTCGTCCATCCAAAACAACCATTGAGCCATCAAATTTCCCGTTTGAGTTAGTTTACTTCCGGTCAGCGTAAAAATGTATTTACTTTGCCTTGATCAAGTGTGATAACTTTTTTACCCGGGGAAATAATATTTTCTGGAGGGCAGCTTCCCCGGGCCTCTTATAAGCTGCCCCCGGAAGTTTTCTCATGTGACCCGCAGGTGGTTTCTACCACCTGCTTTTTTATTTCTTCCTCTTAACATATGTTAACGAATACCTGCACAGTGTATTCATTTCTGTTACTGCGATCCTTTTTAACATTTGTCTTCCTCTTCAGGATTAAATAATATGGATTTGGTTGAAAATTTTCCGGTTTCGGTTGAAAACAGGCTATGCGCAGGCGTTATTTCTGTTAATTTTTGTGTCCTTCGCATGGGGTAACCTTAACAGGGGAACCCCGACTGCACCGCTATGGCGGTGATGGGGGTTTATTGTCAATTTCTAGTCAACACTTTAATCTATCTAAACTGTTTCAAATGAGAAAATTGCTACTGCTTTTGAGTATCTGCTTAGGGTTCTGGGGTGTAGCCACTGCCCAGACCAAGGAGGTGTCCGGCAAAGTCACTGATAATGCGGGCGCTATCGTTCCTTATGCCACTGTTCAGGTCAAAGGAACAAAAAACACTGCTGTTGCCGATGCCGACGGGAATTTTACCATTAAAGCTTCCCCGACGGATATTCTGGTGATCAGTTCTTCCGGGGTAACGAAAAAGGAGGTGCCGGTTAGCGAGGTATTATCCCGGCGAGGGGTAGTCGTTACGCGGGTCTCCCAGAATCTTTCGGAGGTGGTGGTCACGACGGCTTTAGGGATCCGACGCCAGGCGAAGGACTTAGGGTATGCGACGGTATCAATAAACACTAAACAGCTGAATCAGGCGGCCGTGATCAATCCGGCCACCGGTCTGGCCGCGAAGGTATCGGGGGTTGATATCCGGCTGGCCGACAATGGTGTCGATCCCCAGGTGAAAGTGACTTTCAGGGGAAGCCGTTCCATCGAAGGCAGCAATTCCGCCCTCGTAGTAGTGGACGGCATACCTGTAGACCAGACCTATCTGGCCAACCTGAATCCCAGCGATATCGAGGATGTGACCATCCTCAAAGGATCCAATGCCGCGGCCCTTTACGGGATGGCAGCATCGAACGGGGTGATGGCCATCACTACAAAGAAAGGGAGGGGCAGGTTAGCGCTTACCTACCAGAACACCGTCAGTCTGGAGTCCATTTCTTACTTTCCGAAACTTCAGGATGAGTACAGCGGTTGGGGCGGTGAACCGCCCGGCACTTTTGGCAACCCTTCAACCGGCGGCAGTATACAGTTCATTAATCCTTTTAATGGGCTGGCCCAGACTGTTCCATTCGAGAACGAAAGTTTCGGGTCGCCGTATAACAGCAACGATTATCACCTTGATTCCATCGCGATCGGGGAAAATGCCAACCAGACCTGGGATTTTGTTCCTTACAGGGCAGTGCCCAACGGCAGGAAAGATTTCTTCCAGACGGGAATAGGCGATCAGAACAAGCTGTCGGGTTCTTTTGGGAATGACCATGCCGGACTCTATTTTTCCGGGGAGCATTCCACCAAACAGGGGGTTGTGCCCTATGACACTTACCAAAGGAATGGCGGCCGGGTCAATGGGAACCTTCATGCCGGCCGGTTCGATGTCAGTGGCGGCGTCAGCTACAACAATGTCTCCACAAATATTGCCGGAAACTCTTACTTCCAGAACAGGCCGGTCTACTGGGATGTCATGAACATGTTGCCGGACGTCGATCTGAAGTCCATCAAGAATATCAATAACTTTGCTTATAACCAAGGTTTTGTAGATGCCTACTTCCCTAATCCCTGGGTACAGGTGTTCGATTCGCGCTCGAAAAAGAGCACCGATCAACTGGTCAGCAACCTGCAGGCCAATTATAAGTTGACCTCCTGGCTGACGGCAACGGCGAGGGGTGGTTACAGCCGGACCTCGATAGATGCACCCTCCCATATCGACGCCATGACCTTCCCCTCATGGTTATCGGCCAATGAAGGTCCCTGGGGCTTCAGCAACCTGGCGGTTGAACCCGGGAATACCGGTTACCAGTCGGAAGACATCAAATCGCACTATGATGACTTCAGCGGTGATGCCTTTCTTAGTGCTGTCAAGACGGTGCAGCACTTCAAATTCAACCTGATTGCGGGCGGCGATTACCGCCGCAGGACCAGCTATGGCGACTGGAATTCCAACCAGGTAAACACGGGTCCTGTAGTCGGACAGAATATCATCCCTTCGTTTTATACCAAGGTAACGCATGCGGATGGCAGCGCGGATGCTTACTTCAATTACAAGCGCTTTGACCAGTCCCTTTATGGCGATCTGACAGTGGGCTATGACGATTGGCTTTATCTCCACGGGTCCTTCCGGAATGACTGGACATCGATCCTGGATCCGAAGGATAGGAGTTTCAGCTATCCTTCTGTTGACATGTCCGCCGTGCTGAGCGACAAGCTGGCCTTCCTGCATAACAGCAATACGATCTCTTTCTTCAAAGTGCGGCTGGGCTATGCGGGTACAGGTAACGTCAGTCTTGAAAGCTATGATTTTCTGGGCGTAATGGGCAATGTCGCGGGGGGCAAGAACCTGGGTGGTTATTCGGTAGCCCTTCCGAATTTCGGCGCGTACGCTGTCTACCCGACTGCCGGTGTGGGGATCGGTTTCCCCTATGGCCCGGTCAATGGGTTTACACAGAGCACGTCCGCTGTGCAGAACGGCTTGAAGCCTGAATTGACCCAATCTGTGGAGGCCGGTGCTCAGGTGGGATTTTTGGCTAACCGGATCAACCTGGAAGTGAACGTGTATGATCAAAAAGCAAAGAACCAGACCATTCCGCTGCAGACTTCGAATGCGGCCGGTATCAGTTCATATTTGACCAATGCCGGGGAGATCGACAACAAAGGGCTGGAACTGGACCTTTCCCTGACCCCGCTGATCAAGATCGATAACTTCCGGTTCAACCTGTCGGCTAACTTCGCTTATCAGAATTCAAAGGTTGTGAGCATTGCGGGTGGTCAGGCAGAGCTGGACCAGATCAATTTCGGCACGCAGATTCTGGGCGGCGTATTTGCGGTTCCCGGAAAGGACTATGCGCAATTGCTGGTAAACGATTTCATCAGGGATCCTCAGGGACAAATTATCGTGAATGCCCAGACCGGGCTGCCTTCCATTAATTCCAACCTAGTAGATGCCGGGAACACCAACTACAAATATTTCGTTGGGATCACGCCCACCTTTATATATAAGAATTTCTCCCTTCGCGCCGTGTTCGACTACCGCGGGGGCGCCAAGATCTTGAATGAAGAGGGCAATGCCATGGACTTCGCCGGCATCTCCACCTTCGATGCGCAGGACAGGGCAGCATTCATCGTTCCCAATTCCGTGATAGAAACATCGGCGGGGAAATATACACCGAATACTAATATCCCTATCACTTCCGAGTTCCCGGGCTTGCCCAATTCCATTTTCTGGTGGGCGAACTATATGAACCAGCTTGGGAAGCCTTATACGGTCAGCGCTGCCTTCATCAAAGTCCGGGAAGTTGCGCTAACCTATGATTTTTCCAAGCGCTTGCTGGGAAAGCAGAAGGTGGTAAAGGCGCTTAGCCTATCCGCTCTCGGCAGGAACCTGTTTATGTGGAGGCCTAAAACGAATCTTTGGTCCGATCCGGAATTCAGCACCAATGGGACAGGAAATGCGACGGGTTATACCACCGAATTCCAGACGCCCCCAACCAGGGTCATTAGCTTTTCGCTGACAGCGAATATTTTATAATATTATAAATTTATTATATGGGTACACCAAATCGAATATTTACCGGGCTCTTTGTTTGCCTGGCCCTTATGGCCTCTTCCTGCACTAAGAAGCTGAACACGAACTTAAATGACCCCAACGGGGTGGGAATTAACCAGCTAAAGGGCAGCGACGTATTTGCCCAAGCCTTGCTGTCGACCGTTACGGACAATATAGGAGCCAATATCAGCACGGCCTCCGACAACTACGATTTTGCGACCCAGTGGATGGGATACCTGGCGAGGACCACTTCTTTTGCACCCTCGGGATCGCAGGAACAAATGGAGACTTTTGGGCTTACCAATAGCTTTTCCGATGGGAACTGGGCATCGCTTTATCATAATATCTATGATTATAACTTTGTGATCAGCGCCAGTAGCGCCAATTCCATTTTGCCAGGTGCCTCCCGGGTCATGCGGACCATGATCTTCCAGGACCTGGTGGATCAGTTCGGGAACATCCCATATAAAGAGGCGGCCCAGCCGACTGTCAGCATTACGCCGGCCTATGATTCGGCGACTGCCATCTATACGGACCTTGCGGCTCAGATCGATACGGCCATTACGGAAATCCAGGCTTCGCAATCGACCACGGACGATGCTTCCGACATTATGTTCAAAGGTTCTAAATCTTTGTGGGTCGCATTTGCGAACACGATAAAATTGCGTATCCTGTTACGACAGGTCCCCAATGGAAACCAATCTTACGTCTCTTCGGAGATCAGCACGATCGTCCAGCAGGGCGGAGGTTTTCTGACGGCCGGCCAGGATGCGCTGATCCAACCAGGTTTTGCAGACCAAAACCAGAAGCAAAACCCATTCTGGGCGGACTATGGATTCCTGCCGGGCGGTGTAGGCATAACGCAAAACAACAATTTCTTCATTGCCAACTCTTTAATGCTGAACTTCCTGACTTCAACGGCCGATCCGAGGCTTAGCTACTTTTACGGCCTGAATACTGCGAGTGGGTACGGGGGAAATTTTTTCGGGAGCAGTAATACGCCATCGACTCTGCTGAGTCCTATCGGGAAGGGCATACTGCAAAGTGCATCCATGCCGGCCTTGCTGTTTTCGGCCAGCCAGTCCTACTTCATGCAGGCGGAAGCCGTTCAGCGTGGATTGATGGCCGGTAACTATCAAAGCCTTTTCCAACAGGGGGTAGAAGAGTCATTCCGGTACCTTGGCGTTCCCAATTACCAATCGGCAGCGGATAATTTTATTGCGGGCTCTACGGACCCAATGGTGAATATTGCCGCTTCCACCAATCCATTGGAGACGATTTTTTATCAAAAATGGGTTGCCGAATGCGAGTTGGACGGGTTCGAGGCTTATTCCGATTACCGGCGGGTAGGCTACCCGGTTATCGCCACACCTTCTTTTGGCGCTCCCGGGCAACCGATGCCTAAGCGGCTGCTTTATCCTGAAACCGAGTATACGCAGAATACGGTGAATGTCAATGCACAAAACCAGACGGCGGCGGATCTTTATACCAAAATATTCTGGGGGATGTAAATCGTTCTACGAAAGGTTACTATTATAGATGCGTTACCAATAAATAAAATTATGAAAATAAAATATTTGATTATTACCTGTCTTTGTATCGTCACTTGCCTGGGCTCCTGCCTAAAGGATACACCCTATATTGACCTTACCAACTCGCAGCCGATCATAGAATTCGGTTTGAGCCCGGCCAACGGTGATACAGGACCCTTTCTGTATGGCGCCGATACGGCGAACAGCCCGGATGTGGACACGGCGATTGCGGTGGATGTGGCTTCCCCGCAGGTGCTGAACAGTACGGTAACGACGACTGTAATGGTCGATACGACGCAGATCTCTGCCTATAACATTGCAAACGACAGTACTTTCACGGCATTGCCGGACAGTTTGTATTCGTTGAAGACCACTGCGACTGTGGCTCCCGACTATCGGGTCGGGCGAGTTTCGGTCACGATCTATTTCAGCAAATTCCCGGCTCATCACCAGTATGGATTGCCTCTGTCCATTGTCAGCGCTTCGACGAGCGGTGGGCAAAGCCTGATCGTCAGTGGAAATTCCGGGACCTTTATGTGGCTGTTCGACCGGTAGAAAGCGATCAGCGGGGCCACATACCCCAATAATAGTTCGCAGTATATGTGGTGGTTCTATCGATATTATTAGCGGAACAGCACTTATTAATTTATTCACTGTTATCATTGGAGAAGCCAGACTGCCTTGGGGCGGTCTGGCTTTTTTTTTGGTATCTTTAAAAATGTCAATCAATGAACAACAACCTTTGGGGCCGCGGGCTGAAGTCGGGGGGGCGGGATCGGTGGGCGAAACGGGATCGGTGGTGGAACCCGGCGGACCGGCGGGGAAAACGGGATCGGGCCCGGCGCTTTCGCGGACCCTGGGTCCCGTCATGTTATGGGGTTTGGGGGTGGGGTATGTGATCTCCGGTATGTATTTCGGCTGGAACCTGGGGCTGGCGGCGGGCGGTACGGGGGGGCTGGCCATTGCGACGGCCGGGGTCATTCTGTTGTACATCACTTTTACTTTTTCTTATACAGAGTTGGCTTGTGCGATCCCGAGGGCCGGGGGCGTCTTCGACTATGCCAACCGGGGATTGAACCGGGATTGGGGATTTGTCGCGGGGGTGGCGCAGCTGATCGAGTTCCTTTTCGCGCCGCCGGCGATTGCGGTGGCAATCGGGGCGTATTTTCATTTATATTTCGAGCAGGTGCCGGTGACGGCGATTGCGCTGGTGGCCTATGTGCTCTTCACAGCCCTGAATATGTATGGGGTGAAGGCGGCTGCGGGGTTCGAGCTGGGGGTGACGGTGCTGGCGGTATTCGAGTTGTTGTTGTTCTGTAGCTTCTGTTTTCCTCATTTTTCTTGGCAGCATGTTACGCAGGATTCGTTTCCACATGGGTGGACAGGGATATGGGCAGCAGTACCGTTTGCTATTTGGTTTTTTTTGGGGTTGGAGGGAGTAGCGAATGTAGCGGAGGAAGCGCGGCAGCCTAAACGGGATATACCATTGGGCTTCGGGTCGGCGCTTGTAACGCTGATCCTGTTATGTATAGGGGTTTTCCTCGCTTCAGTTGGCGTCGCGGGTTGGAAAGCTATCGTATATCCTTATCCGGGAGCTGAGCCTTCCAACAGTCCGTTGCCGCTGGCGCTGTCGAAGATTACGGGTACGAGCGGATTAATCTATCACCTGTTGATCACGATCGGGCTGATGGGTCTTGTCGCGAGCTTTCACGGGATCATCCTGGCAGCCGGGCGGGCAACGCTGGAATTGGGGCGAGTAAGTTATCTACCGCCGGTGTTGGGACGAGTGAATGTCCGGCGTCAGACGCCGGTGTATGCCTTGGCGGTCAATATGGTGATCGGGGTTATCGCGCTGCTGACGGGAGATACGGACGATCTTATTATAATCTCCACTCTGGGGGCGCTGACCTTATATATATTTGCTATGATCACGGTGCTGGCATTGAGGCGGAAGGAGCCGGGCCTGGAGCGTCCTTACCGGGTGCCGTTGTATCCATATTTTCCGGTGGTGGCGTTGGTGATCGGGGCGGTGTGCCTGGTGGCGCTGGTGTCCTTAAATATTAAATTATCTGTCATCTATTTTTCGATCATTGGGGTGGCCTATATTTGGTTTCATTTTTTCGTTAAAAAAGCTGGATATGAGAAAACTATCGCTGGCTGAGCTATTGCATCAGCTGGAATCCGCGAAGACGGAGAAGGTCAAGCTGGCGATCACGGATATCGACGGGGTGCTGCGAGGTAAAGTGATGAGTTGGGACAAGTTCAAGTCCATTGCAGGGAAGGGTTTTGGGTTTTGCGATGTCGTGTTCGGCTGGGATGCGGGTGATCAGGCGTATGACAATGGGATATTTACGGGTTGGCATACGGGGTACCCGGATGCGATGGCGATGATCGACCCGGGGACGCTGAGGCGGGTACCCTGGGAAGGCGGGCTGCCTTTTTTGCTGGCGGATTTTCGGGAGAGTGAGGCCGGGCCGGTTGCGGGTGGTGCGGGGGATGATGCTTTGCCGGTTTGTCCGCGGGGGTTGTTGAAAAAAATAATTCGGCAGGCGGCGGCCGAGGGGTATACCGCGTATTTTTCACAGGAATTCGAGTGGTTCAATTTTATAGCGTCGTCTGATGATCCTGCTAGGAGGTCTTTCCAGGACCTGAAACCGATGACGCAGGGGATGTTTGGTTATTCCATTCTCCGGGCTTCGCAGGGCAGCGCCTATTTTCATGAGTTGTTTGACGGGCTGAAGCAATTCGGGGTGCCTCTGGAGGGGCTGCATACTGAGACGGGGCCGGGTGTTTATGAAGCCGCCATCCTGTATTCGGAGGCGCTGGAGGCGGCGGACCGGGCCGTGCTATTCAAGGCGGCGGTGAAGGAAATCGCGCACCGCCATGGTATACTGCCCACATTTATGGCGAAGGTCAGCGAGACGTTGCCGGGGTGTAGCGGGCATGTGCATCAGAGCCTTTGGGCGGCGGATGATGGCAAGGCGGGGGATGGTGGCAAAGCGGGTGGAAGCGGCAAGGCCGGGGATGGTGGCAAGGCGGCTAAAGATGGCGGGGCGAGAAGTGGTGGCCGCAACCTGTTCCATGACGCGGGCAGTCCTACCGGCATGAGCCCGTTGATGGAAAGTTACATGGCGGGGCAGTTGCATTGCCTGCCTTATATCCTACCGATGATAGCGCCGACGGTAAATAGCTATAAGCGGTTGGTGGAAGGTGCGTGGGCGCCGACGACGCTGACGTGGGCGATAGATAACCGGACTACTGCCTTGCGGGCGTTGCCTGGCGGGGCCTCTTCGACGCGGCTGGAAACGCGGGTGGTGGGTTCGGACTCCAATCCATATCTGGCGATGGCGGCTTGCCTAGCAGCGGGACTTTACGGGATACGCAACGGTTTGAAGCTGACGATCCAGGCCACGAAGGGCAGCGGTTATGCGGACAAGTCTCACGGCGTATTGCCGCGTAATCTTTGGGAGGCGACGCAGGCCATGAAGGAGTCTCCCGTGGCGCAGGAGCTTTTTGGCGAGGCGTTTACGGACCATTTTATCCGGACGCGGGAATGGGAGTGGCGGCAGTTTGGCCGGGTGGTGACGGACTGGGAATTGAAACGATATTTTGAAATCATCTGATATGAAAATATACACTTTTTTCATGGTGCTAGTCCTGCAAGGTGTTGCCGGCTATGCTCAGGTGTCTGATCATATTGTCATTCCCGCGGGGGACAGCATTTCGAATCATTATAGCTATCTCTTTCCTTCTTTTAAGGAGGCGAAGGTGAACTTTCGTGATGGACGATCTTTTACCTATAAAATGGATTTCAACATGCTGATATGCGAGATGCAATATATCAACACGAAAGGAGATACTCTGCAGATCACCAATGCCGAGCTCATCGACTCCATTAGGATGGACAGTTGCTCGTTCATTTATGATTATCAGAAGGGATATTTTCAAATCGTTGCGGTGTCCGATGCCGCCAGTTTGGCCATTTATCGCCGGGCGTCGTTCCTGCCTGTGTCAAAAGGTGGAATGGGAGAGAATAGGCAGGACGGCGGAGTTCAGATGGTCAACCTGATGAACACCCGGGAGGGAACGAGACCCATGGTCCTGGATCAGGATATAAATGCGGTGAGAACAACGACTTATTTACTTATTTTAAAAAGCGGGGAAATGGAGAATGCGGGAAAGGCTGCTTTTATGAAATTATATAACGGAGATGAGAAAAGCTTTGATCACTATATAAAGGCGAACAAGATCAATCTTAACCAACAGGACGACCTGGAGAAGCTATTTCATTTTTGTACCCAACCTAAATAATATAATGGTAAGACAATATAATTTTCCGACGATCATCCGTTTTGGTGCGGGGGCGATTAAGGAGCTACCGGACCACCTGGTAGCGGCGGGCCTGAAGAAGCCTTTGCTGGTAACCGACCCGATGGTCGCACAGTTCGATTTTTTTAAAGAGATCATTGCGGCGTTACGCGCTAAAGAGCTTTCTGTCGAAGTATTTTCGGATATCCATAAGAACCCCGTGAAATCGGATGTCCTCAAGGGGGGTGATGTCTTTACCGGCACGGACCGCGACAGCATCGTTGGTATTGGCGGCGGCGCAGCCATGGATGTCGCGAGGGCTATTGTTTTGCGTATCCATCACCGGCGTGATCTGTTTGATTACGACGATCTCATTGGCGGGGATGTCTATGTCACGGAGGAGGTGCCCTATTTCATAACGGTGCCGACGACCAGTGGTACAGGCAGTGAGGTAGGCCGGAGCGCTATTATTTCCGAAGACGATACACATCGCAAACGGATACTTTTCTCGCCGAAGTTGCTGGCGAGGATCGTGTACGCGGACCCGTTGCTGACCATGGAGCTGCCGCCTTTTGTGACGGCGGCCACGGGCATGGATGCGTTGACGCATAACCTGGAAGCCTATTTGGCGAAGATGTACCACCCGATGTGTGAAGGAATAGCGTTGGAAGGGATCGAAATGATCAACCGGTCGCTGGTGCAG
>Ga0302312_10001142_pt1 | contig 16611 bp, 8 predicted proteins | sample III_Palsa_N2_1_FD_200529 | JGI IMG/M metagenome (GOLD analysis project Ga0302312, IMG submission 200529) | Peat permafrost microbial communities from Stordalen Mire near Abisko, Sweden - III_Palsa_N2_1 | ecosystem: Environmental > Terrestrial > Soil > Palsa > Peat permafrost | place: Sweden... | reverse complement strand
GAAAAACGTGATTATGATGCGGTAATTGTAGGCTCCGGCCCTAACGGGCTGGCGGCGGCTATCGCGCTGCAACAAACCGGGCTGTCGGTTTTATTGCTGGAGGCCAAAGCTGAAATCGGCGGTGGCATGCGTTCGGCAGAACTGACCCTGCCGGGCTTTATTCATGATGTTTGCTCGGCTATTCATCCGCTGGCCGCCGCGTCGCCTTTTTTTGAAACATTGCCGCTCGCGGCACATGGCCTGGAATACATCTATCCCGGTTTGGCCGCCGCGCACCCGCTGAATAATGGCAACGCCGCCGTACTCGAACAATCAGTTGAGTTAACCGCCCAATTATTAGGTGCCGATGAGCAAGCTTATCTAAAGCTAATGCAACCCGTACTAAACGACTGGCCACAAATTGCTCCTGATGTGCTCGGCCCGTTGCATTTTCCTAAACATCCGCTGGCTATGGCCCGCTTTGGTTTTCCGGCTTTAACATCGCTCGCTCATTTAGCCAAACGCTTTAAAACCACCCAGGCACAGGCACTGTTGGCAGGTATGGGCGCTCACTCCATGCAGCCGCTATCAAACATGGCCACATCGGCCATAGCGCTGGTTTTAATGGCATCAGGGCACCTGAAAGGCTGGCCCATACCCAAAGGTGGTTCAAATAAAATTGCCAGTGCCCTGGCTTCTTATTTTGTATCGATAGGCGGGAAGATAGAAACCAATACTTATATCAGTTCATTAGCGCAATTGCCATCGGCTCACGCGGTTTTGTTTGATGTTTCGCCAAAACAACTGTTGCAGATAGCCGGGCACCAATTCTCATCCATTTACAAATGGCAATTGGAGCGTTACCGCTACGGCATGGGCGTTTTTAAGGTAGACTGGGCCCTGGATGGCCCCATACCATTCACAGCCGCAGATTGCACTAAGGCCGGCACCATACACATTGGCAATACCCTGGCAGAAATAGCCACCGCCGAGCAGCAAACCTGGGACGGCCTACACCCCGAAAAACCTTTCGTATTATTGGCGCAACAAAGCCTGTTTGATAACACCCGCGCGCCCAAAGGCAAACATACCGGCTGGGCTTATTGCCATGTACCCAACGGATCGACTGTAGATATGACCGATGCCATTGAAAAACAAATTGAGCGTTTCGCGCCAGGTTTCAGAGACAGGATTTTGGCCAAACATACCATGAACACCGCTCAGGTAGAAGAATACAACCCCAACTACATCGGCGGCGATATTAATAGCGGCGTTATTGATATTGGCCAGTTATTTACCCGGCCCGCGTTGCGCTGGTCGCCCTATAAAACATCGGCTAAAGGAATTTATATCTGTTCGGCCTCCACACCACCCGGCGGCGGCGTACATGGCATGTGCGGCTATAACGCGGCAAAAAGAGTTTTGAAGGATATATTTGGTGATTAGTCATTGTGTCATTAGTAAAATCCAAAAATCATCAGCGCAATCATTTAATCATTCTAATCAACGGTTCAGATTATTTTACTATTTTACCCCTGTTAAAACTGTTCATACTTTATGGATAAAGGACGTTTAGAAGCATTCAGCGATGGGGTAATAGCTATTATCATCACCATTATGGTGCTGGAAATAAAAATGCCGGGGCCGCATCATGATACATTGGAATCGCTTAGGCCGCTTTTTCCTATCTTTATCAGCTACGTTATCAGTTTTGTGTATGTAGGCATTTACTGGAACAACCATCATCACATGATGCAGGTGGTAAATTCGGTAAATGGCGCTGTACTTTGGGCAAACCTGCATTTATTATTCTGGCTCTCGCTGGTGCCGCTGGTAACCGAATGGATGGGCGAAAATAATTTTACTAAATGGCCAACCATATTGTACGGCATATCATTAATTATGTGTGCCGTGGCTTATACCATTTTGGCTATATTACTGATAAGGCACGAGGGCAAAAATTCCCTGCTGGCCGAAGCGGTTGGTAAAGACTGGAAAGGAAGATTATCCATAGTGATATATGCAATTGCCATTGCTTTGGCCTTTGTAAACCCTTGTATAAGCTTTTCGCTTTACGCGGTTGTAGCCTGTATCTGGTTTATCCCCGACAGGCGGATCGAAAAGAAAGTGATGCAGGAGGAAACAGGAAAGATATAATATGAAAAAATTAGATAATAAAGTAGTTTTTATAACCGGGGGTAATTCGGGAATAGGGCAGGCCTGCGCTTTTGAGGCGGCAAAGGAGGGTGCGGTAGTTATAGTTGGCGATCTGCCCTCGGTTGATCATACCGACACTATGAATGAGCTGAAAAGCCTGGGTGCCGAATGCCTGTTTGTTCCGCTTGATGTTACTGATGTGGAAAGTGTAAAAAGCGCCATAAATACCATTGTTGAAAAATACGGCAGGCTTGATGTTGCCCTCAACAACGCGGGCGTAGCGGGAGCCTATAGCGGCATACATGATATGGAAGAGGCCGATTGGGACAGGGTGATCAAAACCAACCTCACCGGCCAGTTTTACTGTATTAAATACGAACTGCAACAGTTTTTAAAGCAGGGCGGCGGAGTTATCGTGAACATGGCCTCCATGGCTGGCTTGTATGCCGAACATGGTTTGGTATCGTACACGGCATCTAAACATGGGCTAATAGGCATCACCAAAAACATAGCGCGGCAGTATGGCGATAAGAATATACGAGCCAATGCGCTTTGCCCTTATTATGTTGATACGCCTTTGATAAAAAGTGCGCCGCCCATAAAAAAGCGCATCTGGGCCGAGAAAACCCCGGCGAAACGCCTGGCCTATCCGCAGGAAATTGGCAGGGCCTTTATTTATTTCGCTTCGGATGACTCGGCCTATTGCAACGGTACACATTTGGTGATAGACGGCGGCGCGGCTTGTTAGTTTGATGCATGTAACGTTCTTGTATCGCTCATTCAGCTTAAAATTTTACTCACCGATATTTTAGCCGATTTAATCGGTACATTTTTTACTTATAACCAGCTAATTTTTTAACTTTCAGCTTTGTAAGCCTTATTGAATGCTGAAACAAATACATTCACACCAATTTAATACCGGCAAATTATTTTTTAGGCAATGTTGCGTTAAAATAAGGCGCGTAATAATTGCTGGCATTTTCTTGTTTTCCTGTTTACACGCGTTCGCCGAAGGCAGTAAAGAGCTTACCGCGCATGGTGGCAACAGGGCTTACCTTTTTTCAAGCACATTAGGCAATTCGTCCTTTCCCTTTCCAACGCTGGGCACCATGAAGGTATACGTAAAGGTTGGCGAAACTATTAACGTAGGCTCCAGCGCGCAAGGCTTCGGCGCCGGAACCATTAACCTGCGCGCTCCCGATGGCTCAACTTATACCAGCGGCAGCTCGGCAACTGTCGGCCTTATCACTAATCGCAGCCAGGAAGTAGCCGGTCCGCTGCCTAATACCGGCGGTTACACACCATATACTGTAACCGTAAAAGCAGGGCAGGCAGGGGTTTGGGAGGTCGACTTTGTTTCGCAATCCAACGGTGTAGATCTGGGTTCAAACCCCGATCCCATAGCATCAGGTTCTGATTGGGCACAGCCCGAAGGCATTTATATTACAGCTTTTGATGTATCGGTAAGGGATGTTACTAACTCCCATTTTTTAACCGGGCGGGTGTTCACCAACGTATATTCGGGCATATTAGGCACGTTTAACGTTGGGTTTAATGGTATTTTTTATGTGCTGACAAAAGATGGCTATCAATACACCCTCAATAATAACGGCCAGGCGGGCAACGGCTTTACCTTTTTTGTAAATAACAAGGGTTTCAGAACTGCAGCGGGTGCGGCATCATACCTTAGCGTGGATGATATCGACAGTCCTGATGTGCAGGACCCGCGTGCTGAAGATACACAGTCGGACATCACCCAAAAGATATTTTTCAATACACCGGCGGCGGATTTGCCCGCTTCGGCAAATACGCCAGGCGCAGGTACCACCTGGCTGCTGAATACACCCGTAGCGCCTACCATAAACAATATAACCTATACCGGGATTGAAGGCACCAGCCAAAGGGCGGGCACCAATCCTTTAGGCTTAAATTTTTCATTCACCGCAAGCGGCAGCGGTACCTACACCATATTGATAGATGTAAATAACAATGGCGCTTTTACCGATCCCATTGATCGTAAACTTACCGGAACGGTTAATGTGGGTACCAACAAGGTATACTGGAATGGTTTAGATGGGCTGAACAATAAAGTACCTGCCGACCCGGTTAAACCCTACAAGGTTAATATAACCATTACAACCACGGCAGGCGAGGTGCATTTCCCGTTTTTTGATGTGGAGCGGAATGTTTACGGTATCATACTTACCCGTACAAATGGTAGCGGCGCGCCCGATAATATTATTTATTGGGACGATACCCCGGTAACGGTAGTGGGCACACCGCCAAACCCCATAAAAAACTTAACAGGCATAAGCAGCGTAACCAACGGCCACAAATGGGGCACCCCTACAACCGATCCTGATGATGATAATGATTTTGGCAATAATAAAGGTATTGATACCTGGGCCTATATTCACACCGCGCCAATAGTTAGTTCCCTGGATGTTAGTTTACAGCAGGCTGACCTGGAAGTAGATACCATAACCGCCAATACCGGTTGCGCGGGGCAGCAGGTGGTATTCAATATCACCGTAAAAAATAACGGGCCGAGCGATGTATCCGGCGCCAAATTCCAGTTTAACTTCTCGGCTGATATTGTTGATATTGTAGCCAATAGTAAAGCCTCCACGGGTGTTTCATCCGTGTCCGAGCCATCTACCACCGCTACCGCTTATAGTACAAGTATTGATATGGCTAATGGAGCGGTTCGCACGTTTACTATAAGCGGTAAAGTGGCCATATCATCTACCGGGAGCTTCGCTGTTTCGGCCAGTATGCTGCGCCCGGCAGATGTTACCGACCCGGATGCTACCCACCCGGATACTATCCCGCCAACAGACCCAACGCTTGAATGTAACGCGCTGCCATCCGGGCCGGGATGTAATAATATTAAAACCATCACTGTCAGTTTTACAACCGCGCCCGATGCCGGGCCCGATCAAACGGTATATCAGTACGCCACAGCTACCCTGGCAGCCACAGGCTTAGGCACCTGGGCAGAAGCAGGTAGCGACGCGGTTACCGCAACTATAACCGATCCCGGTAGCCCCTCAACCACTATTACGGGTTTAAATACTTTGGGTATTTATCATTTTCTGTTCACCAATTCAAATGGCTGCGCCGATACGGTAGCGATAAATGTGGTGGCGCCTGATATGGTGATCCCTAATATATTTACACCTAATAATGATGGTAAGAATGATGATTTTGTAATTAAGGACCTGGAAAGCTACCCGAGATCGCAGCTGCTAATTTTTAACCGCTGGGGCAACGAGGTTTATCGGGCCGATAATTATTTGAATAACTGGAACGGCAGCGGCCTTGCCGAAGGAACCTATTATTATGTGCTGAACAGGCGCGAACGTTCGGGCAGTATTACCACTTTTAAGGGTTGGGTATATTTAAAACGCACTAAATAATGAGCAACTATAAACTATATATTTTGCTGCCGGTAATGCTTTCATTCATAATGAAGGCTAATGGGCAGCAAACCATACAGTTTAGCCAGTATGAGTTTAACGGGATGGCATTAAACCCGGCATACGCGGGTTACAAAGAGGATATGACACTGAACCTAAGCAGCCGAATACAATGGCTGGGCATTAATGATGCCCCGCAAACAACTACGGCCTCGGTGGATGGGGCGCTGGGCAGCAATAAAAACATTGGCCTGGGTTTGCTGGCAACGCTCGACCAGTTAGGCCCCGAGAGTACCTCATCAATATATGCCAATTATGCTTACCGCTTGCGGTTGGATGAACTTGATACCAAACGACTAAGCTTTGGAATTGCCTTTGGAGCCATACAATACAGCCTGGATGGTTCCAAATTTAACGCTACCGATGCCGGCGATGGCAGCGTTCCAACCGGCATGGTAAGCAAGCTTACGCCCGATTTTCGTTTCGGCGTATATTATTACTCGCCCAATGTTTATTTTGGCGCATCGGTATTTAATTTACTTACCGGCACAACCAGCGCGGTTGATAACACCGGTATTGTACAACAGGTACGCACTTTTTATTTAACAGCGGGCACCATATTGCCTTTGGCCGATGAACTGGATATTAAGCCATCGGTTATGATAAAGGAGGATTTTAAGGGCCCAACCAATATCGACCTAAGTACTTACCTGGTATTTAACAAATTGCTTTGGCTCGGCGCGTCGTATCGCACCGGGGTATCGGTTTGGAACAGTAATCTGCAAAGTGAACTGGATGAGCAGGATGCCGTAGCGGCCATCCTGGAGTTTTACATCAACCCAAATTTCAGGGTAGGTTATTCGTTTGATTTTACGCTGAGCAAACTGGCCAGTTACCAGAACGGCACCCACGAGCTTTCGTTAAGCATAACATTTCCAAACAAAAAGCAGCGGGTGGTTAGTCCGCGATATTTTTAAAAAAAATGAAGAGATTGGTATTGATAGGCTTATTGGCAATGGCATTGGTTAACCAAACCAGCGCTCAGGAACAACTCAGCCTTAAACAACAAGCCGATCAGTATTTTGAACGATACGAGTATTTCAAAAGCATCGGCCTGTACCTCAAAATCGCCAATAAAAACCATCCCGAGATACAGGTGATGGAGCGTTTGGCAGATTGCTATCGCAACATCAACCAATACCAGGATGCTGAAATATGGTACGCGAAGGCGGTAGCAGATACCAAAGCCAGCAAAATAAGCCATTATTATTACGCCGGAGTTTTGCTGCGCGATGGAAAATTTGACCAGGCTAAAGCGCAATATAAAATATACTTTGCAAATGACCCGGCCGGCCTTGCGCTTAAACTTTCCGATTGCGATTCAGCAATATTATGGATGCGGCAACCAACACATTATCAAATAAAAAATGAAACGGGATTAAATACCCAATATTCCGATTGGGGCTTGAATTATGATGGCAAAACAGGTTTGATTTTTACATCCGACCGCTTTACAGGCGATGATAATACCGATAACCGCACCGGGAATAGCTGGTTTAAAATGTACCGCCAGGATTTGAAAAGCGGCGATATTCAGCAATTATCATTCAGTAATGAAAGCAATGAGAATTTTGAAGGCGATTACCATATAGGCCCCATGGCATTAAACGCCGCCGGGGATACCGCCTATATAACAGTTACTACCGGGATCGCTAAAAATAGGATCACTTTGGATAAGGATGTAAAAGGCAACCAGCGTTTATACACCCGGCGTTTACAATTGCTTATCGCCAAAAAAAGTAATGATCAATGGGTGATAACAGGCAGTTTTCCTTATAATAACATACAGCAATATTCGGTAAGCAGCGCGGCTTTATCAAGGGATGGCAGGCTGCTCTATTTTACATCGGATATGCCCGGCAGCCAGGGTAAAACGGATATTTGGTACTGCCAGAAACTTGCCGACGGCACCTGGGGAAAGCCGGTAAACTGCGGCAATGTTATCAATACTAAGGATGCGGAAGATTTCCCCTGCATGGCGGATAACGGCGACCTGTATTTTGCATCGAAAGGCTTACCAGGCATGGGCGGTTACGATATTTACAGGGCCAAAGGCGAAAAGGATAAATGGACTACGCCCGAAGATCTGAAATATCCCATAAACTCTACCAGCGATGATTTTTACCTGGTTACACACGATGGTTTAAGCGGCTATCTTTCCTCAAACCGCGCGGATGGACAGGGGAATGATGATATTTATAGCTTTAGCCCCGATAAGCAGTATGCTCAGCCATTAAAACCGGTTAAAAAACCGGATGCACCTCATCAAAATGTCGCAATACCCACGCCAAATTCAGTAAATGGTTACGCGCTGAAAGTTATTTATTACGATCTGGATAAATCCAATATCCGGCCCGATGCTGTGCCCGCGCTGGATAGTTTAGCAATTATTTTAAAACAACACCCGGCGTTTAACGTTGAGGTATCATCCTACACCGATTCCCGTGCATCTGGCGGTTATAACCTCGCATTATCTCAACGCAGGGCAATAGCCGCTACTGATTATTTGATAGAAAAGGGCATCGCATCGCGAAGGATAATATATGTAGGTTACGGCAAAACAAACCTGGTAAATAAATGCGCGGATGGTGTAAATTGTACCGAAGCGGAGCATCAGCTTAACCGCAGAACGGAATTTAAACTGATTGCCAATTACACGGTACCCGCGAGTGATAAATAAATATTCTTTTGCTTGATGCCATGATGGGCTCAAATAGTATAAGATCGGGAAATTTTGTGGCCGGGTTTTTATACAACCGCGTCAGCAACCACATTAGCAGGTACGGTAAAGCAAAATTCGGTACCTACGCCTAACTGGCTGGTTACCCATATTTTACCATTGCATTTTTCAACCAGGTCCTTACAAAACAGCAGGCCCATACCTGTTCCTAATTCATGGTTTGTGCCGGATTTACTATCAACTTTGCTTTTGAAGAGTTTATTAAGCTGTTCTTCAGGAATACCCAAACCGGTGTCTTTTATTTTTATAATAATATTATTGCTGTCTTCCTGCAGGGTGGCAGATATTTGGATGGTATCGTTTTCTCTCGAAAATTTGATGGCGTTAGTAATTAAATTACGAATAACTATACGGATAGAATTCGGATCGGCCGAGGCTGTTAAATTTTCAGCAACCTCATCTATCAGCTTAATGCCTTTAGTTTGGGCCTGCTCCTGGTAGGTTTCCACCTCGTAGGCTATGGTTTCATTAATTGAAAAACTTTTTACCGATCGTTCAAAGTTATCAACCTGGCTGTTTATCCAAAACAGGAGCGTATCCAGAAAATCCGATGTGTACTCCAGTTTTTTCAGCACATTCGGTATCATTTCTATTAATTCCTCATGGGTGATGGTATCATCCACCAACAGGCTGAATAAACCGCGTAGTGTGCTTAATGGCGCACGCAAATCATGCGCTAAAACTGATATGAGCCTGTCTTTTAATATATTAAGCTCGTTTAATTTGTATGCCTGCTCGTCGATACTGGTTTTTTGGTACAGTACTTCATGGTTTTTTTCCTCGAGCATTAAATTTATCTGTTGCTGCTTGCGCTTTTCGCGGTAATAAATAACCGAAATAATGATCATCCCCAATATAATGATGAGAAAGATGGTATTTATGAGGCGCTGGTTATGTATTTTTTGCTGATATATTAATATCTTTTCGTGCTGCTGTTGCGCCAACTGGCGCTCTTTGGCTGCAAAATTAAGCTCAAAGTTATAGGAGGTTAGCTTTTGTATGCTCTCGTTATCTTTCAATTGATTTTTGAGATCGATATATTGATTCAATAATTTATAAGCTTCCTTATATCTTCCTAAGCCCCCCAGCGTTTGGTTCAATTGCAGGGCCGCGCTTACCCTAACTGATAGGTTCCCCATTTTTAAAGCGAAAGCCTGCCCCTGCATGGCATATTTATAAGCATTTACATAGTCTTTTTGCAGATTATACACCGTTGCCAAACCTATTAACGCATAGGCATGATTATAAACAAATTTATATTTACTGGCAATTTGCAGTGAGGTATCAAGCAGGTTAACGGCCAGGGCCATTTGGTTTTTATGGGCATAGCATAAACCCAGGTCGGTATAAAGCGAGCTTAATCCATCAACATCATCCTGTTTTTTGGCAATTGTTAATGCCTTGGTCAAATGCCCGATAGATTCATTGTATTTAGCCTGGTAAAGCAGCACTTCGCCAATATTTTCATTCATGGTGCCTATGCCTTGTATATCATTTTTACTCTGCACAATAGCCAGTGCTTTTTCAAAGTAGGCAAGGGCGTTCGGATACACTTCCATGCTTTGCAGCACCACACCTATATCGTTATATATTTCGCCCGAGAGGATGGTGTAATGATTTTTAACTGCTATAAAAAGCGCTTTGTAGTAATAATCGAGCGAGTTGGATAACTGGCCCTGGGCATAATAGTTTATCCCGATGTTTTTATAAGCGTCCGTAAGGCCCTGTTCATCATTTATTTGCTTGTTTATTTGTACGGCTAAGTTTAAATAAGTTGCCGCTAAGGGATAATCGGCCAGCAAATTATACATGCGGGCATAGGATATATAAGTTGTACTAAGGCCTTTAAAATCGTGCAGTTTTTTGTAGATGAGTACTGCCGCGTCAAAATTTTCCTTCGCCTGTTCCGATTTACCGTTGGAGTAATCCACATGGCCGGTAAGCAGCAATCCATCAGCTTCGCCGGCTATGTAATGTATCTTACGGGAAAGTGCAATACTTTTTTGGCCATAATAGTAAGTGCTATCCGGGTTGGTTTGAAAATAGTCCGCAGCAAGCTTGTTCAGCTGGTTAATAGTAGCCGTATCCGGATCCTTTTGATTAATCTTGGTGTTTCCCAATAAATTTTTAATACTGTCCACATCGCCATTTCTTAATGCGGCAAACCCGGTGAGGTATAAAAATAAAAAGGTTAATGTTAACGAAAATTTCAATTTCTAATTATACGCTAGTGACTATCTAATGGGTCGGTTATACGTGAAAAGTACCAAATAATGTTTAGTTACAAATGATTAATTTATTTTTATTTAATTAATACACAACTAATATGGTCATTTTTTAATAATGGTTAATGTGAATATATATAAAGTTATTTAATAAATCACCACTTCAAAGTAACAAACCTGTTGATTATGCCCTATTATTTTCAAAATCTTAGCAGTTTTAATATACTTGTGCTATAAAGGTATTGTTACCTTTATTTTTACTTATTGCAGCTGAATATTTTAGCCGGAATATTTTTTAACTGACTCTTATTATTATATAAATCATGAAAAAATCTTTACTTACGGGTGCGTTTTTTGCATTGGTACTGTACGCAAACGCGCAACAGGGCAAGTCATTAACCACAAAGGATTACCAGCATGCCGAAAGCTTTTTGAGTTATAATACCGAACCGCTTATTGATAACAGCAGCGTAAAACCCAACTGGCTGCCCGGCGATAAATTCTGGTATCGTAACTTAACAGCGCAGGGAAGCGAATTCATATTGGTCGACCCCGCCAAAAAGTCCCGTTCAGCAGCATTCGATCAGCAAAAACTGGCCGACGCGCTTTCCAGCGCGACAGGTGAAAAATACGATGCTAACAAACTGCCTTTCCAGGGCATCGCTTTTACACCCGATGGCAGTTCCGTCGTTTTTCGTGTTGAGGATAAACAATGGGCCTTCAATTTGGGCAGTTCGCAGCTTTCGGCCGATACCTCGCACATCGTTATACCCTCCAATCGCCCTGGCGGAAGGCGTGGTGGCGGGGGTGGGATCGAGGTTTTATCCCCTGACGGAAAAAAATCAGCCTTTATAATGGATTATAACCTTTGGGTGCGCGATGTGAAAACCAAGCAGGAAACCCAGCTAAGCACCGATGGTATAAAGGACTTTGGATATGCTACCGATAACGCCGGTTGGAAGCACAGCGATAAAGCGATACTGCAATGGTCGCCCGATTCCAAAAAGATAGCCACTTTTAAGCAGGATCAGCGTTATGCCAGCGATATGTACCTGGTTACTACCGGCGTTGGCAAGCCAACGCTCAAAACCTGGAAATACCCTTTGCCGGGCGATAAGCAGATCATCACCATTCAGCGCTGCATCATCAACGTTGATGAGCCAAAGGTGATCATGCTACAGGTTCCGCCCGATCCGCACCGGGCCAGTTTAAGTGATGATATATCCAGCAGCGGTACCTTTGATGATGTAGACTGGACCGCCGACGGTTCGCAACTGGCCTTCGTATCAACCTCGCGCGATCATAAGCAGGAAAAAGTCCGTTTGGCCGATGCCGCTACGGGTGCCGTGCGCGAAGTGTTTGAGGAAACCGTGCCCACGCAGTATGAATCGGGCTGGGGTACCATCAACTGGCGCTATCTGCAAAAAACCAATGAGTTTATCTGGTTTTCGGAGCGCGATAACTGGGGGCACCTGTATTTGTACGATGCACTCACCGGAAAGCCTAAGAATCTGATCACCAAAGGCGATTATGTGGTAACCCAATTGCTTAATGTTGACGAAAAGAACCGGGTGCTGTATTTCATAGCCGATGGCCTGGAACCCGAAAATCCATACTTTAGCCAGCTTTGCAAGGTAGGTTTTGACGGTAAGCACTTTACCGTACTTACCCCCGAACCTGGTAACCACCAGGTTACATTATCCACCTCAAAAAATTACTTTGTGGATAGCTATTCCAAACCCGATGTGCCGCCTGTTAGCGTTTTGCGCGATATGAACGGCAAATTGATAACTGAATTGGAAAAAACAGACATCTCGAGGCTGGTAGCGGCGGGCTGGAAACCGGTTACCCCATTCAGCGTAAAGGCACATGATGGCACAACCGATATTTATGGCCTTATGTTTACCCCAACTACGCTCGATCCGACTAAGAAGTACCCTATTATCGATTATATCTATCCCGGCCCGCAGGGTGGGAGCGTGGGCAGCTGGTCGTTCGCGGCATCAAGGGGCGATAACCAGGCGCTGGCCGAATTAGGCTTTATTGTAGTGGAAATTGAAGGCACCAGCAACCCACTGCGTTCCAAAAGCTTCCACGATATGAGCTACGGCAATATGGCCGAAAATACGCTGCCCGATCAGATAGCGGGTATCCGCCAGCTATCCGCTAAATACGCTTATATCGATACTACCCGTGTAGGCATCTGGGGCCACTCCGGGGGCGGTTTTGCCACCGCCGATGCCATGTTCCGCTACCCGGATTTCTTCAAGGTAGGTATTGCCGAATCGGGCAACCACGATAACCGCAATTATGAGGACGACTGGGGCGAACGCTACGATGGTTTGGTGGCTAACTCGGATTATGACGCGCAAGCCAATGAGAACTATGCTAAAAACCTGAAAGGCAAGCTGATGCTGGCACACGGTTTAATGGACGATAACGTACCGCCGCAAAATACGCTGCTGGTAGCCGAGGCATTGGAAAAAGCCAATAAGGATTTCGACCTGGTGATATTCCCGAATAGCCCGCATGGTTATGGGGCTTATTCGGCCTATATGATGCGCCGCCGCTGGGATTATTTTGTGCGTAACCTGTTGGGCGAAGAACCACCCAAAGAATACGTGCTAAAAACCAAATTCGACCCGCGAAACGGCCGTGATTCGGAATAAATAACAACATCAAAGCCGGTTTCAGAGCGCCGGCTTTGTTGTTTATACCAATTTGCCTGTACATTTGGTACACTAAGTACCCATTTTGTTCTGTTTTTTAGCATATCCCCAAAATGACCCTAATCCAATAGCCCGAACAGAGCCCGAACAGACCCCGAACGGTACCCGAACAGACCCCGAACAGTACCGAAACACCCCCGAACACGAACGTGAATACCCGAACACCCCCGAACACTTAATCCACTGATAAGCAACAAATTAACAAAAACAAGCGTTTCCGCAAGCGAACGGTTGCGCATTGTGTAATACATTGCTTATCAATAGCTTACAAAACAGGTGTTTCCTGCCAAAAAATACTTTTCGATACACTAAGCCATCTCAATTTTGAGTAAGCACGAATTACACGAATTGATCTCGAATTCACGAATAGAAAAAAATCATAAAGCAGATTATTGTAATTCGCTTCAATTCGATAAAAATTAGTGTCCCATTTCAATTAAATACAAACTCAATCACCCTTACTAAACTCTGTGCCGCTCCTATGTGTTTTCCCTCTGTGAACCCTGTGGTTAAAAAATAATCACCAAATAATCAACCCAACCAAAAACTCACCACCATAAAATCCTTTGTATTCCTCTTTGTGTTTTTCCTCTGTGAATTTTTGTGGTTTAAAAAACACACCTACATACCACACCCAAATAAATCATATATTTTCCGTAATTTTCAGCACGTAAAACAAGCGCGTTTCTACCCTCATGATCAACGTAACAACCCAATGGCTGCAATCCGTGGAAGCCTTACAGGAAGTGCCTGTGGAACAACTGCAATGGCTGATAGATAACAGCGAAAGCAGGATACTGCCGCAGGGCGAATTTTTGTTTCAGCCGGGTATGCCCATTAATGCCATGCATATTGTAATTGATGGCCGCATACGCATGTACATGCTGCAAAATAATGAAGCCAGGGAATTTGTGGTTTTCGAAGCACATGCCATAACCGGTTACCTGCCGTTCTCGCGCGGCAAAATGTCCATGGCTTATGGGCAGGCCACCGCCGATACGCAATTGCTATCGCTGCCTGCGGAAAAGGTACCGGAGATGATCCACACGCATTTTGAGCTAACGCAGGTGCTGGTGCATGTAATGATAAGTCGCGTACGCGATTTTACCGCCCTGCAGCAGCAAAACGAAAAAATGATGGCCCTCGGCAAGCTTTCGGCAGGCCTGGCGCATGAGCTTAACAACCCTGCATCGGCTATTGTGCGCGGCGCATCGTCGTTAAAACAGCATTTGCTCATGTTCCCCAAAACATTTAAGGATATCATTCAGATAAAAATGGATATTGACAAAGTGAACCTGGTGAATAGCATGCTGCTTACGGTAATGAGCAAAAAGGAAAAGCCTAAGCTAAGCCTGATGGAGCGCAGCGATCTGGAGGATGAACTGACCGGCTGGATGACGGATAATGAGGTGGAAAGCGCGCCGGAAATTGCAGAGAATTTTGTGGAATTTGGCTTGAACATTGCCGATGCCGAAGCGTTTAAGGTGCATATCCCGGCAATTTATATGTCGCACGTAATGAACTGGATAAACAGTAACCTGGTAACCGAAAAAATGGTGACCGATATTGAAGAAGCATCCAAACGCATTGCCGACCTGGTGGGCTCCGTAAAAAACTTTACCCACATGGATCAGGGGCACGATAAGCAATACGCCGATATTCATAGCGGCATTCGCAACACGCTAACCATGCTTCACCATAAAATACACAAGGGGAATGTGGAGGTGCTGGAACATTTTGACATGGCGCTACCGCCCGTAAAGGCCATGATAGGCGAACTGAACCAGGTGTGGACAAACCTGCTTGATAACGCGCTCGACGCGATGGAAGGCATGCCGAAAGCCATTTTGGAGATAAAAACAGAGCGTGATAAGCAATTTGTTAAGGTATCCATCATTGATAATGGGCCGGGCATACCGGATGCGATACGCTCGCAGATATTCGATCCCTTTTTTACCACCAAGGAGATTGGCAAGGGAACAGGTTTGGGCCTTGATGTGGTTACCCGTATTGTAAAGCAGCACCAGGGGTCTATCAAAGTAAATTCCGTGCCGGGCCGTACCGAATTTTTAGTTTGTTTTCCTATTGATGGTTAAAACCGGTAGCGAAAACCTTTTTATTATTTAAATTAGCATATTTTATTACCTATGAGCCTTCCTATAATTTTTTGTATCGACGATGATGCCTACGTATTGCGGGCACTTACCCGCGATATGAAAAATAAATACCGCGACAGCTACAGGATATTGAGCACCATTAGCATACAAGAGGCGCTGGATAGTTTGCTCGAACTAAAAAATAAGGGCGAAACCATAGCCATGTACCTTTCAGATCAGCGCATGCCCCAAATGGAGGGTGTGGAGTTTTTGGAAAAAGCCATGAAATTTTATCCGGATGCCAAACGGGTGCTCATCACCGCTTATTCCGATACCGATGCCGCCATTAAGGCCATCAACACCGTTCAACTCGATTACTACCTCGTTAAACCCTGGGACCCGCCCGAAGAAAAACTATACCCGGTTATTGACGGGCTGCTGGACGATTGGGCGAATACCTACCGCCCCGAATTTAAAGGGATAAAGGTAATTGGCTACCAGTACAGCCAGTTTTCGTATGGCATAAAGGATTTTTTGGCCGGTAACCTGATACCCTATAAATGGATAGATGTGCAGGAAAAGGAGCATGCCGAGCTGTTTCTTTCGCTCAACAAACTTACACTAAAGGATTTGCCCGTAGTGTTTTTTGAGGATGGATCGTACCAGATAAAACCCACCATAGCACAAATAGCCGATAAGATAGGCCTAAACCCTGAGCTGAAGAATGAAATGTATGATGTGGTGATCATCGGCGCGGGGCCTGCGGGGCTGGCAGCCGGGGTATACGGCGCATCCGAAGGATTAAAAACATTGCTGATAGAACGCCGCGCGCCGGGCGGCCAGGCAGGTACCAGCAGCCGGATAGAAAATTATTTGGGTTTCCCTACCGGCATCAGTGGCTCAGAGCTAACCCGCCGCGCTATGACGCAGGCCACACGCCTCGGCACCGAATTTTTATCGCCACGCTCGGTTAATTCCATCGAGCAAAAGGATGGTTATAAAAAGATATTGTTTGAGGATGGGGGATGTGTAGATACCCGCAGCATTGTGATAACCACCGGCGTTGATTACCGGCAGCTCGATACCAAGGGTATCTCTGATTTTACCGGCGCGGGTGTTTATTACGGTGCCGCCATGACCGAAGCCACCGCCTGCAAGGGCCAGGATGTATACATAGTAGGCGGCGGCAATTCAGCCGGGCAGGCG